>Ga0134126_10008977_pt1 | contig 12588 bp, 8 predicted proteins | sample KB31752_FD_96881 | JGI IMG/M metagenome (GOLD analysis project Ga0134126, IMG submission 96881) | Terrestrial soil microbial communities with excess Nitrogen fertilizer from Kellogg Biological Station, Michigan, USA - KB3-175-2 | ecosystem: Environmental > Terrestrial > Soil > Unclassified ...
TGGCCGCACTGTGCCGTAAGCGGCGGCGATCATCGATTCGGCGCTGTCCGAAACTCGCCGCATCCTTGAGGTTGTTGAGGCCCTTACTTTTTCAGGCCGGTGCCGCAGCATGCTTAGGATCCCACATCTCTGCGCGAATCAACCCCCGTAGCGAATTCCCCAAATAGATCCGGCTCGCCTCCTGCAGGTCGGCCATCGTCAACACTGCCTCATTGCAATGCCCTGATTCGAGAAGTTCGTCCCGCAGGCAACCTGGTAGCACCCCACTGGATAAGGGTGGCGTCAGGAGCCGCCCTTCGCGCTCGATGAAGACATTCGTATACGTCCCTTCGCTGATTTCGTCACGCTCGTTGAGCAGGATCGCTTCGTCCGCACCGTGCACCTTCGCCCACGCCAGTGCTTCCTCGTAGGTGTTGCGCCAGTCGGTCTTGTGGCCATTCAGAGGGTCATTACTCTGGATGCGCTGCGGCGCAACGAGAAATTTCAGCGAATCCCTGCGACGCGGCATATCCGAGGTTTCGGCCGTCACCGTCCCGTCCTCCTGCAAGCACAACCGCACACGGCGTTCCTGGATGCCGCAGGCGGCGACCGCCGTGTTTAGCGCCAAGAAAGCTTTAGCAGCATCGAACGGTATGCCAAGCACGCGCGCACTCTCGCCCATGCGCTGCAGGTGGCGCTGCCGCCGCGGCCAGCTTCCGCCTGCATAAGCCATCGTCTCTAATAACGCCAGCTGGCGGCGGGAATCTTCAAAGTAGCGGGCCTTCAGCAGGCATTCGTCGTATTCGCGGCTCGGCACCGAATCTGCCACCACCGCACTGCCCACACCAAGCTCGCCCTCGCTGCCCGTGATCGTGAGCGTCCGGATCGCAACATTGAAATGCGCACTTCCATCGGGTGCAAACGCGCCGATCGCTCCGCAATACACCCCGCGGGGCGAGTCCTCGAGGCCGCGGATGATTTCCATGGCGCGGATCTTGGGTGCGCCGGTGATCGATCCGCAGGGGAAAAGGGCGTGCAGGATCCTGGCGATCCCGCATGTTTGAGGTACCGTCGCCCGCACCGTGGAGGTCATCTGATGCACGGTCGGGTAAGTTTCGACTGCAAATAATTCGGGAACCTCAACGCTACCGCTGATTGCAAGCCGGCCAAGATCGTTGCGGAGCAGGTCCACGATCATCAGGTTCTCGGCGCGATCCTTCGGGCTCAGACGCAGCCAATCGCGCAGCGCGAGGTCCGATCCCGCATCGCGCCTACGTGATACGGTGCCCTTCATGGGCTTGGCCGTGATGATTCCCTGCGCATCGACACTGAAGAACAACTCGGGTGAGCAACTCAGCAGTTGCCGCTCTCCGTCATCGACGAAAGCGCCGTAGGCGACCTCAACGCCGACGCGCAGACGTCCGTAGAGCGCCCGTGCGCCGCCGGTAAGTCGAAACCTGCCCCGCATACTGAGGTTGGCCTGATAGACGTCGCCGTCGCGGACTGCCTCCATGACCGAATCGAAGCGCGTACGGTAAGTTGCGTAATCCCACTCAAAAGCCGTTGGCGTCGCGTATGCGCGTTCGCGCGGCCACAACGCCGCGGCGCTTTCGCAGCCCACCCGCGATGGTGGTCGATCGAACTCGGCAAACCATAGGAGCGGGATCGAGCGTGTTGTAGGCAGCAGGCGCGCAAGGCAGGGTTCGAAAATGTAACCCAGTTCGTAACTTAGATAGCCGGCGAGATAATGCCCACTATCGAGTGCGTGCTGCATGGCAGAGAGCGCCGCCGGCACCTCCCCAGGTTCGCGGGCGACAATGGCTCCCAATGGAGCCGAGAACACGGTGGCGTGTCCGTGCCTGGTGTCGTCCAGAACCACCCAGCCATCCGTGATCACAGGGCCCGCCACCATTTCACAACACATGACTGCAACGATACCAGCGGTCAGCGTGGGCGCTGTGCGACCCACAAGCGACGGTCGCGACAGGCCGCTTTGGGGCCGATGGAATCGAGCACGTCAGCGTTCAGCGCGTGCCGTGACACGCCCCGTGTGGCCTGACCTGCGCGGTGCATGTCGAACCGATACACTGCGCCAGTCTGGAAGCCGGCCTGTCGCCGGCGGGGAATCCCGAAGGTGGCATCCGACAAGCCTGGCTTCTTCGCGGAATTGAAGCGTCGCAACGTCCTGCGCGCGGGAATGTTGTACGCCGGTGCGGTGTGGGCGCTAGGACAAGGGCTGTCGCAATTCAGTCCTGCACTGGGCTTGCCCGATTGGGTTACGCGCTGGTTCCTGGCCGCCGCGGCAATCGGCTTTCCATTCTGGATCGCGTTCGCGTGGTTTTACGAATTGACGCCACACGGATTGAAACGCGAGAGCGAGCTTGCGGCGGGTGATTCGATCGCGCACTCGACTGGGCGCAAGCTGGATTTCTGGATCATCGGCATCCTCGCGGTGGCTTTGGTTCTTTTGTTGACGGATCGCCTGGCAATCTGGAAGCAGGATTCCCCGGCCGCGATCTCCGACAAGTCGATCGCCGTGTTGCCGCTGGCCAACGATAGCGGCGACAAGGATCAGCAGTATTTCGCCGACGGTTTGTCCGAGGATTTCATTAATGCGCTGTCGCAATTCTCAGGTCTGAAAGTCATTGGCCGCAACTCAGCATTCCAGTTTCGAGACACGACGGACACGGCACAAACCATCGGCGCCAAACTGGGCGTGGCGCATCTGCTGGAAGGCAGTGTGCGCCGCGTTGGTGATGAAGTGCGCATCAGCGCCGAACTGATCAATACCCGCGACGCCAGCACGCTGTGGTCGCAGCACTACGATCGGCCGTACAAAGATCTGTTCGCCTTGCAGGACGAAATTACCCGGGCCGTCGCCGGCGCATTGCAGGCCAAGTTGCTGGACAGGTCTGGAGCGGTGACGCAAAGCGACCGGCCGCCCAGCAGCAATCTTGCCGCTTACAGCGCCTACTTGCAGGGCAAGTTCTATTACGCGCGAGGCACCGAAGCCGATGAGCGCCGCGCCATCGCGGAGTACCAACTGGCGATAGCGAATGATCGTCGGTATGCACTAGCCTGGGCAATGCTCTCGGGCGCCTGGGCCAACATTGCCGTGCAATTTCTGGGCGGCCAGCCTGCCCGTCAGGCGTATTCGACGGCACGCACCGCGGCCGACACCGCGCTGATGCTGGATCCCAATTTGGCCGCGGCCCACCAGGCGCGTGGCTACATCCTGATCAATGCCGACCTGAATTGGGTCGCTGCCGAATCCGAATACCGTCGTGCCGTGCAATTGGCGCCCAGTGACGGACCCAGCATATTCGCCATGGGACAACTGATGGCGACCCTGGGCCACATGGACCGGGCCGTTGCGTTGACCCGGCAGGCGCTGAAGACCGATCCGCTGAATGCGCGCTGGCACAATTGGTTGGCCGTCTATCTGGCAGCGCTCGGGCGTTTGGACGACGCCGTCGATGCCAGCCATGCGACGATCGAACTGCAGCCGGCCGCAGTGAGTTATCACACTTGGCTTGCCATCATCGAGGTCCAGCGGGCAGATGCCAAGGCCGCATTGGCGGCGGCGCAGGCCGAACCCGCCAATGGCGGATGGCAGGAAATCGCCTTGGCCTTTGCCCGGCAAATCAGTCCCGATCGCGCCGCGGCCGATGCGGCACTCAATCACCTTATCGCTACGCAGTCCGACGTTTCGTCTTACCAGATCGCCGAGGTTTATGCGCTGCGCCGCGATCCCGACCAAACGTTTGCCTGGCTGAACCGCGCTTGGGCAAATCGCGATCCCGGTATCGCTTTCCTGCTTTTTGACCCGTTCATCCTGCGCTACCAGAAAGACCCGCGCTTCTCCGCATTCTGCAAGAAGGTCGGCCTGCCCACGACGACCGAATCCCGGGCGATGCCGTAAACCACAAACGCGAGGCGCTCTATCGAATGTGCGTTGCGCCAGTCTGCTTGAGGGATTCGATGGATTCGGCGCGAGTCCGCAAATTTGTCCGACAGTTTCACTGGGTAGATTCGCACGGGGGCAAGAAGTGTTCTTGCACGTACACTTTTGGCCGAAGGAGGCTGGCGAAAGCGACCCTCTGCTGCCGATGAAGAACGTCTGCTCCGGGGAATGCCGTCGGGCGACCACGACACCGATGGGCACCACGTCGAATGGCCGCAAAGTCTCGTAGGTGCTCACGGCCTGGTGGCGTCGACTTGAGCAGGCTCCTGCGGCAGTAAACTCAGCCTGACAGCGGGTACGCGAATCCCAATCCAAAGGGGAATGCTTGAAGGCAGTAGCTTTCTTCGGTGAACTGAAGCGCCGCAACGTGCCGCGTGTGGCGGCGTTGTATGCCGCGGCGGCGTGGGCGCTTTCGCAAGGCATCGCGCAACTCGGACCGCTGTTCCACGCACCCGATTGGGCGATGCGCTGGTTCGTTATCGCCTGCGCCATCGGCTTTCCATTCTGGCTGGCGTTCGCGTGGATCTACGAGATCACGCCGAGTGGACTGAAGCGCGAAAGCGCAATCGCGCCGGGCGATACGATTGCGCACTCGACCGGCCGCAAGCTGGATTTCTGGATCATCGGCATTCTTGCCGTGGCGGTGGTGTTACTGATCACCAACCAGTTCGTGTTGCATCGCGATGCCACCAGCACGGCAAACCTGGCGAAGATCCCGCAAAAATCCATCGTCGTGCTGCCGTTCGCGAACGAGGGCGGCGACAAGGACCAGCAGTATTTTTCCGATGGCCTATCCGAGGACTTCATCACCGCGTTGTCGCAGTTCGCCGGTCTGAAGGTGATCGGCCGCAGCTCCGCATTCCAGTTCCGCAACACGAAGGACGATGCGCAAACCATCGGCGCCAAACTCGGCGTGGCGCATCTGCTGGAAGGCAGCGTGCGGCGGCAGGGCGATGAGGTGCGCATCCGCGCCGAGCTGATCAATACTCGCGATGCCAGCATGCTGTGGTCACAGCACTATGACCGACCGTACAAGGATCTCTTTGCATTACAGGACGACATTACAAAAGCAGTGGCGGGCGCACTGAAGGCGAAACTGTTGGAAGGGACCAACAGCACGGCTGTGGTGCAGAGCGACCGGCCGCCCAGCGGAAATCTCGCGGCCTACGACGCTTTTGAGCTAGGTCAGTTTTATTTTCAGCGCGGCTCCGAAGAGGACTTTCGCCACGCCATCGAACAATTTGCCCAAGCGGCACGGCTAGATCCCAATTACGCCGCGGCCTATGCGGCGGCGGCAGAGACGTGGGTAGACTTGGCGGGCGATTATCTCGGCGACGCAGACATGTCGTTCGCCTACGCGCGGGCCGGGATCGCCTCGAATACTGCCATGCGGTTGAACCCCAATCTTGCCGCGGCGCATTTGGCAAATAGCTCTGTGCTCGTCAATGCCGATGGGGACTGGAATGGTTGGCAAACCGAAGCTCAGCGTGCTCTTGAGCTCGCGCCGCGAAGCGCCCAGGCGTACTTTCAGCTGTCAACGGCCGAGGCAGGCCTTGGGCACGTCAAATCCGCTGTCGAACTGGTCAGACGGGCCTTGGCTCTCAATCCGCTGAATGGATACTGGCAGTCATGGCTTGCGACTTATCTCACTTCCCTCGGACATTTCGACGAGGCTGAAGCGGTCGCGCACAAAGCGGTCGAACTGAGTCCCGATGGAGCCCTTATCTACGAGGAATTGTCGGCAATAGAGATTCTGCGCGGCAACGCCGTGGCCTCGCTAACAGCTGCGCGGCGTGCGCCGGTCGGGCTTAATCAAGATTTTGCAACCGCGCAGGCATTGCAAATAGGCCCCGATCGCGCCGCCGCCGATGCCGCGCTGAAAGACCTGATTGCCAAACATGGCGACGATTCGGCATACGCATACTTTATTGCTGACCTGTATGCGCTGCGCCGGGATCCGAAGAATATGTTCAAGTGGCTGGATCGTGCCTGGGTCAATCACAGAGGCGTAGATATTCAGGATCTGCTCTACGACCCGGTCATCCTGCGCTACCAGCACGACCCGCGCTTCGCCGCGTTCTGCAAAAAGGTCGGTCTGCCGACCACCACCGATGCGCAAGCGATGCCATGAGCCGCCTCACGCGATGAGCAACGATCCCAAGGGCGGGGCGCGCTGGTCGAGTACCAGCTGGCCTACGCGCTGGCGCCGAACGACGACAATGTCATGAATTTCATGTCCGGCGGATATCGGACCCTCGGGCAACTGCAGCCGGCGGCCGACTTGATGCGCAAAGCCATCGCCACCGATCCGCTGCGCCCCGGCTTTCATGCCAGTCTGGCCAGCGTCCTGTTGGCGCAAGGCCAGCTCGATGCGGCTGAGCAGTCGATCCGCAAGGGGCTGGCCTTGCAGCCGGATTACCCGCAGTGTATGCGTTCCTGGCCGAGATCGACATCCTGCGCGGCGATGCCGCCGCCGCGATGCGTGACGCCAGGCAGGAAATCGATCCGGAGTACGGACCGTGGATTCGGGCCATGGCGCCGCAGATCGGCCCCGATCGCAGGCAGGCCGATGCGGCCTTGCACGAATACATTGCCAAGTACGACAAGACCCAGCCTTACGCCATTGCCGAGCTGTCGAGGCTGCCGGCGAAGGGCGGATTGGCCAGTACCAGCGTGAACTTTTCTTCCCCGCCGGCATGGTCCTGCGCCAGCGAATCGCGGTAGCGGATGTCCGGGCTTTCGACGCCGTGCAGCAGCATGTTCATGCTGGCAATGCGCAGCATGGTGTTGTCGAAGTCGAACCCGTGGAACATCGCGTGGTGGAAGTGCGCGTTCTGCTTCTTGTCGTGCAGCAGGTTGGGGTAGCGCTCGCGAAGGTACTCGCCGGCGCCAACCAGGAAGCCCGCGGTGCCGCAGGCCGGGTCGCAGATCACGTCGCCGGGTTGCGGCGTGGTCAATTCCACCATCAGGCGGATGATGTGCCGCGGGGTGCGGAACTGGCCGTTCTGGCCGGCGCTGGCGATCTTGGCCAGCATGTATTCGTACAGGTCTCCGCTGGTGTCGCGCGACTCCATCGGCACATGGTCCAGCATGTCCACCACCTTGGCCACCAGCGCCGGGGTCGGGATGGTGAAGCGCGCGTCCTTCATGTGGTGCGCGTAGGTGGATTCGCCGTTGCCAAGCTGCTGTGCGAGGCCGGTACGCAGATAGGGAAAGACGTGCTCGCCGATCACGTCGAACATCTCGGCCGGCGCCAAGTGCTTGAAGCGCGACCAACGGTAGTCTGCGTAGCGCCGGCCTTTGGCGTCCTTGCCTTCCGGGAAGATGCGGCGCGCGACTGGCTGCTTCAGCCGATTCGCCTTGTTCTCCTCCAGAGTCTGCAGATCGTCGAGACGGCGGATGAACAAGAGGTAGGTGATCTGCTCGATCACCTCTAGCGGATTGGCGATGCCGCCTGCCCAGAATGCGTTCCAGATCTGGTCGATGCGGCCGCGGATGTCACCGGTAAGCATGGTTTCGATCGATCCCTGTGTGCGGCGGATGGTGTTTGGGCTGAGCGACTAGTTGGGTCAAGACATGAAGCCGGCCCACCCACTCAGCGACACCGCGATTGTACGGTCGAACCGCCCGCGCACCGTGTGGCGCGGCGACACGTCGGCGCAAGCGGGGCAATCCGGGCCTGTTGTGCGCATGGGGGAATCGCTGCCATCCGTCTCAGCGCTCGCCGCGGACTCGCTACAAGTCGTGATGCCAGGCCGTCTGCCGCGCCTTGGCGCGACAAACTTTGCGCGAATTCCTATGAAGTTTGTCGCACGCGACAAACTTTCCGAGAATGCATATGTGCATGAAATCATAAAGTGTCCGCGGATGAGAACCATAAAATGTCCGCCCCTCCTGGCTTGGCATTGCGACAGGGTTCTACCCTGTATCCATGGGCAGTTTGCTGAAGCTCTGAAGGATGCTCTCGCATCTGCGCCGTATCATTGGCAACGACAGATTAGCAGGCTGTTGAGAATCGCCGTTCGTTGCAGCTTGGTATAGTTTCTATCAATCGTTCGTCGTTGCCGCGGGCCTGATCAACCCCTGTTTCCTGATCGACGGGCGCACCTTTCCTCAGGTCGGCGATGGATTCCACCACTCGCCGATACCGCCGATCCGGATCAGGTTGTAGGCCGCGAAGTTCCAGTGCGTCCAGGCGCTCACCTTCGCGAGCCCGCGCAGCGGCAGCTTGCGCAGATCACCGACTGTCTTGACCCAGCCGAAGCCCTGTTCGATGCGTTTGCGCACCTTGAGGCTCATCTTGTAGCCGTTGCCGTTCGCGCTGCGGCCATCAATGGCGCTGCTGCGTCCGTTGCTGGTGTTGCGTGCAATGTGCGGCTGGATACCGCGGCGCTTCAGTTCCTCGACGAACTCCTGCGTGTCATAGCCCTTGTCCGCACCCAGCGCGTCACCTTCCTTGAGGTGCGCGTCCACCAGTTCCAACGCCCCATCGCGTTCGCCGGTGCCCGTGGCGTGCCGTACGTCCACGCCGATCAGCAAGCCGTTGCGATTCTCCATCAGGGTATTGGCCAGATAGCACAGCTTGGCTTCGCGACCGTTGCCCTTGCGCAGCAGACGCGCGTCCGGATCGGTGGTCGAGGCGTGCGTGGCGTTTCTGCGCTTATCGCCATGGAAATCGCTGCCGTCTCCATCGCCGCCGCCGTCCCTGGGCCGGAAACTCTTGTGCGAGGCCCACGCCTCCAGCAAGGTGCCGTCCACCGAGAAGTGCTCGTCGCTGGCCAGTTCGCCGACCTTGGCCAACAGTACCGTGTGCTCGAAGAATCGCTGCGCGACCTCCTCGTCGAACAACCGATCGCGGTTGAACGAAAACGTCGAGTGATCCCACACCGGATCATCGATGTTCAAGCCCACGAACCAGCGAAACAGCAGGTTGTACTGCAACTGCTCCATCAGCAGCCGCTCGCTGCGCACGCTGTAGACCACTTGCAGCAGCGAGGCGCGCAACAACCGTTCTGGTGGGATCGACGGACGTCCATCTTGCGCATAGCGCTCGGCGAACACCCCGTCCAGCTCGCCCAGGATCACGTCGACAAGAAGCCGCAGTTTGCGGATCGGATGGTCCTTCGGTACCCGCTCCTCCAGCGACACGTAAGAGAACATCCCCAACTGCTGCACATCCGCTCCGCGCATCCCGGTATCCTTCAACGATAGGTCGCGTCTATGACAAGATTGCGCCAAGGGAGTTTCTCAACAGCCTGTTAGGGAGTAAGCAAGGTAGCTGATCGATGCCAAACAATGATCCCGTCGGCGCACTGCGCGCCGAAATCGCTAGGCTGATCTCGCTGCTTGAGGCGAACGGTATCGAATGGCGTTCGCCATCTTCGCCTGAGAGCCCGACTCCTATCGCGACGGAAGTTGAGTCGTCTTCCCTCAGTGCTACGGAAAAAGTGGCTCTGTTCAGCCGTCTGTTCCGAGGACGTACCGATGTCTATCCCATCCGGTGGGCCAGTAAGTCCACCGGGAAGTCCGGGTATTCACCGGCATGCGCGAACGAATGGCTTGCGGGGGTCTGTGAGAAGCCACGCATCAAATGCTCGGATTGTGGACATCGTAGGCTGCTTCCGTTGTCGGATGCCGTTCTCTATGACCATCTTGCCGGCAAGCATACGATCGGCGTTTACCCACTGTTGCCCGATGATACCTGCCACTTTCTGGCCGTTGATTTCGATGAGGCAGAGTGGAAGGACGATGTTCTGGCCTTTGAACAGTCCTGTCACGACTTGGGCGTTCCGGTCGCGCTGGAGGTCTCACGATCAGGTAGCGGCGCACATGCTTGGGTGTTCTTCGCCGATCGTGTGCCAGCTCGCGAGGCGCGGCGACTCGGATCGGCGATCATCAGTCACACTTGCGCCCGCACGCGGCAGCTGAAGTTGAGCTCCTACGACCGGCTCTTCCCCAACCAAGACACCATGCCAAAGGGTGGCTTCGGTAATCTCATTGCGCTTCCGTTGCAGAGAGAGCCACGCGAGCAAGGTCGAAGCGTTTTTGTGGACCGCACTCTCCGACCTTACTCCGATCAATGGCGCTATCTGGCTTCGATCAATCCTCTGCCTGTGCAGGATATTGAACCGATCATCCTTCGTGCCACACAGGGCACACATCCATTGGATGTGACGTTTATTGATGAGGAGGATCACAAGGAGCCTTGGAAGTGTTCAGCGTCGCCGTCCGGCAAGTTGGCTGGGCCGATGCCGACATCACTTATGGTCACCTTGGCGAACCTCGTCTATTTCACGAAGTCGCAACTGCCGCAATCGTTGGCCAATCGCCTGATTCGTCTAGCAGCCTTCCAGAATCCTGAATTTTACAAGGCACAAGCCATGCGCTTCGCAGTGTGGGATAAGCCACGCATCATTGGCTGCGCGGAAAATTATCCTCATCACATCGCGCTGCCGCGTGGCTGTCTGGATGCAGCCACAGAGCTGCTTGCGGCTAATGGCATCCGGTGTGACTTTCAGGATGAACGCTATGGGGGACTGCCGATCGAGGTAGCTTTTGCTGGCACGTTGCGTGTTGATCAAGAAGTGGCTGCCGCCGCCATGCTGCAGCACGATACCGGGGTGTTGTGTGCACCCACTGCCTTCGGTAAGACCGTGACAGCGGCGGCTCTCATTGCCCGACGCGGCGTCAACACATTGGTGCTGGTACATCGCACCGAGCTGCTAAAGCAATGGCAAGAACGCCTACAATCCTTTCTCGGTGTTGGCAAAGGCGTGATCGGCACTATCGGTGGTGGCAAGCCCAAGCCGACAGGCAAAATCGATATCGCCGTGATCCAGTCGCTATCGCGGCGCGGCCAAGTCAGCGCGGTGGTCGAAAACTATGGGCATGTCATCGTCGACGAATGCCATCACGTCGGCGCGGTTTCCTTCGATGCAATCTTGAAACGGGTCAAGGCGAAGTACGTGCTCGGATTGACCGCTACGCCTATCAGGCGGGATGGTCAACAGCCTATCGTCTTCATGCAGTGCGGTCCGACGCGGTACACCGTTACTCAGCTAACGACGGCGCCGCATGACCTGGAAGTAATCCCACACTTGCTCGACAATTCTGTTGACCTTCCTCAGGAGGCAGGAATACAGGAGGTGTTTCGCCATCTTGCCAACGATCCAGACCGAACGGCAGCGATTGCAGCGTCGATCCAGGAAGCATTTGTGCAAGGTCGCAAAATACTTGTACTGACTGAGCGGACTGATCATCTCAATGCGATCACCGCTGCACTGCATGGAAATGTGCCAACCACCTTTGTCCTGCATGGGCGGATGTCGAAGAAGCAACGCGCAGCTTCGATCGCGGAGCTGGACGAGTTACCGCCGGATGCACCACGTGTTCTGCTCGCCACAGGCAAGCTGGTGGGGGAGGGTTTTGATCATCCGCCACTTGACACGCTGATTCTGGCGATGCCGGTATCCTGGAAGGGCACGTTACAGCAGTACGCTGGCCGACTGCATCGCGAACACGCCAGCAAATCCGACGTACGCGTTATCGATTTCGTGGATACAAGACACCCTGCTTTGCTTCGGATGTGGGGAAAGCGTCAACGTGGCTACCGAACAATGGGTTACCGGATGTCCGTATCACACACGTGACGCCCCGCGGCTTGGCCTTGCAAAGTTCTGCACATCCTCGCATTTGAATCCCTGCCGGATTATTGGAAAACGCGGGCCGATCGAGCCGCCGTGGACGCCAGCCCGAAACCTGGCCAAATCCGTTTCGGTAATTTCAGGGTGTGGTAGGTACAATCTCCCTGTCTCTAACCCCATGGAGCGTGCCTTCCCCATGGCCAAGCTCGACATCCGCGACCAACCGGCCTACACCGTGGCTGAAGCTGCCCGCTACCTGAAGGTGGCGCCGGCAACGCTGCGCTCGTGGGTCGTGGGTCGGCCGTATCCGACCGGATCAGGCACCGCGCATTCCAAAGCCTTGATCCGCCCGGCGAAGGCTCCGCCGCCGATGCTGTCGTTCTGGAACCTGATCGAAGCACACGTGCTCCGATCCCTGCGCACCGACCATAGTGTGCCGATGGACGCCCTCCGCCGCGCGATTGCATATGCGGAGAGATCGCTTCAGATCGACCGCCTGCTCCTGAGTCCGGAGCTTCGGACCGATGCTGGCAAATTGTTGCTCGAACGCTATGGCCAGCTGATTGAACTCTCGGCTTCGGGACAAATCGCCATGCGTCGCCTGTTCAACGACCACTTGGACAGGGTCGAGTGGGACGAATGGAAGTTCCCGGTCCGTCTGTATCCATTCACTTCAAGCGGGATGACGGTTCCCCCAATCCGTCCGGTGGCTATTGCCGCGAACGTCGCTTTTGGAAGACCGATGCTGGTGCAAAGCGGCATTACGACCAGTGCCATCGCCGAGCGTATCGATGCCGGCGAAGGCATTGCCGACCTTGCCGAAGACTATGGATTGACATCCGCCGAGATCGAGGACGCGGTCCTCTACGAGCGCGCCGCTTAAGGCCACTTGCGTGAGCCCGGTATTTTTTACAGACCGCGATCTCGGCAAGAAATTTCCCCAGATACTGCGCGATGCCGGTTTGACGGTGGAGCGTCATGCAGATCATTTTGAGCCTGACA
>Ga0134126_10008978_pt1 | contig 12587 bp, 13 predicted proteins | sample KB31752_FD_96881 | JGI IMG/M metagenome (GOLD analysis project Ga0134126, IMG submission 96881) | Terrestrial soil microbial communities with excess Nitrogen fertilizer from Kellogg Biological Station, Michigan, USA - KB3-175-2 | ecosystem: Environmental > Terrestrial > Soil > Unclassified ...
ATTGTGCTTGGCCAATACCTTGGTGATGGCCGCCGTCAGCGTGGTCTTGCCATGATCAATGTGCCCGATCGTGCCCACGTTCACGTGCGGCTTATTGCGCTCAAATTTCTCTTTCGCCATTTCGCTGCTCTGCTCCTAATCTCTGCTCGCGGAATCTAAAGCACCCGGTAAACGGTGGCGAACTTGGCTCGCCAGTTCACGTCCACCTGCTCGAGCCGCACCAGGTAAAACTCCTTCGCCTGACTCTGGTCAGAAAGCGGCAAGCTCTCCCACAGCCCCTTGGCCGTTTTGCCGGCTTTGGCCAGCATGGCGTCAACGCGCTCGATGAAGCCCCCTGCCAGCACCGCCTCGAAGTCGCGCACGCCTACATCCTTCTTCCTCAACTGGCGCAGGAATTTCTCCACCTCCGGAGCAGCAAAAACACGGTCAATGGCGCCGCGAAGCTCCGCGAAGTCTTTCTCGTTCTCAACCTTTATGACCGCCTGCTGGAAACCTGGAGACATAGCTGCCGTCGCCTGTTCAAAGCCTGGAGCGGGAGACGGGAATCGAACCCGCGACCAACAGCTTGGAAGGCTGTGACTCTACCACTGAGTTACTCCCGCCCAACCCCGCACTAGCTGCTTAGCTGCTGGCTCCTAGCTAGAGGTTAATTAGCTGGCAGCTAGTAGCTGATTCTCTGGAGCCGATGACCAGGATTGAACTGGTGACCTCTCCCTTACCAAGGGAGTGCTCTACCAACTGAGCTACATCGGCCCAAATATCTATGCACTGCGCCGCGGCGCCACTACAGCTTTCTCGTCCGGTTCACGCTCGCTTAACTCAGTTCTCTCCAGCAACTCGCGTTTATGGTGCAGCCAAGTGCGGAAAGCGAACAAGCCCAGCACCACCAGCGTGATGACGCTCAGCGGCACCTGTCGTCCCGCCACCGAAACTGCCTGGTCCAGCGTGGTCACCGCTAAAACTCCCAAGACCACGTATGCCAGTATGGCGATGGAAAACCGAGACAACCGAAACTCCTTCACGCTCAGCGTGAATGCAATATCCTGGTGCACAGGGGAGGATTCGAACCTCCGTAGCTCGCAAGGAGCGGCAGATTTACAGTCTGCTGCCATTAACCACTCGGCCACCTGTGCGAAATCTCGCCAAGGCGCCGCACCGTCGAGCGCCGGCCTCCATGGGGTGGACTAAGCCACTCGGCAGAACACGCTCACGAGCGCGAAAATAAAGACGCAAGAGGAGGCTCTCTCCGCGCCCAACGCCTTTTCACGTTTCTGAGTATGGAGTGCGTTCTCGGGAAATTAATTGTTCTGCAACCGCCCGGTCCACCACTCGACTGCTAGCGCCTGAATGTCCTTTTCTGGAGCTGGCGGAGGGACTTGAACCCCCGACCCTCTGATTACAAATCAGATGCTCTACCAGCTGAGCTACGCCAGCGGTCCTCGCCGCCAGAAATCTGGCGCGCTCAGACACTTAAACCTGCCCCCGCTTCGGGAACAAAAACAAAAGGTTAGCACAAACGGAAGGAGACGTGCAAACAGCCACTCCCCACCTTCCGCTCCAGAGCAGTGCTATGATTTGCAATTCTTCCTAAATTCTACCCAAATATTATGGGTTGCGCTACTGCCAGGGGTGAAAATCCGAAGGAACGGCGGGCCGGGTAAAAGCAGCTTATGCGGCGACGAACTCGCCTCACCATTCTGATCGTCGTTTTGATAGCCGCCGGCCTGGCGGCCATCGTGCTCCTGCGTAGCCAGGCACCCCCGGAACCCGCCCGCCTTTTGCCTGGAGCTGAGGCCTTCGCCTACGTGGACCTGAAATGGGTGCGCCGTCTCAACCATTTGGGCCAAGTACCACCCGTCCCTCACGACCCGGAATACGACGAATTTATCCGTCAGACCGGCTTCCAGTTCGAGCAGGACCTGGATGAAGCCGCCTTCGCGCTGCATTATCCGGGCACGCCGGAGGCGCCGGGTAGCGAGATGCGGTTTACAGAGGTTTTCACCGGCCGCTGGAACTCCAGCCGGGTTGCCAATTACCTGACCAAGCTGGCGAGTTCGGTGGACAACTACCGCGGGGTGCAGATTTTTACTATTCCTCTGCAAGGCCGCACCCTGCGTGTGGCCATGCTGGCAGTGGGCACGGTGGCGGCGTCGAATTCCGATGACCCGCGGATCGTTCGCGGAATCATTGACCGCTCCCGCAAACTGGCCTCGCCTTTTGGCGGCCCAGCTTTGCTGCGCAGAAACTACAAGCATGTACCCTTCGGCAGCCTGGCCTGGGCCATTGTGAGCAATCCCGCGCACCTGCAAAGCGGCCAACTGACCGACGTGTTGCTGCCCCCTGACTACCGCCAGTTGTTGAGCGGCTCAGTGCTCGTGGCCTCTGTGCGCTTTTTGCGCGCCATTCACCTTCGAGTTGAGGCCTTTTATCAGCAGGACGGCCGTGCCTCGCAACTGGCGGAGAAAATGGGAGCATTGCTCACCATCTTTCACAGCCTGCAGCCGACTATCGCGTCGGCCGGCCCCGGCGACAAAGACGTGAGGACATTTTTTGACAGCCTGAAGATCGAGGGGGACAAAACCCGAGTGACCCTTACCGCTACCGTGCCGCTGGATTTCATCAAGAAAGTTTTTACCGAGCCGCCGCCGGAAATAATCGCCCCCGACTCGCAAAGCCCGCCAGCGTCACCCGCTCCGGCGACGAAAAAGCGCCGGCACGAACTCACCACACCAAAACCGCCAAGGGCGCAGAGGATGCCGAGGTCATTTTGAAATTAAAACCCTGGAAATCCCCAGAAATCCTGGGGACGGACTGCTTTGAGTGGCTGCGCTCTCTGGGATCTTCATTTTCCGGGAGAACGGAGTAGGAGGGCTGCGCCACGGGGAACTGAGAACTGCCGCTACGAGCCGTGCTCGATGCCGAAGTCGCGAGCCACAGTGACGCGCAGATACTTGTAGGGATTGACGGGAACATCGTTGATGCGAACTTCATAGTGCAGGTGAGGCCCGGTGCTGCGGCCGCTGTCGCCGATATAGCCGATGACATCGCCACGGTGAATCTGCTGGCCCGCGACCACGGCAAAGCTGGAGAGGTGGCCGTAGAGTGTGCTCAAACCGTGCCCGTGCTCCAGGATAATGGCGCGGCCGTAACCGTTCATGAAGTCGGCAAACGCGACTTCTCCATCGGCGGGAGCAATAACCGGTTCACCATACTCACAGGAAATGTCCACGCCGCGATGGAAAGCACCTTCTCCGTTGAAAGGATCTATACGCTCCCCAAAAGAGCTGGTGATTCTTCCCATGACCGGCCACAAAGCGGGAGCCGCGGAAGCACGGATCCAGTCGTTCATGCTCACCGGATGACTGATGTTCATGCCGATGGCAATCATGGTGGCGCCGCTCAGCGCGGAACTGCGCAAAGCGTGAAGCTGGTCCAGGGAAACGCCTACCTGCTGCTGCTCAAAATTGCCCGCGGAGTTGCTGGTGAGAATGGGGTCCGGTTTCAATCCATACAGGGCGGAGACTTCACTGGCCAGCGAGCCCAGGGATGCGACCTGCAGGTCTTTTTCGTGTTCCGCCTGTTCCAGTTTGGAGTAGCGCGCCCGCAGCGCTTCCGTCTCGTCCCGCAGCTGGTTGAAGCGGGAAACCTTGGCCAGCATGCGGCCGTACGAGCCCACGATTCCGGTTACGCTCAGCAGACCGATGGCCGCGCCGATAACCAGGACGTAAAGGTAGTAAATAGGGATTTGGATCTTGTGCAGCTGTCCCTCGGCATCCCGGGCAACAAAAAGTATGTAGAACCGTTTACGCAATAGTTCTCCTGCCTGCGCCCACGTATCTAAAACACCGGATTTAACTGCTCAAACAGGCCGCCGTTGGTTCTACGGCCCCTCCTGGATTCCCGGTGACGTCTCCTCTTCACAGGGGAAAAGGATCGACGGCGTAACCGCTCAAATCCAGCTGAACCGGCTAAGGCCTGTCAGTTCAAATGTTTGCGGTGAAGGCCCGCTATTTCTAACAAAACTTTGGCCTTCCATACCGCAGCCAAGGGGAAACAACTGAGTCACCGTAACAAAGTAGATTCTCCCCTGTCAACGAGGTAAACCCCTTAGTTCCATTACCGCAGTGACCAATTTCGCCGCGTGTAAGTCCTTGTACCTCTGGGCCATCCGCAGGTTACCTTCCGGCGGCTTGCTATATTTATGGAGCGTGCCGCTACCTGAGAAAGCCCTAATTGCACGAATCCTGCGCCAAACGCAGATTACCGGTCCGACGATTGGGCCCAGGGGAAGGGACACTATTCTGAGGGCGGATACTCATTCCCGGGTTGCCGCCCTGCTCAGGGGGATCGGGGACGATTGCGCCATACTGCGCTTGCCCGCCGGACATGAGGCCCTGGTTACCACGGATTTCAGCCTGGAAGGGGTGCATTTCCGGCGCCTATGGCACCCCCCGGATTCGGTGGGGCACCGCTGCCTGGCACGCGGCCTGAGCGACATTGCCGCCATGGGAGGAACACCCCTGGCGGCCTTTCTTTCCCTGGCCTTACCGGAAAAATTGCCGCAGCGGTGGGTAGACGCCTTTATGCGCGGGTTTCTTACATTGGCGAAGAAGTTCTCCCTGCCGCTGGCGGGAGGCGATACGGCGCAGTCACCAGGGGGCGTGATGGCCGATATCGTCGTGCTGGGCTCGGCTCCCAGCGGCACTGCGGTGCTGCGCTCGGGAGCGCGCCCGGGCGATTCTCTGTACGTAACCGGTGAACTTGGCGGCTCGGAACTGCTGTTGCAGCGGCTGCTAAAGGGCTCGCTCAAGAAGGCTCAGGCTGGTCGCCACCCCGCCCACTTCTTTCCTGTCCCGCGCGTTGCCACCGGCCGCATGTTGCGGGAAAGAAAGCTGGCCGTAGCCATGATTGACATCAGCGACGGGCTTTCCACCGATCTGCGGCATTTGTGCGAGGAAAGCGGGGTAGGAGCGCGCATCTACGCCGAATCGCTGCCCGCGGCGGGGGGCCCAACCAACCTGCGCCTGGCACTGCATGGCGGCGAAGACTACGAATTGCTCTTTGCCGCGCGGCACAAGCTGCCCGCCAGGATAGGAGGGGTGCGCGTGACCCGCATCGGCGAGGTGACGCGTGGGAACAAGGTCGTGCTGGTTCGTGGCGGCAAACCACGGGACTTGGAGGCGGGAGGATGGGAACATTTTCGCCGCTGAAGGTGACGCGAGGACTGTGTACCCCTGGAACGTTGCCGGTTGCAGCAGTTTCGCATACAAACAACCTGGAGAGTTGAGGTGCCACGGATGCGGCGATCCCTTTATCTAGCGGTGCTGGCTCTGGCGGGGATGGCGCTTTACCAGTACCAGCCGGGGTTCGACCGGGCGCCGCTGACCGGAACGGCGGCAGGGGCGGTAGCCGGCGACCACTTTTCTCCGGCGGAAAACCTGGAACAACTCGATGTCGAGCAGATCGCGGAAGCGCGGCATTCGCTGGATATCGCGATGTATGCCTTCACCGACCGCTACCTGGCCCAGGCTGTGATGGAGGCCGCCCACCGCGGGGTGCAGGTGCGAATCTACCGCGACCGTTCGCAGTTCGAGCAGGAGCAGCGCAACGCCGACGTGCACCACGAGCGCTCGCTCAGCGACATGTTTCACCGCCAGCCCAACATTCAGGTGCGGGTAAAAGATTCCAACGAGCACAACCTGATGCACCTGAAAGCCTACCTTATAGACGGCAAAGTGCTGCGCGACGGCAGCGCCAACTGGTCGCCCTCCGGCTTGAAACAGCAGGACAACAACGCTCGTTTCACCACCGATCCCGCGCAGGTGCACGCCTTCCAGCAGGCGTTCGAGCAGATGTGGTCACGGTCCCGCAACGAAGTGGCGCAGTAGCTCATGCCGGTTCCTGATACAGGCCGATGACGTTTCCCGCCGGGTCGGCAAATCTGGCGGTAATTTCGGGCGCATCCACGCCGACCGGCTGCACGATAGTTCCGCCATTCGCGACCACCGCTCTGACCGCAGCCTCAACGCTATCTACCATCACATAGATCAGCAGGCCGGGCTTGGCGGCCGGCGGACGCCGCAGCACCCAAGCGCCGCTTACCTCTCCCGTTGTGTCGTCAAAAGCTGTATTGCCGTCGCCGCGCTGGCGAACGTTCCAGCCGAACACCGCTCTATAGAAAGCGGCGGAACGAGCGATATCAGTGGCGGGAATTTCCACATAGCAGATTTTCCCGTTAGCGGGAGTGGGCGACATCAGAACCTCCTGGGTAAGTGACAGAACTACGCGGGGTCAGATCATTGACCGTTGACCGTGCAAATGCGGAAGTATTCCAGCGGGCCTATTTTCCCGCCAAGCTTAATTCTAGCAACATTTTACCCGGCTTGGTTTTCAGGAACGCGCAGTTAGAATCTACTTGCCGGCCGGAACCAGAGGCACTCTTCGCTCCGGTTCCGGCCTGGCGCGGGAACTCCGCGCAGGAAGCTGTCTGCGCCAGGGCCGCGCGGCGCGAGTTTCAGCCTGCCTGCGCTGTTCGGAGGTGAGATTGTTGCCCAGCAATTCCCGAACGGCGCGGCACTTACTGATCAATTCCGTGGCTCCCCTTTCCGAACGCAAAAGCCAGGTGTAAGCGGCCAGGGGATCGTGGGTGGTGGCGGGACCATCGGAACACATCCTCTCCAGCAGGTACTCGTCCCGCGCCGAGCGCCGGGACAACTGCCAGTACCATTGGAGGCGTTCCGCTTCGCTACCCGAAGGAGAAGTGGAGTGGTCGGGCGGCTCCGCCGGCAAGGCCTGGCTCAGCAAAGAGAAAATAACTTCGACCCGTTTTTCCACGCCCAGCTTGGCATAGATCCGGAGAAGATGGTTCTTGACGGTGTGCTCGCTAAGGCCGAGTGCGCGGGCTATATCACGATTGGTGAGGCCGTCACACAGGTAACGGACTACCTCCTGTTCGCGGCGGGAGAGCAGACTCGTCCCGGCACCATTCAGAACAGGAGGAACCACAGAACGTTGAAGGCCCTGCAATACGTAATTGATTTGTTCTCCGGTGGCCCAGACCTGCCCCCGGGCAAGGCATTCCAGGCACTTGCACATTTCGGGAAGGGACTGAGCGCGGCTGAATACGCCGCGCGCGCCGGCCCGAAACGCCTCCACAACCAGACCAGGATCGCAGCCGTTATCGAGGAGGAGCAGCACCGCGGGACAAGCTTGGCCTGCGATTTTGGCAGGAATCTCCAGGCCCCCACGCGGCCTTTCAAAATCGAGGGCCAGGATAACCACTTCCGGCGACGCAGGCAGTGCAGCGAGAAGTTCGTCCCGGGTGGCAGCACAACCAATAACTCTGAAACGGCGCTCCCGTTGCAACGCCTCTGCCAACAAATGGCTACCCATGTGAGTGCTGTCAGCGATGAGCACACGTATGGATGCCGGGCCCTGGGAAACTTCGTAGCGCATACTGCCATTATCAGCAGCTTACATCCTAGCTGCGACATGATTGTGACCAGAAAAGGGCGTGCGAGTTTCAAAATGGGAGTTAACGGGCTGGCAATCACGGGCGCTGCGTGGATGCCGCGCTGAATGTCGTGACTCTTCGTGGTTTATCGTATTCATTGGCCCAAAGCGCGATAATGAAGGTCGCCCTGGGACCAACGATGTCAGGATTTTCCCTAGGCCGTTCGGACCACCGGCACGTACTAGCGCACTGTCCGTTTTCGTCCCAGGCGGGTACGTGACTTTCGGTTTCTTGCTGCTCCCTTCCAGCGCACCTATGCTGACGTTGTGTCCGAAACATTGAGTTACTCACTTCCGGAAGGCCCATCGGTAAAAATGCACGCCGCGAGAACAGAAACGGAGCGCAGAAAAGCTCGCAGATTTGCCCTGGAGCTTCCGGTTGTTTTTCGCTGGGTTAATAACGGGCAAACCGCCTGTGAAGCCACGGGGGTTTGCCGCGATATCAGCACCCGGGGAGTGTTCGTAATTGCCTGTTCGGCGACGCCTGCTTTGTCCTGCAGGCTGGACCTGGTAGTGCTCCTGCCTCCATTTAACCCCAGAGCTCCGGCGCTGCGGCTGCACTCATGTGGCAGCGTAGTTCGCGTGGAAGTCATGGGGGAGGGAGTAGGCGTGGGCATCGCCAGCGCCTTCGGCGATTTTGAAAATTCGGACTGGGCGGCCTCCTCTACATCCCAAGAAAAAGCTGCTATTCCCTGCGCATAGAGGCCGTTACGGGCCCTGGACTCAGCAAGCTATAGGAACAAATACCGTTTATGGCCAGGAATGTGGCTCAGACGGCGAAGCCATGGGCGAATTCAGCCAAAGCGTAAATGCGGGCAAATGGACGACGGATCACCTCTGCTGGTATGCGATTCACACCCGATCGCGCCATGAAAAGCGCATTGAATTGAGCCTGCGACAAGCTGGAGTGGATACTTTTCTGCCCCTCATCCGCGAGGTGCATCGCTGGAGTGACCGGCGCCAGGAAGTGCAACTGCCGCTGTTTCCCTGTTACCTGTTTGTGCACGTCGTGCCGGGAACGGTGGCCCGGCTCACCGTGCTGAAAACGCCTGGGGTTCTCAATTTTGTAGGCACGTTGGGGAGTGAGTCAGCCATTCCCGAACAAGAAATTGAACAAGTTCGCGCCGTAGTGACACAGCAGGGTTCGTTTTTCCCTTGTCCCTTTCTTAAGACGGGCCAACGGATTCGCATCCGGGGTGGCGCTCTGGACGGGGTGGAAGGCGTTCTCAACTCGCATAAAGGCGCTTCCACGCTGGTGGTTTCGGTGGAGCTGATACAGCGCTCGGTGTCGGTTCTGATTGACGGCTACGACGTGGAAGCCGCCTAGAACTTATTCAGCATGTACAGGAATGGCCGGAGGACGAAAGTGGGGCGGAGGAGCAGAGCGGCAGGAATCGTGGTGATCGCAGTTTTTGCGATGTGCTGGGGCCTGCCGCTCTGCCGCGCACAGGTGGCAGACAACAAAGCTGAAGTCAACAGCGGAACGGCAGCCAGTTCCGGCGTTGTCGTTCCAGCCGAGGTGGCGGGCGAGTATCTGATCGGGCCTGATGATGTGCTGGCGGTGAATGTGTGGAAGGAAAGTGAACTCAGCGAGGAGTTGCCGGTGCGGCCTGACGGCAAGATCTCATTGCCGCTAATTGGCGATGTGCAGGCCAGCAGCCTGACGCCTGTGCAATTGCAGGAAAGCATCCGCACCAGACTTTCCATTTACCTGGTGAATCCGACGGTCACCGTGATCGTAAAGGAAACCCGCAGCCACCGTTTTAACGTGGTGGGCGAGGTGGAAAAGCCGGGCTCGTTTGTGCTGGGCCAACCGTTGAGAGTGCTGGATGCGCTGGCCCTGGCGGGTGGATTCCGTGATTTCGCGAAAACCAGCGGCATCTATGTGCTGCGCCTGCACGCCAACGGCTCAACCCAGCGGTTTCCCTTCAATTACAGGCAGGTGATCAGCGGCCGTAACCTGGGGCAGAACATCCGCCTTCAACCTGGCGACACTGTGGTAGTGCCATGAACAGGCTCCGGTCAGCGCGATGGTGGCTGCCGGCATTCGCATTTTGGCTGGCCGCTACCGGTTGGGGGCAGCTGGTTCCGAGCCCGATGGCAGGAGAAATGCCGGCAAACGGGTTCTCCGCAGCCGGCAAACTCAGCAACCTGACGCTGGTCACATTCTCCAGCAGCAGCGTGTATGACGACAATTTCAGTAACGGCGCCTCGCACCACCAAGGCGGCGGACAACAATACCTGGCGGCGACGTTGGGATGGCAACAGACCCGGCGACGCCTGCAATGGAACCTAAGCTACCGGCCGGGCGTGGTGGTGGAGACACACTCCCTGCTCGGCAACCAATTCAACCAGGTGTTTGGCACAACTCTGGAATTACAGCCCTCTGTGCGCTGGTCGCTGAAACTGCGCCAGGACTATGCCCTGACTACCGATCCCTTTGACCGGGTGGACGAAGCCCCGCTACAACCCGGGCTAGGTCCACTGGACAGACCAAACCAACTGCCAGTGCTTCCGCAACTCAGAAGAACGGCGAGCTTCAGCGGAGCGGGGGTGAGCTACCGCCTGAGCCGGCACACCACCGCAGGCCTAAACGGGAGCTATGCGCTGCAGAGCTACAGCGACTACGGCAGCGCGTGGGCCGCACCTCTGATCAACAATCGTGCCGCCAGCGGGAGCACTTATGTTTCGCGGCAGATTACCCGAGGCTACATTTCCGGTGTGGAATATCGGGTGCGGGACCTGACGTTTCCCGGCTACGAGTTGCGAACGCTCACGCACGCCGTTCTCTCGTTCCATCAGTTTGCCCTAAGCGGCAACAGCAAGGTTGTGATTTATGTTGGTCCGGAGTATGCCCGCACGCGCGGCCAGACGTTCGCCGTTCGGAACGCCCCCGCGTTTAACGCGTCCTGGTCCCCCGCCGCGGGTGCGATCTATAGCTGGTCGGGAAAGCGCAACCGCCTGCAAACCGGCTTTAATCGTCAAGTCAGCGATGGCGGAGGTCTGCAAGGACCGGTGCGGCTCAATGCGGGATGGCTGCGCCTGGGGCGGCAACTAGGGCGGCTCTGGACCGCAGAGCTTAACTCGGAACTCGCCCAACAAACGACTCTGCCGGCAGGAGGCGGCGACCACCTGCGAATGCTGCGGGCCGGCGCCGGCTTTCGCCGCGAATTGGGCCGGAACGCTTCCGTCCGCCTCTCCTATGACCGACTCTACCAGACGGGCGGTTCGCTTCTCTACCGGCCGGGTAACCACAACCGGGTGATGCTCTCGGTGGAACACAGTTTTATGCGGCCCTTGGGAAGAACCCAATGAAAGAGCAGGATTCCGAGCAGCCGTTCAGCCTGGTCCAGTACCGCGACATCGCGCTGCGGCGGCGCTGGTGGATTGCAGGCACGCTGTTTATAGTTTGGGGAATAGCCTGGGTATGCGCCTGGATAGTGCCCACACGCTACCGCTCCGAAACCACGATTGTGATTGATGAGCTGCCGGTGCCGGCGGAAGACGGCATTTCCGGCCTGCAGAACCGGCTGCAGACCCTGACGCCGCAAATCCTCAGCCGAACGCGGCTGCAGCGGATTATCCAGGATCTGAAGCTTTATTCCCCAGCCGGCAGCGGCCCTTCCCCGGAGGTGCTGGCCAGCCAAATGCGGCGCGACATCAAGGTGGAGCCGGTACAGGTGTCAGGCCGGCCCGGTCAACTCGCCGCCTTCACCGTTTCCTACTCCGCTTCCACGCCGGCGGTGGCGCAGGAGGTAACACGCCGCCTGACGTCATTGTTCATTGAGGAGAACGTGCGCACGCGGACGCAACAGTCGCAGCAGACAACCACCTTTTTGGAGAACCAGTTGCAGGATGCCCGCGGCTGGCTGCAGAAACAGGAAGGACGGCTACAGCAATTCAAGGCGCAGTACCTGGGGCAGCTGCCCAGCGAAACCCAGGCCAATTTCGCGCAACGCGACGCGCTCGATTTCCGGTTGCAAAGCGCGAGGCAAGAGCTGCAGCGCGCAAAACAGCAGCGGGTTTATCTGAGCTCGCTGCTGTCGCAGTATCGTGAGCTGCGTCTCTCCGGCAGTTCCGCCTCCAGCTCCCCCGCAGGAACACCCCCCGCGCTGGATGCGGAACTGTCGCGCTTGCGCCAGCAGGCCGACGATGCGCGCCTGCGCTACACCGAAGCCCACCCCGAACTGATCCGGTTGCGGGAGCAGATAGCGCGAGCGGAGAAGCTCAAGGCGCAGATGGGGCAGGAGTTAAGGAAAGGCGTGGAAGGTGCTGCTCAAGAATCGCCCACCACGCTGCAGATCCAGAGCCAGTTGCGAGCCAATGAGCAGGAAATCGTGGATGGGGAAAGCCAGATGGACGGGGTGCAGGCGGAAATGCGCTCCGTGAGAGCCCGTCTGCGAAACGCTCCGGTGCGGGAACAGCAACTGGCTGAGCTGACCCGAGATTACGACCAGTCGCGCGCCTACTACGAATCGCTGCTGGCCAAACGCAACCAGTCGCAGCTGGCCGGCAGTTTGGAGAAGCAGCAGCGGGGCGCGCAGTTCCGGGTGTTGGACCCGCCCACCTTGCCGGCTGCGCCTTACTATCCTGACCGCTTCAAGTTCAGCCTGGCCGGGCTGGTGTTGGGATTAGTGGCCGGAGGGCTGGTGGGGTACGCCCACGAAGTGCTGGATGACCACATTCATTCTCCAGCCCAGGTGGAGAGCCTGTGCGCAGCACCAATTCTGGCCTCCATTCCTCCCGCCCCGAAGCCGGACTCCTGGCTGCGCCGCCTGCGGCTGGGGGGGGAAATTGCGGGAATGACCGCTCTGCTCGCTTTTGTGACTGGCAGCACGTTTATGGCTTTTATCGCCCGTTATCGTGATTGATCCGCAACCCAGTGGAACGATATGACCCGAATCAGTCCACTTCCGCAAATAGCCGCTGAAAGTGCAACAGGCTTCGCGGGAACTCGGCCGGAAGCCCCCGGCCCGAGCGTGTTGGACTTCGATTCGCTTTCCTGGCTGGTGCCCAAGGTCCCCCTGCGCCAGGTGATCTGTATCTTGGGCGCCGGCCAGGAGCCGGTGAGGGAG
>Ga0134126_10008979_pt1 | contig 12587 bp, 14 predicted proteins | sample KB31752_FD_96881 | JGI IMG/M metagenome (GOLD analysis project Ga0134126, IMG submission 96881) | Terrestrial soil microbial communities with excess Nitrogen fertilizer from Kellogg Biological Station, Michigan, USA - KB3-175-2 | ecosystem: Environmental > Terrestrial > Soil > Unclassified ...
CTCGCCTGTTTCGGCGTGCAGCGCCCCGGCGATCCGTTCTGGACCGAAACCACGCTCGCCCGGGCGCAGGCGCGCTATACCAATTGGGACCTGACGCCGTGGCGCGAAGCGATGAAGCGCAAGCCCCTCAGGGCGAAGGCGCGCTAGCCGCCGCCGCTTCCACCGGAATTCCCGCGCAGCGCTCGGGGCCGCGCACCGGATTGCAGGCTGCCACGACGCCATCGGGCATCCGCGTCCGATAGTCGCTGAAGCGCGTATCCGGGTGCATATAGTCGGTCGAGACATATTGCGCGCCGGATGCCAGCGCCTTGTCGCGCCGCGACGTGTCGTTGGACCGGGATTCCTCGGTATCGGCATCGGCGCGGGTGCGCACGATGAAGCCCTTCTGCACGTCGGCGGTGATGCGCGGAATGTAGCTCGTCTCGTTCAGCGTCAGATAGGCGGCGGCGGGCGAATCTTCGGGCGCGTTGACGAACATCACCCGGCCTTCGAGCGACTTTCGCCCGGCGATATAGGCCGCGAGCTTGTCGCCTTCCTCATCGAGCGCAAAAAGGAACTTTCCGCGCGCCGCGCCCAGCGTCGGCCAACCCTTCGTGAGGACCGCATCGCGCAGCGTCGGCGCGTCGCCCTGCACCTGGTCGGGCGTCACGATCTCGTCGCGCCCGAAGACCGACAGGATCTCCGCGTCAAGCGCATCGAACGCCGCGGTGTCGAATTTGAGCGGCGTGACCGATCCCGGCATCGAAATCTCGTCGTCCTTGGCGTTCAGCGTGATGAGGATCGGCACGTGATCGGGATGCGCCGCCGACCACGCCTTCAGTTCCTGCAGGCACGCCACGAATGTGATGCACACCGAGCCGTAATCGACATCCTGCACATGCATCACCTTGAATCCCGGCTTTGCCATCGCCGCGGCGTAATCGGCAGGAATGTCGACCCCAACCATGCGCGCGCCGGCGGGGCTGGCATAGAGGCCGCCCTGCGGGTCATAGACCACGTCGAGCTCGATGGCACGGGCGCCGTCGTCGAGCTGCTGCGCCAGCGGCAGATGCGAATAGTCGAGCGCGCGCGCCGCCTTGCGCGATCCGAAGCGGATCAGGCCCATGATCTTGTCGGGGATTGCCGTCTTGTAGCTGTTGTGCGTTCCGACCGTCAGGATGTCGTTCATGTGAAGGTTCTTGTCCATCCAGGCGCGGGCACATCCCGGCCCGGCCGCCCTGGCATCGGGGGCGTCGAGCGCGCAGTCGGCAAGCGCGGGCGTCGCGGCCAGGAGGACGAGTGCACCGACGAAAATCGCAAGACGCATTCCCTGGACCCCTGAGTCGTGCCGCCCGCGATGTTATACGGTCAGGCCGCCGCTTCCAGTCGTGCTTCGAACCAGCAAAGGACTTTATCGAGTACGCGACGATTGAATTTCCAGTGCATCAGGAGATGCGGCGCGCCGCGGAAGCGCTTCCATTCCTTCGGTCCGGCGAGGCCCTTGTGCAACCGCGCGATGCAGGCTTCGCGCAGCAGGTCCTCCTTCGAACCGATCATGGTGAGCACGGGGATGCGGACATGCTCGGCCTCGTCGACCGCGCTGCGCGACAGCTTGAACAGGCCGAACAGCTGGTTGACGCGGATGCGGCGCAGCACCATCGGATCCATCAACAGCCGGATGGCGGCGCCCGGCGTGAACTCCCAGGCGCTGATTCGCTCGATCACGATGCCGGCGTCGGGCAGGAAAAAGCGCAGCATGCGCGCCAGTGCCGAGCCGAAGATTCGTCGCCAGGTGCCGGAGATCGCGCCTGGCGCCGCCAGCACGAGCCCCGACAGCGACAGGTCCGGCGCGCGCGACGCGACGTGGACGGCCAGCGCCGCCCCCATGCTTTCGCCGACAATGAAAACCGGCAGCGCCTCGCCGAAGCGCATGCGCAGGAACAGCACCGCTTCGATGGCGTCGCGGATCATGCGGTTCTTGCCGCGCCATCTGCCCCGCGTCGCGGTGGCGCCGAAACCGCGCTGGTCGATGGCGAGCGCGGTCAGTCCGCGATCGGCAAAGAGCGGCCCGATCTCGTCGAAGGCGCCCGAGTAGTCGCTGGCGCCATGCAGGCAGAGCACGAGCGCGCGCGGCTCCTGCGCCGGCCATAGCCGGTAGGGCACGGCGTCGCCGTCGCTGGCGGTGAATGCACCGGTCAGCACGCGCGTCGCCGGATCCAGTCCAGACAGCGACCAGCGCGCATCGTCGACGCTGGCATGCTCTGCGGGCGCCCGGAATTCGAGGCCGAGGCGGAAAGCTTCGCTCACCTATCCGCCCGAGACGCGCCGCGCGACAGTGAGGCCGGCGATCAGAAGGACAAGGAAGATCGCGATGAAGATGAAGAACAGGATTTTGGCGATCGCAAAGGACGCGCCCGCGATGCCGCCAAAGCCGAGCACGCCGGCGATCAGGCCGATGACGAGGAACAGAAATGCCCACCGCAGCATGGCGGAACTCCGTGAAATTGCTGCGGAGACAACGGCGCGGTGCCGCGAAAGTTCCCTCTATTCCGCCTTCGGCGACGGCGCAGTGAGGGCCCAGCCCACGATCTGGCCCAGCGCGTCGCCCAGTGCCTGGTTCATGGCCGCGACGACGGCGGGGACGCTGTGGACGCTGGCATCGGCTTCGCCACGCGCGCTCAACGCCTTCACGATGGCGCGCCCGCGCGCACCGATGAGCCGGGCCTCGATGCGCACGACCGCACTCGGCGCCGTGTCCGGCGTCTCGTACACCGCTTCGAAATCGCGGATGTCGGTGCTCAGCAGGTAGTCCGATTTGAGGCCCTCCGTATCGCGTCCGACCGCCGGAATGCGGTTGCTGGCGGTGAAGGCGTCGATCATCGCGCTCTGCACCAGAAGCGAGAGCCGGTCGGGCCAGGACGCGTTGGCGTAATAGTCCATCGTGCCGTCTGCCTTCTGCAGCGCGATGCGCGTGTTGTCGAGGCTGTCCGGCGCCGTCGGCAGTTCGATCGACATCTGCCAGCCGACGCGCGGCCCGCCGCCGGCCGGCGGCAGGGGCGGACGCAGCAGATAGATGGGCGGCGCTTCGGGCGGGCCGATGATGCTGCTGCAGGCCGAAAGCGCGGCCGATGCCGCGGCGGTCACGAACAGGGTGCGGCGATCTAGGAGGAGCTTGGTCATTTCGGTGTGTATCCCTTGCGCCTGTCGCCGAAGATCACGCGCGTCGGCTCGCGGTTCAATTCGTCGCTGAGTTTGGTCAGGCTTCCGACCAGCCGGCGCGACTCTGCGACCAGGGCGGAGAGCTGTGCCGCGCCGTCGCCGGTGACGACCGCATCGGCATCGCTCGAGAGCTTGTCGAGTTTCCTCAGCGTCGCATCCGCCTGCATGAAGGTGGGATGCAGGTCGCGGCTGGCCACCGCCAGATTGTGCGTCGCCTCGTTTGTGTTGCGCAGCGTCGCCTCGATGTCGCCCTTGTGCTCTGCGAGCGTGGTGGTGAGCGTGTCGAGATTGTGCAGGACGTCGGCGATCGCCTTCTGGTTCTTGTCGTCCAGGATCTTGTTCAGCTTGTCGGCGATCTTGTTGACCTTGTCGACCACCTGTGGGGCGCTCTCCTCCAGCGTCGCCCACACCGAAGGCTGCGACTGGATCTGCGGGTAGGGTCGCCGCGTTGTTTGCGGCAGCTTGTCAGCCTCGTCGCGCTTCTTGCCGCCGATGATCTCGACATAGGAGCCGCCGGTCAGGCCCTGGCTCGCGATCGAGGCCTTGGCGTCGCTGTAGATCGCAAGATCGGGACGCACTTCGAGCGTCGCGATGACGCTGGAGGGGTCGTTGGGTGCGAAGTCCAGGCTCTGAACCCGGCCGACCTCGATGCCGTTGTAACGGACGACCGTACCCTTGCCGAGGCCGGTGACCGAGCCGGTGAATTTGGTGGTGTAGAAGACGTATTCCTGGCTGTACTGCACGCCCGCGAGCCACAGCACGGTGACCACCAGCGCCAGCATGCAGGCGAGCACGAAGGCGCCGACGACGACGTAGTTAGCCTTGGTTTCCATCGCTAATCCCCCCTAGGCCGCTGCCCGCCCGCGCGGGCCCGAGAAATATTCCTGGATCCACGGATGCGGATTGCGGCGCAATTCGTCGATCGTGCCGACCACGACCTTCCTGTCCACCAGGACCGCGATCCGGTCGGTGGTGGCGCGCAGCGTGTCGAGATCGTGCGTCACCATGAACACGGTGAGGTTCAGACTCTTCTGCAGATCCTTGACCAGCTCGTCGAACATGTTGGCGGAAATCGGGTCGAGGCCCGCGGTCGGCTCGTCGAGGAAGACGATTTCCGGGTCGAGCGCCAGGGCGCGGGCGAGGCCGGCGCGCTTTTTCATGCCGCCCGACAGCTCGGACGGATGCTTCGGCGCCGCGTTCTCCGGCAGGCCCACCATGGAGAGCTTCATCGAGGCGATTTCGTTCATCAGATCCTGGGTCATCTCGGTGTACTCGCGCAACGGCACCTGGATGTTCTCGGCGATGGTCTGGGACGAGAACAGCGCGCCTTCCTGAAACAGCACGCCCCAGCGCATCTCGATTTCGCGCCACTGGGTCTCGTTGAGGTGGTCGGTGTTGCGGCCGAACACCTCGATCGTGCCGGAGCGTATCTCGTTGAGCCCGATGATGGAGCGCAGCAGCACCGACTTTCCGGTGCCCGAGCCGCCGACCACGCCCAGCACCTCGCCGCGATAGACATCGAGGTCGATATGGTCGTGTAGCAGCTGATCGCCGAAACCGTTGACGAGGCCGCGGACCCTGATGACGACGTCTTTTTCGCTTCCCCCCGGCATCGTCAGATCCCCAATATCGAGAACATGATCGAGAAGCCGGCATCGAGCACGATCACCAGGAAGATCGATTCGACCACCGAACGGGTGGTGAGCTTGCCGACGCTGGCGGCGTTGCGCTCCACCTGAAGGCCCTCGAAGCAGCCGACGAGGGCGATGATGAACGCGAACACCGGCGCCTTGATCATGCCCACCATGAAGGTGTTGACGGTGATGGCTTCCTGGAGCTGGCGCATGAACACCGGGATGGTGATGCCGAGGTCGAAATAGCACATCACCGCGCCGCCGATCATGCCCATGATGTCGGCATAGAGCGTGAGGAAAGGGAGCGCGATGACGAGGCCGATGACGCGCGGCAGGACCAGCGCGTCGACCGTGTTGATGCCGATGGTCTGCATCGCGTCGATCTCTTCGTTGACGCGCATCGTGCCGATCTGGGCGGTGAAGGCCGAGCCCGAGCGTCCCGCCACGATGATGGCGGTGATCAGCCCGGCGATCTCGCGCAGCAGGCCGACGCCCAGAAGGTTGATGGTGAAGACCTCCGCGCCGAAACGCTTCAGCTGGTCGGCGCCCTGATAGGCCAGCACCACGCCGATCAGGAAGGAGAGCAGGCCGACGATCGGCAGCGCGTTGATGCCGGTCTCCTCGATCTGGTGGATCAGCGCGGCCACCCGCAGGTTGCCGCGCGGGTGGTAGATCGCCTCGCTCACCTCGACGGTGACGCGGCCGATATAGCCCAGGATGCCCACACCCTGCTTCAGGCCGTGGATCGTCGACTGGCCGACGCGCCCGACGAAGGCTTCCAGCGTGTGGCGGTTGTGGATGACGACCGGCGGGGCGGTGTGCTCGTGCTCCACCGCATGCATCAGCGTGTCGTACATCGGCGGGATCTTGATCGGGCCGACGCGCTTGCCGCGTTGCTCCCACTCGCGCTTGGTGCGGACCAGAAGCCAGGCGCCGGCGCTGTCGATCCGCTCCAGGCTCGAGCCGTCGATCTCCGCATCCGTCGCGTCGCCGAGATCGATGTGGCGCAGCTGGCCGTCGAGGCTGGCCGCGTCTTTGGTCGTCCACACGCCCTCGGCGACAAGGCGCAGCACCTTCGGCTTCCGCTCCATGCGGAAGCTGGCGCGCGCAGCGGTTGCGTCGAGTGCAGTGCTCATCCCGTGAAAACTCTAGCCGGTGCGAGACGTTATGGCCATGCTACACGGGCGGAACGGAAAGCAAAGATGTCGATAAGCGGCCGCAGTTCCGCGAATCGCTAGACCAGCGCCCGTCGCGTCATCCGCTCCAGCACCTTGAGCGGCGAGCGTTCGGGGTGCGCGAGCGCCCCGATCGGGAGGTGGAAGGTCTGCTCGAGGCAGAACTGGCCCTTCAGGGCGGCGTGCATGGCCTGGTCGGTGAAGCACATCCAGCTCGTGCCGGCGGGGAAGGCGAACTCGACCTGCGGCGAATTTTTCTGGTAGTCGAGGTCGAGCTTGGCGCCGTCGTGCAGGCCGAGCATCAGATAGTCGTATTCGCTGCGCCGCCCGCGGGTGACGCCTAGCACTTCGAACAGCCAGGGCTCCAGCGGCAGCGGCTTGCGGGCCTTGCCGGCATATCTGCGCGCCACATCCTCGAATTTCTCGCCGACATGCCAGACCCGCGCGCCACCCATCGGGTGGATGTTGGAGAACACGCGCAGGATGCGCCGGCCGCGCTGCGGCCGGGTCGGAAAGGCGTCGACATGCAGGCGCTTGTCGTCGTTGCGCGGCGAATAGCGCCGGCCCGCGATTTCCACCGGGCGATAGCTGGTGCGCGCCTGCTCGATCGTCGGCTCGTAGCCGGGGAACAGCGACAGCACGAGCGCGCGCGCATGATCGGCGAAGCGTCCCATCATCTCCGACAGCGCGGCGCGCTCTTCGGCCGGGGCCGTGTCGCCCTGCACGGCGCCGTCGGGATCGCGGCTGATGTTCTTGGCCTTGCCGTTCGACAGCGCGTCGGTCAGAAGCGCGCTCTCGCTGTTGCCGACGACAAAGGGAAGCTTCGGAAAGAACAGCACCTGGCCGCTCTCGAGCGCGTCCTGTGCCGCGGCGCGCGTGGCGCCGTCGAACGGGCCCTGCCACTGCGTCAGTTCGAAAGAGGTGATCGGTTCCAGCGCCATGACGCCTTGTAGCAAAGCGTCGCCTGCTACTCCAGCGAACCGGTGATCGAGGCGCGCTGGCTGATCTCGATCCAGTTGCCGTCCGGATCGCGCACCATGGAAATGCGCGCGGTGCTGCCGAGCGTCGTCGGCGCCATTGCCTCGCGCCCGCCGTGTTCGAGGATCCGAGCATGCTCCTCGTCGCACTTGAAGACCTGGAACGTTATGTAGCGGAAGCCGGGCCCCTGGAAGGCTGCGTCGGACGGGGCATCGTCGGCTTCTTCCAGCAGGATGAGGGTCTCGCCGGCGCGGAAGGTGATGCCATGGGCGTGCGGTGCCTCCGGCAGGCCCAGTGCCTCGCTGTAGAAGCGCCGGTGCCGTTCGAGATCGCGGACCTTGAGCTTGATCCCGATCTGCTCGATGCCGAGCGTGCCGGGCGGCACGAGGCACACGCTGGTGCCCTCGGGATCGTGCGACAGGTTCAGCGCGGTTGTGCCCGGCCGCGCGATCAGCACCTCGGCATAGCCGGCCGCCGGTGCGTGCGGCAGCGAATCGGCGAAATGATTGATCTTGAGGACGGAGCCCAGCAGATCGTGCCGGTGCTGCTTCTGACCCTTGCGGATGGGAAGGACGTGATCGAACGGCACGCCCATCTCGCCCTGCCAGAAGGCGAGCATCCCTTCCAGACTGTTGGTGTTGAGTCCGATGTCGACGCGCGGCTTGGAAAGGTTCATGGCGACCTTATGCAGTTCCAACAATTCTTACACGTCATGGCCGGGCTTGTCCCGGCCACCCATGAGCACCCATTCGGCCGGTAGATCATGGGTCGCCGGCATGAGGCCGACGATGACGGATTTCAAACGTGGTGGAAAAATTGCTAATCCGCTTGGGCGTCGAAGAAATCGTCGGCGTCTTCCACCTCCACCAGCCGTCCCCGTCGGATCTCCAGGAACCGCGTCGCGGCGGTGCGGGTGAAATAGCGGTCGTGGCTGACGAAGATGCAGGTCGTGTCGCTGTCCTCGAGCTGTTCCTCCAGGTCCTCCTGGCCCTCGATGTCGAGATGGTTGGTCGGCTCGTCGAGCACGTAGAAGTTCGGCTTCCGCAGCTTCATGTGGAGGAAGACAAGTCGTGACCGCTCGCCATAGGACAGCCTGGCGATCCTGTCGTCCAGCCGCTCGAAGGGAAAGCCCGCCTTGGCGAGGATGGCGTTCGCCTGCAAATTGTTCACCGTCTTCACCTGCGCGATGAATTCGCGCAGCGACAGGTCGAGCGGCAGGTCGGCCATGCGCTGGTCGAAATAGACCAGGTTGGTCGCCGGATTGAATCGCACCGGCGCGCGCCCGTCATAGTGCTCCCGCGTGGGGTCGTAGGCGCCCGCCAGCACGTCGAGCAAAGTCGACTTGCCGCTGCCATTGGGCCCGAGCAACGCGACGCGCTCACCCGCCGCCACCACCAGACGGTCGATCGTGATCAGCGTCCGCGCCCCGTCCGGCGTCGAGACCACGAGATTGGACAGCCTGAGCGCTACCCTGGCGTCGATCGCCTCGTCGTTCAGCTCGAGCTTGCGGTTCTTCGCCCGATAGACCTCGGTCGCATCCTCCTCGATGCGCGCGATGCGCCTCTCGACCGTCTTCTTTTTCTTCAGGAAAGCGTCGTTGATCGCGCCCCACGCCTTGTAGCGCGCCGCGACCTTTTCGAGCCGGGCGACCTCGCGCTCCTCCGTCGCCCGGCGCTTGGCGGCGGCCGCATCGCGTTGCAGGAGTTCCTCGCGCGCCTGGGCGAACGGTGCCTTGAAGGCGTGCGCGCCATCCTTGCGCAGGAAGATGGTCCGCGTCGTGGTCCGTGACAGGAATTCGCGGTCGTGGCTCACAATCAGCATCGGCAGGCGCTCGGCTTCGAGCCAGGCCTCGAGCTTGTTGATGTTCTCGATGTCGAGATGATTTGTCGGCTCGTCGAGGATGACGATGTCCGGCTCGCCCAGCTTCGCCGCGGCGATCAGCATCAGCCTCTGCCAGCCGCCGGACAGCGCGCCGAAGGCCTTCTCCGCGACGTCGGCCGGAATGGCGAGATCGTCGAGCAAAACGTCGACCCTCCAGCTGTCCTCGCGCGCCTCGGGCGGCAGCGCATGTTCCAGCATGCCGCGCACCGGGACCCCGGCCAGGGCGGTCGGTATCTCCTGCGGCACCGCGCCGACGCGCAGGCCGCGCGAGCGCACGATCTGTCCGCTCGACAATTCGAGCTCGCCCGCCAGGCACTTCAAAAGCGTCGATTTTCCGGCGCCGTTCTCGCCGACCAGCGCGGTGCGCGCGTCGTCCAGCAGGAACGACACGTTCTCGAAGATCTTTGTAACGCCGAAGTGGAAAGCGCCCCGGTCGATGCCGAGCACGGCCTGACGCGCTGCCATGACACAATTCGATGATGACCCGGGCGCAGTTTCGCACACCGGTTCGGTGGCGCCAAATCGCGACCTTGACCTTGCGCGCGCGGCCGCCATGCTTGGAACAGAAAACCAGGGAGAGCCTCATGGATCGTTTGAAGGGCAAGGCCGCCATCGTCACCGGTGCGGCAAGCGGCATCGGGCGGGCGAGCGCCCGGCTGTTCGCGGCCGAGGGTGCGTCCGTCATCGCGGTCGACCGCGCGAAGGAAGTCGAGGACACCGTGAAGGCGATCCGCGATGCCGGCGGGACGGCCCTGGCGCTGGTCGCCGACGCCGCGTCGGAGACCGACGTCGCCGGCGCCGTCGATCGCGCGGTGAAGGAGTTCGGCAAGCTCGACGTGATCTACGCCAATGCCGGCATCTCCGGGGGCGGCCAGCCGCCGTTCTTCGAACTGACGGCGGAACACTGGCGCCAGGTGCTCGACGTGAACCTGATCGGCGTCTACCTCGCCATCAAACATGCGTCGCGTGTGATGATCCCGAACAAGAAGGGCTCGATCGTCTGCACGGCGTCGGTCGCCGGCATCCGCTCCGGCGCGGGCGGCGGACCCTATTCGGCGTCGAAGGCCGGCGTGATCAGCCTGACGACGACGGCGGCGAACTACCTCGCCGGCACCAATGTGCGCGTCAATGCGATCTGCCCCGGCATCATCGAGACCGGCATGACCAAGCCGATCTTCGATTACGCCCGCCAGCGCGGCACCGAAGACCGCATCGGCCAGCTCAATCCGCTCAAGCGCTACGGCCGTCCGGAGGAGATCGCCTATGCGGCCCTGTTCCTGGCGAGCGATGAAGCCTCTTACGTCAACGGCCAGCACATCGCCGTCGACGGCGGCCTGACCAGCTCGATGCCGGTGACCGGGCGGGTGGGGCGCTAGCGGCAGCCGGCGCGCGTTCGGGGACGATTTGGGGTAAGATATTGCGGGTGTTGCTGGGGGCCGGGCCATGATCTTCGAGCAGTTCGCGGTTGGCGGGTGCCAGTCCTATGTCATCGGCTGTCCCGAAACGTTCTCCGCCGCGTTGATCGATCCCGAGCTGCAGCTGATCGACCACTACCGCGCGATGGCGACCCGCGATGGGCTTGCGATCCGCTATGTCATCGACACCCACACCCATGCCGATCACTTCTCGGCCTCGCGCCAGATCGGCGATGCGCTGCGCGTTCCGGTCGCCATGCACCGCGACAGTCCGGCGCCGTTCGTCGATCTGAAGCTCGACGACGGCAACATGCTGGTCGTCGGCAATCTGCGCGTGACGGCGCTCCACACGCCCGGCCATACGCGGGATTCAATGTGCCTTGTGGTCGGCGACCGGGTCTTTACCGGCGACACGCTCCTGATCGGCGGAACGGGCCGCACCGATCTTCCCACCGGCGACCCCGAACAGCTGTACGACAGCCTGTTCGGCAAGCTGCTGAAGCTTGACCCGGCGCTGATGGTCTATCCGGCGCACGACTACAAGGGCCGGAGCCACTCGACCATCGGAGCGGAGCTGGCGGACAATCCGCGCCTCCAGAAGAAGGAGCGGGCCGCCTTCGTCGAGATGATGCGCGGCCTCAACCTGTCGGCGCCGACCCATCTGACCGAAGCGCTGCGGGTCAATATGAGCGGCGCGACCAGCGTGACGCAGCTCCTGGCGAGGGCTGCGGCCTCGGTCCCGTTCGTCAGCATGGCGGAGCTGAAGGCGCAGGTCGCAATTCGGTCCAACGACCTCGTGGTGCTCGATGTGCGCGAGAAGGATGCGTTCGGCGCCGGCCATATCGCGTCGGCCCGCAATCTGCCGCGCGGACAGCTGGAGCTGCGCGTCGATGAGGCGTTTCCGGATCCGACCGTGCGGATCGTGGTGTGCTGCGAATTCGGAAAGATATCGACCCTGGCGGCGGCGACGCTGCGCGAGCTGGGCTTCCTGCGGGCCGCCGCGCTCGACGGCGGCATGAAGGCCTGGCGCGAGGCGGGTTTTCCGGTCGAGCAGGGCTAGCGCATCAGACCCGCTCCGCCAGAACCAGCCAGTCCCATGGCATGTGCGTGCCGGCGCCGCGCGGCTTGCGCAGGCCTTCCTTCGCCCAGGGATAGGTGATGCGCGCGATCCGCTTGGCGCGAAAGCCGTGCCGCGCCAGCACGTCGCGCAGTTCCGCGCGGGTGAAATGCTTCTGCCGGCTGCCGCCGCGGTCGACCAGCCCGTCCGGCGCCGCCGCCATCGCCTCGGCGCGCGTCGTGCCATAGGCGACACGCTCGACCATGCGGTCGGACTCGATCGACGGCACCACGATCAGCGCGTGGCCGTGCTTCTTGGTGACGCGCGCGATGCCCTCCCACATGCCTTCGCGCGTCTTCGTCCCCGGCATGGTGATGACGTTCATGCACACGGTGAGATCGGCGCGCCGGCCGATGCGCCGGGAGGCGGGCGGGATGTTCGACGTCATCCAGCGCACGTCGCCGCGCCGCCCCAGCGCCTTCTTCGCCCGCGCGACGATGCGCGGCGCGTGTTCGACGCCGTAGCTGAGGCGGAACAGCCCGCCATAGCGCGCGATGAAGGTGCCGATGCCGCAGCCGAGATCGACGAGCACGGATTTGTCCTTCGACAGCGGCAGGGCGCGCATGATGCGCGCGATGCGGTCGGACTTCGTCTCCCGCGTGATGTCGCAGACCTCGCGCTCGAACGCGTCCGCGAGCTTGTTCCATTCCTTCCGGCTCACCATGTGCTAAGAAATCGGCGATTCTCGGTCGCTGAGCAAATGTGCGGAAAGTTCACGCAGATGATGAGCTGGGGCGAGCTGGTGACGCTCGCCGATCTCATCGGCGCGGGCGTCGGCCCGGTCGAGACCGCGACGCCGATGCGATTCGCGACCGTGATCCGCCTGACGCCGGAAAAGACTCGCCAGGCAGCGCGCATGCGCTGGGGCTTCGTGCCGGCCGATGCGCGCGATCCGTCCATTGGCACCAAGTTCATCCACGCCCGCGCCGAAACGATCGAGCGGAAACCGACCTTCCGCGAGGCGTTTTTCGCGCGCCGCGGCCTTCTCGTCGTCAACACCTTCAACGAAGGCAAGGAGATCAGCCCAAGCAAGACCGAGAGCATGTCGTCACCCTGCGCGGACGCGGCGCCACCGCCATCGCGGTGATCTGGGAGCGCTGGCACGGCGCGCCGCCGCTCGAGACCTTCGCCATGGTCACCGTGCCGGCCAACGACGTGATCGGAACCATCACCGACCGCATGCCGGCGC
>Ga0134126_10008980_pt1 | contig 12587 bp, 12 predicted proteins | sample KB31752_FD_96881 | JGI IMG/M metagenome (GOLD analysis project Ga0134126, IMG submission 96881) | Terrestrial soil microbial communities with excess Nitrogen fertilizer from Kellogg Biological Station, Michigan, USA - KB3-175-2 | ecosystem: Environmental > Terrestrial > Soil > Unclassified ...
CCCTTCCATCCGGCCGCAGCCGGAGGCCTATGGCTACGTCCCCGGCTTGGCTGCCGCCGTTTCCTCGCGGAGGCGCCGGCGAAGGGCGACCAATTCACGGATCATCGTGAATATGACCCGTGGACGGGCCCCTGTTTGCCGGCCCGCGTGGCGCGCGACATGGCGGATTCCCACTTCCTGCACGGGCACGGCCCGCTCGCGCAAGCGCACCAGAATCTCCACCTGAATGAGGCGTCCATCCGCCGCGAGCGGCAAGCTCTTGAGGGTCGAGGCACGAAACAGCTTGAAGCCACAATTGGGATCGCGTGACTTGATCCCCAGCACCAGACGGATCAGGATCCGATAACCTCGGCTGAGGGCTACGCGGTAGGCGGGGTCGGCCCGGCGGAGACGGTAGCCCGCCACCACGTCATAGGTATCGTCCCACTGGACTAAACGAGTGATATCGGCGGGACTATATTGTCCATCGGCATCCAGGCACCAGATGAACTGCTTGCTTGCCTCGGCAATTCCAGCCCGGAGCGCGGCCCCATACCCACGGCGCCTGGGCTGGCGGATGACCCGGACTCGTGAGTTGCGGGCGGCCAGACCATCGGCCAGTCGGGGCGTGGCATCCCGACTCCCATCATCCACGATGATAACCTCATACTCGGGGACCGCGTCGTCCAGGGCCTCAAGGGTACGAGCCACCATTTGGGAGAGGTTCGCCGCCTCGTTATAGGCGGGAAGCACTGCCGAAATGCCGCGGATCGGCGCGATGCGGCGACGCGGCGCTTCACTCATCGGCAACTACCATCCCGCTCACTCATGGCCCCATTATCTAGGATGCCCAGGGATGCTGTCCACCGAAGGCCGCGGTTCCGCCCGTTGACAGGGTGAAAGGGGTACGCTACCATGTTGGGGCCAGGTCTTCCCACCAGGTCTGGAGGGATGTCCGAGTGGTTTATGGTGGTTGTCTTGAAAACAACCGTGCGCAAGCACCGGGGGTTCGAATCCCTCTCCCTCCGCCATTTCCGATATCCAGCACCCGGAGAGGTCGCATAGTGGCCTAGTGCGGCGGTTTGCTAAACCGCTGTGGGAGAAATCCCACCGGGGGTTCGAATCCCCCCCTCTCCGCTCTCTCCGCCGGCCTGATAGGCCGCGCCCTCAGACTTTGCGTTCCCAATTGTAGGGGCACCCCTCGTGGGTGCCCTTGCCGGGTCGAACCAAGGCGCCCACGAGGGGTGCCCCTACACACCAAATGAGGCAGCCTGCTCCCGCGCAGGGCACGAGCATCCAGCACCACCGCAACTGGTGCAAGATGTACTAATCACGCCAGGTGAGCAACCCCGCCGCCCAGGTGAGCCCACCGCCAAATCCGATCATGAGCAACTTCTGGCCGGGGGTGACGGCCCCGCGCTTGACCCACTCATCCAGGGCGATCGGGATGCTGGCCGCCGAAGTGTTACCGTACTGCTCGATGTTGCTCATCACCTGATGATCGGCGAAACCGAGACGCTTGGCCGCGGCGGTGATGATGCGCTGATTCGCCTGGTGCAAGATCAACCAATCGACCTCCGAGACCGCCAGGCCGGTGTCGGCGAGGATTTGCTCCGTGACCTCAACCACCACCCGGACCCCGAATTTGAAGGTCTCGGGCCCGTTCATGCGCACTCCGCGAGGCACTATCCCGTCCTCCCCCCGCTCGGCCAGTCCGCCACCGGGGAGGATAAGCATGCGTGCCCCACCGCCATCGGAACCGAGGCGGAAGGCGGGCAGCCCGCCGGGCCGCTCGGCTCGTGAGACCACGACCGCCCCCGCCCCGTCGCCGAACAGAATGCAGGTACGGCGATCGTGCCAATCCAGCACCCGCGAGTAGATCTCGCTGCCGATTACCAGGGCGTTCCGCGCGATTCCCGCCTGGATCAGCGAGCAGGCCGAGGCCAGACCGTAGGCGAAGCCGGAGCACGCCGCCTCCAGATCGTAGGCGCCGCCATGGGCGCCGATCGCGTCCTGTACGAGGCAAGCCCCAGCAGGGAATCCGTAGTCCGGCGTACAGGTAGCCAGAATGGTGAGATCGATCTCCTCACCCGTCATCCCCGCTGAATCCAGGGCGGCGCGCGCGGCGCGGATCGCCATGGAGGAGGTCGTTTCTCCCGGCGCCACGATCCGCCGTTCCCGGATGCCCGTGCGGGTATAAATCCATTCGTCTGATGTATCGACCAACCGAGCCAGATCGTTGTTGGTCATCACCCGCTCGGGCAGGTAGCACCCTGAGCCGCGGACTGTGGTCCTATAGGTCAAGACAGATCTCCCAACGGCTCCACATACATCAGGATCTGGCCCTTCTCCACCAGCGCCCCGCCCGAGACCACGATGGAACGGATCGTTCCCGAGAGTTCGCTCTCCACTGAGTTGAACATCTTCATACTCTCGATCAATCCCACCACCTGCCCCTCGCTCACCGATCCGCCTAACGTGACAAATGGGGGACTCTGCGGCGTTTCGGTCAGATAGAAGATGCCGGTAAGGGGAGCGACAAGCGGCTGCCAGTCGGCGGGCACCGCATCACCGCCGCCAACCTCGGGTATGGCCGGGATCGGACGGGCAGCCAGCGATCGGCGGACCAGCACCCGATGATCGCCCGACCGCAGCTCACACTCAAGCACGGCGGTGCCATCAAGTTCCGCCAGGATCCGCTCGACCAATTCGACCAACGAGGCCGAGGGATCAGCCGCCTGGTCGCTCATCGATTTGAGCGGTACGAGCGCAACACCAGGGTCACGTTGTGGCCGCCAAAGCCAAAGGCATTGCTCATGGTCACGTCGAGCGGACCGACCCGGCGTGCCTGGTTCGGCACCACGTCCAGGTCGCACTCCGGATCGGGAAACTCGTAGTTGATGGTGGGAGGGATCACCCCATCAAGCATGGCCTGGATGCAGAACGCGGTCTCCACGGCGCCGCCGGCTCCCAACATGTGGCCGGTCGCGCCCTTGGTCGAGCTAATCGGCACCTTGGTGGCGTAGTCACCAAAGATAGATTTAATCGCCGCGATCTCGGCCCGGTCCCCGGCGAACGTAGAGGTACCATGAGCGTTGATGTATTGCACGTCTTCCGGACGCAACCCCGCCTTGGCGAGCGCCTGGCGCATCGCTCGGGCCCCGCCTTCGCCATTCGGAGCGGGATCGGTCACATGATGGGCGTCATCGGTGGCGGCATAGCCGGCGACCTCGGCCAGAATAGGCGCCTTGCGAGCCAACGCGAACTCCTCGGCCTCCAGGACCAGGGTTGCCGCCCCTTCCGAGAGCACGAAGCCATCGCGTTTGGCGTCAAACGGGCGCGAGGAGCGCTGAGGGTCGTCATTCCGGGTCGATAAGGCGTGCATGTTGCCGAAGGCGGCCATGGAGATCAACACCACCGGCGCCTCGGAGCCGCCGGCCAGCATCACGTCCGCGTCCCCACGCCGGATGATCTCCACGGACTCTCCGATCGCATGGGCGGCGGTAGCGCAGGCCGAGCTGAGGGCAAAATTCGGCCCCTTCATTCCATACTTGATCGCGATCTGGCCGGCCGCCAGATCAGTAATCAGCATGGTGACGAAAAAGGGGCTGATCCGCTCCGGTCCCTTCTGGAAAAGAACCGTGAACTGCTCCATGAGGGTATTTAACCCGCCGATCCCGGAGCCGATGATCACCCCCGCACGGTCGGCGAAGGAAGGATCGATGGTCAGTCGCGCCTGGCTCAGCGCCTGGTAGGTGGTGGCCAGGGAAAATTGGGTGAAGCGATCGCAGCGGCGCGCCAGCTTCTTATCAATATCGAACTCTTGTGGGTCGAAATCCCGCACCTCGCCGGCAATCCGGCTGGGCAACGCCGAGGCGTCGAAAAAGGTAACTGGGCCGATGCCGCACCGGCCCGCGATCAGATTCGACCATGTGGGCTCAAGGCCCACCCCCAAAGGACTGATCACGCCCATACCAGTGACTACGACGCGCCGCACAATGTCTCTCCCCGAATCTTCACCCGGCACCAGATGCCGCGGCGGAACGGTGAAAGTATAGCACAGCAGCCGAATCCAGCCCCCTAGCGCGCCCGCCACGGGATACTGATCGCCAGCACGCCATCAAGGTAGAGGTCGGCACGGTAGATGCCGGCGGGGAAGGCGCCGGACGCCGGACGCAGGAGCACGGCGTCGGAACCGTTGCCCTTCCGCGGCAGTGCGTGCGTCCCACTGCTCGCGGAGAGACGGCCATAATGATCGTAGACGACCATGGAGATCGTATCGCCCCGGATTGCTCCCGTGTACTCAACGTACATCCCAAGTTCCTTCATCCCCGCCTTTAACTTCCCGGTGCGCGCTGGACGAGTAGGCTTGGCGGGGCGGTAGCGGGCAAAGGCGGCGCCGGTAATCAGGTAGGCGACCCGCGCCCGGGGAGTTCTGATCAGCCAGAACACGGTGGTAGCGGCCCGGCGCGTGCCGAGATAGACTTCAGCCAGGTACTTTCCTGGACGCCGCAGACTCACCCCAGGCAGGTCAAGAAGGTAGGTGCCCTTGGAAGTAGTAAGCCGGTGCGAGTCCCCCCGGCGGACCGTCTTGCCGCCGGTCAGGAAATCAACCCGGAAGGTCGTCTTCCCGGCGCTGGCCCCGCTAAAGGAGAAATACGTGGCGAGATACTCCACGGCGGGGGAGAAGTGGTCGACCATGGGCGGGGCGACCGCATGCCGTGGCTCGAAAGCCGTGAATGCCTGGTCGGTGGTGAGATAGAGTTGGGAGATGGCCGGACTATAAGGCGCCGCGTGGGTTGGCCTGGGGCGGGCCGCCGCCTGGGAGGGCACGGAACGGGTCAGGGTACCGACCAGGATCAGGACCAGGGCGGCCGTGTACCGCGGAACCATAGTTCTCCAGGAGCGCGGTTGTTCCATGTGCCAATCCCTCCGCCAATCGCAGTCCCTACATGCTCATAAAGGTACCATCCAGAGGCGTTCATCAGGAAACACGGCTCCAGGGCCGGGAGTAATGCGTGACTTGCCCACATAGGGTACGCTGAAAGAGACACATGCTCCACCAAGGAGGAGTTCATACCGTGAAATACTGGCGACAGCCGCGCCTGGGCGCGATCTGCGCCTTTCTCTATGTGCTGCTCTTCGTGGCCGGCACGGCCTATCGGAGCAGCCAGGCCGCGCTTCCCGATACCACCGGCAAGCCCGCCCTGACGCAAAACCAGATTCTCCTGCGATTCGCGAACACCCACATGGGGCTCTTCACCATGTCGGCCCTCCTGACCATTCTCGCCTTTCTGGTGCTCGTTGGGACCGCGATCGGCCTGTATGGCTATATGGCAGGGCGCGGTAAACAGCGGATTGGCACCATCACCCTGGTGGTCGGTCTCGCGGGGCTGGCCGTCTCCTGCATCAGCACCGCGGTCGGCACGGTCTCACTCGCCAACTCGGCCAACCAGTACGCGGCCCATCATCTGATCGCCACGGTCAGGGATTTCCAGAGTCAAGGCACTTTATTTTCAGTCCTGGACATCGTGGGTTCCGAGGGCATCGCGGTGTGGCTGGGGCTCACCGCGGCTACGATCATCCGCATCCAGGGCAACCGGAGCATCGCCGGCTGGAGCACGCTGGCGGCGGCGGCGCTGGCGGGAATCGGGTTCCCCGTCGCCCTGGTGCTGGTCGTATGGTCCATCGGGGCCGGGGCTGGACTTTGGCGGCTCTCGGAGGGGGTCGAGAGACGGTTCGCGCCAGGGGAAAGCGCGGCCAGCGCATCTCGGCCAGGATTCCCGGCCGGCTGGGGCGGGCGGAAGCCAGCCCTGGTAGAGGACGACGCGCCAGGGGATGAGCCCAGCACCGAGGACGAAACACCAGCCCAACCCACCAGGCCTCACATCGCTCAACCAGCGGGAATGCGCCGTCCAGGCGCGTCCGGACGACGGGGCGCGGCGGCCCGGCGGCGACGGCGGTGATCGGAAGCGGGTACTAGACCAAGAATTGTCATGGATGAAGAACCACCCCGCAAAAAGATCGTCCTGGATCTCGATTGGTTCCCCGAGCCCACGCCGATTGGTGGAGGTCGAGTGCTCTTGCTGCCCGCCAACCGCTGGGTGCGCCTTGAGGCGGGGGAAAGCGTGTTCGAGGGCGCGAAACGCCTTGGGGTAGCCATCCCTACCGAGTGCGGTGGGAAAGGTACCTGCGGCCGCTGCCGGGTGCTCTGCGCCTCTCCCGCGCCCACGCCGGGGCCGGTGGAACGCCGCCTGCTGGACCGGGGAGAACTCGCGCGGGGCATCCGCCTAGCCTGCCGCACCCGTCCCACCGGCGACCTTACCGTAACCGTGCTGCCCGAGCGCCGCGGGCGTGGGTAGGGACAACCTACCCTAGCTCGCTGCTTGCCGTGGCCTCGGCGCCTCAGATACATCACCTTGTTCGGCGCAAAACGCGAGGTAAAAATCTACTGAATCGTGGAAAGCTTGCCGTATCTCTTCCACGCTCGTACCTTGAAAGGTGATCACGTCCTCAATGTTCGTCACGGTGCCAAACAGAATGCCGGCGTCGTCGTCATAAATCACGCTGCCTAGGTATCCCTTGTATGTCATCATGACCGCGCTCCTGTTCACAAAAGTATGGTAGCAACCTCTACCTCTTATGGAAGCCGCGGAGATAGTGTGGGCGCGGCTCGCGTTTGCGGGCGCGAATGCCATTGGGGGCGCGGGTCTCTAGGCCCGCTCGGTTTGGCGGCGGATCGTCAGGTTGGGTCGCGCGGTGGCCACCAACTGGGTGGTTTTCGCGCCCAGCGGGCCTGGAGACCCGCGCCCCTTAACGGTGGTCACAATTCCACAAACACGCGACACAAGCACTAGAGACAGGCCCTTGACAGCAAGGGCGAAAAGGCGCATAATTAGAACATAAATTCTAGAACACACGGAAAGGGGCCGTACGGTGAAGAAAGAATTCATGGTCAACCGCCAGGGCAAGGAGTTCGTCCTCTACGCTGGGTTGCTCGACCAGGCGCATCGCGAAGGACTCAAGCGGATCACGACCAGCCTGATTCAGGCGCCGTCGGATAATAACGGTCATCTGGCAATTTGCCACGCCGAGGTGGAAACCGAGAAGGGGGTCTTCTCTGGAATCGGCGATGCTTCACCGGAGAATGTTGGCCGCATGATCGCGCCACATACGATCCGGATGGCCGAGACGCGCGCCAAAGCTCGGGCTCTGCGCGACGCGATTAACGTGGGAGTGACCGCCCTTGAGGAGCTTGGCGACGTGGAGGAGGATTCCAGCATTCACGCGCCCGCCCGGCGTCCCGCCGTCCGTCCGATGGCCGCTCTGGCGCAGCCCATCCCGACGCCGGTTCGCCCTGAACCGAGCATCGTCCGCGAGACGGCGGAGGCTGGGGACGATATGTCACCGCCCGCTACCCAGCAGCAGATCGATCGGCTGCACAAGCTGCAAGCGGCTCTGGGGCAAGCCGCCATGGTCTCCAGCACCATGACCAGCGAGGAGGCCGCGGCCCGGATCGCCGAGCTGGTGCGCCAGTTTAACACGCAGTCGCGCCAGGCCGCTCGCACCCAAGCACGCTAATTGGCGACTCGACGGATCGAAACGGCTCGACGGCCTCCGCCGTCGAGCCGTTTTTGCTGGGCAGTTGCCAGGAAATAGGGGCGTGGGTCTCCAGACCCGGCTGGTTCGTGGGCAATCCCATCAGGCCGATCCGTCCGAGAGGAGGGTACCCTCAACCACCACGGCGAGCTGCACCCTTAACCTCCCGCCGCGGCGCGAGTCTGGTACGTTCCTGGTATCCTGTGAGAGGTATTCATGGGTCGGGACGCGGCCCCAGTCCGGCGGAGAACAGCAGTGGCGAAGCGGCGTAAGCGCGATTCTGGTTCCGATGAAGTGCTCTTGATCGAGCCGCAGCCCGATCGTGAGTTGCAGCGCGAATGGACAGGGCTACTTGTACCCTATATCTATTGTGCAAGTTGCAAACATGTCTATTCTCCGGACGAGCTCAACCGTTTCGACCGCGACGAACCGCTCCCCTTGCCCGCGCTTGACGATGAAGGAAAACCGGAGGGTGCCCTTGATCTGAAGATAGGCTGCCGGCGCTGCAAGAAGTCGCGGTTGGTCCGCGTCTTGGTGGACTTTGGCAGCGTGGAGCCGTACCGGGTGGGAGGGAAGCGCGTGGAAGGCTCGGGGCAGGAGGTCTTCCTCTGTATCTGCCCTCTGTGTGGGGGCGCCTGCCAGGTACAGCGGACTCGCGGCCTGCGGATGGGTGAGAACTGGTACTGCGGTACCTGCACCCTCAGCTTGCAACGCCGCTGGATGTGATCGCGTCTCCTTGCGCGCGCGGCGGCAAGAAAATACACTTCTCACAGAGTCTTGATTGGTTCAAGTGGGTCTTCCCGGCCACCGGGCCGCGCCCGAGGTTAGTCGCTCGAAAAGGAGCCGCCGCCGTGGCCTATAGCGTGGAGAACTGGCAATCAGTCCTCGAAATCGATCTTGCCGTGGTGCAGAGTTTTGGCGCCTTCTCACCCGGCGGCCGCTTTCTCGCCGCCGCCGATACCAACACGATCGAGGTACGAGAGTCGCGCCGCGGCGGCATCGTGGCCACGGTTGAAATGATCGCGGTCACATCGCTGGCGGTGAGCGCGGATGGCACCCTGTTGGTCGCCGCCGACGATGAAGGAAGCATCAACGCCTGGAGCCTCACTCCCAATGCCGTGCTCTGGAGCGACAAACTCGTCTTGCCGCCTCCTTCGTACGCCGAGATCGTCTACGACGTGCAGTTCGCCGGGGAGGGAGGTCTGGCGGTGGCCAGCAAGCCGGCGGGAGTCAACAACACCCTGGTCGGCATCTGGCCCCTGAACGCGGGGACGCGGACGCGCCCGAGCCCCCTGTGGCAGAGCATCATGCTCAATAGTGACTATCATAGCTTCAGTCCCAGCCCCGATGGCTCCCACATTCTCCTGGTCACCGACGAAGGCTATTGGCTCTTGCAGCCAAACAATGAGCGGTCGTTTATCGACGGCTTCTTCGACAGCGGAGAAAACGCGGTGGTCGCCTTTTCCCCCAATGGACGGATGGCGGCGGCGATCGAGCCGGAAGGCGGCTGGATTTATCGGGTAGGCGAGCACGAGGTGGTCGAGATCGCCGACATCGGCATGCTCGATGAACCAACCGACGTGTCGTGGTCGCCCGATGGCGAGGCACTGCTGATCACCACCGAGGATGGACTCTCCCTCTGTACGCGCACCGGGGACGAGCACGAGTTTACCTACCAGGGCGTGCTGACCGATTTTCCAGGCTTCGAGGCCGCCGCTTTCCTCGATGCCGCGACCATTGCCGCGAAGCGGGCCGATACCCTGACCGTCTACGCGGTGGAGGGAGGCGGACGCCCCTGAGCAAGCCCGCCGCCTGATTCGCCGACGACTACTATGAACAAAGAGGAAGGACGACCAGTTGATGGACACCGAGGCGACGTATGATGTGGTGGTGGTGGGCAGCGGCCCTGGGGGCTACGTCGCGGCGATCCGCGCCTCCCAGCTTGGTCTGAAGGCGGCGATCGTGGAGCGCGAGTCGCTGGGCGGGATCTGCCTGAACTGGGGCTGCATCCCCAGCAAGGCCCTGCTGCGAAACGCCGAGATCGTCTCGCTGTTCAACCACGCCGCCGACTTCGGCATCGCGGTCGGCGAGGTGACGCCGAACTATGGGGCCGCCGTGGACCGAGCCCTCGGGATCGTGGACAAACAGGTCAAGGGCGTGGGCTTCCTGATGCGGAAGAACAAAATCGATGTCCTCATGGGCGAGGGGCGGCTGGCCGGCGCCGGCCAGGTGGTGGTCAAAGACGCTCAGGGAGGGGAAACCACCCTCTCCACCAAGAACGTGATCGTGGCTACCGGCTCCAGGGTCCGCCTGATTCCCGGAGTGACCATCGATGGTAAGGTGGTGGTAAGCAGCCGGGAAGTATGGGACTTGAAGGATCTGCCGAAACGGGTGGTGATCCTGGGCGCGGGACCGATTGGGGTGGAATTCGCCACCGTCCTCAACGCCTATGGCTGCGAGGTCATGATCGTGGAAATGCTGCCGCGCGTCCTCCCGCTTGAGGATAAGGATAGCTCCCAAACCCTCAGCCGAGCCTTCACCAAACGGGGAATCACTCTCCTCACCGGCACCAAGGTGGAGAAGGTCGAGGTCAAGGACGGGGTGGCCCAGGTGTCCGTCGGTCCCGCCGGAGAGGGCGGCGGCGAGGCGAAGGTGCTGGAAGCGGATCGGGTACTCTCCGCGATCGGCTTCGTCCCCAACAGCGAGAATCTGGGCCTGGAAGCGCTCGGGGTCAAAATCGAGCGCGGCTTCATCCAGGTGAACGAGAGGATGGAGACCGGCGTGCCGGGCGTCTACGCGATTGGTGACGTGACGGGCAAGCTGATGCTGGCTCACGTGGCCTCGGCCATGGGCGAGGTGGCGGCCGAGGTGATCGCTGGCCACCCTACGATCAAGCTCGACATGCAATCCATGCCCCGTTGTACCTACAGCGCCCCGCAGGTAGCCTCGATGGGGCTCACCGAGGAGCAAGCGCGCGCCCAGGGCGAGGTAAAGGTCGGCGCCTTCCCCTTCCGTCCCAACGGCAAGGCGCAGGGACTGGGCGAGTTGGAAGGGCAGATCAAAATCATCGCCGACGCCCACTCGGGCGAGATTCTCGGGGCGCATTTGGTCGGGGCCGACGTCACCGAGTTGATCGGTGAGTTCAGTCTGGCCCGCTTCCTGGAGGCGACGCCGGAGGAACTGGCCCGCTCCGTGCATCCGCACCCGACCCTCTCGGAGGTGATCGCCGAGGCGGCGATGGGCGTCGAGGGCTCGCCCATCCATATGTAGATGCAGCCAGTCGAGGCGGGGGGCACTATGGCGGAGTTGATTCCGGTGGGTATCGTCCGGGCTCAGCGCTTCATTGCCCTTCACCTCATCGCGCAGGCTGGGAAACCGGTGCCCATGCCTGCGGAGGAGCCCATTCTCACCCTCCGCGCGAACCTGGAAGGGCTTTGCCGAACCGCCAGCCTAACAGGCCGTGAGAGTGGTGAACTGAGTCGAGCGCTGGCCTACCTGGCGTATAACATGACCAGGGCGGGTTCCGCGACGGGAGTGGGCCTCGCCCGAGCCGCTGATTGGACGTTTCATATCCATAAACGTTCAAGTCGCGGCCTAAATCCTGTACCGACGGCTCTGCTGCCGCGAGCCCTTGAGCTCTGGAAGCAGGGCGCGGCGATTGGCGCACTCTCGCTGACCGATGAAAGCGTGGACTTTTGCCGAACTGAAACGCGCCACTTCTTTTGCGCGCTGTTCATCCTGGCCCAACCCCTTGATCCGGCACATCTACGATGGCTGTCCCAACCTCATTTCGCGGACGCCTGGAGGGCCGGCGCCGTACTGGACGCCGAATTGCTGGATCGGCTCGCGGCAATCCTTCGGGACTCGTGGCATCAAAGGGCACCGCTGTGGGCAGCGCGTGTACTCAGCTATATTGGCGGCACCCACGTCTCGCGACTATTTTGGACAGTACTTGGCGACGATCCTGGAACCATTTCCAACACGCACGGATACCCAAGCCAGAACGAGCAAGACGAAGCGGCAGTGATTCTCACGCGGGTCCGCGCCTTGTTTCACCATTGCCTGGTCCGCGCCTTACGGCGCGGTGATGGGCAGGCGAGGGAATACTGCGGCCACCTCATGCGCCACCTCCGCCATGATAAGCAGATTTTTGGTCCGGAATGGGACACATTCCTACCGCCGGAGCTTGTTCCTCTCCTCCAGGACGAGCAACCAGCGGTACGGATAGAAGTGGGCGCAATTCTTCTGATACTGAATAAGCATCTACAGCCTTTGGTAGGTTCGGCGATGCTGGAAATCTTGAGTCATCCTGACCCGAATGTTCGCTGGGAAGCCGCCATGGTGATGGCGAGGGCCGGTGGCCGGCGAGCGAGCGAACCACTCCTGGAAGCCGTGAAGGCCGGAAGCCACAGGCAGAGGTCTGCCGCGATGCGGTGCCTTGGCGATCTCGGTGATCCTCGCGCCGTTCCTGCCCTGATCGATGTGCTGCGCGATCCTTCCGATAGCCTGAGAGCGGGAGCTATTTACCCTCTGGCGCTGCTCCGAGACCGGCGTGCCGTGCCGGCCATGATTCGCTACGTCGAGGAAACGTTGGATTGGGAATCCACGGGCTCACTGGCGATCGATGCCCTGGGATGGATTGGGGATGATCGAGCCGTTGATGTATGTCTTGGTGCGTTCTCGCATAAATCCGGCTGGGTACGCGCCTACGCTGCCCAGGCATTGGGCCGGCTGGGCAGCAAACGCGCCGTACCCGCGCTTATTCTAATGCTGCACACGGAGCAATACCCTGACGCGCGGATGCACGAGGCCGAGGCACTGGGAGTGTTGGGCGATTCAAGCGCCGTTGACGTGCTGATCGAGGTGATGAATGGGAATACGTGGGCGGGGCGACGACAAGCAATCTACTCACTTGGCTTGCTTGGCGGCCCGCGGGCCGTGGAAACCCTGATTTCCGCCCTCGAAAGCTCGTCGGACGAGGATTCTACTTCCGCCGCCTGGAGCCTGGC
>Ga0134126_10008981_pt1 | contig 12587 bp, 7 predicted proteins | sample KB31752_FD_96881 | JGI IMG/M metagenome (GOLD analysis project Ga0134126, IMG submission 96881) | Terrestrial soil microbial communities with excess Nitrogen fertilizer from Kellogg Biological Station, Michigan, USA - KB3-175-2 | ecosystem: Environmental > Terrestrial > Soil > Unclassified ...
CGCGGATCGTTAGCCACCGGATCGGGCCCCGGCTCAGGCGACAACCCCTCCACCTTCCCCGGCCTCAACACCAGGTTGGAGATGATCGCTTGGCCTGCAAAAGCCAACGTCCCATGCGTGGTGCTGCCCTCCAGTTGCGGCACCTCGAGTACCGGCCGCGAAGCCGCAGCCCCCGAACCGCCACCCACATAAACCCTCATCTGCCGCCCCGAGACCACCAATTTCACATGACTCACCGCCGTCCGGCTGAATACCGCATTCGTCTGATATTGCGGCAACATATCCCAGCACATCGTCCCTTTGATCACTGGTGTATATTGCACACCGTCCATGGCATAAGGGTTCCCCGCTCCCTTCCTCGTCCGGAAGTAAAAACACTCGGCCTCATTGCGGTCCTGCCACCGAAAATACATGCTGGCAAAATCCCCGTCGGTAGGGATCTCGTCAAACTCGATGGTCCCATCGCTGAAGTCATATCCCTTAAGCACCACAAACCCCTGACTCGAGCCGATCTTCATCCGGGCCACCCCCACACTATCCCCAAATTCGACCGCCCCCGGCTGGAATTGCCAGTTCGCCGCCTTCAAAGGCACCACCTGCGCAGCAGCGGCAACGGTCCCAAACACGACCAACACCATAAGTAGCTTTTTCATCTTTTTTTTGCTCCGAAAATCCGCCACGAGCACCGTTCAACCTGTTCAAACCGGGTTCAAACCCGTTCTTTTTCCTACATTTAGACCTACCAATAACCAAAACGATGAGAAAACTCCTCTTAGCGATCGCCCTCCTTACGACGACAGCCGCCCTATATGCCCAATCCCAGCCTCGCTGGATCATGCAACCCGCCATCTCCCCGGACGGCCATTGGATCGCTTTCGGCTATAAAGGAAATCTCTTCAAGGTGGCCTCTACCGGCGGCCCCGCCATCCCCCTCACCATCAACAACTCCTACAACGGCTACCCCGTCTGGAGCCACGACGGGAAAAAGATCGCCTTTTCGTCCGACCGGTATGGCGACTTCGACGTCTTCATCATGCCGGCCACCGGCGGCGAACCCACCAGGCTGACCTATAACTCCGCCCGCGATATCCCCTACGACTTCACCCCCGATGACCAAAACGTCGTCTTCGGCACGGATCGCCACGATATCTACACCTCCGTACGGTTCCCCGGCGATGGCTACTGGGCCAAACTCTTCGAAGTATCCGTGAACGGCGGCGCCAGCATCATGCTCAACAGCGCCGGCACCGAATGCGTCCATTACAACGACAAGGGCGACAAATTCATCTTCCAGGACCGGAAAGGCTACGAAGACCCCTGGCGCAAACACCAAACCTCCGGCGTGACCCGCGACATCTGGGTCTTCGACCTCGCCAAAAACCAATATACCAAGGTCTCCGACTATAAAGGCGAAGACCGCGAACCCGTTTGGGGCAAAGGCGATGTCTTCTACTACCTTAGTGAGCGCAATGGCGATCAAAACCTCTACCGCTCCTCCCTCGCCAACCCCGCCGAGGTACAACAGCTCACCCATTACGAAAAGAATCCCGTCCGCCAGCTGTCCCGCAGCTCGGATGGTCTGCTGGCCTTCACCTACAATGGCGACCTCTATACCCTCACGGACGGCAGCGAACCAAAAAAACTAGCCATCACCCTCGACGCGGATTTTGCCGGCGACGAGACCACCATGCTCCCCGTAAGAGGAGAAGCCTCGGAAATGGCCGTCTCCCAGGATGGCAAGCAGGTAGCATTCGTCTACCGCGGCGACATCTTCGTCACAAGCGCGGACGGCGCCACCACCCGCAGGATCACCAATACCCCCTTCCAGGAACGCATGGTGAAGTTCAGCCCCGATGGCCGCTCCCTGCTTTATTCTGTCGAACACGAAGCCTCCTGGGACATCCAGCAGGTGTCTATCGCCTCGAAAAGCGAACCCTACTTCTATGCCGCCACCTTGCTCAACACGATGCCCATCGTAGCGACGCCAAAGGACGAATTTCAAGGCGTCTATTCCCCGGACGGGAAAAAGATCGCCTACCTCGAGGAAAGGAATGTCCTCAAATCCTATGACCTCGCTACGAAGACAACCACCACCCTCATCCCCCAAGGAGTCAATTACTCCTACTCCGACGGCGACCAGTACTTCACCTGGTCCCCGGACGGGAAATATATCCTTGCCCAAAGCACCGAAGGCGGCGGCCTGGGCTCCGACGACATCGTCCTTATCAAAGACGACGGTTCCGCCAAAAGGACCAACCTCACCCTCAGCGGCTTTAGCGATGAACGCCCGCAATGGGGCATGGACGGGAAAATGATGTATTGGCTAAGCAACAAAAATGGCCTCAAGAACCTCACCCGCGGCGGCCAGAATGACGTCTACGCCATGTTCTTCGACCAAAAAGCATGGGACCGCTTCCAGCTGGACAAAGAAGATTTCGACCTCAAAGTGGAGCTGGAGAAAAAAGATTCGGCTAAAAAAGCACCCGAAAAGTTCGAATTGGATCTAAAGAACCTCGACGACCGCAGCAAGCGGCTCACCTCCAACTCCGCCGTCATCGCCGACGCCGTTCTCTCCAAAGACGGTGAAAAGCTCTTCTACCTCGCGAGATACGAAAAAGGCTTCGACCTCTGGGTCACTACCGTCCGCACCCACGAGACCAAAGAGCTCGCAAAGCTCGATGCGGGTGGCGGCGACCTCGTAATGACCAAAGACGGCAAATCGCTCTTCGTCCTTGCCGGCGGCTCGATCTATAAAGTGTCCACCGACGACGGCAAGGTCTCTCCCGTTAAGATCAATTCGGAGATGCAGCTCAACGCCGCCGCCGAACGCGCCTATATCTTCGACCACATCTACAAACAGGTCAAAAAGAAACTCTTCGACCCCAAGCTCAATGGATGCAACTGGGATTACTATCATACGAATTATGCCGCCTTCCTCCCCGACATCAACAATTACTACGACTTCCAGGTCCTGCTGAGCGAATTCCTCGGCGAGCTCAACGTCTCTCACACCGGAGGTCGTTACCGTCCCGATTTCCCCGGCGGCGACGAGACGGCCCATCTCGGCCTGCTCTATGACCTGGAACGGAAAGGCGACGGCCTCCTGGTAAAAGATGTCATCGCCGGAGGACCCTTCGACATCGATGGCACCCATATGGCAGCCGGGATGATCATCGATCACATCGACGGCCAGCCCGTCACACAAAAGATCGATTACGCCGCACTGCTCAACCACAAAGCCGGTCAGCTCACCCTCATCGGCTTCCACGATCCGCACACCAGCGCCACCTACGAAGAAAGCATCAAACCGATCAAACCAGGCGTGGAATCAAACACCCTGCTCTATAATCGTTGGACCCACATCATGGAGCACCTCGTGGACAGCCTCTCGGGCGGTAAAGTAGGATATGTACATGTCCGTTCCATGGACGACGCAAGCTTCCGCACAACCTTCGATAAAGTGCTGGGCAGGAACAGGGACAAGGAGGCGCTCATCGTCGATACCCGCTTTAACGGCGGCGGCTGGTTGCATGATGATCTCGTCACCTTCCTTAGCGGAAGATCGTATTTCACCTTCCGTCCCCAAGGCCATATGACCAAAGGTGGCGAATCCATGAATAAATGGACAAAACCAAGCTGCGTAGTGATAAGCGAAGGGAACTATTCGGATGCCTTCATGTTCCCCTATGCCTACAAGGAACTCGGCATCGGCAAGCTCATCGGTATGCCCGTGGCCGGTACCGGAACCGCGGTATGGTGGGAAGCACAGATCAATCCCCGCATCGTCTTCGGCATACCAATGATCGCCAGCTATGGCTCCGGCCAGGATCAGCCTACAGAGAACCACCTGCTGGAACCGGATATCCGCGTGCCGGACGACTACAACAAAGTGCTCACCGGCGAAGACCAGCAGATCGAAGCCGCCGTCAAAGAAATGCTCAGCGTTTCAGGTAAATAGTCTCGGCAAGCGAGCCGCTGTCATTCGACGCTGTACCCGTGATCGTCAGCGAATCGCTGGTAAGCGTGGTGATGGTGGCATTCGAAAGCGCCGGCAACATGGAAAGTGCAATGCCCTTGTTGGCGCTTAAGGTATAAGTACCCGTAATGGCAACGCCGTCTTCGCTGCCCGAGACCACCCCACCCGTAGTAGCTGCTTGGATATTAGTATTCCAAAATACCCCAAAAAATGCATTAAACCAAGCCCCGGCCCCTATTCATGCATAACGATCGATAGTCGTATATTTACGGCTCCTCATGAAAAAGTTCTATTTGCTACCCATCTTGCTTATCGCGGCCTGCAGCCACAAGACCACTTCCGTGATCGATCATTTGCAGGACCTCCTGGATCATAAGGAATATTTCAAGCTCGATAAAGCGCTGCAATCCGCTGACCCCGACCTCCCCGCCGTGGAACGAACCTATTTCAGCGCCTTCACGGACAATGCCTTTAATAAGAACCAGGATTGCGTCGCATCGGTAGATTCACTATTTGGCACAAACGAACCGGCCATTTCCGACTCGGTAAAGGTAAAGCTGCTCATCCTTCAGGGCGACAGCTATTTCAAGCTGGGACAGTACGCCAAAGCCGCAATGAACGATAGCCTCATCATCGCCCGCTATCCAAAAGCGGTCAGCCAGACCATACTCGAAGATGTCATGAACGAGCTGCTGATCCGCAAGGCCCTGAAAACCACCCCCGCTCAACAAACCATCATCAACGCCAATACTACCGTCCACTGGACCCGCGATAGCATCGGCCTCATCGAGATCCCCATCACTTCCGGCAGCCAGAACGTCGCCGCCATCTTCGATACCCGCGCCAACATCAGCTCCATTACCAAGACCTATGCCGATAGGCTGCACCTCCATCCCCTCGACGTCTCCTACCAGGAAGGCGCCGGCATCACGAACGCCCGGTTTCAGGTAGGCCTGGCAATGGCGGACAGCCTCATGATCGGCAATATCCTTATAAAAAATGCCGTATTCCAGGTCATGCCGGACTCCCTGCTCTACATCGCCCCCGTCAAATTCCAGCTAAACATCATCCTCGGCTTCCCCGTGATCGCACAGCTCGGAGAATTTCAATGGTACAGCAACGGCAACCTCACCATCCCCCAGACCCCGGAGACCAGCACCCTGCATAATCTCGCCCTCGATGGCCTGGACCCCGTCCTGAACCTCGTGGCAGACAATGATACCCTGCCCTTCCATTTCGATACCGGCGCCAGCAGCTCCGTTCTCTACTCCACTTATTTCGCAAGACATAGGGCTGCCATCCTAAAGACCGCCGTCAAAAAAATACAGACCTTCGGCGGCGCCGGCGGCGCAAGGAAAAAGGAATCCTACGTCCTTCCTACGCTCCGCCTCACCCTCGATAACAAGACCGTCTCCGTCGATAGCGTAAGCGTATTCCAGGAAAAGATCACCACGGACGAAAAACTCTACGGCAACATCGGCCAGGACTTCATGAAAAAATTCACCGAATTCACCGTCAATTTCCAGGATATGTTCGTCATCGCGCACTAAAAAAGGGGGCGCTAAGCCCCCTTTTTCCTTCTAACATTCTATCTGCTCTAAAAATTCCCTTTACCTGCAACATCCCACCACAATCTCGTTCCACCGGCATCCGGCCCGCCCAGGAGCGTCGACACAGCACTGTTGACAGCCGCGGCATTCGTCGTGTACTCGCTCTGCGGATAATCCAGCCGCCGGATCTGCGTAGTCGTACTGATCGTCCCGCCGCTATTGTTATTGACCACCGGGAACAACCGCGGATAACCCGTGCGACGATAGTCCGCCCACGCCTCCTGCCCATCCGGATAGATCGCGATCCATTTCTGCGTGATGATCCGCTCCAGCTGCGCCTCCTGCGTCGCCGCAGGATCCCATTTGATCGTGATCGTCGACAAAGCCGGCCCATTATTGGCAGCATTCTTCGGATCGGTATAGTTCGTCTGCGTGCTGGAACCGTCGCTAATATACGATCCCGAAGCGACACCCCACTGCTGGAAAGAAGTGTTGATCCCTGTTTCATAGTCGGTCTGCACATTGTCAGCACTCCATCCCCGCAAAGCCGCCTCAGCCTTCAAAAACCAAACTTCCGCCGACGACATCAGATACTGCGGCGCCGTCCGCGGGAACGTCGTCGTCGTATTCGGCGACGAATAACCCTCATAATCATCCTTGGAGGCGATATTGATGCCGATCCTGATCCCTTCATACCCACCAGTCGCCGCAGCCGCAGCCACAGGATCCGTAGCAGGCGAAGCATACACCGGCAAACGTGGGTCCTTGAACCCGATCATATAGCTAGTCAGGGCTGCATTCATGCGGCAATCTCCATAATCCGATGCCACAAGCCAGATATCATTGTTACGTCCCGCACTCTGCGCAAACTTCGCGTCATCCGCAGGCGTCGTCAACACCCCGCCCGGATCACTCAGCGCTTTCGTCGCCTGCGCCTGTGCCGTAGCCGCATCTGCTTTCACGATCCGCATCGCTAACCGCAACCGTAGGCTGTTCGCATACTTCCACCATTTATCATAACGCCCCTGATAGACCAGGTCGTTGACGCCCAACTGTGTCGTATCACCAGGATGCGCGCTAACATACGCGGAAAGATTAGCGACCGCCGTATCCAACTGCGCAAAGAATTCATTATAGACCTGCTGCTGACTGTCATAAGCTATCGCCGTTACCGACGTCCCCGCCTTGCTATAGGGGATTGGACCAAAACGGTCCGTTACCCGGTCCATCGCTTCCACCTGCAGGATCAAGGCCACCGCCCACACCGCCGGCTCGCTCGTCCTTACGCCCGTAGCCGCAATCTTCGACACAGGCGCCATCACCTGGTTATATTGATCTACAAATCCATTCCTGTCCCAACCGTCGATCAGAAAATAATTAAGATCATAAGCCGCCTTAAATGGTGTGGGCGACATAAAGAATCCGGCAAACCCATCGGCATTTAGATTCTGCGCCGTTTGATAATCGGCATAGATAGCCTGCTCCAGCGGTCCAAAAGCAGTGGGCAAAATGGCTATCGTCTGCGCATTGCTTAGGGACGACGAATTGGTATTGTACGATTCGAAGTTCTTCGTGCAGCTGCTCACCCCAAAGGCCAGCAGCAAGCCAAGAACAGTATATTGATTAAGTTTCATTGTTAGGATTTATTGATGTTAAAAGCTCGCGTTTAAGCTAAATCCGAAATTCCTGGTGGCCGGCTCATTGAAGACATCCACCCCCGATAACCCGTTGCCCGTCGACATCGTCAGCTCGGGATCGAAAGGCGCCTTCTTCGAGAAATAGGCCAGATTCCTGCCCACCAGCGAAAGCTTGATCTGCTTAAAGAACCCGGGCGGTATCGGCAACGAATACGCAATGGAAGCCTCACGCAACCGGACAACGGTAGCGCTATACATATACTCACCCGATATCCCGTTCCTGCCGCCAATCGCCTCATACCACGCCTGCGGAGTAACCACCGTCACCGATTTTCCCGTGGCGTCTACGCCATTCACGGCGACACCGCCTTTCAACCGCGCATCCCCCGTGGCCTGCGACACGCCATATTGATCCATGATGCCTTGCGTAAGCGATAACACCTTCCCCCCGAATTTCCCGTCGATCAAAAAGCTTACGGCAAATTTGTAAATAGAAAAGTCGTTTCGCCATCCCAGCTGATACAACGGATTCGGATTCCCGAGCAGGTTATACGTGCTGCTCTGCTGCGGTTTGTACGGATTGGCGGTCGAGCCGTCACCATTGAAGACGATCTGCCCACTCGCATTCCTCACGAGTGTATATCCATAGATATCCCCGTACTGCCCGCCCTTGGTGATATGCGATTCATAGGCATTGTTACCATTGGCCGTCAGCACAAAGGTGTTGATGCTGTCCTTCGAATCGACATCGATGATCTTGTTGCGGTTCAATGCACCATTCAACGAAGTATTCCAGGTAAAATGCCTGTCGCGGATAACGTCATAGCTCACTACTACTTCTATACCCTTGTTCTGGATATTTCCCGCATTCACATAGCCGGTGCTGAACAGCGAAGCCGTCACAGGCGCTATCGGGAAGTACTGGTTCCGTGTATTGGATTTATACAACGTAGCGGTGAAGTCAAGCCGGTTATTCAGGAACCGCCATTCCGTCCCGATCTCCCAGGAATTCGTCTTCTCCGGTTTCAATGTGCGGAACGCATCCGCCGTATTGAACACCAGCTGGCCGGCAGCATTCTGCGTGTTCTGAATATTCGTCAGGTACGCCGGCACCGTATTTCCCACTTGTGCAAACGATCCCCGCACCTTGGCAAAATCGATCGCCTGCGGCAGCTTTAACAGCTCGCTCAGCACCACCGATAACCCGGCACTGGGATAGAAAAAGGATTCATTCGGCGTAAAGCTCAGATTCGAAGACCAGTCGTTACGCCCTGTACCATTGAGATAAAGCCATTCCTTATATTTCAGATCCAGCTCTCCAAACACACTCTGGATCTGATTATGCACCGGGAAAGGAGTCGCCGCACCACCCGGGGGCACATCCTGATTGGCCGGACTCGTCGTGATAGACGTCAGGCCCGCGAGCGAAGCGATGATATTGCCCTCCGTAAAAAAGTCAGGCGTGCTCAGATCACCCGTAATATAATTACCCGTCACCTTGGTGTCCAGAATACTGGTACCCACCAGACCACTCACCTTGAAATCATCATTCTTGATGGGTATATTGAAATTGGCGATCACATCCCCATATTTCTGCTCCGTCGTCTGCTGCTTGATCGTCATATTCCCATTACCATTATTATTGTAGATGGGCAGCGTACCGGAATGCAGATCCTGCTCGTAATTGTCATTGATGTAATCGATATTCCCCCGGGCCTGGATATTCAACCACGGCGCGATCTCATATCGCAAGCTGGCGTTGAACAACACCCGGTTACGCGTAGCCACGCTCGGCTCCTCGTTCAGTATCCACCAGGGATTCTGTTGATACAGGTTGCCGTCATTGATCGGCCAGTTCTGCCGGGCAAATCCGGTACTGTCGGCGTTTAGATAATGCCGCTTATACGGCAGGATATCCCGCCCCCGGGGGAAGAGATAAAGCCCTGTCAACGGGTTCTCGTAGATACCAAGCGCAGGACTGTTATTGATCTTTTGTGTAATATAACTCACGTTGCCGTCTACCGTCAATTTATCCTTCAGCATCCGCGCCGTTTCATGCAAATTCAAATTGTTCCGGAATAATTTGTTGGTCGGCTGAACCCCTGTAGCGTCGGTGTTGGCGTACGAGAAATAAGTCTGCGCCTTCTCGCTGCCACCGGATAGACTAATGGAATTCGTAAAGTTCATTCCCGTCCGGAAAAATTCGTTCACATTGTCATGCCCACCCGATATCGCAGCCCCCCAGCTATCCACCGATGTCGGCGTCGTCTCCCCAAAACTGTTCTGAAACTTGGGCTTGTAAGCTATCTGATCCGCAAAGATCGACGAGCTCACATTGATCTGCGTCACACCCGGCCGGCCCTTCTTGGTGGTGATGAGGATCACCCCGTTCTGCGCCTGGCTGCCGTACAAGGCGGCAGCACTTGCTCCCTCCAGCACACTGATGCTAGCAATATCGTCGGGGTTCAGATTGCTGATCCCATCCCCGCCATCCGGCGTTCCACCATAGGTACCTCCGGGCTGCCCGTTGGCATTATTGGCATTACTGATCGGAATACCATCGATGACATACAGGGGTTGGTTATTGCCATTTGCACTTCGATTCCCCCGCAGGGTCACCTTCGCGCTGCCACCTACGCCCGAAGCGCTCGGCGAAACGGTCAATCCCGCCACTTTTCCGTTGAGCGCATTCATCATGTTATCGGTCTTGACATTCGTCAGCTGATCTCCGCTGATCTGTTGCGTGGCATACGTCAACGAAGGCTGCGACCGCCGGATACCCAGCGCAGTAACCACCACCTCCGTGAGCTCGCCCTGCGACTGACGCATCACGATCGACATCGCGGTTCCCGTGACCGACGTATCCAATGCAGCATAACCTATATGTGTAAATTCTAATGTGGCGTTCGAGCCCGCCGCGATCTGGAAAGCGCCTTTGTCATCACTCAACGCTTTGCTCTGCGTACCCTTCACGGAAACTGTCACCTGCGTCAACGGCTCGCCGTTCTGATTGGTTATCGTACCCGAAATTAATGGAGGAGCTTTCTTTATGGCCGTATCACTCTGCGCATAAGCGGTGTGTACCAATAAAAGCACAGCTAGCACCTGCACGCTCCTTTGGAGCGCACGGAATGGCAATAATCTCATTCTTATAGAAATTTTATTTGATTTGGGCAAGCAATTTGACCGATCGATCAATGTTCGAGGAATGCAAAGCTAATGCCCAATTTCTAGAGCAGAAATTTTAGCAAGCGCAAAATTTAGAAATTTTTTAATTGAGCGCTTCTTTATTGTATTTATTACGGTAATCCACAGGCGACATTGAGGTCACCTTCTTAAAAATATCCCGAAAGGCTTTTGTGTCGTTATAGCCGACTTCATACATCACCTCACCAATCGTCTTACGGCTCATCTCCAATTGCCGCTTGGCCGCTTCGATCTTCACCCGCTGCCAGTACTCGAGCACCGTGTTGTTCGTAGCCTTCTTGAAACGCCGCTCGAATGTTCTGCGCGCAATACCAAAACGATCGCATAGCTCATCCACCGTTATTTTATCCTGGTAATTCGCTTCGATATACTCCTGAACTTTTACGATGTCAGGATCGTTGTGTATTTTCTGCCCCTTAAAAATGCTGAAAGGGCTCTGACTGTTGCGCTCGATGTCTAGAACAAAATACTTAGATGCTAAGATGGCCATCTCCCGGTTCGTATATTTTTCGACCAGATATAGTAAAAGATTCCAATAACTATTCGCTCCACCACTCGAATAGATGCCGCTTTGTTCCGTCACGATCCGGTTATCGACCAGCTCGATCTCGGGATAACGATTCCTGAATTCATTTGCAAACAGCCAATGCGTGCTACACGATTTTCCATTCAGCAATCCTGTTTCAGCTAGCAAAAAAGCGCCGATACACAAAGACGCCACCTCGGCGCCATCCTTATACTGCTCCACGATCCAGGGCAGGAAATCCCGATTCAATTTCAACGCCCGGTCAAGCGGCCCGGAAATGGCGGGGATAATGATGAGGTCAGGTCTGCGCGCATCTTTCAATGTCGCATCGGCATGGATCGAGATCAATCCATCCGCCAGCCGCACTTCGGACGTCAGTCCTACCAACTGTACATTGAACATAGGCTCCTTCTCGGCACTCTTCAGGAATTCATTGACGGCCGTAAACATATAGCGGGGATCGGCGACAGCCTCTATAACGGCAGTCTCCGGGACAAGGATAGCGATTTGTTTCATTTGGCGATGCTTTTCTCCTATAAAGATAGCCCCATTTGTTGTCGCAAACAACCCCTTTGATTGACGGATTTGCACATCTTCCCCCTGCCCCCGTGATAGTAGCTTTGCAGGAAAGAGAAACCCATGGACATGGAACCCTACTATATAACCCACGATATCCATCTCTGTTGCTTTACCGCCAAATCTTTCCCCGACGGCGTCATGGATGCCTTCAAACGCCTGCATGACAAAGTCCCCAACCAAAAGGGCCGGCGCCTCTTCGGCATCTCCTGGCCGGATGGCAAGGGCAGCATGGTATACAAAGCGGCAATAGAAGAAATCTCTCCCGGCGAGAACCAGGAGCTGGGCGGCGAGACCTATACCCTGCGCAAAGGCGAATACCTCAGCCTTGTCGTTCACAACTTCATGGATGACATCCCATCCATTGGGAAAGCATTCAGGCTGCTGGTCGACGCCCCCGGTGTTCATCCCGATACCATCGGCGTGGAAGAATATCTCAGCAGCACGGACGTCCGCTGCATGGTCCCCATGATGGCTACCACGTCCCACAACTAGCGAGACCCGCCGCTCCACAAGGCCAAAACCCCAGCCGGTTATTCGCTTCGCAGCGCCTTTACCGGATTGGCCCGAGCCGCACGCACCCCATGCCAGCTCACTGTCAATAGGGCAATAGCCAGCGCGCCCAATCCGGCGCCCCCAAATAGCCACCACGCAAGGTTCGTTCGGTACGTATAATGCTGCAGCCAGCGGTGCATAAAGTAATAAGCCGCCGGAGTCGCGATCACAAACGACAACCCCACCAAATACACAAATTCCTTGCTCAAAAGCCCCCAAAGATCGACCACCGTCGCCCCCAGCACCTTCCGCACCCCGATCTCCTTGACCCGCTGTTCCGCCATATACGACGCCATCCCAAACAATCCCAAACAACTAATGAACACCGCCAGCACCGCAAAAAAACAGGCCAAAGTGCCCACGCGTTCCTCATCCCTGAATTTATCGGCGTAGACATCGCTCACAAAATGAAAGCTTATCGCCGTCCCAGGCTCATAGGTCTTGCACACCGTTTTAATCACCTCCATCGCTTCATGCGCGCCTTTAGCAGGGTTGATCCGAATATTCAAAACATCCCTGGCATCCCTTAGATAGTATATCGTCTGTTTCACCGGATCAAA
>Ga0134126_10008982_pt1 | contig 12586 bp, 16 predicted proteins | sample KB31752_FD_96881 | JGI IMG/M metagenome (GOLD analysis project Ga0134126, IMG submission 96881) | Terrestrial soil microbial communities with excess Nitrogen fertilizer from Kellogg Biological Station, Michigan, USA - KB3-175-2 | ecosystem: Environmental > Terrestrial > Soil > Unclassified ...
ATCGCCATGCGACGTTTGTCGGCTGCCGGATTGAGTGATCGTTCGCTCTCACTCATCGCCATCTTCCTACATCTACCAATCTAAACTAGTGGTGCACAGGGGAGGATTCGAACCTCCGTAGCTCGCAAGGAGCGGCAGATTTACAGTCTGCTGCCATTAACCGCTCGGCCACCTGTGCACAATTTCTTCCGCTCTCGCTCTCCCGAATCCAACCGCAAATCCAGTCGCCACGGCGGCCGGCGTGAACCGTCCCATCAGAGGGCTATGCAGGCTTTCCTGGCAGGAGACACAGCTAGGAGAGACGAAGCGAAGCTTTTGCAACCCGGTAAGGAGTTGCGGATTTCAACCATCATTTGTTGTGCTGACTTGCCGCGTAGACCTCTGGAATTTGCCCGGCAATCTGGCTTGCTGGAGCTGGCGAAGGGATTTGAACCCCCGACCCTCTGATTACAAATCAGATGCTCTACCAGCTGAGCTACGCCAGCCCTGAAACCCAATTCCCGAGGCGAAAAGACACGTCTCCGTACCTGTCACGCGCAAGTCCAAAAATATCACGCTGCCCCGCACATCGCAACCTGCGTTGCGAAAGGGATGGTGTCTCATTTCAAATTTCTTCGATTCTTAGTTCAGAACGGGATGCGGGGGCCGCGTCCCCATAGAAGTACTCAAGTCTGACTCCACACCATGGACAAAAAACAAGATGCAGTTCAGATATCAACGAAAGAGGTGTTGAGCTGAAAGGAGGTTTAGCTTGTGCGTCAAGCGCACGATGCTGGAGAATGAACCGCTGAATTTCTTCATCTCTGTACGGTACGATTCCGAAGCCCCGTTCGCCGGCAAAACCACAAATGCCCTCAAACTGAGCACAGCAAAATCTCATGTGAGCAATGCTCTCACGCATCTAGCAGTCCTACAAGGTCGTCAAGCGTCCACCCAATGGTGATTCGGTGCCAAGTGCCCACGTCTTGTCTTTGGACCTAGGATTTTTCTCGTCGGTCAGCTTGGAGAACTTGTCGGATTTGTAGGCAGAATGAAAGGATATCGGCATGCTGGACTATGTGTTGGTGGGCAACATAGAGAACTGCCGCTTGGAAGCAGAAGTTTCAAATGACAGGGGAGAAGTCATTGCCGTCATTTATGAAGATCCGTTTGGTTGGCGTGTAGAAGAAATAGAAACCTCTCCGGGTAAGATTCCGAGCGAGTTCGTTGAACATGTGAAAGCCAAGATGCAACGATACGTGAATCGTATCGGCTCCAATCCTCCCGAAGAATGCACAAGGGGCGAACTCGCCCTCTGGCTGATGGCAAAGGACGACGGAACAGCGATGGGTATTTCGTACTCCGTTTAAGCCGGGTGCCCGGGTGCCTGTAGAAGGTCTCGCTTTTGAGACATGGGATTTCAACCTTCATCGCGTGATGCAAGCTGTCTGCGACCCTTTGCGGCGCGGCAACCGCGGTGCGAGAGTCATCTGGCAATCATGGCCGCCAGCAGCGCAGTGCGTTTGGCCAATTCACTCAGCGCAATTGATTCATGTGCGGCGTGCGCGCCTTCACCCACCGCGCCCATTCCATCGAGCGTCGGAATACCCAGCGCAGCTGTAAAGTTTCCATCCGAGCCGCCGCCGGTGCTGGCTTCCTCCAACCCAAACCCCATTGCCAGCGCGAATCCCTTCGCCTGCTGAAACAGCGCCACCGTCCCGCTGCTGCGTTCCATGGGCGGACGATTCATGCCGCCTGTAATCGTCAGCGTGCAGGCGCGATCCGTCACACGCAACCCGCGAAACAGCTTCTCCACCCGCGCTGCATCGTGCATCCGCGCAATGCGAACATCCACCTCCGCCCGCGCCTCCGCCGCAATCACGTTGGTGCGCGTGCCGCCGCAAATTGTCCCCGGATTCACCGTCAGCCCCGTTTTCAAATCCGTGAATCGAGAAATCTTCTCAATCTGTCGCGCCAGTTCCAGTACCGCGGAATGTCCTTTTTCGAAATCGACGCCGCTATGCGCCGCCACGCCACTCACGTGCACCGAATAATTCCCAACGCCTTTGCGCGCCGTCTTGTACGCGCCCCGCAGACCTTGCGCCGGCTCCAGCACGAATACCGCAGAACATTCCCGCGCAATTTTCTCCGTCACCGCGCGCGAAACTGGGCTGCCAATCTCTTCATCACTGACGAGCAGCACCACCACCGGCGTCGTCCATGCCTGCCGCTCGCGCAACATCGCCAACGCATGTAGCGCCATCACCACGCCGGCCTTCATGTCGTATACGCCCGGGCCGAACACTTTGCCCTTTGCCACCCGAAACGGCATCTTCACCAGTGTTCCCATTGGCCACACCGTATCGAGATGGCCTAGCAACAGAATCGGCTTGCGACGCCCATCGGCAAGCACGCTCGGTCTTCGACGCTTGGCGCCAAATCGCACTTCCAGCAAATCTCCAAATGTTTTCTGCCGATGCAAACGAAATTTACCGCCCAGCTCTTCAAACCAGCCCGCGACCAGGTGACTGGCGCGGTCGACCGCAGCTTTGTCTTCGCTGGGAGATTCAAGTGTGACCAGCGCCTCCAAGTGCTGCAACATGCCTTTTTGCCGCTTTTGCGCGTCTTTCAGCAATTGCCCGGGTTCAATTTCGCAGGGATGGCTCAAATGTGGCGTCCTTTCGATCTTCTTGTTCCTGCTTGAATGCATTGTTTTTGGCGCCGTTCGGAGTGCAGCCACGACACAATATGTGGTATTTTTGCCACATCCATCTCGGTGCGACTCCTTATAGGATAAGCGTTTACAGGATTGGAGCTCCCTGATCGCGCGCAACCTGCAATTCGAACAGACCATCGGCGGCTCTGTCGAGTTCTCCGGAATCGGCCTGCACAGTGGTGCGCCGGTGCATTTGCGATTGCTGCCTGCGCCCGGAGGTGCTGGCATTTTATTCCGCCGCACCGATCTCGACAATTTTGAAATTCCCGCCACTGGCCGCAACGTTGCCAAAGTCAGCTACGCGACCAGCCTGATGCGCCAGGGCGTTTTGATTTCTACGACGGAACATCTGCTCTCCGCGCTGGTCGGCTACGGCATCGATAACGTCATCGTCGAGCTAGACAATCTTGAGCTCCCGATCCTCGATGGCAGCGCTCTTCCCTATATTGCCGCTTTCCGGTCCGTGGGCCTGCAAACGCAGCGCCGCCGACGAGAATATCTTCGCATTCGCAAAACGATTGAAGTTCACGATGCCAGCAAATTCATTGGCGTCTATCCCGGCGATGGCTACAGCGTTTCCTATGCCATCGACTTTCCCGCGCCGATCGGCAAGGAATCTTTTCAGTTGGATCTGAATACCGGCGCCTACGCTACTCAGTTGGCCGCCGCGCGTACCTTTGGCTTCCGTGAGGATGAAGAAAAGCTGCGCAATATGGGCCTGATTCGCGGCGCTTCGGATAAAAACGCGATCATCCTGACCAATCAGGGCGTGCAGAATGGCCCACTCCGCTTTCCCAATGAATTTGTCCGCCACAAAATTCTCGATCTGATCGGCGACCTGGCGCTGGCAGGCAAACGCATCCAGGGCCGCGTGGTTGCCGAGCGAGCCGGTCACGCGATGCATACGGCGCTGGTCGCGCGATTACTGCAGGATCGTTCCGCGTGGGAGTTGGTTCACCTGCCCGTTCAGGAAGAAGAAATGGTTTTCCCGTCGCTGCTGCATCCGGCAACACTCTCCGCCTAAATCCACAACTACGCCACTTTTCCAACTGTTTTTTTCTGCTTCGAATTCTGCTCGACAGTTAGTTGCTAAGGCAACTATATTGAGTGAATATGGTTGCTAAGGCAACTATTTTCGCAAGGCCTCGATGAGGGTCAAAATGAGCGCTGCAAAATCCCATTCCCGCTCTGTCAGCAGTCTCGAAAAACATCTTGGATACTGGCTGCGGCTGGTTTCCAACAACGTCTCGGCCGCGTTCGCGCGCCGGCTTGAAGCGCTCGATGTCAGCGTTTCCGAGTGGGTCGCGATGCGCAAACTTTTCGATCAGGCCGATCCGATTTCCATCAGCGCTCTTGCAGAAGAAATCGGAATGACCAAGGCCCCGGTCTCACGATTGGTCGAGCGGCTGGTGCAGAAAGAATTGGTCAACCGGCAGGACAGCCGCAACGATGGCCGCGCCCAGCAGATTTGGCTCAGCACCGCCGGACAGAAACTCGTCCCTAAGCTGGCGGCCCTTGCCGACGAAAACGATGAAGCTTTCTTCGGGTATCTGCCGATAAGTGGCCGCCTGACGATGATCGCACTCATGAAAGACATCGCCAAACATTATCGCCTCACACAAGTTCCTGTCGACTGAGTTGGCGACGCTCCACTGACCTCGCACGAACTTCATTGACGAAAGGATCAATCGTGTTCAATCAAGAAACCATTGCCGTGCTGCATGAATGCGGCGAGCGTTCTGTTGCCGGAAACATCACGTTTCCTGAAGTTATCGGAAAGTTGATGGAGGTTGGCATCGAGTCGTACCACGCGGATCTCTATCGCCGGGAGAAGACTTATTACGCCGCCAACGGCGATAGCCACGTGGAATCGGAAAGTGGTCTTGACCCGCAAGTCTTCAACGCCGATGCGGTCGCTGCAGTGCTGAATCCGAATCGAGTGAAAGAATCGCTCCGCCAGATTCAGCATAAGGAAATCGACTATCAGCAGTTTTTGCGCGGCATCTTATCCGCAGGCATCGCGAATTACTGGGTCTATCTCACGGGCAAGCGCGCCATTTATGTTGCCCGCAATGGCGACGAATATGTCGAGTGGTTTCCGGGAGCACGATGAGCCAGGAATCTCCGCAAGGCGGCGACGCAACCACCGCATACATCGCGCTGGGTTCGAACCTGGGCGATCGTGAAGCAACGCTGCGCTCCGCCGTTGCTGCGCTGCAGCAACTTGGTTCCGTCGATGCGGTTTCCTCCTTCTACGAAACCGCGCCGGTCGGCATGTTGGAGCAGCCGGATTTTCTGAATGCTGTCATTGAACTGCGAACAGCGCTGGCGCCGAATGAACTGATGACTGCGCTGTTGGTTATTGAACAGCAGCATGGCCGCGACCGCAGCGCCTCCGTGCCGAAAGGTCCGCGCACGCTCGACCTGGATATTCTGTCGTATGGCGACGTGGTAATGGAGACGCCAATGTTGACGCTGCCGCATCCGTCGCTTGCCGAGCGGCGATTTGTGTTGGAGCCACTGATGGAAGTTGCGCCGCAGTGGCGTCATCCTGTCAGCGGAAAATCGGCGGCCATCCTGTTGTCGGAGTTATCGCAACGCGACGGAGAATAGAGCCACCAGCGCATAACGTCTAGTCTTCCACAGCTCCCTCTTGAGCCCCGCCGTAGATTCAAGTACAGTGCAAGCAACACCACAGTTCTCGCGAATCTAAGGAGGCCCACTATGCCAGCAAATACGGATTTCTTCCAAGCACTGGAAAGCCGCATCGCACCTTACGACCTGCTGACCCATTCCTTCTATCGCGCCTGGACGGCCGGTGAGTTGACTGCGAACGATCTGCGCGAGTATGCCGCCGAATACTGGCATCATGTGTCCGCGTTCCCGACCTATTTGAGTGCGCTGCACTCGCGCCTGGAAGATACAGAGCTGCGCCGCACTGTGCTGCGCAACCTGGTGGATGAGGAAGGAATCGACTCACCCGATCGCAAGCCGCACAGCGAGTTGTGGATGGATTTTGCCAACGGCATGGGCGTAAGCGAAGCCAGTGTACGTCAGCGCGACGTGCAACCGGAAACCAAGGCGCTGATCGGAACTTTCTTCAAGCTGATCCAGCAGGAAAATGCAGCAGTGGGTCTGGCCGCGCTCTACGCATATGAGTCGCGCGTGCCTGCAATTGCCGCGCAGAAAGCCGCCGGCCTGTGCGATCACTATAAAGCCGATGCCAAAACCTGCCGCTACTTCACCTTGCATGAGACGGCGGATGTGCATCACGCGGAGGTCTGGAAGCAGGCCATCACCAAGGAGTTGGAGCGCGATCCCGCTTCGGCCGACCGCGCTCTCGATGCAGCGGAAACCGCAGCCAAAGCGTTGTGGGCTGCACTCGATGGCGTAGAACGGCTGCGTATGCAGCGCCTGGCAAATTAATTTCTTCCTGATCTGCTTAATTTAATTGCTGTGATTAGACCCACATCTCAGAATCGAGATGTGGGTCACCGGAGTTAGAAGCGATGCGTCGGTTCTATGGAAGACGAATTTTCTTCCCACGGCGCAGCTTGGATCATGAAGCGTCCGTAGAAGAAGAGGACAGCGCCAATCAGCAGCGGAATCAGCCCGACGAAGAACACAGGGCGATGCACCATGACCAACAGGAAAATCATCGTGCCGACCCCGACGGCAGCGGTGATCAGGCCGCCAAGCTGCAGCCCTCCGCGCTGTCTCTCCTGCGCCATTCGATGCCGTTCCCGCAGGTATTGGAGCGCTGCGGCACCGCCGGCTTCTGGCGATTCAGCGATCTTCTTGAGCAGATCATTCTTGTAGTAAAGCTCGCGCTCCCGGGCCCGCGTGCCCGTCCATGTTGCGACACCAAGAAACGTGAAAAGTGCAATACTGCCAATGCTCAAAAAAACAAATACGGCCACGTTGGCTTCCATAAAAGTCCTCCTTTAGAACCACTGCGGGTGAAATTTCTCGCTTCATTGGGTGGGACAGGCTAGAGTTGTCTGCGGTTGCATTTTCTTTGACTAGCGGTACAAAAAAGAAAACGCAACCGTAGGCAGTGCAATTGAGTCGTACCGATTGTGAGCCGAGTGAGCGCCAGCGAAGATCAAGCAGATGTGGCCAGAGTACTTGCCGGGGAGATTGCCGCGTTTGAAGGCATCGTGCGGCGCTGGCAAGGTCCGCTGATCAACCTGGCGTACAGATTTTGCCGCGATCGGGGACGCGCGGAAGAGATGGCGCAGGAAGCGTTTCTGCGCGCATATCGCGGTCTGCCGAAGTGGCGTGGAGATTCGGCGTTCTCTACCTGGCTGTTTGCTTTGGCGGCCAACCTATATAGGTCGGAGCTGCGACGAATTCCCGCTGGCGCGATGCCATTGGAAGACATTGCGGAGCCGAGAGATCCGCGCGCGATTGATGGCGGACTGGAAGAACTGGATCGTGATCGGGCGGTGCGTCGCGCTGTCGATACGCTGCCGGCGAAGTATCGCGAGGCACTCATCTGCTTTTATTTTCAGGAAATGGATGTTCCCACCGCAGCGGCTGGACTGGGAATCGCGGAAGGAACGTTAAAAGCGAGATTGTTCCGTGGGCGCAAGATGCTGGAAAGCAAGCTGCCCTCGTTGCTGGACGCGCGCGCGAGCCATCCCTACGCATGTCCGAAGGAGACTGCATGAACCACGATGATCTGGATCGCATGTTGATGGAGAGGGAAGAAATCGTGCCGTCGTCCGGCTTTGTCTCCTCCGTAATGGAATCTGTGCAGCAGGAAGTGGCTGCGCCCGCGCCAATTCCATTCCCATGGAAGTGGGCGCTGCCAGGCTTGATCCTTAGCGTGGGGCTGGCGATGGGAATGATCGCGCGCTGGTTGTATTCTGGAGCGCCTGTCAGCCATCCTATCCACCCGGTCGCGATGGCGTTACCGATGGAGACGTTGTCATCCTCACTCTCGCAAGTGAACCTGCCGGCCACTACCATGGTTGCGCTGGAGTGGAGTGCGTTGGCGCTGTTGGTCAGTTTCGCCGCGGCGTGGCTTTCCATGCGAATCGCGGGCGCTCGCGATTAGTTGGAAGCCCAGCGAAACTCCGATTCATCCCTGAACGCTTTTGCGTATTTCTCTAAAAGGTTGCCCGACCGTCACCAATCATTTCCACCCACTACAAGTGAGCGTCGGTCAAACTGCGTCTTTGCGCGCCTTCAGCCGTCTATCTATGCAGGGCACGGTTGCGATTGGATTCGCATCGGCCACGCAGACGCCGCATCGCCGGCACAAACTATTTCTGAGGAGTTATAGCCAATGAAGATGAATCACTTACGTTCTTATGCTTTGGGGATTGCAGCCGGTCTCATGACGCTTCCTATGTATGCATCCTCGCAGTCGCAGCAGCAGAATCTTAATCTTGTGAGCGCAAATGCTCAATTGCTTCGCGGATTGGATGCGAAGTCAGCGCACGCGGGTCAGGTTGTCATGGCCAAGCTAATGTCTGACGTAAAAACGAACGGGCAGACAGAGCTGCCCAGCGGCACCATGCTGATGGGCAAGGTAGCGCAGGTGCAAAATTCAAAGGGCGCTGAGACTCAAATCAGCGTCGTGTTCAACGAAGCGCGCCTTTCAAACGGCAGCCAAGTGCCGATCAAGGCAACGTTGCTGGCCGCCTATCCACCCGTCGTAACAGGCATAACGGACGACACCAGTTTCTTCCCGGTTGCGCAGCCGCTCCATATTACGAGCGATGATAAGGTCCAACAGGATCCTGGCCTACTCGGCAACGTCATGATGAAGAGCGCGGTGCAAAGCGACGTGTCTGGCGTCTTCCTTAGCAAAAGTCACAATATCAATCTGCAGCGCGGTACACGCTTGCAACTGGCGATCGCTCCAGAAACGGCTTCCGGTTCCACCGCAAACGGATCGTAAGCTCGCCGGGGTGCGCGCTGGCAGTTTCCGCACCCCGGCGCTAACCCGGGTGAGCCGCCATGTTCGCGGCGCATCCGGTTAGTACTCTATTTGCCACAAATCCCATCTCTACGCCTCTCGCCTCGCATGAAAGATACCTCGCTTTCAAGCGAAGGGTTGACTCTCCTTCAGGTACACTGGTCGCGACTGGAGAGATCAACATGAGAAAGAACCTGGTGGCACTCCTATTGTTGAGCGGTCTGACCGGTGCGGCTTGCGCGCAGCAGGCTCCGCCACTGCTGTTGCACGCAGCCACATGTCTGGCGTCGAAGAGGCAGTTGCCGACCGCGGCAAATTCGTCGCTCAGTATCGGAGGGTGGACGGATACAAAGGCCTATCCGGGAAAAAAAGTTCTTTACCTGGTGGCGACGTCGGGCGCGAACCACTCCGCCGGCAGAGTGTATTCCATCTTCTACACGGAATATCACCACCACCAGCTCTTCGACATTCAGAATGGAACTACGTTCGTGCAGTCGACCGATGGCAAAGGGACGATCAACTACGTGGTGCCGCCAATCGGGCTTGCGGACGCAGAACCTTCGTTTACCGCGGCCATTCAGCAGTTGAATTCGCAGCCAAGGTACACGATGACCGGCGCGGAAATCAGCGGGAAAATGACTCGCACGACATGCAAGTCATACATCGATAACGATCAACCATAAACCTTCGGCAATGGCCAAAAAGTTGAAGGAATATACAGAATAGTTGAAGGAATATACGGAATAGTTGAAGGATTATGCAGGATAGTTGAAGGATTATACAGCGGGTATTTCCACGATAAGTCGTTTTCCTTCAATTGCTTGAATGGAAAAACGCCGGAATTCTGCGCTTCCATCGCGGCTCTTCGCAAAAAAAAAACGAAAATTTGCGGCCACAAAGCCCTGCGATCCGGAGGGAAACCGGCATTTGAGAACGGGCCGGGGACTGATGCTTATTTTATCAATATCGGGTGAATGGATACGCCAGGGAAAACGGTTGGCTGATGGCGGGGATCCAGCGTAGATCCTGTGTGCCGTGCAGTATTCCATCCAAAAAAAGCGGGCTTGCACGGGGTACGCGGCGAAGCGAAGCCATGGTTCAGATCCACCATGCTCGACGGCTGGCTCACGCGATTCTGAAAAAGTTGGAGCGGAGACTCTCGGCATGGCGAAACTTGTCTATGGATTGAACCAGTCCCTGGATGGCTACGTTGACCACCAGAAATTTGCAACGGGTCCCGTGATCTTTCGTCACTTCATCGAACAGGTGCGCGGCGTGGCGGGCATGATCTACGGTCGCCGCCTGTATGAGGTGATGCGCTATTGGGACGAAGACGTTGCGGATTGGGGAGCGGAGGAGCGCGACTACGCGACCGCGTGGCGGAGCCGGCCGAAGTGGGTGGTATCCCGGTCGCTCAAGTCCGTTGGGCCCAATGCGACGCTGGTCGCGGGTAAGGTCGAGGAGGCCATACGTAAGCTGAAGGCTGAGCAGACGGGTGAGTTTGACGTTGGCGGGCCGGAGCTGGCGCGCAGCCTGACCGATGCCGGTCTTATCGACGAGTATCGACTCTACCTCCACCCGCTGGTGCTGGGCAGCGGCAAGCCGTTTTTCGCCGGTCCCCTGCCGCCGCTCCGCCTGGTGGCCAACGAACTGCTGGGCGAGGATGCGATTCGATTGACGTATGTTCCGGCTTAGAGGCGGGATTTGCTCGACGGCCTGGGTCGACGTTTCAGGCGTTATACCGTGCTGGAAGTGCGGTACGAGCGCATTTCTCTAGAACCGTTCCGCGAACCATCCGGGTCCGAAGTCTCGCCAAAGGGACCTAATCGCAGACGCTAGCGAAGCTGTCGGCACATGGCCCATTGGCGGGAAGGTGAGTCTTTACAAACGCCGTTTCTCGCGGCAATGATTTCTGGTGAGAAGCCGACTTATGAGGACTAAATGTTCTTTGTTTCGGCTAACGCGGGTGACTATGTTTGCGTTTGACAGTGGGCCACATAAAGACCACCTAGTCGCTCCTCAGTGCAATCACGTGCTCCTGATATCCTCGTGACTACTCCGGAGGATCCGTGTCTGCGCTCGATGAGGTTTTTATCAGCTATTCCTGGGAGAGTGAAGAGCATCTCGCTGCCGTCCTCTCCCTCTCAAATCGTCTTCGTCGGGACGGTTTTGATTGCGTTCTTGACCAGTATGAGGTTTCACCGCCGGAGGGGTGGCCTCGCTGGATGGACAGGAAGATCGGAGAAGCGAGTCTTGTACTCGTCGTCTGCACGGAGACATACTTCGCCCGAGTGATGGGGTTTGAAGAACGAGGCAAAGGTCTTGGAGTCAAATGGGAGGGACATTTGATCTACCAACACCTCTACAACGCGGGGGGCAGCAACCAGAAGTTCATTCCTGTGCTGATGTCAGAGAACGACAAAGAGTTTATTCCTACTCCCCTGCAGGGAGCGAGCTACTACAAAGTTGACTCGGATGCGGACTACCAGCGACTTTGCAATCGCCTGCTCGGAAAGCCGCCAGCAGAGAAGCCACCACTAGGGCAGAAGAAACCAATGCCTGAGAAGACCGTGAAGACGGACTTAAAGGCCTACATCATGGCTCCGATCAAGTCGGAGTTGTGGGACATGGCGAAATGGAGAGCTACGGCTTTCGCTTTCGATCCGTCTTCCAAATCGCGCCTGATGCTCGGACTGGCTTTCTTGAATAAAGGACCAGCCGAAGAGATATTCAAAGGGTGGTATCGCCGATATGGAGACGACGACACGTTTGAAGAACTGCGAATATCAATCGTGGAAGGACCAATTGAAAACGAGGCTCCAGGTTACACGGTGCACGTCGGAGCAGACTACGAGAATGTCGTCAATCGTTATAAGCAGGTGGGGCTAGAAGTTTCTGACGATGCGCTAATCACGATGGTTAGCAGGATCAATCGCATGAACCCCTTGGATGGCGAGTCTCCATACCTGAAGATGTTCAAGGAAGGGTTCAAACGCTTCGGGGAATACTTATTAGTTCCTGCAACCTGCAATCCAGACGGATCAAATCTCAACCTGATTTCATCGTTAGGTATTCGCAAGAGGCAGATCCATTTTAGGCACTCCTCTGAAATCGTGGACAATGACGCAGACATTCCGGTCATTCATAGCGGACGGCAACGTAGGCCTCTTACAGACTGGGGAAGGTATGTATGGGAGCAGAACAAGGAGAAGAGCTAACGCGTGCAGCTACACCAACACGTATCGAATTTGCCTTAGAGTTAGTCCTCATAAACGCCCTTCTCGTCACTTGATCGGTTTCAACAAGTCGACTTTTGGGTCTGGTTAGTCCGACGCAAAATCTACGCTCGAGGGAAGGCTTCGCCGATAACGTAGGAAGAGGTAATCCGCTGCGTTTTTTACGCTGATAAGCTTCCACCAGGGAGCCGTCGCAGGAGAGAACTGTACGTTTGCGACCAAGCCAGGCCTCGGTTGCTCTGTGACTCTCCCCGCAATCTGAGGCGCCACTGTCAGAAAAAGTTCATCGATAAACCCGCCAGCAAGAAATTCGCCAAAGAGCGTGGGGCCGGCTTCGTGAAGCAGCAACTCCACTCCGGCTTCCTGTCTGAGCAACGTGAGGATTGCAGAAGGAGAGATGCCCTTTCCTGCGGAAGAGAGCGCCTTTACCTTTACTGAGGCGAGGGTCTCCGACCCGCTTTGTGACAACCTTAGTTTGCCTTGCTCAGTCGTCATTATTAGCACCTTGGTTTGTGGCGTATGAAACATAGCGCTGGCGAGGTCCAGTTCACCCCTTCCCGTGACAATCACCAGAAGTGGATACTCCGGCTTTCGGAGCACCTCGGTTCGGTAAGTCTTGTACAAGTCTTTGGCAGCCGGATAGACGGATTCCGGAAGCCAGGAACCCTGCGGACCGACGGCGAGAAGCGTACCCGAGCCCACCAATATCGCGTCCGCCGAGGCTCG
>Ga0134126_10008983_pt1 | contig 12586 bp, 13 predicted proteins | sample KB31752_FD_96881 | JGI IMG/M metagenome (GOLD analysis project Ga0134126, IMG submission 96881) | Terrestrial soil microbial communities with excess Nitrogen fertilizer from Kellogg Biological Station, Michigan, USA - KB3-175-2 | ecosystem: Environmental > Terrestrial > Soil > Unclassified ...
GGCGGAGCATAACGAGTCGCCATGAATTGGGGAAGTGATCGAGGGATCGAGGGCGTATTGCGCCATTGTGCCCGCTCGACGAGCTCCCCTGATAGCAATCAGGAGGAAGGTGACCAATCCAATCTCGCCCTCGCGGCTGTGCAGCCGCCGCGTGAGAGGTGAGCGGATAAATCGCGCACTGCCCCGCAGCACGAATTACGGCTGCTCGGCAGATTTTAGCCCCATCTCAACTATCTGTGAGATCTCGCCTCGTTTAAGTTCTCGTTAAGGTCCGGAACTTCATCATTGTTTGGTTAACGGCTCGTCTCGCCGGTCGTCCAACCACGGATGGAGTACCCGTTATGACGGGACACGTAATCGCATTTCCGCTGAAGCGCACAATCGACAGATTGCCGATGGAGGCGGGCCTCTCAGATCACGAATTCCAAGCGATCTGCCGTCTGTGCCGTCAGTTGCCGATTGGTTGGCTGATCGAGCGGATAGAGGATCCCCTGGACGGCCTGACGGCGATGCTACTCAAAATAAGTTGCGACGAGGCGTCTTACGACGAAGGGTTCGTCATCAGCCGTGAGGGGGAGTACCTCAATCTGGATCGCCTTGAAGGCGACGATATCATCCCACTCGGGATCTTCTGCTCGGTTCCGATGGTGCTGCGCTTCCTGCGCAACGGCTTGCAGAAGCCCGTGTCGCTGGCTTCTTGTCCGACGGAAAAGGCCAACACTGGCACAGACCAAGCCCAGCTGCCCTCGTACCTAATCTGGTGCCCCCCGAATAGCGCCCCGGAGAATACCGTCAACTTGGCGATCGAGGGCGTGTTTTAGCCGTCGATGAGCCCGCGAGACACGGGACCAGGTGATATGGAGGTCGCGCAGATCGCACGACGAAGGGGATCCGTTCGGTTGGGCGTGGGTCTGCTGCGATGTAAGACACCGTTTGGAAATGCCGTCGGCATGCTCTGCTGAGGGGCTGGATGCTCTGGGCGATCCGCGATCGATCCGGGGTTGCGACACCTCGGACGAGCATCTCGAAGTGGACCCCGACCACCCGCGATAGCCGCGCGGTGCTCCGCAGATGTGACTGACGCTGAGTGGGCGATTCTCGAATCGATGCTTCCTGGCCAACTGGGATGCGGTCGAAAGCGGGAATGGTCGATGTGGGAGATGGTCAACGGAATCTTCTATGTGTTGCGCGGCGGCATTGGCTGCGACTGTTGCCGGACAGCTTTCCGTCCTGGCAAACCGTGTATCGCTGGTTCGCTCGGTTCCGCGACGTCGAACCGGACGGGACGTGAGGCAAGCTTCATAGCGGGCCGTGATCGACAGTCAGACCGCGAAAACGACGGAGAGCGGCGGCGTTCGCGGCTATTGGCAGGAAGATCAAGGGCAAAAGCGTTATGCGATGGGTGGAAATCGCCGGCCCATTCGGCGGGGCATCCACGATCGCGACGGCACCGGCCGCTTCTGAAGGCCCCTCGTGCATGGCGGCCGCATCGCGTCAGCCGAGGCGTTCCTCTACGCCGCTTCCGCTATGCTCCTGCCACGCAGGCTCGCTTGTTGATAAACCAGCTCCGGCCGCCACGTGACGATCGCTTTAGCGCAAGCGCAACACCATAGGTCGCAGGACGTCGATGGACGAGCAGGTCGAGCGGAACCATCGCATTCAGGCCAACTCGGGCCACGGGGCGATGACCGGAATCGGAGGTTCTCGCCGGCTCGGACGCCCGGTCATCATGGTGGCCGCGGGAATACTGATTGCGCTCACTTGGATCGCCGCACATAGCGCCATACGGTCGCATCGTTCGGAGTCGCAGGCGCGTGCCGAGGCGGTTGTAGTCAACGAGGCGCTGACGTTCGAAGGGCAGGTCCGCAGACAGCTTCTGGCGATCGATCAGACGCTGCGCATTTTGCAGATGGAGTGGCGGCGAGATCCCGCGCAGTTCGATCTCAATACCTGGGAGCGTCAGGTGGTGGCGCTCACGGACGTGTCGTTGCAGATCTTTGTTGCGGACGCACAGGGTATTGTACGCGCGAGCTCCCGTCGTGAGATCATCGGAACGGATGTTCGCGGTCGCGACTACTTTCAGCATGAGGCCGATTTGCCTACCGATGACGGCAAAATGTTCATCGGCAGCCTCACGCGCGGCTTGGTAACACGGCAATGGCAGCTGAATTTGGTCCGCCGGTTGGACCGGCCGGACGGCTCCTTCGCCGGCGTGATCTCGGCGTCGTACGATCCCGGAGGACTCATCCAATTTTATGATGAGGCCGATCTGGGTTCGCACGGGATCATGGCCGTGGTCAGCTTGCCCGATGGCGCGCTGCGTGCGCTGGTCAGACCGGCGGCGGCCGAACCGAGCGCGAGCATCGCCGGCTCGCCGATGTTCGCGGCTATGACGGCCAACCCCAACGGACCCTGGATCGGGCCGTCCGCGCTGGACGACATCGAGCGCATTCACGTCTTTCGCACGGTGCCCGATCGAAACCTGGACATAGTTGTAGGCATCGATAAAGCGGAGGCGATGCAATCGTCCGCAACCTGGGAGCATGGCGTACTTGTCTTTGCCGGCGGCGTCACCGTGTTCGTGCTGCTGACGGGGGGACTCCTACTGCGAGAGGAGCGAGCCGCGCATCAACGTGAGGAGGCCCTCACCCGTGATCGTACCCTCCTCGCCGCGGCTGAAGCCCGAGCCCAAGCCAAGGCCGCACAGCTCGAGGCCACCCTAACGGGCATGACCGACGGGATCATGATGGTCGATGCCGATTTGCGGCTGGTGGAATGGAACGCACGGTTCCCGGAGTTCACAGGTGTGCCGCCCGAAATCCTGCGGGTCGGATTGCGCCTACAGGACATATGGCGGGCTCAGGCCGCGGCCGGCGAGTTCGGGCTGATTGATATCGAGGCCGAAGTGGCTCGTCGCCTGGCGCTGCTGCGGCCTGAAAGCAGCACAGGCACCATTGAGCGACTGCGGCCCAATGGCCGAAGGCTGGAGCTACGGCGCAACCCGCTGCCGGGCGGCGGCTTCGTCACTCTCTATACCGATATCACCAGTCGCCATCAGACCGAAGAACGGTTGCGACTGGCTCAGAAGATGGCGGCGATCGGCAGACTGACTTCGGGCGTCGCTCACGACTTCAACAACTTGTTGGCGTCGGTTATCGGCAATGCCGAAATGTTGCAAAGTGATCTGAGCAGCGGCAGTCCGGCGCACGCACGCCGTACATCGATCATCTTGCAAGCGGCTGGCCGGGGGGCCGATCTCGTGCGGCAGCTACTGGCCTTTTCGCGGAACCAATCCTTGGCTCCTGCTCCGGTTGACCTCAACAGGGTTGTGAACGGGATTGACGAGTTACTGCGCTCGACGGTCGGAAAGGGAATCCAAATAGGAATGCGGCTGGACCCAGAACTCTGGCTGGCGTTGGTCGATCCCGTGCAGATCGAGCACGTCATCCTGAACCTCGCCATCAATGCACGAGATGCCATGCCAGACGGCGGTCTGCTGACGATTGCAACGAGCAATACGTCTCTGAGGCCGCCCAGCCGCTCCGAAACCCTGTCGGACGGCGACTACGTCGTTGTTGCCGTAACCGATACGGGAACCGGCATAGCCGAGGAGGTGCTGGGCAACGTTTTCGAGCCATTCTTCACGACCAAGCCGCCCGGGAAAGGATCGGGCCTCGGGCTCAGCCAAGTGTATGGCGTCGCGAGCCAATCCCAAGGCGGGGTGGAAATCAAGAGTGCGCTTCACGAGGGCACAACCGTGAAGGTCTTTTTCCCTCGGGCAGTGGCTGGAATATCACGCTCAGGATAGGTAAAGCCGCTCGGCACGCCGGCGGATGCGGCGACTCAGATTACTACCTGAACTCGCTATCGGCATGTGGGCTGCTGTCCCAGGACTTCCCGCAACGCATGAACCAGAGCATGCATTCTCACGGGTTTGTCGAGTAGGAGGAGTGGTCCCTCCCCTTCGTGCTGAAGCGTAGTTTGCCAATCCGGCGGCGCATGGCCGCTCATCACCACCACTGGCAACATTGGACGCTCGGCCCGCAGCCGCCGGATGAGCGTCGCACCGTCGACGTTCGGCATCCGCAGATCGGTAAGGACTGCATCGAAGTGGCTTTTGGCAGCTGCCTCAAGCGCGACTTTTCCGTCAGAACTCATCGAGACGCAGAACCCCTCCTGCGTCAGAAAGTCGTCGACGGTGGCTGCGAACAGAACATCGTCCTCGGCAATGAGGACCCGCCACCGACACGTGCCTTTCGCCATCGTCTGATCCTTGCGCCTGCGCCGGCCGCAGAGACCGCGGCCAAAGTCCATCACTCATATGAGCGCCGGCGGACGACCCGCTCGCAACTCACAGTTGTGTGTCAGGGAAGGCGTGCCGCAGCAGCGACAATGGCGAGCACGCCCATGATACAAGGGCGAGTTATCCGTGACGACGTTCATACTGCGGCAGTACACCCGAGATCCTCCCCAAAGGAACCGCAACCGCTGGCTTTTCGCTTCTCCCTGCTGCTCATAGCCAGCTTGCGCGGCCCCCCGCCGCGACGCGGTTGTCGGAAGCCGACTCGGCCTTTCAGCATCGTAAGGATGAACCCGGTCGCGCGGCGTTGATCTTCGTCCCCAAGAGTCAGTGCAAGCAGCACCTGGCGCGAGGCGCGCGCGTCGGCTGTCCGCCTCGCTTGCCGCCGCACGTTCGCCAGCGTGTGCTCCGCCCGCCTGCCCGACACCGTCGTCGGGCCCGTCCGTCCACTGAGGACGAAATAAGTTTACTCTTGGCGGCGCGGGTCAATCCTCGCCCAAGTCAGACCAAGAGGCGGTTGATGTCAAATTGACCCCGGAGCGGTCGCCATCGCGTCAAAGCCGATATATGCAAGATCAATCAGATACTCTGCTTGCTCGTTTAGGCCCAGCAGCTGAACGGCCTCCGCCGCCATCACCAGCTGATGCGGTTCCAGGGTTTCAATGAACTGCCTCGTCATGGACGTCACGTCGACCGTCATGGCCGTTGCTTTCTTTCTTCGAATGTACGTTCGGAAGCAGGAATGTCAGGCGGACCCGTCCGCCTGCGAGAATTTAGAGAGCCAATTCCTTTCAAATGGTAAACGCGAGATCGGAGGGAAACGTTTTGCCCACCAATCCGCTCAGAATCGTTTTCGAGGTGCTTTCCGGGGTGAGCGCAGCCTGCATACCGAACGACGGAGGGAACAGGTTCTGCGGGTCCCATCATCGATGTCCGGCGCGAATGGGAGGACTGCGCTCGATCTCGGCCGAGCCTTCGCAGGATCTGCTGAATGGCGACGCAGCCGGCCTGCGAACGATCTCATCCATGATGCAATTGAGGCCCACTCTCCGGGGTTATGCATCTATCAGACCAGCGCGCCAGACGCACTTATTCCAGTCGGCCACGGCTTCGTCGACCCAGCCGAAGTTCGCGTCGCCCCACTCCGAAAATCGCCGCATCCGTGGCGCCCTGGTAGCTGCCCCCGCGGACGTAGTAGCCAAGCGCCCTGGACGCCCTTCTGTGCGGGAGTAATTGCAGACGGGATGTTGGTCATCGTCGCCACTCCTGCCTCTGATCCGCGAGACGCCGGTAATAGGTGAAAATCGGTTTCCCCATCCCAGCCGAATGGCTGCCACAAGACGTTTGGTTTATGATCACTTCTTAGAACGAGAACGAACAGCCGCGAGGGGATCCTTCTGCATGCGTTCCGCGTCAGCTGGCCTGCCGATCATGCTAATGGTTATGCTCTCGCTAGCGGAGTGCGGCCCCACCCCCTCACCTACCGCGGGACCCGTCACCATTCCTGAGCCTCAAAAACCGGAGCCGCCCCGTCAACCATCCATCGTGCCCCAACCCGTCGCCGCGGAATGGAAGTTCCAGGAGAGTGGGGAGGCATGCAAAGCCGCTGCGACGAACCCGGCCCTCACTTTGGACGTAGCCGTTTCTGATGACCGGCTGCAACTGCTTGCACATGCACACACACGTCCTGCCTTGCGTCGAGGCGCGCACGCAGCCATTTCCTTTTCCGGAACGTCCGGCTCGTGGACCGCACCCGGTCGTCTCACGGCCTCACATGTCATATCAGCGTCTCAGCCAATGGACGAGGCCGCTGTAGGACGAGTGTTAGTTCTGCTCTCCGGTGGGACCGTTCAGGTCGGTGGCCCGCACAGCAGGCTCCCTCCATTGCGAGTACCAGATGCTGGAACGGCGGGACGGACATGGTTTGAATGTGTCCGCCGTCGACTCTTCCCATGAGCTCATCGCTGTTAGGCTATGGGCTGGTTGGCTCAAAAGGATTTGTTAACCAGTTTCCGCTTCCTTAAGAAAGGGAGGCTCGAAATCCGGGGCCTCACGGAGCACAGAGGCACAGAATGAGCCCAGATATCAAGCGTCCACGGTTAATGGGCAATACGGCCGTTCGCGGCTTCGGCTTGCTATCAGCAATTCTCCTGATCATTCTCGTGCCGTATTTTTGGTTCGCTTTGGAGGCACGCTCCGCTTTTGAGCAGGCGGAGATCCTGGTGGATGCCGCCGCCGCGCGGGCGCGAGACAATCTGCATGACGTCTTTGGACGATTCGAGCGCGCGACTGGCGGGTTGCGGGCTCAAGACGTTCAGGGCGACGGCACGTCGCTAGCAGGACGCCTCGTACGGGCTGAGCCACAAGTCACTCCTGCCTCGGGCCTGCTGGTTTTCAACGCCAAAGGCCTCCCCGTTGCCAGTTCCTTTCCTGGTTCGATCGATGCTCGTTCCCCACCTTGGTGGCTTTCAATTGCAACGTCGCTTCGCACGCATGGGTCGGTGCTCCTAGGGCCTGGGCCCTCTCCGTCGACCAACACTCACGTATGGGTGCTGGCGCGGCGTATCGAGGATGCACAGGGCGGCACCGCCGGCGTCGTGGCCACCTTCCTGACTGAGGAGGCCGTTCGTGCCATCGTAGGGCCAGCAATGCCGCCTGCGGGAGTGCTCGACGTTCGTTTGGTCGATGCAAGCGAACAAGACCTTCTGACCGTTCCAGCAAGCGCCGATGGTGCTGGCGCGTTTTCCTGGCTCTTCAATCTCTATCAAGCCCTTACTCCGGACGCTTGGGTTGTTCCCGGACTGGCCACCGCGGAAGTCTCCGTAGGCGGCCTGCGCTGGATTGGTGAGGTGACGTCAGCTTCCATTCTCAACGAACGGGCACAGGACGTCCGTCAGCATGGCCTGATTGTCCTCGCATTGGTCGCTGTCCTCGGCTCGGTGGTAATTCTGCTCGGATCACGCCCACGGGCGATCGTGCGCCGAGGAAGCGCCGAGGTGCCCGCTGTTGAAACGGATGATTGGCGCACACGGGCCGAGACCGCCGAGAGCGAAGTCGAGGAGCTTCGACGGAGCGTCACAGCCATCACGGGTGGACGTGACCGCGTGCTGGCAGCAATTGGTCACGACGTCCGTACCCCCATCAACTCCATCTTGGGCATCAGCGCTTTGCTCATGGATGGCGACCTGGACGATACGCAGCGCAAATGGCTTCAGCGTATTCGTGCGAGCTGTGAGGTGCTGCTCGCAATGCTGAACGGCATGTTGGAGATCGCTGCCGCCCAGGTGGACGGGGCAGAAATTCATCTCGAGCCGGTGAACGTCGCGATTCTCATCGAAGAGGTTGGGGAAGTTTTTCGGCCGCACGCTCACGACAAAGGCCTTGATCTCAAGGTCGCCGTAGAAGACGGAGTACTCGGCGTCTGGCGCACGGATCCGACTCGCCTCCGTCAGGTCCTGTTCAATCTGGCCGGAAACGCAATAAAATATACAACGCATGGATCAGTAGAGATAAGGGCCCTCACGGTCGATGACAGCAGCGGCAGGAAGATCCTGCAGTTGCGAGTATCGGACACCGGCCCTGGCATCGCCGAATATGAGAAGGAGCTCATCTTCGAGCAGTTTCGGCGGGGACGGGAGGAGGTCTCGCGCGGTCAGGAAGGTCTTGGCCTAGGCCTGGCCCTTTGTCGTGACATCGCCGCACTCCTGGGCGGAAACCTTTCTTTCGAGAGCACTCTCTCGGTGGGTAGCGTCTTCACCTTCGAGATGCCGATAGAGTGCGTTGAGGATCTAGGGCGCTCGGCTTCGCCGCTGTTGGGGCGGACGGCGCTCGTGATTGGCCTTTCGGAGGGCGTGCGCCGGCGGGTTGCCTCCTACTTGGAGCATTTGGGTTTCGGAGTGGAAACTGCGGCGGACGGCTTCATTGCGATCGGCTTAGCCGAGCGCACGGCGTTCCAACACGGCACACTTGACCTTGTGGTAGTGGACGCGGCGCTGACGGGAGGACTGTCCGCTGACGGCTTGCTCACACGATTGCGGGCAAACCGTTCTCTTGAGAGCACTCGGACGGTGCTCGTTGACAACGGTCAAGTGCCAGCCTCGGCTGAGGGACGGGCCGATATGATGGTGCCGCACCCAGTCGAAACGCGTGATCTTGAGCGGATCGTAACCAGTCTCTTTGGGAAGAGTTCACCGCTGCAGGAGATGGATCCCCGTGCGCCGCCGCCGCAGCGGCCTCGAGTGCTGGTAGTCGAAGATAACCGAATCAACCAAGCACTGCTTATGGACTTGCTGGAGCGTGCCGGGTTCTCAGCATATGCTGCCAGTAGTGGCGAAGAAGCCGTGCAGGCGGCCGCACGGGGGGGGTTTGACGCGATCCTCATGGACGTGCAGATGACGGGAATCGATGGCACGGAAGCCACACGCCTCATCCGCGCCGCTGAGCAGGGGACCCGAACCCCGATCATCGGGCATACAGCGCACTCAGGAACCATGATCCGAAAGAGCTGTATGGATGCTGGCATGGACGCGGTGCTGCATAAGCCCGTTGACGTGTCTCGGCTCCCCTTACGGTTGCGAGAGGCCATCACGGCCGCCCGCAGGACCACGGTGGTGGGAGAGATCGATCAGTCGGACCTGCAGGCAGAGAGCGATTGCGCCCTGGACATTGCTGACGAGTATCTGGAGGCCTTGCTAGTGGAGGTCGGCATTGAACGGACGCGCACCTATGTCGAGGCTTTTCTGGTCGATACCGAAGCACATTTGCCCGAAATGGAACGCTTCCTGCGCAACTCCGAGTGGCTGACGCTCGGCCGTCTTGCTCACAACTTGGCTGGCGTTGCCAGCACTCTTGGGGCGATCAGCCTGGCGGACAGCCTGCTCTTGCTGGAGGATGCCGCGCGTGACGAGGATTCTCAGCGGCTCGACGTCGCCCTTCAGGGCGTGCTCACTACCTGGCATCGAGTGAGGACGAGTCTACGGCGGAGGTTTGAGGCTTTGGCTAGCAAATGGCCAACCCAGGGGGATAGACAGGCGGCCTAGCGAAACGATCTCGCAATCCCAGGCCATCCCGAAAGGGCATGGCGATACGCCCGGTCCGCGCTGGCCAACCTTCGAGTAGCTCGTCCTTGCTTGGGAGTGCTGGACGAAGGCCGCCGATACCGCGCGGGGCGTGTTCAAGGCGGGAGCCGATCGGGCGAGCCGCAGACTATCCTGGTAGACGGTTGACGCACAGACAAGAGAACGTAGCCTTGTAGGGGTTGGCGTGGCTGGTCTCGGTATCTGCCCCTGGTGGGTTGGCTATTTTCTCGCGAGCCCTCTGCGGCGGCTGGCCGTGGATCCGGGGCACCTCCTGGCCCCATTTGTTCACGCCGGCATGACGGTGCTCGAGCCGGGCCCAGGCTTGGGCTTCTTTACGTTGGAGATGGCCCGTCGTGTCGGCCCGGCTGGCCGCATCATCGCCGTGGATGTCGAACCGCGGATGATCAAGGGTTTGCAGCGCCGCGCCCGCAAGGCGGGGCTGCACGAACGCATCGATGCGCGGCTGGTCCAGCCAACCTCCATGACTCTCGGCGAAGCGGAGGGAACGGTCGATTTCGTATTTGCCTTTGCCGTGGTGCATGAGATGCCGGCGCCGGCTCCATTTTTTGCCGAGACCGCCCGCGCCATGAAGACGGGGGCCGCCTTCCTGCTCGCCGAGCCTGCCGGCCGTGTTGACGGCGAGAAATTCGTTGGGGAGCTCGCGGCAGCCGCCCAGGCGGGCCTGGTCGCTATTAGCCACCAGCCGTTACGCGGCAGCCACGCCGCGTTGTTTTGCAAGCCGACCAGTTGGGTCGGTTGAATGCTGGTCGCGCTCAGGCGAATGCGCTTCGTGGGGAGTAGGTCGCAATATGGCCTCCCGAAATACAGTAGACCGTCTGCCATGGGCCGAAATTGGTCGGCAGCATCCGCCAGCCGCCGCCGCTGCGGGCCATGTAGCGGATCGCGTTGAGGATTTCGCGCAAATCCACGGTCGGCTTGCGCCCGCGCTTTGGCGGCTTGGGAAGCAGCGGCTGAATGCGCTCCCATTCCTCATCGGTCAGGTCGGTTGGATACCGCTTGGTCTTGCGGGCAATCTCGGCCATTCGGCCACGGCTCTCTCGGGTCCACATCCCGAGCTTGAATCACCTCGCCCCGAGCCGCCACAACCATTCTCAAACGGTCTCTTAGCGCTCGAGGCCAGTCAAACGGTGACCGGGCAACGGAAGCGTAAATCCTTTGTTAACCCGTCCGCCATCAATGTCCAGAGCATTCAATAGTGTTCTTTCGGGCCGTGCATCACGCGACGATCGAGCGATCTCGTCTGAGCCAGGCTCAAGACAATGTTGCAAGTAAGGACGGGACGAGGGTGGCTGAACCGACTGGAATTTTGCTGGCATGCGTACGGGCCGCCCAGCATGTGACGCATGTTGCGCGGCATGGATTCCTTCGCTCGATCAAACATCACGCTGCTCGCCTTGTTCACATAGTGGGACGGGTGAGCCGTCGTTCAGCACTGCCCTGCTTGGCAATTGGCGGTGGTCTCCTGACCGCCGATGTCGGGACGCCTGCCATCACGAACGAGCCTGTCCTCGCGAGCCCGACGATCGTCGTCGCCGATCTGACTGCCTCCTCGGAGTGGCCCGTGCGATCGGATGTATCGAGGACGCCAGATTTCTCCGCTATCGGAGCTATACTGCTGCCACCAGTCGCACGGTCGGGGTGGCTCGACGCCATGGATGATAGGGAGTTTCCAGTCTTTTCTGCATCGGGGACTGCCCTCCCATCATCGATGCCACCCATGGCGATCGAACCCGCACCATCCCCAGATTGGCTCGTTGCCAATCCTTGGAAAGCCGGACCCATCGCTACTTTTGGATCCGTGTTGCCGAGCTTAGCCCCTGTCCCGCTCACTCTGGACGGGCGACAGGTCGTGGTGGAACCCGATTGCACGGCCGTCTCGTTGGCGGGCGGGTTCATGTTTCTGTGGGCCATTCGCCGGCGTCCGAAGAGGCTCTGCTGCTAGGGCAAGTACAGGGACGAAGGAGGCAGAAGAAGCGCTCTTGCGTCCGGATCGGCTCCGGTACGGACGACCGCTCCTTGCACCTGCAACGGAGAGCCGGAGGTAGTCATCCGGAATCCCGCATCGGCTGCGGCCAGCCTGGCGCGGCAACTTACGATTCATCATGGCACGTGAATCGAGCTGTATCGTTGATAGCCACAGTTTCTTATCACACTGCGCGCGGTCTGTTCCAGCTCACCGCTGCTCCTCCACATCACAACCCGAATTAAAGGTCGCTACGGCACGGCAGAGACTCGGTTGCTTTTGACAACGGCACCATTGGTTTTGCCGCAACACCTGACTGAACAGCATACCTCGAAGAGGCGGCAGTTCACCTACCGAGCGACAAGAGTGTGAACGGCGCGAGCCGCGTCTGGCGCAATCCGCGCGGATGGGTGGCTGAAGGACGATCGCCAGCATATTAGGCGTTTGGCAATCCACCCGCGTCACTCTCAGACATATGTCTGTTGGAAAGCAAAACTCCATATGTCTGCTTCAGTCAACTGCTCGCCGAGCCTCGCAAGCCCGCTCGTTCTGTCAGACCGGCTCATAGCTTTGGCGATCGACGCGGATCGCGGAGGCTATACCGCAGCAGCACGGCACCTCGTCGCCATTGCGCATCAGGTCTTGGACGGTCCGGGCCGCCGTTATCCGGCGATGCGTTCGAAGCTGCACGTCAAGAAGACGTCGAAAGTCGCCAAAGAGTCTTAGTGTCCATCCACGAACATGTTGAGTCCGGGGAATCGGTTATGATTCCATGCTCCGCGCACCGATTCGCAGGAACCCTGGATGTGGACGACCGAGAACCGCGGCCGCTACGACCGCAGCAAGCTGCGCTATCCGAGCGATCTGACGGACGAGGAGTGGTGGTTGGTCGGGCCGCTCATCCCGGCGGCCAAGCGAGGCGGCAACAAACGCACGATTGACGTGCGCGAGGTCGTCAACGGCATCATGTACATCCTCAGCACGGGCTGCCAGTGGGCGGCGCTGCCGAAGGACCTGCCACCGCGCAGCACGGTCAACAGCTATTTCCTGCGCTGGGAGCATGACCGAACGCTCGACCGGCTGCATCACGTGCTCTACGTCCAGTGCCGCGAGCAGGCCGGGCGAGAGGCCAGCGCGACGGTTGCGATCATCGACAGCCAGAGCGTCAAGAGCGCGGAAAAAGGGGGCTTTCAGACCCGCATGGTTACGATGCCGGGAAGAAGA
>Ga0134126_10008984_pt1 | contig 12585 bp, 11 predicted proteins | sample KB31752_FD_96881 | JGI IMG/M metagenome (GOLD analysis project Ga0134126, IMG submission 96881) | Terrestrial soil microbial communities with excess Nitrogen fertilizer from Kellogg Biological Station, Michigan, USA - KB3-175-2 | ecosystem: Environmental > Terrestrial > Soil > Unclassified ...
TACGGCCAGCAGAGCTGTACGGCGGGACGCGCAGCCTTCATCACCGGCCAGAACCCGCTCCGCACAGGCTTAACCAAAGTCGGCATGCCCGGCGCCGATCTCGGGCTTCAACCGGAAGACCCCACCATCGCCGAAATGCTAAAGCCGCTCGGCTACGCCACCGGCCAGTTCGGCAAGAACCACCTCGGCGACAAGAATGAGTTCCTGCCTACCGTCCACGGATTCGACGAATTCTTCGGTAATCTTTATCACCTGAATGCCGAAGAAGAGCCGGAATTGCCCGACTATCCCAAAGACCCAAAGTTCAAGGCCATGTTCGGACCCCGCGGCGTCCTTCATTGCAAGGCCACGGATACCGTCAGTACGCTGCCAGACGATCCACGCTTTGGCCCGGTGGGAAAACAGACGATTGAAGACACCGGTCCACTCACCAAGAAGCGTATGGAGACTGTGGACGAGGAGATCACGTCGGCCGCTCTCGACTGGATGGAAAAGCAGGCGAAAGCCAATCAGCCCTTCTTCCTCTGGTACAACTCGACAGCGATGCACTTCCGGACTCATGTTGCCGCAAAGAACATTGGAAAGAGCGGGCAGGATCCATACAGCGACCGGATGGTGGTCCACGATGAGCAGATCGGCATGATGCTCGATAAGCTCGACGAACTGGGCATCGCCGATAACACCATCGTGATGTATTCCACCGACAACGGCCCGGAGAACGACACCTGGCCCGACGGCGCCAATACACCGTTTCGCGCCCAGAAGGACACAAACTATGAAGGCGCCTGGCGCGTTCCCGCGTTCCTCCGCTGGCCCGGCAAGATCAAGGCGGGATCGGTGCTCAACGGCATCGTCTCCCACCAGGACATGCTACCGACGTTGCTTGCCCTGGCAGGCGACCCGGACGTCAGCAAGAAGCTCCTCGACGGGTACAAGGTCGGGGACAAAACCTTCAAGGTGCATATCGACGGAATTAACCAGCTAGCTTACATCACCGGCCAGGCGAAGGAGAGTCCCAGAGAATTCTTCTTCTACGTCAGCGATGACGGTGGCGTCATGGCTCTTCGGGTAGGCGACTACAAGCTGACATTTGAAGAGCAGCGCGCAACGACGATGCGAGCCTGGGCAGAACCATTCGTGAAGTTGAGGCTCCCATATATCTGCAGCCTGCGTCGCGATCCGTTCGAGCGTGCTGAGTTCAACTCAAACACTTACCTCGATTGGATGGTCGATCACGTTCCTCAGCTTTATCTAGCTCAGGCAGTCACCGCGGCGCAAATCGAAAACTTCGTGAAGTACCCACCACGTCAGAAGGCGGCCTCGTTCAACCTCGACGCAGTAATGGCGTCATTGGGACCGGCGCAAGCCGCATACAAAGCGAAAGAGGCAGCGGCAGCCAGTACGAAGAGCACAAAGCCGGCTCCAGCGACGAAATAAAAAGCTGTCAAAAGCAGTCGATATTTTTCCCCGGTGGACCATGGTCTGCCGGGGAATTTTTTAGATAGGCTATTTGCTATGACGCAACGAGAAGAATACTTGTCGCCGTTGCCGAGTGTAGCGGAAGAAGTCCAGAACTTCTACGACCGCTATCCCTATCCTCCTGCGGTCGATAACCTGGAGAAATATCAGCAGCTTTGGCGGGACCCCGGCAGACGCCGCGCGGATTGCCATCTCTTCTGGCCAGACAGGCCCTACAGGGAAGACTACTCCATTCTTATTGCTGGCTGCGGAACTTCTCAGGCGGCAAAACATGCCATGCGATGGCCTGCAGCTCAAGTAACGGGCATCGATGTCAGCGCGACGAGTGTCCGATGTACCGAGGAACTCAAGCGCAAATACAATTTAGCGAATCTTCAAATCCACCAACTGCCGATCGATCGCCTGGACGAGCTCGAGAAAACCTACGACCAGATTGTCTGCACCGGAGTCCTCCATCATCTGTCGAACCCAGATGACGGACTTGCCGCCCTGCGGGGCGCGCTCAAGCCCGATGGAGCTATGCACTTGATGCTGTATGCACCTTACGGACGGACCGGCGTCTATATGCTTCAGGAGTTCTGCAGACGAATTAGCATCCGTCCTACAGATGAGGGAATCCGCGAACTAATCTCTGCGCTTCGGTTGCTCCCGCCAGGACATCCGCTGGAAACGCTGTTGCAGCAGGCTCCGGATTTCAGGCAGGAAGCGGCGCTCGCCGACGCCCTCCTGCACCCGCAGGACCGCGCGTATTCCGTGCCGCAATTGTTCGAATTCATCGAAAAGGCGCGACTGAAATTTGGCCGGTGGGTGAAGCAGGCGTCCTATTCTGCTCGCTGTGGAGTGATGGCTCGCGTCCTCCCACTGACTAAGCTTCCATTGGCAGAGCAGTACGCGGCTGCGGAGCTTTTTCGCGGTACGATGGTTCGCCACAGCGTTATCGCGTACCGCGACGATACGCCCGTGGACTCCCCGGCCATCAGTTTTGCGGGGGATGCATGGCTTCGGTATGTGCCTATTCGTATGCCAGAGACGATCAGTGTTCAAGAGCGGCTGCCGTCCGGCGCGGCTTCCGTTCTGATAAACAAAAGTCATACCTACACGGATATTTTTCTAACGGTAAACGCAACGGAAAAGCGTTTGTTCGATGCTATCGACGGAAACCGTACGATCGGCGACATCTTAAAAACAACGCTGCCAACCTCGCAGGGACAATCGCAGCGGGACGCGGCGCGTACCTTCTTTGAAAAACTCTGGTGGCACGATCAGGTTGTATTCGACACATCCGGCAGGCACAGTGGATTGGCCACGAGCGTTTCTCAGCGATCGGAAATGGAGCGATTATGATGCCGGGCCTATGTATCGACCTTTTCGGAGTTACTCCATGGGGATCCAATTGGATGTGGAGTATGCCACTCATCGTGATTACGGTGGTATTCCATGCCTATGCACTTGGGTTAATAAATCGGGGAGTGTCCTTCGTTCTAAGAAACACCCGCGGTGTACGCCTTAGGAACATGCCTTCACTCATTGCCATTGGCGGCTCCGCGCTTTGCGCCACAATCCTTTTTTGTTGCGACGCAACTATCTGGGCCATCGCGTACCGTTTATTCGACGCAGTGCGAGACTGGAAGAGTGCAATGTTGTACTCATTGATGGCCATGACAACGTATGGGGAGATTGATATCCGCCTGGAGCCCAGATGGCAACTCATGGGATCGCTTGAGGCATTGAATGGGTTGATTTTATTCGGACTCACGACAGCTTTTCTGTTTGCTATCTTTCAGAGAGTCTGGTCTGACAGCAATCCGCCCATTTAGCATTTGCTCATCACGAATGGTGCAGAGTTAGATTTCTCTATTTCACAGACGAAGGTCAATTTCCCGGTTAAAACGGACCCTTGTGCAGCAAAACACCGTAAAACGTAATGACACCAATCAGGATAACCAATATTGCCACCACGAAGGAGACTGACCATACATGGCGCGCCTCGGATGCCCCGATTTGATTGAGAAAATGCCGGTGCTGCCAGGCTGCGGCAATTAAAGCCAGAGTGCCGAGAGCAATAAGGCTCAATCCCAGATTCCGCGGCGCCTGCGGATGTTTGACGTTGCCGGTCGCAACTTCTTCTGGAAGGTATTGGAAGAACTTGTAGATAGTGAAACCGAATCCGATCATTGAAAGCGCGGTTCGGATCCATGCCATCAACGTCCGTTCCGATGCGATGATCGTGCGCGTGATGGCCAGATCGGTTCGCTGTTCGGCAAGGATCGTTCCCCTATCTTTTGGGGATGTTTCACCTGGGCTCATGGGACCATTCCTATCAGACGCGTGCTAGATATAGTAGCGCTGGATTAGGCTCGAAAGACCTGACTCCACAACGGCACAGCCCGCTTTTTCTAAAGACATTCAGAGGCGTGAGCCGGCGGGTGTATCGCGCGGCACCATTGATGGCCAGTGTTCACGGACCGCTAACACGCGGAAAGTGAAAGAAACGAGAACGGCGATCAGCGTGACGGGGAAGAACGATTCCCTCGTTTTGTAGTGCATCGCGATCACGGTGTAGACACCGGCGGCAAGTACCGCAGCCGTGACGCCTTGCTGTTGCGGCTTGACGAGCTCCGGCGTCACTCCGGAGAAGAGGTCGATCATCACTCCGCCGGCGGTGGTGGAGATGACCCCGACGAGGATCGCAGCAAAAACTCCCAGGCCGTGATCGAGCGCCTTATGCGCGCCCAGGATTGCAAACCAGGGCAGCGTGAAGGATTTGACATAGGCCAGTGCCCTGGTGCGGAACCACTCCTCCCTCGATTCGAGGTAGCGATAAATCAGCAGCCCCAGTATGCCCATCAGAAGGCACACTACAAGATATTCCACGTTCTTGAGTGGCGCTGGAATGTCATTGAGCAGGAGGTCACGCGACACACCACCGCCAATGCCGCCGAAGAAGGCCATAATGAGCAGACCAGCGGCAGTGTAGCCGCGGTCGTGCGACGGGTTGCGGGCAAGGAGCACTCCGTACAGGGCATTGATGCCAGCCGAGAACAAGTCGACGTCCGGAAAGCTTGGAAGGGTCATTTTATATTTTCCCAGGACCACTCAGCAGGCGCGGTTTTTCCATTGCGGTGCTGAAAAATCGCCATTCAGTTAGTGATGGTCGCATTTCTGGAACACTCGCTGCTACTGGCAAAACTGACAGTAATCGCTCAAGAGCCAAATCATGATTGCGCGGAGCAATTAGGCGTCAAGCTAGGCGGCTTGAGGACTTTATAATTTTGAGCTTGGTAGAGGATCGGAACCGGGCGTCAAGCGGATGGTGGATGCAGAGGGTATGGATGAGCCTTTTTCGCAGTCGTCGAGAACATGTTTAGGAACGTGCCGTCTAAGGTATTTGATCCCAAGGGTAACCGCCAGCACATCGTCCATCTGCCCGATAATTGGAATGAAGTTCGGAATGAGCTGGATAGGGCTGAAAATATAGAGGACTGTACACCCAACGACTGCCTTCGCATGCCATGGAACCTCAGGGTGTACTAACGCCCGCCGGAGGATGCCGACTTGTTTAAAGAACCGTCCGATCGGGGCGGCCAGGTTCCTGGCCAACGGCTGCGAACGTTGCTTCTGAGAAGTTTCGGCATGAACTTCCTCCGCCGCTGTTTCTGCAGGGCGGACGATGCATCGAAACCCCATATGGCTCATTCCTGTGTCGATCATCTGTGGCTGGCGGGCGGCAGGACGGTAACGCAGGCAGTAATTGGGTGCGCACAAATGTGAACCGCCCTTAACAACTTTGCGCGGAATGTGGATATTCGGCTGACGGGGGTCGTGGCTTTTATCCGCTGAACTGATGCGCGGATTTACCGCCGGCCCACAGCATGCTGGAGTCACTTCCTGGGCATGATTGTGGACGTACCAATCCGAGGTCCACTCCCACACATTTCCCGCCATATCGAATAGTCCGTAGCCGTTGGGCGGAAAGGATCCTACAGGAGAAGTTCCCTCAAAGCCGTCCACCAGCAGGTTCTGCCAGGGGAACTCTCCCTGCCAGGAATTTGCCATGGCCTTTCCATCGGGAAAATGTTCATCACCCCAAGTGAATGTCTTGCCCTCAAGGCCTCCGCGTGCGGCGCGCTCCCATTCGGCCTCCGTAGGCAGTTCCTTGCCCGCCCAGGTCGCGTAGGCTTCGGCATCCTCGTAGGCGATGTGGACAACCGGGTGCTGCTCGATGCCGTCGATCGAGCTCTTCGGACCAAACGGACAGCGCCAACTCGTTCCGGGTGTCCAAGCCCACCAGTTGGCATAATTGTGCAAATCGACCGGTCCTCGCGTCTTTTGAAAGATCAGCGCGCCCGGAACAAGATTTTCGGGTGGCGCGCCGGGATAGTCGGCCGGATCGAGCGGACGTTCAGCGATCGTCACATAGCCGGTTGCATCGACAAAGCGCGCGAATTGCTCATTTGTGACTATGTACTGATCCATCCAGAATCCATCTACGGTCACTTCATGGACAGGCCGCTCTTCAGGGTAGAAGTTTTCAGAACCCATTTGAAAACTCCCTCCCGGAATCCACACCATCCCGGGCGGGGCTTGAATCTGCGTGTTTTTCTGAGACACACTTACGCTCATACCAGTCCTTCCACAGCACCCATCCTTGTGCGGCACGTCCTTGTAACTCGCATGCCTTCATTTCGCCGGTATCGTAGCCTCTGGGGCCACGCTACCACAGTTTCCATTCCCTCAGCGCCGCCATTCTAAAACAGCATCTTCATGGCTGCCCGCATGATCGTATCGAGTGGAATGGAACCGATAACCACCGGAATTGCGGGGATGAAGGCCGCAACGAGAAGGCCGTACAGGTCAATGCGTGTGACCGGAAGGACGCCGATTTCATTCACGTTGCCTACGACGCCATAGAGATGATTCAGAGCTGAAAAATGTTGCGCGTCCAGACAATCCGGATCGACGCCGCCAGGCCGGTCCAGCCACTCCTTTTCAAAATGCTCGCCTGCCTGGTGGGCTACAGAACCGTACTTTAGCAGCCCGCGACGCCTCATCCGCAACAGAATCGGAGTAAAAGCGAAGTACGGGACGACACAGATGAGAAGTATCGCAGCAACAAGGACTGCGGCGGCGGGACCAAAGGAGGTCAGTTTCCCTCCATGATGAAGCACTCGATTCGCGATCGCGCCAGACATCCCAACGCCCATGCAGAAGCAGAAAGCGTCCTGCCCGTGCAACGCGTATCCGACAAACCCGATGCCTCCTAGACGGTCAGGATGTGCGGCAATGATGCGAAGATCCAGACGGGCGGTGGACCGCATGAATCGCGCCCAGAGCAGTTGTCTCCATACCCAAAGCAGAGCGACATAGGTAACAATCGGGTAGCTGACAAACAATCCCCACGTGCCTGCCGGCGAAAACCACCGGAAACCGCCGCTGCCCTTCAGCCACGGAAGCACTTCCGATCCCCCTGGGCTTAGATATTCGGCGAAGTAAATGGCCAGGGCGTAAGTCAAAAGGATAATTACGGCTTGGGCGAACCTTGAGTGCTTCAGTCTCTCGAATGAGGCCGAACTGGCCTGAAATGCGTCGAGTTGATTCTTCGGTACAAATTCCTCAAGATGGTGAGCCACCAAACTATGCCGTCGGTTGGGGACCGGTACGGCCAGCATCAGGATGGGAATGACGATAAGGAAACGAGACTGCGAGGCGTAATCCGTGAGGAACGAAACGAATGCTGCGTTTCCGCGAACTGCCGACAATACCGCGGGAGGAATCCAGGCTAGCGCAACAGCGATAGCAGTAAGCCTCACAACCCGCGCACTGACGCCGCGCAGGAAATCTACAAATTTCCAAGGCCGGTGAAGGGACAGGGAAGCGGTTTGCCTGGAATTTTCGTGCAGTGTTTGCTGCATGGTGAAGATAACCTATGTCATTCCGTTCCGGTATTACATTTCCGGGAATACTATTCCGAGGACGGTTGTCGCATATCAGTCACGAGCGACAGTTCCCGGCCTGGTCGCGGCTGACGTATGCACCGTGTTTGGTTCTCTACCACGATCCCTCAATCCCGGCCACGGGACCCTTCTGAACCAGCCGCACACCCAGTCGATCGTTGGTTCCATGAATGCTAAGGTCGGTGCCCATCTGGTAACCGGCTCGCAGGTTCAAATGAGGGTGCAGTCGTACTCCGAGCGTTGCCCGGGTTGATAGAAAGTCGCCATAGCCGAAGAAATACATTCCTTGTAGGAATCCATCCAACGAAAGCCGGTCGAAACTATGCAACGGATACCACCTGAACTGCGGGCCGATGGTCGGCAGTGGGGCAAATACCGATCCGGAAGTAGACCTCGTCGCAGAAACGTCGTTGAGGGTCCCTATACCCTTCAGGGTTGCTGTCGTGTTCAGCATGTACACCTGAGCTGCAAAACCCAGAAAGCCGCGATTCCGCCGTATGATGTCGTACTGGTACCCGGGTGAAAACGACAGCGATTGGATAGTACCGGTAACCTGTGCTCCGGCATGGTAGGTTACACCTTGAAATTCGATGTCCCTCATCGCAACAACTGTCTTGTCACTTGTAACCGGGCTGATGCCCATAATGAAGTGGTGTTTTCTCTTAAAGTGCCAGTCAATTTTTCCCGTGAAGGTGGAATAGCTGCCAAAGTCAAAATCTTTGCTCAGGTCGAATGACCCGTTGTTCCCGGCAGCGTGAAAGGAGCCGGTCGGTTGAGAAAACCACCAAGAGCCGGCGACTCTCAGCTTGTAAGCATCTAGATCGGTTGTCTGCCCGGCACAGGGGATGGACAGGGTAACCAGGCAAAAAAGCATCGCGATTATTATCTTCATCGTATTGTTGTTCTTAATAAACGGCATATGTGTTTTGCGCTGCACGCGATCATCCGCCAAAAAGTATAAACACACACCGCTATCTGAAAGATACTGGTAAAACTTGCAGGCCTTCCCGTGCAAGCGCCGCGGACGAGCGGATTGCCCCTTCAACTCAGTCTGCAGGAAATCAGGCGAGTCTCGGGAATATCAATATCCGGCAATGGGCGTTCAACACTGTCACTTCTGACAGTTGAATGAGGATATGACTCGCGGATACTGGAGAGTGACACTGAAGTAAACGACTGAAAGTTTCCTACACGGAGGGAGAGGATTTATGCCGCAAGAAATGTACAAGAGATTTAGAAAAATCGGAATCGGCTTCGCGCTGGCGCTCGCGGTATGCTGCATGGCGCCTGCCCAACAGGTGGCAACGAATTCTATGCCGGGAGCAAATTTCTCAAACTATCACACCTATAAGTGGGTGAAGGTCCCAGGCGTAGCCTATCCGAATCAGATTACGGATACGCAGATCAAGAATGCCGTGAATGCTCAGTTGTCGGCGAAAGGGCTGGCATTGGCAACAGGTGAAAAGGCCGATCTTTATATCGACTATCAAGTATCGATATCCAAGCAAACGCAATGGAACGCATATGGCATGGGTGGTGGTTACCGTTGGGGCGGAGGGATGGCTACTGCCCAAAGCTCGACCATCGATACTGGGACGCTCGCTCTCGACATGTACGATCCATCCTCCAAGCAGCTCGTTTGGAGCGGGCGAGCATCAAAGACACTGAACCCCGGTGCCAGCCAGAGTAAGAGACAAAAGAATCTGGACAAGGCAATGCAGAAGCTACTGAAGGATTTCCCCCCTGCCTAGGCCAGATGTCGCCGGCTCTGCCGAACATTGCGAATTGTAATGAGGATATAGCGCGTCGCCAATTGAGGGTGGCGCGCTTCATCTTTGGTCACATGATTGGAGCCGGCGTCCATGCGACCAGCGTGATGATTCAAGCTACGCTGCTAGAATGCTTCGCCCACACCTAAACCCCAAGTGAAATTGTCTTTGCCCCACGCAAAATCTGTCCGCAGATTGACGTGATACTTTTTGCTTAGCAGATAGCGAATGCCTGTGCCTCCCGCAGGAAGCACTTCGTTGCTCCGCCATTTCGCTATCCCGGGAGCGACCTCCCCAATACCGCCAAAGCCAACCAGACCAAAACGCCACGGTAGCACTAGCCGATACTCCATCTGAGTGGCAACCATATAGCGGGCTAAGTACTGGCCTGCGGTATAACCGCGGAGTTCATTATTTGCGCCATAGATGCAATTGCCATAGAACGGCGGCGACCCTCCCGTGCCGCACAGATACAAGTTGTAAGCCAGCACCTGCTTGTCGGTGAGGCTTGCATATTTGTTGAAGGTGAATTTGTAGGACTGGAAGGAATATTTGCTACCGAGGTCTTGTGCAAAAAAATCGCCGGTAAAGTCGACCAGGCTCCCCTTTAGGGGATAAAAGCGGTTCGGACGAGAGTCGCGACGTACCTCCATGCCGAGTGCGCGGAGATTTGTGTGCAATCCGATGTCTGGCGGAATCGGGGGTATCCTGCCCGAAGTCGGCTTCAGCGTAATGAACGAGGTTCCGTCGACGAAGCGTCCACCCACATAAGTATCCCAGACAATACGGTGCAGGAATTTTATGAAGTAAAATTGTCCGGTTTGTTCCAGGGGCAACTTAAATCCTGCATTTCCATTCAAGAAACCCACGCCGTAAAGGTTGTAATCCAAATTTCCACGCGCGTACACGGATTCCAACTCATAGCGGCCTTGTTTGAGGTAAAGGTCCGCGCCCAGACCTAAACCGCGGCTGCCATTGTTCGTGATCAAGCCGGCAACACCGATGACGGACGGCGGAGTGGCTTTGTCTTTTGGTGGAAGTGGGACAATGTAGCCCAAGATCGGTACGATCCCGGCGCCCAGCGCCGGACTTACAATCGGCAGCGGAGCAACCACTATGGCCCCATTGCGAACTTTCCTTTTACGGCTCTTTTTCTTCTTGGTTTCCTGTTCCGGTTTTGTTTGGATTGCGGGATCCGCTGATGTTAGCTGGGAGGATTCCCGCGAGATTTGCTTTTCTGCCGCTATAGACTGCTTGGACTGCAAGATATCCTGGATCGGCGGCTCCGCCAAACAAAGAGGGGTACCTCCACCCAGGCAGGAAAAGAGGAAGATCAAAGTCCAGAATGTGCGGAAACGTCGGTTTGCGCTCATGAAGCTTCCCCACCCCGCAAGCTCTACCCCTGTTCTTTTCTGATTTTCCCCATCCTTTATTCTTTTCCAAAGGATCGGTCGCGCTCCGAATGTTTAAGTCCACAGGATTTACAGGGTCACAGAAGAGGAGAAGGAAATCTTTCGCAAGACGTTTGAATTTCTGCCCATGAGTTAGTCGGACGCGTCTCGATAAGCCTCCGGCCTACCGAGAGCGTGTCCGACAGGAATCCTTCCTTATAAGTGATCGGCACACTGCAAGCTCAAACTGGCTGATAATTCGAGTTTTGAGTCGCTACGGTCAATTGCTTGCTGGTACCGTTTATTAGCGTGCTTGTGACATGGTTTGTGCCGTCCGGCAGCTTTGCGAACTGTGCCGCTATGGTGACGGCGTCCTGAGGATCGCTGAGATAAGTCGTGATCCGAAGGCTTAGAATCGCCTTCTGTTGCCGGCTGAATACCAATTTTATCGAGTCGTTCGGCTTGATGTAGTTCTTAATGATGAGCGTGATCACACCCTCATCACCACCTAATTGCAATGAGACGTTCCCCTGCTGATACGCCAATTGAAGCAGACCTGGGTCCGGCCGGGTATATTGCTTTGCAAGATCCGCAATCTGCTCTCCGTATTCTTGATATTCGGCTTTTTTCTTGGCGACGATGTGACGCTTTAGCCTTCCGCCACTCGGCTGTGCCGACGGTGCAGCATTGATCTCCATCTTCTGTTGCTGGCCATCAGGACCGATACTTACCTGGAAGAGCTGCTGTTTTTTGACCTCACCCTTAATACTGGTCGTCTGCGACTGCTGCCAGGTGTAACGAGCAAGCGCTTTCTTATTCGCCGCTGACGCCTGCTTGACTTCCGTAAAACGCGCCTGAAGCGCGGAGCTTTGCGCCATCGCGGATGGAGAAGAGACGGCCAGCACAGCAAAGCCGGCCGCCAGAGAAAATGCGATTGTGGAAAGACTTGTTTTATGCGCCAAGCGAACCTTCATATTGTGCTCCTCTTTGTTGAAAGCAGATGCGTCGATCTCAATTTCTTGAGGTTGCCGCGACTACTGAACGATCGGTACTGCAGATGCGATTTGCAAGTCAACTACCAGGTTCAAACGGTTGTCTACCTGGAAGAACTTCGCGGCTTCCTTGGCTCCGATTGCGCTCCGGAATTTCGGATAGTACTTGGCGCGGAGGTCGGTTCTGTCCTTGTCGAATTTGAGCAGGCGGTCCATTAAGTCGTTGGCCTTGGTGTCGTCGATGGTGTCGTATTGATCTGCGTAATCCTTAATCAAACTGACTCGCTGATCGCCGATGATCTGTTGCTGGTGGGCATACTCGCGGTATAGAGGCCAGAAAGCCTTTGCCTGAGGATCAGTGAACTGCATTGTGTGGGCGATGATATCGGTCTTTTGTGCCTGAACGTCGGACCGCAACAGGGCTATGTCAGTGTCTGTACCTGATTGGCTCGCGGTTGAGGTCTGGGCCACAGCGCCCAAAGTTACAAACAAAACAATCGACATCACCAAAACTCGCATTTGTGTCATGATTTCTATCCCTTCGGACGGCTGGAACTGATGGATGTGTTGCAGCGACTGGCGCGGCATGTAAACGGACGCGGCGAGTTGAATCGCTTTCGCCGACAGTACAACACCTAATCGTATAGAGACAAAATACTCGCTGTGGCAATCTTGGGAAACTGTCACTTGTGACAGTTTCCCAAGATTCAGCTGACGGCAAAAATGGCAGTCCTGATTGGCAACTATTCGCGCCCGAAATATTCGGCGTGCTTCGCAGACAAAGACTGAGTAGACATGCGCAGGAATCACATACCCACTGTCCCTTGTGACAGTTTTGCAATCACAAAACGCGGCTTATAGTTTTTCGGTTGAGCGATCGAAGCATCGAAGGAGTGCTTTCAATGAAATCGAATGACGATGTAGAACGCGCGGTATTGCCCATCCCAGATGTTCATCGTGCGGGTTTCATCACCTACGACGCAAAAGATCCCGACACGAA
>Ga0134126_10008985_pt1 | contig 12584 bp, 9 predicted proteins | sample KB31752_FD_96881 | JGI IMG/M metagenome (GOLD analysis project Ga0134126, IMG submission 96881) | Terrestrial soil microbial communities with excess Nitrogen fertilizer from Kellogg Biological Station, Michigan, USA - KB3-175-2 | ecosystem: Environmental > Terrestrial > Soil > Unclassified ...
GACGATGTTGGCCGGGGTCTTCTGCCGGTATCCCTCGACGCCGTTGGCGGAGACATAGTGGAGGAGCGTGGCGTGATGGGCGCGACCCGAGTGTGCGCGCACCAGCTCGGGATGTTCGCGCAATGCGCGCCGGAGAGTGTCGATGTCGCCACTGACCAACGCGTCGACGGCGGCCTCGAAGCGCGCGACGCCATTGTCGCGCCGCTTCAATGAGTCGATGTGGCGCACCAGCTCGGCCCAGCTCGCAAAGCCTTGGAGCCGAGCGATGATGAATTGCACATGGGCGAGCGTCGCGCGGGGCGGCGGGACGTTGCGGACGGTGCGCTCGCCAGTCCAGTACATCGCAAACTCGTGCGCCTGGCGCGCGATGCCGCGGGCGCGCTGCGGATCCTTCTCGTTGGCTCCGGACAACTCGGAGAGCCGTGTCATCCAGGCGTGCGCCCAGGCTTCGATCCGTTCGCTCTCGCCGGTCTTTACGGCGAGGAGGAGCTCCTTGGCGAGCGTCCGGTACTGTCCGATGTCCGGCTGCGGGGGAAGCGGAAGAGCTTCGGTGCTGTGCATGACAAACTCCTTTCAGAGCACGCCCGTTTGTCCGCTAACTCGGGCTGAAAGAAGTTCGTGATGTGACTGCGGTACGACTGTGGGTGGGCACGGCCCTTTCCGCGGACTGGCGGCGCCCCGCGCGCCGGGTTGGATCCTAGGAGCGGAGCCGTGATCTGGCAAGAAGGCGCGGCAAGGCGGCGCGCGCCCGGGCGCCCGGGCGAATCCTTACCGTCGCGGTGCTTGCGACCGCCGTGGTCCGCGCGATACCGTCAATTTTCCAGGTCCCCCCCTGCCCTCACACGCTCTCATACATGTCGATCGCACTGTCCCATAGCCGGCGCGCCTTCCTCCGCTCCAGCGTCGCCGCGTTCGTTACTCTCGCTGTCATCGCCGCTTGCGGCGGAGAGACTACCACGCCGCCCGCATCCGATCCCGCCACCGAGACCTTCGCCTCGTCGCTCGGCGTCGACCTCGCGTCGATGACGAAAGTGTCGCCGGATCTTTACACCAAGGATTTGACGGTGGGCACTGGAGGGGTGGTCGCCGACGGTCAGCTACTCACGTGCGCGGACTGAAGCATCCGGATTGAACACGATCGAACCAACTGACAAACGGCGGCGCCGACAATTTGCTTAAGGCGTACACCGGTGGAACTCGGCGGCCCTATGCCAAGACCCTATTTCGGTGGGTCTAGAAAACCTCGCCGGGCTCACCAATCTTGATATTTCTGGTCTGATACATCCACCCTGTTATATGCCTGGGACGGTCCGAGAAGGCTGCGGCATCTTGATGGCTGACCGGGTGCTTGCTCCACGACGGAAGAGCCGTATCTTCTCAGCCGCAGACGGACTCGGTCGCTCTCCCACCGTGCTGCCGATCCGCACGGCCAGGCCCGTCCAATCACCGGAACCGGTCGGTCCCTCAATTCCCCACCTTCGTGTCAGCATCCTCGGGGTCGCAGTTCAATGCGGAACCCGAAGCCCGTGTCTGCCCCGCATGCGGCACTCGCTACGGGAAGGACGCGCGCTTTTGCTCGGCCGACGGTCAGGTTCTTCGCGACGAGTCTAGCGTCACCAACTGGCTTGTCGGATCGCTCGTCGGAGACCGGTATTACATCGAGCGCGAACTTGGCATCGGCGGCATGGGCGTCGTATATCTCGCCCGGCACGTCTTCATGGGCCGCCTTTGCGCCCTCAAAGTTCTCAGACCAGAGTTTCTGAAGAACCCGGCGGCTCTCGGGCGCTTCACGCGCGGAGCGCAGAACGCATCCCGTGTTGCCCACCCGAATGTCGCGGCTGTGTACGACTTCGGCGAAATCGAAGGCGAGTCGATGTATCTGGCGATGGAGTATGTTGACGGGCAGACGGTTGGGGAGATTCTGGAGGCGACAGGCAAACTGTCGGTCGCGAGGACTGTGCGCATCATCGATCAAGTGGCGTCAGCGCTCAAGGCAGCGCATGACCTCGGGATCGTGCACCGCGACCTCAAGCCAGACAACATAATGATCGTCGGCAACAACCCGAACGACGTCGTGAAGGTCGTCGACTTCGGGATTGCTCGCGCCGTCATTGGAGAATCGGAGCAAGTCACAGGAAGCCAAGCGATCGTCGGGACGCCAGCTTACATGAGTCCTGAGCAGATCGGGGGCGGCGACATTGATGCTCGATCGGATATTTTCTCGCTCGCGTTGGTGACGAATGTGATGCTCACGGGACAGCTCCCGTTCGGTACGAATAATGTCGATCTCGCCGTGCGATTTTTGCAGCGCGCAAGGCGACTGAAGGACATCGACCCGACCACACCGTGGCCAGAATCGCTTCAGCGGGTTCTCGATCGTGCACTTTCCGCGGACGCCTCCGAAAGACAGTCGGACGTGATCGAGTTCGCGAGCGAGCTCGTCACAGCGGTGCGCGAGTGGCGGCCAGCCGACGTGCTCGGGCCCTTCGTGTCGCTGGCTCGATCGAGTGAGCCCATTGCCGCGCCGAGAATCGTCTCAAGTCGTAAACGCTGGCTTGTCGGGGGGACGTTGGCGGTTCCAGCGCTTGCAGTGGGCGCGTACGTCATCGCGGCATCGATGAAGCTGTCCCCGGGAACTACGGACGCCGTCCAGAAAGCGTCGGCTCCGGTCGAACAACAAGCCGGTCCTGCATCGCGACCTATTGCAGCCGCGACGAACATCGCGCACCCCGATTCGGCAACGCAATCAATTGTAACGTCGGCGAAGGCGCCGAAAATCGACACTGCGACAGTACGGCCAGGTATTCACAAGACGCCGGTCGACAAGCCGTCTCCTACGCGTGCAAGACCTGGCTCCGCGCCGCCAACGAGCGCCACCGTTCAATCCCAACATCCTGATCTATCCGTTCCGCCCCGCGACACCACGCCGCCGCCGGTGCCGGCGACTCAACTCGCGCCTACTCGGCCGACGCCGAGCATTGGCTGGATCGCGATCGGCACACCGTTGGATTTTGGCGCGGGACTCTTCCTGAACAACGAACTGATAGGCGTACCGCGGGGTCTTCGCATCTACAAAGCAACGCCTGGCCTGGTGTCAGTCCGACTGCATCTCGAAAATTGTGTGGATTGGGACACGATGGTGGTCGTTCCGGCCGGAGACACCGTCAGGATTGGATCTCGCCGGCCCGGATGCCCGCCATGACCCGAACGCGGACGAAGACAGTCCTTCTCTTTCTGATCACTTTGATCAGCGCGGCAGCGGTTGCACAGGGCCAGGATCGCTCGGTGACTCGGGTGATGCTCGATCGCGGCCGAGCGGCGCTCGATCAAAGCCAGTATCAACGAGCTGATACGATTGCGCGCGACGTTCTATCGCTGGCCTTTCTGGCGCGATCTGCGCGGGCGGAGGCGTTTGAACTACTGGCCGCTGCAAATTTTCCGCGCGACACTGCACTCCAGCACAAAGCGGTCGCGATCAACGCCATCTCGCAGTTCATTCAACTCGATCTGTCGAACGCCGTCCCCACAGAGTTAGCGTGGCCCGGACTCGATTCATTGTACAAGAGCGTTCTCGCGCACACGTACGCAATATCAGTCAACGCGCGACGGGACAACCCAATCACCGGGATCGACGGCACAGCGCCACTTCGAGTGCGTGCCAACGAGCCATCGACTTTCGTTCTGACGGCCCAGTCCCGCGATGGAATCGAGTCGATCATTCTCGACTCGGCGAGTTCCACGATGGACACGGTGCTGAACCTTCGCGTCGGCCGGAGAGGCGCCTTGATTCTACACGATGCACAATACGACTTCGTAGTCACGGCGCGACAACTCTCGACGGGAGAAGTGTCGTCGCGCACGTTCGACGGGGTGGTCGCCATGCCGACGATCAGCTACGTCCCAACGCTACCGATGCAGGATTCGGTGACCACTCGACCCGAGCGTTCTAGACCGCAGCGGGCGCTTAACATCGCCACCGCTGTCGGCTTCGGAGCAGTTACGATCGCTATCGGACTGAAGCTTCGCGCGGCGCATCCCATATCGACAACCTCGGCCGACGATCGCTGCATCGGCGCAGGGATCCTGATGACCGTTGGAGCGTCGATCGCCGCTTGGTTCGATCGGGGGCGACCACTCGATCGAAATATCGCGGCAAACCGCGGGGCGAAGGCTGCGCTTTCAGGAGAACAGGCTGCAGCGCGCCAAGAGAACGCTCGACGAGCCGCGGCGTACCGCGCCTTCATCACGCTAGACCAGGATGCGCGATGATGCGCCGGTACATCTATCTCCTAGCCTCTTCTATAGTGTGCGCGACCGCCGCGGCGACGGCGCAGGCGCCGGATTCATCGTTGTACGAGCCCGCCATGGATCTTCGAATCGGGGGTGCAATCGAATCAGCGATTCGCAACGTAGCATCGCTTCCCGGAGCGAGCGCGAGAAGTGCGGGTTCGCTACGCGAAGCGGAGGCGTTGATTCGCTCAGGAGCGGGTGCTGGGATCGCGGCTCGGTATGAATCCGGATCCCTTCCGCCCGCACTACCAGGGGAACCGACGGCTCAATTTCGCAGTATGGACGCGGAGGTTCTCGTCGGAGGACACGTCGCATCGCTTGCACTCGGTTATCAATTCCGCTGGAGCCCTATGGGCCTCGACACACGAAGGCTCGGCCTTGCTCGCCTCGGAGCAGAGTTTGGGCGCCGCGCGGAGGCAATCGGTGTCGCATTCCGGGCAAGTGGTTCATATTTGAGAACCATCCGCCCAGACGGCCTCGATTCGCTCCAAGCGGATGGGATTGATGCTGAGACCCATGTCACGTACGCTCCGCGCTTGGCTCCGATTTACGTCGACCTCGGTTACAGGCGGGAAACGCTCTCAATGTGGCGGCCGACGGGCCCGTTCCGTCGTGAAGAATCGTCGAAGCTGATTTTCGGAATCGGTCTTCAGTACGGGTTGTCTGAGAAGTAGAGGCACCCCTTGGCGTCGCCCGAAGAAGTCGCCGAAGCCCTAGAGCGCATCCAGGCTCGCTTGACGCGATTCTTCGCCGCACGCGTGACGGACGCATTCGTACGCGATGATCTCATCGGCCGCGTGAACGAACGAATCTTGAGTCGTTCCGACACCCAAACGACGATCGAGGATCTGGAGCGCTTCGTATTTGGCGTCGCGAAGAACGTGTTACTGGAACATTGGCGCGAATCGCAGCGCCGGTTGCAGACCGAAGCCACACTGGCGTCGACGGCGGAGAACCTCGTTGGGAGCGTGACCGCGACCGTCGACGCGAGTGGCATGCACACCCGCGGGACTATGCTCGCCGCCCTGCATAGTTGCTTGGAGCAACTCCCCGCGGCTGATCGTGTCCTCGCCCAGCGGTGCTACGGCGAAGAGCGAAGCAAGGATGCCCGCGCTGCCCTGGCGGCTGAAATGGGAATCGCTCGAAACACTCTCGACGCGCGGCTGTCCAGGCTCCGCGCAAAGTTGGAGCATTGCGTGAGGAGGAAGATCTCCGGGCAGTAGCCCTGCCGATGTCAGGTTTTTGGCCCCGCCGCACATCCATATGTGGGATGAACCGAGCGGAGGCTCAAATGCGACTGACCAATGGTGTTTTCGGGCTGTGTCTCTTCACGATCGTCGGCTGCGCCAGCCAGATGCAGATGGGCGGCGTGCAGACTGCTATCTCGGGATCCGCCGGCGGCGCTGATTCCGCGGCCGGTGTCGGGCCAAAGTGCCCGACGCCGATCGGTGCGGCGGCGCTCGTCGAACCGGACTCGCGTGTCACGAGCTTGCTGAGCCGAGTCGGGCTTCAATCTCCGGTCCCGCTGCTCAGGCTCGAGATGATGCAATCGAACTGCTTCCAGGTCGTCGACCGCGGCGCGGCGATGGGAGCGGTGCAGCAGCAAGAACAGCTGCGATCTGACGGAATGCTGCGAGAAGGAGCTGGTGCTCGCGGACACCTGGTCGAGGCCCGCTGGCTCATTACGCCAAGCATTGTGTTCAGCGAGCCGAACGCGAGCGGCATGTCGATGGGCGGCATCGTCGGCGGGCTTTTTGGGCCACTCGGTGCAGTCGTGGGTTCCGCGCTCTCGAGCAAGGTGAGCGAGGCGCAGGTGGTGTTGTTCGTGACCGATGCGCAAACCGGCGTACAAGCGTTCGCGGCCGAGGGATCGGCGAAAGTCCGCGATTTCAACGGGGCGGGCGGGCTCGGTGGTATAGGCGCCGGCCTCGTAGGGTTCGGAGGAATCAGCGGGTACTCGAACACGAACGAAGGGAAGGTCATCACCGCGGCCCTGCTCGACGCGTATACGAAGCTCGTGGAGCGGTTCAAGAGCGAGCAAACTGTCGCGAAGGCGCAGGAGAAGGCGGCGCCGGCGAAACAGACTGACTCGAGCGCGCAACGCCCTAAGGTGAACGTGGTTCAGGCGGCAACGAAGCTCGCGACCAAAGGCGCGAAGTACGTGCCCACGACGACCGTGAATCTCCGCGCGGCCCCGGCTACCTCGGGCTCAATCATCGGCCAACTCTCGCAAGCCATCGTGGTAACGGCGCTCGGAGACCAGCACGACGGCTGGTGGCTCGTGAGCACGGAGAACGCGCGCGGTTGGGTGCTCGCGAGGAATCTCAGCCCTGTGGCGAGGCGGGACCGGACCGGTCCGCGCTGATGCGAACGGCGCTCCGCCCCGCTTCGTCGGCGAGTCGCATCACAATTGACAGCGGCATAGAACTCTAAACAATCAATGCAAGGAGAGCGGGCATGCATACGATTTATGACCTTGGCAAAAGGGCATTCTGCGTCATGGCGCAGTGCAACACTCTGATTCGAAACAGGCTCTGGGCGGCTACGGCCTGCGCGGCCACTCTGACGTCGGTTCTCGCGTGCGCGGGCACTGACGCGACAGTCGGTCCACCGTCGGTGGTTTCTGCCAATCCGGTAGACGGAAAGGGTGGCCCATCTGATCCAGCGCCATATGGAACTCTGTTGGGCAGCTATTCCGGAGTCGAAGTGCGGTCGAACCAACGGGGAGTCACCCCGCCGGACAATCAACGGAGAGGAACATATGGCCTCGAGTATGAATGCGTGGAATTCGTGAATCGGTTCTATGCCGAGGTGTTCCACCACTTCAACATGAGTGGCATGGGCAACGCCAACCAATACTTCTACGAGGCGAGTGCGTTGGGCCTGGAAGCGTTCGACAACGGGGGATCCACACCGCCGCGCGTGAACGACATCATGGCATTCGAGGGCGGCAAACAGGATCCTCAAACCGGTGAGCGCCATGGGCATGTTGCGATCATCCGCGAGGTGACAGCGTCCGCGATAACTCTAGTTCAGCAGAACTATACGAGCACGGCGCCGGCTGATCTGTACTTGACCGATACCCTCGTCGTCGTCAACGGTCGCTACACAGTTGGCAACCTTGGTAGTGGTCCTGACGCGCTCGTACCGCAGGGATGGCTCCGCGAGCCGGGAAGCGCTTTGACTCTTTTGGGCGCGCCTCAGACGGGTGGAACTGAGACCGGAGCGGGATCGTATCCTGCTGGCACGGCGGTGCCGATCGCGGCTGTACCAGCCACTGGCTACTCATTCACCGGTTGGTATGATGGTACGTCACTCGTTTCGAGCGCGCCGACGTTCACTTATACGATGCCCACACAGCCTCATACCCTGGTAGCGCTATTCACCCTCAACTCGGTAACCACCTTTCCCGTAACTCTACAACAAAGCCCGCAGAGCGGCGGCGCATTGAGTGGAGGCGGGTCGTACCCGGCTGGCGCTGCCGTGACGGTGACTGCTGAACCGGCGCCCGGGTATTCGTTCATCGGCTGGTATGAAAATGCGCAACTGCTGCAAACGAACCGGAACTTCACGTTCACGATGCCGGCAGCGCCCCGAACATTGATCGCCGAGTTCTCAGCCGCCCCGCCACAACCGTCGCCCGTAGTGAACGTCGTCGCCTCGCCGTCCATCATCGCGGCCGGGCAGAGCACGAACGTATCGTGGACATCGACTAACGCCACCAACTGCTCGGGCCAGTGGGACAGCTTCACCTCGGTGATCAACACGAGCGGGAGCAAGACGTTCCAACCGGTATCAACAACCACCTACGTGGTTCGATGCACGGGCCCGGGCGGCACGGCCAGCGACAGCAAGACGGTAACGGTCACGACGTCGATTCCGACGATTTCGGTGGCTGCGTCGCCCGCGACGATCTCGGCATCGCAGACCACAACGGTGAGTTGGAATTCGAGCAACGCAACCAACTGCAACGGTTCATGGGACGGATACGGATCCGCAGTTGGTACCGCTGGGACCCGCTCCTTCCAACCATCGTCGACTACCATCTACACTGTGATCTGTAACGGCCCGGGCGGCTCGGTCAGCGAGAGCAAGACGGTCACGGTGACCCCCCCCACCACGCCAGCAGCGATCGTGACGGTGACAGCCTCGCCGAGCACTATTCAGAGGTTCCAGAGTACGACCGTCAGTTGGTCGTCGACCAATGCCACGGCTTGCGCCGGACAATGGGACAACTTCACCGCCTCTATTGGCGTGAGCGGGAGCCGCGTGTTCCAGCCGACGTCGACTACGATCTACATGATCCGTTGCACGGGCGTCGGGGGTTCTGCAAGCGATAGCTTTACGGTGACTGTTACCACCATTCCGGATCCGGCACCGAGTCTCACCAGCGTAAGTCCATCGACGTTGCCAGCGTCAAACGCCAACCAGACATTGATCCTCAATGGAAGCAACTTTCAAGGCACGCCGACGCTCACCTTCGTTCCGCCCGAGGGAGGAAGGATTGCGAGCACGGCGTCCAAGTTGACGTTCGTCTCGAGCGGTCAATTAAGCTACCAGTTCAATAGTCGGACCGACCCCGGTACCTGGAGCGTCTCGGTCGTCAACCCTGACGGCCAGCAGTCAACGCCATTGACCTTCGTGGTCACACAAGTGAGCCAACCGGCACCGACGATTACCAGCGCCAGCCCAGCTGCCATGTCGGCGTCGACCTCAACGCTGAATACGCTGATCTTGTCAGGATCCAACTTTTCCGCGGGCAGTAAGCTGCAGTTTACGGATCCGGACAATCAAGTTTACTCGAGTACAGCCCATCCCGAACGCGTCATTTCTGTCAGCTCGACCCAATGGGTCTACCAAGTCAATAACGGCGGCACCGTCGGGACATGGAAGGTGCAGGTGATCAATTCTGACGGCACATCCTCGAACACTGCCACGTTCTTAGTCTACTAACATCGATTGTCTGTACGAAATTACGTGGCGCACTGGACGCCAGATGCTCGAAGCGGCAGCGAGCTTCGCTCGCTGCCGTTTGCATTATGCCGAGGTTGCTCAGCCGCTTTCCAGCCCCATGTCTCGTGAACGAAGTCCCAAGCTTACGTCGGCTATGCGCTTCCCCGTAGACGTCCAAGTGTATCCATCTCGACCCTCGATGAGGAGAGCAAGCATCAACTGACCAGCGAATGGCCTTAACGAAGTCCGACCTTTATGCCTCCCTCTGAACTTCCCGCGACGAGCTGCGCGACGGCATGGACGCCAACCTGAACAGGGATTACGGCCTGTTAATGCTCTTCTATCAATCGACGTGAAGCCGATCGTACGGCATTGATTGGTGCGGTGCAGCGTCCGCATCCTCACCAAGCTTCACGCCAACGTCGATCGCATTCTGGCGATCGCGCTTAGCGTGGAAGGGCTGGCACTCAACCTTCCCGTTCCGCGATCGGCGACGCAGTGGCCAATAGTGGCGTCCCCGAACCAAAGATCCGACCGAATCGGATGCGCTTACGTCGGTTTGGCGCGCGCGGTGAAGCCGGCGCGTGGAGCGCTTGGTCCACTGGGTCGGCAAGACGTTCTCCGAGGCACAGGTAAGCTGCTTCGACAATGGATTCACGCCGAGCAGCGGGCCGCGCCCGATGCTTGCGCTAACCCCGGTCCGCACGATAGCGTCAGCTATCCCTCACTGAGTTGAATCCGTAGCATGTCGATCGCCCGCCACAATCGAGCGCTCGCGCTCGTACTCGCGTCCGCTGCTCTCTGTGCCGCTTGCGGCGGAGAGACTACCACGCCGCCCGCATCCGATCCCGCCACCGAGACCTTCGCATCGTCGCTCGGCGTCGACCTGGCGTCGATGACGAAAGTGTCGCCGGATCTTTACACCAAGGATTTGACGGTGGGCACTGGAGGGGTGGTCGCCGACGGCGCGGCGGTGACGGCGACCTACACCGGGTGGCTCACCAACGGGACGCAGTTCGACAGCAACGTCGGCGGCACGCCGATCCCGTTCAAAGTCGGTGTTGGCCAGGTGATCCGCGGTTGGGACGAGGGCCTCGTCGGCATGCGCGTCGGCGGCGAGCGGCTGTTGGTGATCGGGTCGGCGCTCGCCTACGGCGCCGGCGGCCGCGGGCCCATTCCTCCGAACTCGACGCTCGTGTTTCACGTAAAGATTCTGACGGCGCAGTGAGGATGTGCTCATGAGGCACTTAGCATTCGCAGCGGCGCTCTGCGCCGGCGCGCTGATCGGCGGGCGGGCTGCAGCGCAGTCGGCCGCGCCGGCGCAGCATTTTCCCAACAACGAAGATCTCCGCCACACGCGCGCCGTCGACGACCCACAGCTCTCGCCCGACGGTCGCTTCGTGCTCGCGACCGTCGCTGAGCCGACGGTCGACGGTGCCAAGCGGCATCTGTGGATCGTCGACGTCGCGAGCGGCGCCAGCCGACAGATCACCTTCTCGCCGGCCGGCTCGCGAGCCGGCGAGTCGCGCGGGCGCTGGTCGACAGACGGCAAGTTCGTGTTCTTCACCGCGCGGCGCGGCGATGCGACGCAGCTGTTCAAGCTGCCGATGGCCGGCGGTGAAGCGACACCGTTCGACCTCAAGATCGTTCCGCCGGTCGATGCATCGCGCGAGGCGGACGCCGTCGACGGCTCGCGGGCGGGCGGGGCGCCAGCCCCGGCAGACATCGACATCTCGAATTACGCGCTGTCGCCGAACGGCGACTACGCCGCGATCGTCGCCCGCGACCCGACGACTCCCGGAGAGAAGAAGCAGCGCACCGACAAGGCCGACGCGCAGTGGGTCGATCACGACTCGCACGCCGAGCGTTTGTACCTGCTCGATCTCCGCTCCGGCGCGCTCCGTCCGATCGCGGTCTCGCCCGACGTCGGACGCATCGCGTGGTCGCATGCGTCGGACCGTCTCGTCGTCGTGAGCAGTCCCCTGAATGGCGCCGGCGATCTGGAGCCGGCCGACACGGCGTGGCTCGTCGCCGCCGCCGCGCCGTCGCACGCGACGCGGCTGGCGACAGTTCCGCCGACGGTGGAGAGCGTGGTGTGGTCGGCCGACGACTCTCGTCTCTTCTTCACGGCGCAGGCCGAGGCCGACGCGCCGCCGGGGTACGCGGATCTCTACGTGGTGCCGGCCGCCGGAGGGGCGATCAGAGATCTCTCGAAGGGCTTTTCCGGAACGATCGAAGCCGCCGTGATGGGCGACGGTGGATCGGTGATCGCCGCGCTGTCCAACGGGACGGAATCCGGATTCACGCGCATCGATCCGACGACGGGCCACGCCACGCCAATCGCGCTCGGCGCCGGCGTCGTGAGCCAGCTCGCGACGAACGAGCGGCGCACCGGTTGGGTGTACTCGCGCACGTCGAGCGACGAGCCGGCCGCGCTCTACTACACGTCATCGCTCGACAAACCGGGCACGCGCCTCTCGCTGCCGGCGGCGGCCGGCGACTGGCGCGCCGTCAAGGCGACGGTCGTTCGCTGGAAGAGTGACGGCATGACCATCGACGGACTGCTCTATCTCCCGCCGGACGCGGCGTCCCGCCGCGTGCCGCTGATCGTAAACGTGCACGGCGGACCGGCGGGCGGTTGGCACGACAGCTATCAGCCGCTGACGCAGCTCCTCGTCGGTGAAGGTTGGGCGGTGCTCGAGCCCAATCCGCGCGGCAGCACGGGCTACGGCACCACCTTCGCGGCCGCGAACAAGAACGATCTGGGCGGCGGCGACTATCGCGACATCATGTCGGGCGTCGACGCCGTGATCGCGCGCGATTCGATCGATGGATCGCGCCTCGCGCTGATCGGCTACAGCTACGGCGGCGAGATGGCCGGCTTCGTCGAAGGCAAGACCGACCGATTCAAGGCCATCGTCTCCGGCGCGCCGGTGATCGATCAATTCAGCGAGTATGGTACCGAGAACGGCTCGTGGTACGACCGCTGGTACTTCGGCAAGCCGTGGGAGCACATGGCCGACGCGTGGCGTCAGAGTCCGCTCGCCGGCGCGAGCCACGCCAAGACGCCGTTCATGCTGCTTCAGGGCGAGGGCGACACGACCGATCCGCTCGGTCAATCGCTGGAGATGTACCGCGCACTCCGGCAGGCAGGGGTCGCCGTGCAGCTCGTGACCTATCCGCGGGAGAATCACGGGCCGCTGTCGGCGGGGATCAACGGTTCCCCAAGCCCGGAACCGTGGCACGGGTTCGACGCTCGTCAGAGAATCATAAAGTTCATCTCGGCCGCGTTTGCAAACCAGCAGTGACGTGACGACACGCGAGGGCACCATGGCAAGGAC
>Ga0134126_10008986_pt1 | contig 12584 bp, 8 predicted proteins | sample KB31752_FD_96881 | JGI IMG/M metagenome (GOLD analysis project Ga0134126, IMG submission 96881) | Terrestrial soil microbial communities with excess Nitrogen fertilizer from Kellogg Biological Station, Michigan, USA - KB3-175-2 | ecosystem: Environmental > Terrestrial > Soil > Unclassified ...
AGAGGTGGTGCAAGAAGCGCCATCGTTAGTGCTGGTACACTGGGTGCTGCCACCGCTGGACGATCCCGAACTGCTACCCGAGCCTGACCCCGAGCCGGTGCCTGTACCAGTACCCGTGCCGATGGTGCCGATGGTGCCGATGGTGCCGATGGTGCCAATACCGCCACTGCCCGAAGTCGAGCCTGACCCCGAGCCGGTGCCGGTGGGGCCGAGACCGCCGCCGCCCGTGCCGCCTGTATTACTTGTTACGCACTCTGGAGTGCCCGCTATTGTGGCAGAGCCACCTATGACTTGACATGTCCCAGTTACACCGTTACCTGCATTGCACGTCTTGCCATACAGAGACTCCACTGATTGTTCAGTACAATCGGGCACACAAGTGTCGCCCGTGCTGAGCGCCATGCATTGGCCTATGAACCCCCCAGTGTAGCACGTCTGGCCGAGATTGCTGGCGTTGGAACAGTCCGCCCCTTGCGCGATGATGCCGCCACCCGAGCCGCCACCCGTGGAGACGCACGTACCGTTGCCTTGGGTGTCAGGCACGGTATGCATGTCAGCCACACCTCCCTCGCAGATACCAGGCTGTCCTACACATCCGCCGCCGTTGCTTACACCTGCGCAAGGACCGCCATAGCCACCGCCGTTGCTGCCGCCCTCACCGGCGTACTGACATGTTAAATTACCTACCTGCCCCTCGCACTCCCCCGATCCCATCGTGTTATTCGTATTTAGGTAATTACAGGCGTCACCAGGCTGGTCCTGAGCCGTGCAGCCGATGCCCACCTGCGCCTGTGCCTGGTTGGCTATACCCAGGAACAGCAAACCAGCGGCAGCTATTCCCATGATGGCAGTTCGCGCCATGAGCCGGTTTACCCTCGTCAACGCCGTTGTCGTTTGCATAGCGATCTTTTCATTTCGCGCTGTTGTTATATAAACATTGTGCATACATTCTCCCTGCAGGTTGTTACGATCCGGTGGCTGTCGTGTGGTACTGTAGTATAAATTAACATATATTTGTTTAAAATTCGTTAATATAACGGTTAACGATTCGCCCCGATCTCGCAAGGCTTCGTGTCCTCCTTCGTTACCAACACATTAACATTACGGTTTTTCTCACATTTTTCGCTATTTGCGAATAATAGAGTTGCGGCCTGCACGGGGTTTTTTGGCGGAGATCAATCATAACCTATTGTCTTTGATGATAAACATCATTGCCTTGCCATTGGCGGTGCGGGCGGTATACTACACCTTATGCGCATTTCCGCCATTGCCAATGAAGCCTTGATCTCGATCGGCACCAGCCGGTTACGCACTTTCCTCGCCATGCTGGGCATCGTCATCGGCGTCGCGTCGGTGATCGTGATGCTGGCCATCGGCGCCGGCAGTCGGCAGCAAATGGAGGACGCCATCGCCTCTCTCGGCAGCAATCTGCTGACCGTATTCCCGGGAAATATCCAGTATAAAGGTGTGTTCACTTCGTCCTCCCTGCTGAACATGGACGACGTCGAGGCCATCGGCAATCTGCCGTCGGTGCAGGCGGCAGCGCCCTCCACCTTCCCGCGCTCGTTCCAGGCCGCTGCCGGCAAAAGAAACTGGAACGCGCAGGTAGTCGGCACCACCACCTCTTACTTCGACATGAGCAACTGGGCGTTCGTCGCCGGCCGCGCCTTCAGCAGCGACGAAACGCGGGTGGCCGCTCCTGTCGCCGTCATCGGCGCCACCATCGCCGCCAAATTATTTCCTGACGAAACCGGCCGCGAAAGCGACCTTATCGGACGCGGCATACAGATCAACAACATGCCGTTTCGCATCGACGGCGTACTCAAAGCGAAGGGCGCGGGGATGAATGGAACTGACCAGGATGACGTCATCCTGGTGCCCATCACCACCGCCCAGAATCGCCTGTGGGGCCATTACGCCCATATCGTATCGTTCATCCTGGCGCAGGCGGTCTCGGCCGATGTTATGGACCAGGCAACCAACGACATCGGGACGTTGCTGCGTCAGCGCCACCACCTCCGCGAAAGCGCCGCCGACAATTTCACCGTCCGTAACATGGCCTCGGTGATGGAACTGGCGGGGAATACGACGCAGACGATGTCCATGCTGCTGGGTGCGGTGGCGTCCATCTCGCTGGTGGTGGGCGGCATCGGCATCATGAACATCATGCTGGTCAACGTCACGGAACGCTCGCGTGAAATCGGCATCCGCAAGGCGCTGGGCGCCACCAGCCGGCAGATCCTCATACAGTTCCTGCTGGAAGCGGTGATGATTACAGGTGCCGGCAGCCTGACCGGCCTGCTGCTGGCCGCTGCCGGTGCCCTGGCCGTCCATCGATTCGTGCCCATGCCGGTAGAGTTCGAGCCGTGGTTTGCCTTCTTCCCGCTGGCGGTCGCGCTCGTTGTCGGCATCGCCAGCGGCATCTATCCCGCTTCGAGGGCCAGCCGGATGCAGCCGGTCGAAGCCCTGCGCATCACCTGAAGGCCCGCCGGCCGGCGGGAAGAAGGAAACCCGCGTTTCACGATTAGCTGCTACTCCCGAGACGGAACGACCGGCGATCCAGAGGCTTCGTCTTTTTCGGCTTGCGCATCATTGCCGTCGCGGATATCGGCGATGACCTTGGTCAGCGTGTCATACGACATTGCGCCCGGGAAGAGATGATCGCCGATGATGATACCTGGCGTGCCGCGGATGCCAATGGCCTGCGCCATGGTACGGTCTTTCTTTAACTCATCGTCGATGGATTTAGAAATGGCATCGTCCTTCAGCGCCGCCGTCAGTTTCGCCGTGTTGACACCGACTTCTTCAGCGGTTTTCATGAGCATCTTATCGGTAAACCGTTCTCCAGCGGTTTTCATCAGTGCGCCGTAGAAGGCAAAATATTTATCCGGAGCGATGCGATTCACCGCAAGCGCTGTGTGCGCCGCAGTTATTGAGTCCGGGGCAAGAATCGGGAACTCGCGGAAGACGATACGCAATTTTTTATCGGTCTTATCCAGTTTGACAATGGAGGTATAAAACTGCTTGCAGTAGCCGCAGTGGTAGTCAAAGAATTCAACCATTGTCACATCGGCATCTTGGGAGCCGATGCTTGGCGCATCGGATTTTATCAGCGCTGCCTTGTACTTTCGTAACGCCGCCTCGGATGCCTTCCTCATTTCAGCCATCTGTTTTTCACGCAGTTTCTGCTCGGCTTCGGTGATAATTTCAGGATCATCCAGGATCGCCTGCTTAACCAGCGCCGGGAGTTCCGCCTGCGTCACCAGCACGTTGGCCGATGGCGAACTCGTTGCGGCATGCGATTCGGGAATGGCTGCCGATGACATGGCGATTGCCAGCATCATCCACCACATGGCGTCAGTCAGGGACCAGTGGCCACTGGGTTTGGCTTTGAGATCGACTCCCGAATCATCTTCCATAGGTTCCCTCACATTTGTTGCAGTGCTATCTGAACGAGTATCTGTTTTCGTAGACTACACATCATTTGTTAAGAATAGGTTAATGCAAGGATCGGTCGATTGGGCACGCTGGCTACCGCAAAAACGCAGGTGCATTCTGGCTCAGCCATTCCTTCAGCGCGGCCTGCGATTCAAACTCCGCCACTTCGATACTGTCGATGGTCGGACCCGTTTCACCGACATTTTTGATGTCCGCTTCTGGCATTTCCCGAATCCACACCACCCGATGCCGTTGCAGCCCGCCGGTAGTGAGATTGATGGCTCCCTCATTCAGCGGCTTGTCGAGGTTGCTGCCCCGGATCAGAACGAGGTACACGAGGTCGCCGGAGAATTTGAGCAGCAGCCCCTCGGAGGGATTGTAGCGCCAGGGGCCGAGCCAGGCGTAAGGAAACCAGACGCTGTTGCCATCGCGGAAGCGGAACTCCACCGCACCGGGCAGGTCGCGGATTCCCCGCAGGTAGCCAAACGCCCCGCACGAGACTTCCGCTTCCTCGGCTTCCGCCTCTGGTTTCGGCGGATTCGTGGCCTTCCCGTCCGAATGGAGGATTCCCTTTAATCGGTCCCGATGGGTCGGCTTATCGGTCATGGTCCATTCCCCGTTCTACTGTCGGGTTCCGTGCATTGCCCGGTTGGCTCAAATGGTGTTGCAGGGCAACGGCAGCCAGCTGCCGGGCGGTCGTCAGGTGTTTCGCCAGCCTGTTCCGCACCATCGGTTTGTGCTTCGTTGATTCAGCAAGTTCCGTCGCCGACAGCGGATCGTCCGGGCGGCTGATGACCCTGAGAAGTTCCTTCCGGTCGTCGGTGAATAGCTGCGCCTGTTCCCGGCCCCGCGTCACCGCGACGTAGGCCGTGCGCTGGTAGGTCGCCGGGAACGATTCGCTGGACACGCCGATGAAGACCTTATCCACCGTGACCCCCTGACTGGCATGGCTGGTGACGACATAGCCGTGCGTCAAGTGACCGAAATCTCGGTCGATGACCCAGCCGTGATCGACGATGATGTCGCCCCGCTTGGTGAATCCGTGGACATTCAGGAGCGAGCCGTTGCTGAGCCGATGCTTGCCGTCCTTGGTCTTGCCTCCGGCCGTGACGCGGACGCGGTCTCCCACGGCCAGGGCCAACTGCGTCGGCCGGTACGCCTCAAATCGGTTCGCAAGCTGAGTCGGCACCTTGATCCCGTCGCCCACGACCATGCGCGTTCCCTTCCGGTAGCCAGGGGCATTCTGGTGGAACTGGATCAGGTCGCCCTCGTCATACTGGGCCGGGTCCGTTTTCTGCGCGTCGGTCAGGTGAGATGGAACCCATGCGTCAACCAGGCGTTCCTTGCCAAGCTTGCCTTGCGACTTCAGCCCGGCGCGGATCGCATCCGTGATCCGGTTCCCTTCGGCGTGCGTCGGCGACACGACGAGGGCGGACTTGGCCTGGCCGCCCTTCTTCTTTTCAGCGACGGCGGAAAGATAAGCGGCAGCCAGTTGCTTGTCGCGGCCGCTATCCGCAACCTGCCTGATCCAGCCCAGCTTGTCGAGTTCCGCGAAGCCTTCCTCCGTCCTGCCCTGGCTGAGCAGCCCGGCCGCTTTTTTGTAGTCGCCCTGCTGGCGAAGGATGTCCGTCACTTCCGCCACGCACAGCCCCGCCTTCTCCTCCAATAGCTTGAGCGGTTCCCCCGCCGTGACGCTGCGGTGTTGCCGGCGATCACCCACGAGAAGCACACGGGCGTTTACCCGTTCGGCCACATTGAACACCTTGAGCATGTCGCGCGTGCCAAGCTGGCTGGCCTCATCGACCAGGATGACACCTCCTCTGGCCAATTCCTGCATCTCCTGGTCCTTCAGGAACCGGGCCACCGTATCGGCCTCGGCGAAACCCGCTTCCTCACGCAGCACTTCCCGGCTGGCCTTGACCGACTGCGCCAGGGCGACCACCGGCTTGCCGGCCTCGGCCAACGCCTCGCCGATCTCCTGTTCGAGAGTGGTTTTGCCGGTTCCGGCGACGCCCCTAACAATCATCACCCGGTCACGCGAACCCAGCACATGACGCACGGCCGCTTTTTGCCCCTCGTTGAACCAGTCGCGGGAGCAGGGCCGGTCCGGGTCGCCGAGCGGACGGCATCGTCCTCGCCCCAGGCGGGCGAAATCGGTCAGCCGCGATTCCAGGGCGACCATCTCTTTCGTCGTCGCCATCTTGCGACCGGCGACCTCACTGCGGATGAGAGGCCGCTGGCCCATCTCGTGAGTCACGTCCTCGACGGTGACGGAGCCGATGCCCCTCTTCAGGGCTTCGGTGAGCAGCTTGCGTTCCGGCAGCACCGCCTCCCGCACGAAACTATGCTCGACGGCATGATCGACAGCCAGTCCCTCGCCGCGTTCCGGCCTGCCATAAGCACGCTCGCGACGGTGAACTGTCGCCAGGTCACGGCGTTCGCGGTCGCTCATGCGGGCATTCCATTCCTTCCGGAGCGCTTCTAAGCTGAGAGCGGAACCTTTCTTTTCGCGGGTTTCGGCTCCGAGTTCACCCTTGCGGTTGGGATCGGTGATGCCAAGCTCCGCAGCCTTCTTCTCGATCAGAGCCGTGCGCCGCGAAAAGCGTTTGAGCACATCCGCCGGTATCCCGGCGATCTCGAAATCATCCCGCTTCCGCTCGACCCCGAAGCCGATGTCCTGGAACCTGTTTGCCAGCCGCACCCGGAAGGCTGCCTGGAAATACGGGGCATCCCGCTTCAGTTCGCGGAACTGGCCGGCTTTCCACCGCTTCTCTTCGAGGTCCCAGGTCGTGTTGAAGACGAACACATGGGCGTGCAGTTGCGGATCGGGAAGGCCGTCCACCGGCCGCGACGTGGTGTGGATGAATTCCGCCCAGACCATGTTGCCGGTGACACGGTCTTCATCCTTGCCGCCCATGCGGACGCGGGTTTTCATTTCCGCTTCCATCTCGCGCATGGTTTCATCGACCGCGCCCCGGAAGGCGTCCAGGATGCCCTGGTCGCCGCTCATGGCGTACAGCAGCGACACCGACTTCGGCACCGAGAAAGTAAAGTCGTACCCGACCGTCCGGTCGGTGCGCGTTCGCACCGTGAGCGGCTCACCGGTCCTCGGATCAAGATTATCGCAAAGCCGCTCAAAAGAGAACTTGTCCACCGTTCCTTCCAGCCCGAGCCGGGACGCGCCGTTGCCGCCCCAGGAGCCGACCAGTTCCTGTCCTTCGCTGTAATAGTCCGCCGTCGCGTAGTAGCGTTTGGCGGCACCGGCACTGTCCTGTTGCGAGATGCGGATCATGCCTTATTATAAAATATCACAGTATTGTTAACGGAATGTTAACGCATATCTGCTTCACCGCAGTCAGCCTTGGTTTGCGGGATTTTCATACGTGCCAATATGAGACCAATATCACCAAAACGCCACATCACTACAGTGAGGGTTACGGTAATTCGGATCGTGTTTCGTTCAATTTTCTTGGAGACAGTCGAAGGACACTTGGGAAACGAAAAAACGGGTATCCACACATCATGTGTGCGCCATTACTTACAAAATGGAACCGTTCCACCAGAGTGCTGAAGTCGCACTACTCGGCAAGGGCCACTAATGCCGCATTTGGCTGGGGGATACGAGCAGACAAACGCTTGCAAATCGGCTGTCAGAGCCATTTCCATGAGGACACAACGCCAAAGATGTGATATTATGTACACAATGAGGCTTTGATATGTATGATATTCCTGAAACAGGGTTCTTACGATTGCCGCAAGTATTGAGCGTCATTCCCCTCGGCAAGACAAGTTGGTGGGAAGGCGTAAAAGAGGGACGCTTTCCGAAGCCGGTAAAGTTATCGCCACGATGCACGGCTTGGCGGGCTGAGGATATTCGGGAGCTAATTAAGAGCCTGTCGGATCGAACGCCACAGAATTGATGGCTTCTTCATCAAGCGGCTTGTCGAGATTGCCTCGCCCACCTGTTCATGCACTACACTGTTTGTGTTGCCAGTGCCGGTTCGATGTGCAAGACTTCCGAGCTTAGCTAGACAGACCAAAGAGCTACCAACGCATTCTGCGGGTGAATATGTGGGTGAAGAGCAATATCCGTGTTGATTTTCTTCCTATATATTAGATGTTTACTCATTTATTGTGAATCCTGGCGCCCCAGCCAGCCACTCATTCGTTAATGTTCGTTAATGGCCGCGAAACCAAGCAAAAGAGCCATTTCCAGAGGTTTTTTGTCCGCTGCGATCCGGTAACAACTGTTGACATTCAGGTCAAAATGTGGGTTAAATTGTGGGTGAAACAATAACCACGAAAACTTTCACCCACATTATGCCGAAACTGACAGATATAGCCATCAAGAGCACTAAACCAGGCGGCGGTATCAAGAAATTAAGTGATGGCAACGGTCTTGTCCTACTTGTCTATCCTAACGGCAGCAAGTATTGGGCATATAGATACCGTCATTTGGGGAAAGAGAAATCCCTCTCCCTGGGCATATACCCCGAAGTCACGCTTGCGGAAGCGCGTCGAAAGCTTGTTGATGCCCGAAAGCTTGTATCAGATGGTCAAGACCCTTCCGAATCTCGCAAGGCATTGAAACGTCAGGCAATAGTTTCTGCTGAGAACAGCTTTGAGGTAATTGCACGCGAATGGATTGCCGCGAAAAGCCCCGCGTGGACACCGCGATATACCGGGTTTTTGATTAAACGACTTGAGAACGATCTTTTCCCTAACCTGGGCAGCCGACCAATCAGAGATATTACCGCCCCTGAATTGTTGTCAGTGGTCCGCATTATTGAGAATCGTGGCGCTCTGGATCTTGCCAACCGTGCTTTGCAGTATTGCGGGCAAGTGTTTATGTATGGGATTGCCACTGCCCGAGTTGACCGCAATCCTGCAAACGACCTGAAAGGTGCGCTCAAGACTCACGTCAAGAAGAACTTTGCTCACCTTAAAGCCATTGAATTGCCTGAGTTTCTCAAGAAGCTTGACGCCTACGATGGCAACCTGCAAACGAAGCTGGCGGTGAGGCTGCTCCTGCTTACTTTTGTTCGCACGTCCGAGTTGCGCGGGGCCACATGGGATGAAATGGACCTCGATAAGGCCGAATGGCGCATTGGTGCTGAACGCATGAAAATGCGGCGCGACCATATTGTGCCCCTCTCCAGGCAAGCCGTCGCGGCATTCAAGGAGTTGCAACGTTTCAATGGGCAATGGAAATACATCTTTCCTAATCCTCACAAACCTATCAAACATATGAGCGAAAATGCGGTTCTTTATGCCATTTACCGCATGGGCTATCACAACCGGACTACAGGTCACGGCTTCCGGCACACGGCATCCACCATACTTAATGAGAGCGGTCTGTTCACTGGTGATGCTATCGAACGCCAGCTCGCCCATGTCCAGGCCAATCAGGTGCGCGGCGTCTATAACCACGCTGAATACCTGCCGGAACGCCGGAAGATGATGCAATGGTGGGCCGACTATCTTGATGAGGTTGCGGCAAAGAAATAGCCGCCGCTTTCAAGCCTTCCCCCCTTCCCGTCTGTACCGTCTCCGCGAATTATCTGTAGCCAATGCCGCAAGAGCGCTCATAACTGCTCGCTTATCCGTGCCTCCCGCCCCTCCTTTCATCCCTTCCAGCATCCATAGCCGCCTCTCCCTTTCGCTGTTCCAGTTGCTCCCGTGACTGAATTCTTCCCTTCGTAACACGGATTCTTCAGCTTTGTAAGCCGCTTGCAATGGGCTCTCCCTTCTCCCGTGACTGCTACGACACACGGCCTTCTTGATGTCACGCATAAAGCCGCCGCCGGGCCGGGCAAGCGGAAAATCGGTTCCCCCTACAGGTCTCCCCCAATTTTCCGCTGGCCCGGTTCGCTACGCCCCGGACTGAGGCGGCTTTGTTTGCTGTGCCATCAGGCCGCGATGGTCGCAGCCGGTAACTCAAAGAAAAGGAGACCACCATGTCACAACCAGCACACAAAATCCGCATCGGAACCCTGCAAGTCACGATCTGGAGAAATCACGGCGAGAAAGGCAACTGGTACAGCGTCGTACCCAGCCGCGGCTACAAGCAGGAAGACGCCTGGAAGGAGACCGAGAGCCTCGGCTTCGACGACCTGCTGGCGATGGCCAAGCTACTCGACCTGGCCCACACCTGGATCATGCACCAGCAACAGGCCGACGCGAAAGGCCGCAAGGAATCCGCTCAGGCAGCCGCCTGACACGGGTGCCGGTGGGTGGCTCCCTGCCCACCGGCTTCATTTTCAACCATCAAATCAATGGAGTTTATTATGACCTACATTCAATGCACACCTACCCAACCCCAGCTTATCGCCGTCAGCAGGCTGGTGAAATCCCCGCTCAATGCCCGCCGTACCGCCGTCAAGGTCGGCATGGAGGAGTTGAAGGCATCGCTGCTCGCTCACGGCCTGCTGCAAAACCTCGTTGTCACCGACACGGGCGACGGCCCGTATCGCGTAATCGCCGGCGGCCGGCGGCTTGAGGCGATCCATTCGCTACAGGCCGAGGGCAAGCTGCCGGGGGATTTCGCGGTCCCCTGCCAGATCGTCACCGAGCAGCACGCCCTGGAAATGAGCCTTGCCGAAAACACGGTACGGCTGGCGATGCACCCGGCCGACCAGTTTGAGGCGTTCGCCGCCCTCATCGACCAGGGCGAAAGCGCCGCCGAGGTGGCCCAGCGCTTCGGCGTCGAGGAAAGCCTTGTCCTGAAACGGATGAAGCTGGCCCGCGTCGCGCCGCAACTGCTCGCCGAATACCGGAGCGAAGGCATGACGCTTGAATGCCTGATGGCCTTCACCGTCAGCGACGACCACCGCCGCCAGCTCAAGGTGTTCAAGTCGCTGCAAGGCTGGCAGAAGGACGACCCTGCAGCCATCCGGGCGGCCCTCACCGAGAAGATGGTTGAGGCCAGCAGCAAACTGGCCCGTTTCGTCGGGATGGACGCCTATGTGGCGGCCGGCGGTTCCAGCCGCGCCGACCTGTTCGGCAACGAGGTCTATCTCGAAAAGCCGGACCTCCTGCACCGGCTGGTCAGGGAGAAGCTCGACGGCATCCGCAAGGAACTGGAAGCCGAAGGCTGGGGCTGGATCGAGATCAACGCCGACCGGGACTCCGACGCCATTTACCGTTGCGGCCGGATTCAGCCACGGCTGATCGGAGCGCCGGCCGAGTTGCTCAACCTAAAGTCTGAGTTAGACGACCAACTTAGCGTTATCGAACAAGCCCTTGAGGACACGGAGTCGGACAGCCTGTTGGAACAGCAGCAGGCCATCCAAGACCGGCTGGACGAAGTAGAGCAGAAACTCGCCGGATTCGTCGGTTTTGACGAGGTGCTCAAGACGCTGGCCGGCTGTTTCGTCTCCATCGGCGAGGATGGTACGACTTGCCTCGACAAGGGGCTGGTGAAGCCTGAGAACCGCAAGCTGCTGGCAAAGCTGCTAAGGACAGACGGCAGTGACGGCGTACCGGGCAAAGCGAAGCCAAAACACGCCCTGCCGGAATCGCTGCGCAAAGACCTTGCCGCCGAGCGGTTGCAAGTGGCCCAGGTCGAGATCGCCAGGCATCCCGCCATCGCCCTGGACGTGCTGACGTTTCAGGCGGCGTGTGAATTGCTCGGAAAGATTCGCGTTTTGGACGGGCCGGACGTGGAGTTCAGCCGAAGCCGCTCCAAGCCGGCCGGCGAACATGAACCAACGGCTGCCGCCCGTGCCCTGGCAGCGACCGAGCAGGCGCTGCCGACGGGCTGGCTCAAAGGCACATCCGAAGCCGCCCGGTTCGAGGTGTTCCGCTTGCTGCCGGAGGCAACCAAGCTCGAATTGCTGGCCTACTGCGTGGCATTGACGCTGCAACCGAAGCTCGGCCCGGCCGAAGGCGACGAAGCGACGGGCTACGATGCCGCCTTGTCGCTGACCGGCTCATGCGTGGCCGGTTACTGGCGTCCGGCCAAGGGCAATTTTCTCGGACGTATCACCCGCGAACAATTGCTGGCGATTGGCCGCGAAGTTCTGGGGGAACCCTGGGCGCAATCCCATTTCAACGACAAGAAGGCGCTGCTGGTCGATCAGCTCGACCGGGCCTTCTCTAATCCGGAGAAGTCAGGCCGGACGCCCGAACAGGTCGAGAAGCTGAAACGCTGGCTTCCAGCGGGCATGTCGTTTGACATCGCCGCCGCGCCGAAACCGGCCAAATCCAGAAAAGCCAAAACCGCAGCTTGATAACCCACGGGCGGGCGGCAACGCCCGCCCCTTCTTTGGAGAGGAATCCATCCATGATACCGCACACACACCGAGACAATTTCAACAGCTTGAACCAGGCGTTCAGCGATGGCACCGCCTGCCTGCTCGAATGCCACGAGCGGGCGACGGGAAGACCCGTCTACGTCATCTGCGCCGTCAACCGCCGCAGCCAGGAGGACTACGAGCTGGTGCCCTTCGCCCGGCTCTTCGACGACAACCCCTATGAGATGCTCGCCCCTCCGGGAGAGATGGCTGACCAGTCAACCCCTGTCTGAAGGAGTCGCCCATGTCTACGCAACGCATCGACCTCTATACCCGCGTCACCAACGCCATCATCGCCGACCTCGAACAAGGCGTCCGCCCCTGGCTCAAGCCGTGGGATGCCGAGCACGCCGCCGGCCACATCACCCGGCCGTTACGAGCCTGCGGGCAGCCCTACAAGGGAATCAACGTGCTGATGCTCTGGGCATCGGCGATGAACCAGAACTTCGCCGCTCCCATCTGGATGACCTTCCACCAGGCGAAGGAACTGAATGCCAATGTCAAGAAAGGCTCCAACGGTTCGCTGGTCGTCTATGCCGACCGCATCACCAGGACCGAGACGGGCGAAGACGGCCAGGAGAACGAGCGCGACATCTACTTCATGAAGGGTTACACCGTCTTCAACGTCGAGCAGATCGAAGGACTCCCGCCGCACTTCTACGCCACTGCCACCCCGCAGCCCGACCCGGCGCAGCGAATCGATAAGGCGGACCTGTTCTTCACCCACACCGGGGCCGACATCCGCCACGGCGGGAATCAGGCTTATTACGCCGCCGAACCCGATTACGTGCAGATGCCGCCCTTCGTGTCCTTCAAGGATGCGGAGAGCTATTGCGCGACGCTGGCCCATGA
>Ga0134126_10008988_pt1 | contig 12583 bp, 9 predicted proteins | sample KB31752_FD_96881 | JGI IMG/M metagenome (GOLD analysis project Ga0134126, IMG submission 96881) | Terrestrial soil microbial communities with excess Nitrogen fertilizer from Kellogg Biological Station, Michigan, USA - KB3-175-2 | ecosystem: Environmental > Terrestrial > Soil > Unclassified ...
CGCCGCGCGCAAGCGGCACATCGAGTCCTATGAGGCTCTGCAAAGCAATTACCGCACGCTGATGGGGTTGCTGGCGCAGGATGTCCGCACTCGGCCTGCCGACGCTGCAGCGAAGCTCAAAATGATGGTGAAGGCCTGTATCGATCACAAGTTCGACGTCAGCACCGGCGGCCATAACATTATGGTCAATGTCATTGAGAACGATGTTGCCGCCAAGTGCCTCGCCTTGGGAGCAAACTTGCTGCGCGACGAGATTCGCGAGCTCCGCGCTAACGAATGTGTGCCCGGCGTGCCAAGGTCATGTTAAACGTGCTAGCCCGTTGGGCATCGGCTGCTGGAGGCAGACGGGACCTGGCCACCGGCCCAATCGACGCAAATGACTCGGGGCGGACCTCGCGGATCAGTCCAGTTTTGATAATCCGCGTAGCCGCGATCGGCCGGTTGACCCGGCGCCGGACCTAGGGCTTTCTTGCAGGGCAGAACTGGTGCCTCCATGTCGTCTCCTCACGATGAACTGTGCCGGCTGACGGCAACCGAGGCGGTGCTTCGCCTGAAGCGACGAGAGGTCACGCCGCTCGAGCTCATCGACGCCGCGGCGCGTCGGATTGCGGAAGTCGAGCCGGCGATCAATGCGCTGCCGACCGTATGTATCGATCGCGCGCGTACCCATGCCGAAAGGTTGATGCGCGGCGAAGGTCACGAGGCTGAGGCTGAGCCCGGCTGGCTGTGCGGCCTGCCGGTTGCAATCAAGGATCTCGCCGATGTCGCCGGGGTGCGCACGACCTACGGCTCACCGATCTTCCGCGACCATGTGCCGAAGCGTTCACACCCGGTGGTCGAACGGATCGAGCGCAAAGGTGGCATTGTCATCGCGAAGTCGAACACGCCGGAATTCGGCGCCGGCGGCTCGACGTTCAACGAGGTGTTTGGCCGCACCCGCAATCCGTGGAATACTGCGCTGACCCCGGGCGGCTCGACCGGCGGCGGCGCAGCCGCGCTCGCTGCCGGCGAGGTATGGCTCGCACACGGCTCCGACCATGCGGGAAGCCTGCGTCGGCCCGCCACCTACTGCTCGGTCGTCGGCTTGAGGCCCTCGCCGGGCCGGGTCACGCGCGGTACGTCTAACAATCTGTTCTCGCCGCTCTCGGTCCAGGGGCCGATGGCACGCACGGTGGCCGATGTGGCGCTATTTCTCGATACCATGGCGGGCCAGTGCCCGCATGATCCTCTGACTTTCGAAGCGCCGCATCGTTCGTTCGCCGCCGCAGTTGGCAGCCCGATTGTGCCGAAGCGCGTCGCCTACACCGCCGATTTCAGCGGCAAGGTGCCGGTCGACGGGGAGACGCGGGAGATCTGTGCCGAGGCGGCGCGCCGTTTCGAGGAACTCGGCTCGGTGGTCGAGGAAGCTGCTCCCGACCTCGGCGACGTCGCACGGGCCTTTCTCACCTTGAGGTCACAACATTTCGTGGTCGAGCGCGAGCTGATGCTCGCAACGCACCGCGACCAGATCAAGCCGGATATCATCTGGAACACCGAGCACGGGCTGCGGCAGTCGACCAGCGAGCTCGCCGCCGCCGAGCGCGAGCGTGCGGCCCTGTTCCGGCGTGCCGTCGAATTCTTCGACACCTACGATCTTCTCGTGTCGCCGGGAGCCTCGACGCCTGCTTTCGATGTCGAGTTGCGGATGCCGGCAACGATTGATGGCAAGAAGCTCGAGAACTATCTGGGGAGCTCCCTGATCACCGCAGCAACCACCATGATGGCTTTGCCGTCCATTGCCGTGCCATGTGGTTTCGATCGGTATGGCCGCCCGGTCGGCTTGCAAATGGTCGGCCCTCATCGAGGCGAGGCTGAGCTGCTGCAGGCGGCTGTCCTCTTCGAACAGATGATGGGGCTTTCCTCCCTGGTCCCCATCGATCCACGGTCTGGCACCTTGCCGCCGACCGGCTGACGGCCACATGCGGGTCATGGCTCATGCATAAAATGCCGACTTCTCGACCCTGCTCAGCCATTCCTTATGTCCGCTCTGAGCGCATCTCGGACCAGAAATGCTCAGCTTGACTTGCGCGCATCCACCCCTGCCACTTGCCGAGATCAGGATCTAGCGACTAGGGTAAAGAGTGCGCCAATCCTGGTGGTAGGAGAAGAGCATGCACCGACGAGAGTTCATTGCAATGGCTGGAACGGCGGCGGTCTATCGGCCGCTTCGGGTGCAAGCGGCACATGACCAGATCCGGCCCGCCGCAAACACGTCCCAGAAGTCGCGCCTAATCCTTCTTGGCACCGCCGGCGGCCCCACGCCAAAGCCCAATCGCGCAGCCCCCGCGCAGGTCGTCGTCGTCGACAACAAATCGTACGTCATCGACTGCGGCAACGGCGTATCTCGTCAGATGATTCTTGCAAAGCTCAAGCTCGCCTCGATCCGTAACGTCTTTCTGACGCATCACCATTCCGATCACAATGCAGACTACGGAAACTTGCTGTTGCTGGCGTGGGCGACTGACCTCGCCAAGCCTGTCGACACATATGGTCCGCCACCGCTTGCGAACATGACGCGGTTGTTCCTCGAATTGAACGACTACGATATTCAGACACGAATCGTCGACGAGGGCCGACCACCCCTCAAGGACTTGATCGTCCCTCACGAAGTCACAGCCGACGGGGTCGTCATGCAGGATGAAAACATCAAAGTCACCGCCGCGCTGGTTGAACACCCCCCGGTGAAACCCGCGCTTGCGTACCGATTTGACTGTCCTGACCGGTCGATTGTTATTTCAGGTGACACGCGACCATCGCAAAACCTGGTCAAGCTTGCGCAAGGCGCTGACGTACTGGTCCATGAGGTTATGCACCTTCCATCGCTCGAGCAATTGATCGCGACCGAGCCGAATGCCAGGACTTTGCGCGAGCACCTGCTTGCAAGCCACACGACGACTGAACAGGTGGGCCGCATTGCCACGGAGGCGGGTGTCAAGACGCTCGTGCTATCGCACTTCGTTCCCGGCGGATATCCTTTCCTCAAGGACGAGGTATGGTTCGATGCCGTGCGCCCATACTTCGCGGGCGATCTCGTGGTCGGACACGATCTGCTTGAGGTCTAGGTGTCTCTGATCCAGCGACAAAGCAGAGGGTTCGATGGCTTGGATAATTCGCTCCGACTAGTGTCTCCTCTTGGGCCCCTTGCTGACGTGATGAAGCTTGCCTTCAATGTCGGCGTCTTGGACGAAACCGGTCATCGAAGAGGCTGACAAGGAGACGTTTCATCGTGGTCGAGGAGCTTAGCCTGCGGACTTGCAGTAGCTCAGGAATGTAGCGATGGCTATTGTTGTCAGCCGCCACCCGCAGAGCGAGATAACCGGAAAATGACCAAATCACAACAAACAGCGGACTGCTAGACGAAATGCGACGGTAGTGCGTCTAACCATTTGCATGAGTTGTTGAGTAACAGACGACGTAGCCGGGTCTAGCGGATGGCCCGGCAGGGTATCAAAAGGGGTGGGAGTGGCGGCGATGCGACAGCGCTTCGCATTAAAGGAGAGAAGCGATGGACCTGAAGGGCGCGGTTGCACTGGTGACGGGCGGCAATGGCGGGCTGGGGCAGCGCATCTGCCACGCGCTCGCGCACGAAGGCGCTCATGTCGCTGTCATGTGCGCTCGCAGCCGCGACCAGGCGGAAAGCGTCGCCGGCGAACTCACGTCGCGTTACCAAATCAACGCTCGAGCTTTCGCCTGTGACATAACCGGCGGCGCGGCTGTGGATCGGCTGGTCGGCGAGGTAAAACAGGCCTACGGCCGCCTTGATGTTCTGATCAATGACGCCGCTTACAACGTCTCGATCCCCTTTGGCGATCTCGACAATCTGACGCTGGAGGTATGGAACAGGATCATGGAAACCAACCTGACGGGGCCGATGCGCCTGACCAAGGCCGTTGCCCCTGTCATGAAGGCCCAGGGGCGAGGCCGCATCGTCAATATAGCTTCGGTCGCAGGGCTCAGCCCAACCGGCTCTTCGATCGCCTATGCCGTATCGAAGGCGGGGCTCATTCACCTGACGCGTTGCATGGCGGTGGCGCTGGCGCCCGAGATCCTCGTCAACTGCGTGGCACCGGGTCTGCTGGACGGCACCCGCGCGACAGCCAATCTCCGGCCCGAGCAGGTCGAGCGCTCCGCATCGAGCTCGCTCCTGAAGGAGCCAGCCGACAAGGACGATTGCGCCGACATGGTGGTCGCCATGTGCCGCACCGAGACGATGACCGGCCAGACCGTAGTCATCGACTCTGGACGCATCTTTCACTAAGACGACGGGCTTAACCAGACAGCTTCGAACGGCTCGTTCCACGGAGTGAGGCAGAATCCCAGAAACGCCTGTTCGATAGGGGCCTGAGAAATTATGCGTTGCCATGCGAAGCGCTGTTGGTGCCTGGCCGGAATCGAGCGGTTGCATTGAGAGAGCTTTGTTGATGGGAGCGTTACTTCATCGGTTGCTTACATCCGCTTCTGAAGACGCTTTATCGAGTTGCAGCGAACATTCGATGCCGCCCAGCTTGAGGATATCGGAGGTTTGATTGATGGTTGTTTGGTCTCCTGTGAGATTCAACAGCGGCCGAGAGATGGCAAATCGGTTTGCGATGGCGCCGCTGACGACCGATTCGTCCCATGAAGATGGAACGGCTGCCGAAAACGAGCTCGAATTTGTCCGACGGCGTGCGGCCAGCGGATTCGGAGCCAGCATTTCTTCCGCCGCCTACGTCGAACAGGACGGGCGCTCCTGGCGGGGAATCGGTGCGGCACATGATGGACACTTGTCCAGTCTCAACCGGCTCGCCGAGGCGCTGCGCACTGCGGGAGGTCTTGCGATCCTCCAGATCTATGATGGTGGCCGCATCGCAAAGCCCGAGTTGATAGGCGAGCAAGGTCTGCGTGCGCCTTCTGCGGTCGCATCGTTGCGTCCCGGAGCAGAGACGCCAAGGGCGATGACGGCCAACGAGGTGGAAAACCTGATTGCAAGCTTTCGAGATGCCGCTTCCCTCGCTCGAAAAGCCGGTTTCGACGGCGTCGAGATTCACGGAGCCAATCATTACGCGGTTCATCAGTTTTTTTCACCTCGGGCCAATCATCGCGTTGATAAATGGGGAGGCACGCTTTCAAAGCGTATGAACTTTCCTCTCGCTGTCGCGCAGGCCGTTCGCGACGCACTCGGTCCAAAGCTGATCGCAGGGTTTCGCGTTACGCCATTCGAGGCCGAGGCCGACGGCTATACGCTGGAGGACGCCAAGCTGCTTTGCGGTGAACTTGCCAGGCTCGATCTCGACTACATCTCCGTTTCGCTCGACGATTACCGGAAGAGCCGACCTGTGGGAGAGACCCGTGTCTATGATCGTCCGGTCGAGAAGAATTATACCCCGGCAGAGAGTCCAATCACGGTATTTGCCCGCGTTATAGCGGGCCGCAGTGCGGTCATGGCAAGCGGTGGGATTAAAACCTGCATAGATGCTGAGGGGGCGATCAAAATGGGAGCTGACCTGGTTGCGGTAGGACGGGCTGTGGTGGTTGATCCAGAGTGGCTTTCCAAAGTTCGAAGTAGGAGTGAAGCATCGATCCTTGCGGGACTGCCGAAGGATGAGCTCGAGATAGCCAAAGCTTTAAGCATTCCTCCGCGAATGGTCGAATACCTGTTGAGCCGTCCAGGTTGGATCCCTCGCCTTTAGATCTCGGCCTTCTCGGACGTCCCTTTGATCGCGTAGAGGCCTGCATCTGGTCTCTTCATTGAACCTGGGTTCGCGGTCCGCAAAATGGCTAACGGTGGACAAGCGGACTCGTTATGCTCTAGATAAGTTCTTCGTATTTTGCCCCAGCGGGCTCTGGCCATTTGCGGCGAACCAGACGCACAGCCCATTTCGTCCCTTCTGTGGAGCCCGATTGAGACAAGGATGCCGTTCTGTTGGAGTCGGGGATGGGCATGCGGCGACGGCTATTTCTCGGTCTTGCTGGTGCGACGGCCGTGGATGTCGCTTATTGACCCAAAATTGACCTGGTAGCATTGTCGGGTTTGCCTTCAATTTCTATTGTTCTAATCTGAGTGCCGAGCTTATGCCGTTTCCGTTTGGGGATTGATGTGAAACGCCGCGACCTTATTGCTGCGCTCGCTAGCGCGGCTATCGCCCGGCCGCTCGTGGCGTTCGCGCAGCCGTCTAGCGCTGCGGTGGTCGGATTTCTCAATACGAGAGGGGCGGGCGATGACCCACAGCTTCTGGTAGCTTTTCGTCGTGGCCTGGCGGCGTTGGGCTATATCGAAGGGCAGAACCTGGCGATCGAATACCGATGGGCCGACAGTCACTACGATCGACTTCCAGCGCTCGCAGCCGGTCTCGTACGAAAGAACGTGGCCGTCATCGTCGCGAACGGTGCCGCCATTCAGATAGCAAAAAAAGCGACCGCGACCATTCCGATCGTATTTGTGGTCGGCTCTGATCCAGTTGAGACGGGACTTGTCGCGAGCCTGAATAAGCCGGGCGGGAACGCCACAGGCATAAGCATATTGGACGTAAAGCTGGGGGCGAAACGGCTCGAACTACTGCATCAATTGAACCCCACGAAAACCGGAGTTGCTGTTCTCCTCAATCCGGACGCCCCAACTCGTGCGAAAATCATACTAAACGATTTGTCGACGGCGGCCAAAGTACTTGGTCTGAAACTTCACGTCCTGAATGCCAGCACCGATCGCGACCTTGAGGCTGCTTTTGCGACGGTCAAGCAACTGGAAGCAGGCGGCATGATTATCGGCGGCGAGTCGTTCTTCAACAGTCGAGGCAAGGAGCTTGGTGCGCTTAGCATTCGCTACTCGGTGCCCACGATCTATCAGTTTCGTGCGTTCGCATCGGCCGGTGGCTTGGTTAGCTACGGGACAAGCCTGACGGAAGCCTATCGACTGCTTGGTATGTATACGGGCCAAGTTCTAAGGGGCGAAAAGCCGGCCGATTTGCCGGTGCAGCTGGCTACGAAGGTCGAAATGATCATCAATCTGAAAACCGCCAAGGCGCTTGGCCTCTCGGTGCCCGCGACGCTGCTCGCCACGGCCGACGAAGTGATCGAATAAGTGCGCCAGCCGCAAGCTGGTGCGGTCCAGCCGGTGGAAGTCCGGCTTCATTGAGGTCGGCTTACCGCGGTAGATCGGGCCAGTTTTGCTCAGTCAGAGTTCTTCACATTTTGACCCGAAGGCGACGTCCGACGTTTCAAGGCATCGTAGCCGGTGACGAGAACGGCTTGGTGGCGTCAGCTACGAACATGACAAGCGCCCTCAAATCGCTGGTTCCGCTACTGGAGACCTGCATCGGCGTGCCAGGCTCATGTCCAGGCATGGCCTGACTGGCGTCGGCATGGCCTACGCCGTGTGGCGTTTTCTGGCTCAGCTCGCCGGTCAGCACGTAGAAACTTTCAGAACCAGGATGCGTGTGCACCGGAGTTTTGGTCCCGGGTGGCCCGCCAGCACTGTTGATACGCAACAGATACTCAGGCGCGGAAAAAGTTGGCACCGGGCCTACTTCCGCAACCTTGGTACCGTCTGGCGACGATCCACCCTTCGCACCGAGCGTGAACAGCCAAACCTTTCCCGCCGCTTCGGCGGCGAGCGCAGTCGGGCCGGCCGCCGCCTGCGCTTGGGCGAGCGTAGGGAAATTGTCGATGCGCCAGTACAATGGACTGGGCGGCAATTGCGGAATTTTCTTCTCCGCTATCGGCTTGACTTCAAATTTCTGCGCTGAGGCGGACGATGATGTCAGTGCCGCGCCAGCGATGGCGCCGCACACCAAAGCCGCATGTCTGGAACTGAACCAACCGCGTATCATTGATGCTTCTCCAGGGCCTTTTCACGATTGTCGTAGCGATGGAAGGTAAACTCGGAGGACATGGAAGATTGCGGCGAATCGCAATAGCTGGGCTATTCAGTTTCCGCATCGATGTTCAAAAATCGCCGAAAACGCATTATCATGCGGCGTGCGAACTGGTCCTGCCGGATGAGCAGCCGTGATATCGACAGACGATCAAATGGCCGGAGGTGATTCCGGCCGCGGAATCTCGAACGGGCAGGCATTCTCCAGTGCCCTGCCTGCGGACCTCGTGCGCGCTCTAGTCTGGCTTCGCACTCACCTTTCCGAACCCGTTCAACTCGATCTGCTTGCCCAGGCCGCCGACGTTCGTCCCCGGACCCTGGAGACACATTTCAGGACGTTTCTCGGCACTACGCCGCTCGGCTGGGTGCGCCGCATGCGGCTGGCACGGGCGCGTCAGGAATTCATCCGTCGGGGACGAAACTCCACCGTCACGACCGTTGCGCTTAGCAGTGGCTTCAATCAGCTAGGTCGGTTTGCGGCCGAATATCGTAAAGCCTTTGGCGAGCTGCCGTCAGCGACCATCCAGCATGCAAAAAACTCGTCGACAAAGGCTTTTGACCACGACTTCGATGAGGCGATCCGCCTGACATTGGACGCCCTGCCATTTGCCTTCGCGGTCGAACGCACGCAGTGCAACACGGCCCTCGAAAAGCTGAGCCGTCCGCAGGAGCTGGCGCCCAGCTATGGATTGGCAAAGGCGGTTGCCGGCTGGTGTTGGGCACAGCGTGCAGCCCACGATTTCGCTGTAACTCCCGACGCCGATCGCAATCGAGCATCTCGGCTCGCCGCGGAAGCCTATGACCTTGCTCCGGATGACGCCTTGACGTTGACGCTGAGCAGCGGCGCGCTCGTACTCCTCCATCAGCTCGAAGCAGCGGATTGGCGGCTAGAAAGAGCTTTGGCGGTTGATCCGTGGTTGGCATACGGCTGGATCCGTCGCGGTTGGATGTCAGCGTATCTCGGGGACAGCGACGGAGCCATCCGCGAACTTAGGATGGCGCTTCATCTAATGCCGTTCGAGCCGCTGCGACATATCACCTGTATCGGCATTGGCTGTGCTCACTTTGTTGCCGAACGCTATGATCGTGCCGCGCTGTGGGTCCGGAGCGGCGTGGAGGCTTATCCGCAATCTTATTGGGCGCAACGCGTTGCCGTGGCCGCCGTTGCCTTGACGGGTGCCCGTGCGGAAGCGCGCCGGATGGGTCGGCAGCTCATGCGGAAGGAGCCCAATTTGACGGCTTCGCAGGCCAGGCGGGCATGGCCATTCACCCCGAGATTCATGTCGTGCCTCGGAGAGGGACTCGAGATCGCGGGATTGCCCCCTGCCTAGCAGAGCATGACCGACCTTGTCCATAGTCGCGCTCCGGACAGCGAGTGCCATCGCAACGTAACCCGCCCTTGAAATCTCCGTTCCGCCTCCGAGTGTCCAGGCGAGGGAGGTAACGCGCCCAATAACGAAAGGAAGACCCGGATGAACCACATAGTGAGCTGATGACCGCTCTTCTTACGCGGGTGAATTCATCAAACGGGACCGAGGAAGTCTTCGTCTTCAAGAACACCCGGAACGCAGTGGCGGCCATAACTGCGGGCCGACAAATTCCAACTGTGTCATCTACGCTCACCGAAAATGTCAATCTTTGGCCGGCACAGGTCGGGACTCCCGTGTCGTCCGTCGGATCTGCAGCTAGCCCGATCGGAATCCGATAGTTGCTCCCGGGCTTGCCGCGAGAGCTTGGTGGTGATCGGCTCAACGTCCTCGTGCCTGCAAGCAAGTCATCTCGATCGGGAGAACGCACCCCAGCATCCTGGACCAGTAATGGGCCGGCTCCGGGCGCCTGGACAGGGAGTCCAGCGCGCTTTCGTGTGAACGTGAATGGCCTCGTTTTTCTTCGACGTCGGAACTGATCTTCACTGACCTCGGTGCGCTCCATCCTGTCCGAGCTGCCCATAAAAGCGCCTTCAAGTTGAAAGCGGGAATGGCGTCGGCGGAGGCGATCGGACCGCAAAGGCGGACGAGCGAGGAAAGTTGTAGCAACACAAGCGGCTGCTACGATTTCGCCCCTTGGTGTTACCATATTACTTCTAAGGTATTGATTCTGCTAATATTATAAGTTTGGCTGGGGAACCTGGATTCGAACCAAGACAAACAGAGTCAGAGTCTGTTGTGCTACCGTTACACCATTCCCCAATGGATTTTCCGAACCAATTCAAGTGCTTAAGGAATTGTTCCGGCGGCCGCGGCGCTGCCTTCAGCACAAATGAGCGTCTCCGCGCCGGACCTTCTACTCGCTAGCAGCCGGCCTTGGCAAGCGTTGCGGCCGCGGCTCGTTGTTCGTGGTTCTCCGAGCCGCTGCGGCATTTCGCGATGTGCCGTGCGCGCTGTTGATCGCGCGCGACTTGCGACGCGCAAGTCGCGACAAGGTGCGTGCGCTCGGAGCCGTTGCCGCGAATGTCTCCTTCGCGTTGGCCGATCGGATCAGCAAAATACGAATGCGCCTTCAGCAAATTTCCACGCGCGGCACGCCATCATACGCGCCGCCTGCCTCGCTTGCCGGTCACACAGGCGACATGTCATGCTGATCACACCGCGAAAACGCGGCAGGAACGGCGGCTGTATTTCGCGCGCGACCTGCTTCAAGAAGACTGACAAGAACGACGCGCTTGGAGACTATCGTATGAAATTCAAAAACCTCCTCGGGCTGGTTGGCGCCGGCGTGATTTCGCTCGGGCTGGCGACCAGTGCTTTTGCCGAGGACAAGGTCGTCAGGATCGGGGCCGTGTTTCCGCTGAGCGGCGGTGCGGTTTCGATCGGTACCCACGTCAAGGCTGCCTTCGATGTGGTGCTCGACATCGTCAACAACGCCCATCCCGAGCTCGGCAACCTGCCGCTTGCGAGGAACGCAGGCCTCGCCGGTCTCGGCGGCGCGAAAGTCGAGATCGTCTACGCCGACAACCAGGGCAGCCCTGCGGTCGGCCAGAAGCAAACGCTGCGCCTGATCACGGAAGAGAAGGTGGTCGCGCTCACTGGCGCCTACCAGTCCGGCATCACGCTGACCTCGAGCGCGGTCGCAGAGAAATATGGCATTCCCTATGTCAACGGCGAGTCGGTCGCGGCCAACCTCACCGAGCGCGGCTTCAAATGGTTCTTCCGCACCGCGCCGATCGCCTCCGACTTCGCCAAGGTCTTCTCGGATTTCCTCACGGACATGAAGGCCCAGGGCGCCAAGGTCGACAGCATCGCGCTGGTGCACGACAACACCGAATACGGCACCTCGGTAGCCAACACCATCACCGCGACTTTCAAGGACAAGGGACTCAACGTTGCGCTTGACGTCGCCTATCCGTCGAATACCACCGACGTGCGGAGCGAGGTGCTGCAGCTTAAGGAGAAGAAGCCCGACGTCGTCTTGATGATCTCCTATACGTCGGACGCGATCCTGTTCGCCAGGACGATGCAGGCTAAGGACTACAAGCCCGGCATCCTGCTCGCTGACGATGGCGGATATTCCGATCCCGATTTCATCAAGGCGGTCGGCAAGATCTCGCAAGGCGCCTTCAACCGTTCGTCGTGGAGCCCGGGGCCTGCCGGCTCGCCGACCGCGATCATTGCCGACATGTACAGGAAAAAGAGCGGCGTCGAGATGGACGATACCGTTGCGCGCGAGATGCAGGGCCTGTTCGTGCTGCTCGATGCCATCGACCGCGCCGGCTCGACCGAGCCTACGAAAATCCAGGTCGCGCTGAAGGCAACCGACCTCAAGCCGGATCAACTGGTGATCGGCTACAAGGGCGTCAAATTCGACGACAAGGGCCAGAACATCCTCGCCTCGGGCCGCATCATCCAGCTTCAGGACGGTGAGAACTATGTCGATGTCTGGCCGAAGGAGGAGGGCGCGACGAAAGCACCGGTCCTGCCCTACAAGGGCTGGTAGTCGCGCGGCGCGATGTCCGGCGGTGAGCGGCAGATGTTAGCGGTCGGCCGCGCGAGCATGACTTAGGCTATTGTTCGAAGCGCGAGCGGCCGGTCGACCGCCGTCAGCGCCAAGCGAAGACGGGATTGCTTCCTCGCCACGGCTCCTCGCAATGACGGGCTTGGTTACTTGATCTTTTCGTAAGCCGCGGCGAAGTCGGTCAGCGGCAGCGGAATCGTGATGGTTTCCTTGCCGAGATTCTGGAATGAGATCTTGAGCTGCTTGCCTGTGCGCAGCGCGGCCAGAAGGTCAGGGGCAATTGGCAAGTTGGCGTAGCAGCCGCGCTGTTCGCAGGTCTGGATCTGCAGGTCGAGGACCTTGCCCTCATCGACCTGGAGCTTGGCGCCGAGCGGCAGGTTGAGCCCGAGCGGCAACTGCACCAGCGCGACCGGCTTGTGAGTGTCGCTCGCGACGCGGATGTTGACCAGCACGATAAGCTGGCCGGTCTTGCTCAGGATGGCGGTTTCCTCGACGGCGCATTCCAGCGGCGCCTCGCGGCTGGTGGAGGCGCATCGCGCGACCCAGCCGTGCTGCTGCGGTGCGCTGGGCTGCGCTTGCGTCGGTTGCGCAGGCGCCGCCGGCGACGGCGCGGCCTGGGCGTGCCTGGGGGACGGCGCAGCCTTGTTTCTTTGCGCCTGCGCCGAAACCTCGCTCAAGCCGCACAACGAGATGACAGCAGCAAAAACCACAAACCTCGCGATGATCTTCACGCGACCGCTCCCA
>Ga0134126_10008989_pt1 | contig 12582 bp, 8 predicted proteins | sample KB31752_FD_96881 | JGI IMG/M metagenome (GOLD analysis project Ga0134126, IMG submission 96881) | Terrestrial soil microbial communities with excess Nitrogen fertilizer from Kellogg Biological Station, Michigan, USA - KB3-175-2 | ecosystem: Environmental > Terrestrial > Soil > Unclassified ...
ATGCCATCCGGCTGCATCAAGTTGGGCTTGTCGTAAACGTGAATCAGCAGAAACGGCAGGAAGCGCAGGCGATATTTTTTGGCAAGCTCGGGATACATGGCGGTGAATGGCTTCACGTAGTCCGGGCCGTAGTTCGGCGGCAGAGTGATGCCGGCCAGCACCAGCGGAATCTTCGCGGCGCGCAACTGCTCAATCATTTGATCCAGGTTCTTTTTTGTTTCCTCCACCGGAATGCCCCGAAGTCCATCGTTTCCTCCAAATTCCAGAATGACTAACGCTGGCTTCTCCGCAATCACATTCTCGATTCGCAGCAGGCCGTCCGACGTCGTGTCCCCGCTCACACCCTGGTTTTCGACGCGATATTGATAGCCGTCCTGGTCGAGGATGTCCTGCAGATAGGCCGGATAGCTTTTGCCCGAAACGCCCTGCGTCAGGCTATCGCCGAATGCCACAACGACCGGCCGATTGTCTTCCTGCTGTGGCGGTTGGTGCGCGGGCGGCGCTTCCGCCTGTTGCACGGAACTCGCGGGCGCCGCTTTCCGTTCTTCCTGATGGGAGTTGCCGCATGACGAATCCAGAAATATCGCCAGGAAGCTAATTGCAACAATGAAAACAGGCCGCATTCGTTCCAATCTTATCGACTGTCATGGATTCTCATTCGGTTTCGCCCCTGCTCAAAGACATCATCCAGGTGGAAAACCTCACGAAAACGATCGACAACGGAAGCAACCGTGTCGAAATTCTGCGAGGGCTGACGTTTGCCATTCCCCGAGGTGAATTCGTGGCAATTATGGGCGCGTCGGGAAGCGGCAAGAGCACCCTACTGGGACTGATGGCCGGCCTCGATACCGCCACTTCCGGCAGGATTGTTCTCGACGGGCTCGATATTACGAATCTTGCCGAAGATAAACTGGCTCGCATACGCGGCACGAAGATCGGGTTTGTCTTTCAGGCCTATCAGCTTGTGCCTACGCTCACCGCCCAGGAGAATGTTCTGCTGCCGGCGGAACTGACCGGAGCGGCCGGCGATATTGAAAAGCGGGCCCGCGAGCTGCTGGGGAGGGTCGGCCTTGGCAATCGCGGCCATCATTACCCAGTACAGCTTTCGGGAGGAGAGCAGCAGCGCGTCGCCGTTGCCCGAGCGTTCATCACGCAGCCGCCGATTCTGATGGCGGACGAGCCCACCGGTAATCTCGACAGCATCAATGGCTCTCACATTCTCGAATTGCTGCTGGAACTGAATCGCGAGGAGAAGACCACCCTAGTGCTGGTGACGCACGACCAGCAGATTGCCGGGCAGGCCGATCGGATCATAGCGCTCCGCGACGGCGCCATCGTGTCCGACCAGCATATCGTCCGCATTGAGGCTTGATGCGATTCTTCCGCACCGCCTCGAAAATCGCCTGGCGAGAGCTGAAGGCGACGCCCTCGCGTTTTCTCTTTGTCATTATCGCCGTGGCCGTGGGCGTCGGAGCCTTGAGTGGAGTGAAGGGATTCGGCGCCGCCTTCAGCAGCATGCTGCTTCGTAATGCGAAGCAATTGACAGCTTCCGATTTGTCCGCGCAGATTTGGGGCGTGCCGACCGAAGATCAATTGCAACGACTGCACAATCTGGCGCGGCAGACGGGGAGCCGGCTAACCCGTGTAACCGAGACAGTCTCGATGGCCGCGCCCGAACGTGGCGGCATTCCGCAAATGGTGTCGGTCAAAGCCGTGGATCCGGCAGTCTATCCTTTCTATGGCGCGCTGACACTCGCCCCCGCCAAGCCGCTGGAAGAGCTTCTATCTCCCACTTCCGTACTCGTCAACCAGGAACTCGAAATCCGCCTGCGCGTCAGGCCGGGCGACGCGATTCGGCTGGGCGGGAAGACATTCTCAATTGCCGGCACGCTTGTAACGGAACCGGACCGGCTGGCTTCCGGGTTTGGCCCCGGAATGCGGGTGCTGCTGAACCGGCAAGCATTGGACCGCACCGGACTCATCCAGCCGGGCAGCCGCGCCGCCCAGCGCTTTCTATTCAAGCTCAATCCGGATGCCAACCTCGACAGCCTGAAGGCAAGTCTGGAAAGCATTCTGCCCCATCCCCGCCTTACGGATTACCGCGATGGCGACCCGGCCGTCGAACGAGGAATTGAGCGGTCCACGACGTTTCTGAGCTTGCTCAGCCTGATCGCGCTGATTGTCGGTTCCCTGGGCGTCGGCATGGCGATGCATTCGCACCTGCAACAGAAGATGGACACCATTGCCATCATGAAGTCGGTCGGCGCGCGGTCGCGTCAGATTATGACGGTGTACGTGATCCAGACGTTGTGGCTAGGAATCGCCGGCGGACTGATCGGGGTGGCCGTGGGTGCCGTGGTCCAACGATCATTTCCCGTCTTGATCCATCGGGTCCTTTCTCTCCTCCCGCAGGTCAGTTGGGACTGGTCGTTTAGCCTTCAGGGTTTCGCGCTAGGAATACTGGCGACCCTGCTATTCACCATTCCGCCTCTCGTCGGTATCCGCGAGATTCGGCCCGGACTGGTCTTTCGCCGCGAGATGGCGGACGCGAAGAATCTGCGACGGCAGCGGCTGGTTCCCAGCCTGATATCCGGGCTGGCAATTCTCGCCGGTTTCGCCGCGATCGCCGTTTGGCTGAGCAACTCATGGACGATGGGCGCATATTTTGTTGGTGGACTGGCAGCCAGCCTCGTTTTGCTCACGCTGACGGCTGCGCTGCTGCTCAGGCTGATGCGGTGGCTCGTGCAGCGGTCCGGCCGCAAACTTCCGGCCAGCTTCCGCCATGGGTTCGCGAATCTGTATCGTCCGGGAACCCACGCGGCTTCAGTCCTGGTCGCCCTCGGCATCGGCGTCATGTTCACGCTCAGCACCTACCTTATCGAAAACGCTGTGATCCGCGACGTGACCCGCGAGGGCCCGGGGCGCGCCGGCAACGTGTTCCTGCTTGACATTCGTCCGGCTCAACGAACACAGATTGTCCAGTTTGTCGGAGCACAACCGGGCGTCAATCGACGTGTCAATCTCGTCGGATATTTCGTGGCGCGCGTGCTCTCTCGCAATGGGATCGCGACGCAGAATTTACCGCTTCCCAGGCACAGGAAAGACCGGCTGCAAACCACTCGCATTTCCATCGCGGCCACGCTCCCCGAGAACGTTCAGATCAAGTCGGGTTCGTTCTGGAAGCCAGACGCTACCGAGCCCCAATTGGCAATTTCGGAGGATGAGAGCCGCGAATACGAAATCGAGCAAGGGGATCGCATCCAGTTGCAGGCAGCCGGCCGGCTGATTACAGCTCCGGTGGTCGCCATCTTCTCTATCGAAAAGCGAGCGGCGATCCGCTTCGATGTGCTGTTTCCGGAAAAAGCGCTGGCCGCAACACCCGCAATCTATTTCGGTTCGGCGCAGGTGCAGCCGGACAAAATTCCCGATCTTGAACTAGCGTTGTTCGAGAAGTTTCCCACGCTCACCGTGATGAATCTGGCCGATATCCTACAGCGCATTCAGCAGGCCGTCGATCAGGTGGCGCTGGTGATCCGGTTTCTTGCAGCCTTCGCGATCCTCGCGGGCATCATTATTCTTTCTTCGAGTATTGCCGGAACGCGCCATCGCCGCATCCGGGAGGTCGCGATCCTCAAAACTCTGGGCGCCACCAGGAAGCGCATTTCCGGCATATTCTCCATTGAGTTCACCATTCTCGGAGCCGTCTCCGGCTTCATCGGCGGTCTGCTGGCGAATGGGTTCAGCAGCATCATCGCGAACAAATTCATCGAGACGCAATTCACATTCGACTGGCGGGCACTCCTGATCGCCACAATCGCGACCGCCATCCTGGCAAACGCAGCCGGCTGGCTCGCCAGTATGAAGATCCTGGACTTGCGCCCGCTCGAAGTTCTGCGATCTGAATAGCGTAATTCAGCAATAATAATCACGTAAATCTCCGCTTGAAGGGGCGGACCCTATTTTGAAGCGCGGAAACGGGGGACAGACCTTCCTGGGTAGATCGAAATTTGATTCTTTATTACTCATATCTATTGACATGCATAGCATGATGTTTTATTCTTCACTTGTAGAGAGATCTACAGGAGGTATTCAGAATGCCAGTTGTTAAGTACAATCCGCTACGAGCTGATTTTGAGGATTTCCCGAGCCTGCGCGTTTTCCAGGACACCGTGTCCCGTCTCTTTTCCGAGCCGGCTTCGCGCCCCTGGACGCCATCGGTCGACATCTTCGAGACTGAGAACGACTTGGTGCTCAAAGCCGATCTCCCGGACATCGATCCCAAAGCTATTGAAATCCAGATTGAAAATGACACGTTGACGCTCAAGGGTGAGCGCAAATTCGAGCAGCAGAAAAATGGGAAAGGCTATCACCGGCTGGAGCGCAGTTATGGCTCCTTCGTAAGAGCGTTCAGCTTGCCGGAAACCGTGGACCCTGAAAACGTGAAGGCCGATTACAAAGCAGGCGTGCTCACGATAACACTCGCCAAAAAGGAACTTGCGAAACCGCGATCGATCAAAATCGACGTGTCCAACGACTGATCCTACGAACCAATCAATACCACTTCTCTGGGGGGTGTACTTTCCCCCCATTTTGTTCGTGGCTGCTAGCCCGAAACCCCCGGACGCCCATGCTTTCTCCCACTTTCGTTCCGCTCGCGAAGCTGCCAACCGATCCGACAAAAAGAAAGTAAAAGCAATTTTAAGTGCTGGAGAGGTTTGCGTTCGCTGTATGATGGGCTAGAACGGAAAGAGCCGTATTGCTTGGGGGCTGGCGGCTCGTGAAGTTTCCCGAGCGCGATAATGTCTGCCGAACAGCCAGGCCGGCTCCTGACGGAGGAGCGGCGCCGCGAAATCACCAACCTGCTCGACCGGCAGGGCCGTGTAACCGTGGCCGAATTGAAGAAGGTCTTTGGCGTTTCGGCGGTTACGGCTCGAAGCGATCTCGATGCGCTACAGGCGAACGGGGTACTGGTACGCTCCCACGGGGGTGGAATTCGGCCAATCGTCACTGGCCCGGATTACCCGCTCAAAATCCGCGAAACCATCCATCACGACGAGAAACAGCGAATCGCCCGTGCTGCCCTCGATTTGATTAAGCCGTTCCAGACGGTAATCATTGGCTCAGGCACCACCTGTGCCGAGCTTGCCTGCCAGCTCCGCCGTTCGACGCCGGAACATTTGACCATCATCACCTACGCTCTGAACGTGGCGCTCCGGCTTGCGGATGCTCCGAACCTCTCGCTTGTGATGATCGGAGGCATCTTCCGCCAGGTCTCAAACGCCTTCGTCGGCCCGCAAGCCGAAAGTATGATGGGCACGTTGCATGCCGATCACTGCATTCTGGGCACTGTCGGCATCGATCCGGACGTAGGATTGACTACGCTCGATATCCTCGAAGCGCAACTCAACGCCCGTATGTTGCGAGCTGCGCGGGAATCGACCGTTCTCGCGGACTCGACCAAGTTCGGACACCGCAGCCTTGCCGTCATTGGGGACTCTAGCCGCCTGCAACGGCTCATCACCGACTCGAATGCACCCGAAGAGGCGCTTGATGCGTTCCGCGCCAGGGGCGTCGAGGTAATCGTCACCTGAGAACTCCCCGGCTGAAACTCGACTTCCCGGCGTTTCTTGAATCGGATAATTCCAGAAAAAAAGGCGAGACCGAGCTCGCCTTTCTCATTTCTCCGTCTGTGACTCCGCCGGGCCTACGCGAAACTTCGGATCGCGTCCGCCTCGTCGTCAAAAGCTTCAAATACTGTATAGAGCTTTGTAATCTGCAGCAGATCTTTCACACGCTTGGAAAGCCCGACAAGTTTCAGGCTGCCGCCGTGGTTCGTAACCGTCGTGAATCCCGAAACCAGCTCGCCAATGCCGGAACTGTCGATGTACGACACCTCCGCGAGATTCAACAGCAGCCTCTTGTCGCCCTTTGCGGCGAGATCGCGGATGAGGTCGCGGAACGAACTCGCGCCTTCACCGAGCGTGATCCGGCCGGCGGCATCGATCACCGTAACGTCCCCCACTTGCCGCGTGTTTAATTTGACACTCACGTTTGCCTCCTCTGATGGACCGAAATCGTTATTGCCTGTTTTTGTGCTTTACGAGACGAACCTCGGTTCCACCGCCGGCACGCGGATGGAGGTCGAACTCGTCCATAAAAGCACGAATCAATAAAATGCCACGCCCGGATTGCCGAAGCAGGTTTTCCTGCGCCAGCGGATCGGGCAAAGAATTCAGATCGAATCCGGCGCCTTCATCGCCAATCACGATCGCCAGATGGTTGCTTGCCGAGCGAATGGTCAGGTGCACCTTCTTGTGCGCGCTGTACCGATTGCCATGCACCACGGCGTTGACCATGCACTCGCGGACGGCCATTCCGATCTGGTGCCGATCTTCTTCGTCAAAGCCCAATTCTTCCGCCGCTGCGACCGCAATCTCCTCCGCGCGATCTACGCTTTGCAATGTGGAGTCCAACAGCCTCTGCTCTTTGAGAGTTTCCTCGCTCACGGGATCCGGCATAAGGTCGGTTCTACTGGCCTCGGCTGTTCATCGAATGGTCACGATAAAATAAGCAGCCCTGTAAAGTCAAGGAGTACGGTACCTTCTGCTAAGGATAACCTGTCGCCATTTCAAGGCTTTACTCCAAACGCCTGAAATGCAGCGTCCGTGTCTGGCCTGCCGTTAGCGTGACGCTCGGTATCTCGTGCCGCGGCCCAATCAGTCCGGCTATGTACTGGCCGCGTTCGTTAGGTCGAATGAAAACCTCTCCTGGCCGCGAGGCATGTAGTGTTGCAGTGATTACGTGACCATTCCGCCATACGATATCGACCGTTAAGCCGCCGCGGGCGCGCAATCCGGTGACGCTGCCATCCCGCCACGTGCCCGGGATCGCCGGCAGAAACTCGACGGCGGTCAACTCACCCGGCTGATTGTCCCTCATGCCCGTGCTCTGCAACAGCATCTCCGCGACGGCCGCCGTTCCGCCCAGGTTGCCATCGATCTGAAAGATATTGGGCGGATGCAGATCGAAGAGGTTGGGCCAAGTGGAGTTCCGCAGCAGAACGCGCAGGCTTTCTCCGGCCTTATCGCCTTCACGATACCGCGCCCACAGGCAGGTGACCCAGGCTCGGCTCCAGCCGGTCTGTCCGCTTCCCGCCGCAAGCCGCCGTTCGAGAAGGACCCGGGCAGCCTGGTACAAATCGGGCCTTGCCGGATTGATTTCGTCGCTTGGATACACGGCAAACAGCGGTGACAAATGACGGTGACCGGGCTCCACTTCCTGGTAGTCTTTACGCCATTCCTGCAATTGGCCATAACGTCCGATTTGCAGTGGAAGCAGCTTCTTTTCAGCCGCCGAGAGCTTGGCCCGCAGATCCGCGTCCGTATGGAGGATCTGACTCGCCAAGATCACACGATCGAACAGCGCGGTCGTGATCTCGATATCCATAGTCGGGGAGACGTCGAGCGATGCTGGCTTATGATCCGCCGTATAGTAGCGATTTTCAGGCGAGATGGAAGGCCCGCTGACCAAGTGGCCGTGGCCGTCGTCAAACAGGTTCTGGAGAAGATAAATCGCGGTCTCACGAAGAATTGGATAGGCTTTCAGCCGAAGGTAGGCGTCATCGCGCGAGAAATCGTAATGATTCCAGAGCGAAAGACTTAGCCATGCGGCGCCGAACGGCCAGATGCCGGAACCGATTCCATCTATCGGCTCGGTATCGCCCCACACTTCCGTGTTGTGATGCGCGACAAAGCCCTCCGTTCCGTACATCTCGCGGGCGGTGCGCTGGCCGTTCGGCAGCATGGTCATCAACAGGTTATAGAGGCCTTCCGCGGTTTCGCCCAAATTGCAGGTCTCCGCCGGCCAGTAGTTCATTTCCGTGTTGATGTTGATGGTGTATTTGCTGCCCCACGGCGGCGAAAGCTGCTCGTTCCATTTGCCTTGCAGATTAGCGGCAATCGAATTTCCCCGGCTGCTCGATTGGAGCAGATACCGGCCATACGCGAAATAAAGGGCTTCGAGCCCGTTGTCCTGAGCGCCCTTTTTGAAACGCACAAGCCTTTGATCTGTCGGCAGCGCTTCGAGGGTCGCGTCCGGCGCACCGAGCTTCAGAGCCACGCGCGCCGCCATCCGCCGGAAATCGGCGCGATGCCGCGCCAGCAGGTCCGCATACGGCCGTTTGGCAGCCCGGCTCAACTGATCCTTGCAGCGCGCGTCGGGATTTGCGTCGCGTACGTTTGTTGCCGCCGTAAACACAAGAATTGCTTCAGTAGCTTTCGTCACGTGCAGGACCGTGCCTTCGGGGGCGACGTGTCCTCCGATTGCGATCGCACGAACGGCTCCCGTGAACGCCGTTCCCGTTTTCGCCTCCCCCGCGTACTCATGTCTTGGATCGTCCGGCGGCATGGCTTTACCCCGCAGGACAACCGTATTGGGACCAAATGACGAATCGACAGAGGACGCCGCATCGGCCTCGCGGCTCAGGCCGATTGTGAATCCTAACGCGTGCGGGTGGGAACTCTTCAGGTGAACGATAATCGCCTGGTCCGGGTAGGATGCGAACGCTTCCCGCGTCATGCGATTACCGTTGAGATCGTAGCTGACGGATGCGATGCCGTTGTATAGGTCCAGCGAGCGCCGGTATTTCCCCGCCTGGGCGGCATCGACGCCGTCGAACCGGAGCGTCATGTCTCCCAAGGGTTCGTAAGGCGGTTGGCGAAGGGGGATCGCGAGAAGAGTCTTTTTCGCGAGATCCTGCGCTTCCATCACCTTGCCTTCGAGCAGCAGCTTGCGGACTTTCGGCAAGTTGGCGCGCGCCTTCGGATTGACGCGGTCCATCTTCTTGCCGGCGTAGATGGTTTCTTCATTGAGCTGCAGACGTTCGGCATCGATGCCGCCGAACACCATCGCCGCGAGGCGCCCGTTGCCGATTGGCAGCGCCTCTCTCCATTGAGCGGCTGGTTGCGTGTACCACAGTGTTGGCGACTGCGCCCGCATGCCCGGCGCCGCGGCGAAAAGCAGCAGAATGGGAGCGAGCAGCGGACTGCGACTGCAAATAGACATCTGGAACATGAGTTTATAACGAGGAAGGGAAAGCATGGTGACGAGCGCCGCTAGCGTTGAACATAAACAAATGCCCCTCAAAAATCATAGGCGAACGTAAGCCGCGCAAAACGCGGAGGCTGAATGGTAACCGGCAAGCGGGAATTGAAGCGAGGACCGCTGAGGTCTGACTGTTGAATTTCCTGGCCGGCATTCATCACGTTCAGGAGGTCGGCGGAAGCGGTAATCCGGCCCGAGGGGAGCCGAAACTCTCTTTGCACGCGCAGATTCCAATTCAAAACATATTGGGCGCGGTTACCCCCTTCGGGACTGCCGCGCACGGTTGCTGCTGTCAAGAACGGTCCTTGCGCTAAACCTGTAACAAGTAGCTGCCGTGCAAACGGCAGACCATCCATGTAATTGGCAACGCTCGCCAGTTCCAGTCGCCCCCAAGCGGGTGGAAGCCGGTAAATTGCTTCAACCTTGCCCAGGTAGGCTCGATCGACGAAGCTCCGCGCCAGAGTCAAAAGCGTGCTGTTCGGGTCTACAAACAGCGTTCCGATCACATCGGGATCGTTCTCAAAGACCGCATTACCCGGATTGGTGGGCCCCCAGGCTTTTTCCGCCGTGAATGAGGCATGCAGCGTCAAACCACGCCATTGGCTACTCAGTTCGGCGGCCAATCCGGCATTGAGCGTCCGAAGACCCGGCGAGTTCGTCAGCACATACCGGTCGCTGCCGAACGTCGCTGGGTTCTGCTGATAAACGATTAATTGCCGGTCGTCAAAAGTGCCTGGAATGGCGTCGGGTCCGGGGTCGAGGATCGGAACTGCGGCAAATGCGTTTGCGCCTAAGCCCGTGTCTATGGCCACAATGCGATGCTTCTCATCCCGCCGGAAGAGCTGAACTCCGGCGACTGTATTCGGCGCCAGAGCGATTTGACCACTGACGTTAAATTCATCTGAATACGGCCGCCGCAAAGAGGGCGATATCGACGAATAGGGCCCGCCGAAACGCAACACTAACGGGCCCTGTTCATTCGGCTGAAGCCAGCCATCGGCGTTGCGATCAACCCATTGATATACGCTTCCACCAAGGCTATTCGAATTTGCATAATCGAGATAGCGGCCGGCCAGCGGTGAATAGGCGCGAAGATATGCGCCGCGTATCACAAATCCGCCCGCGTGGGGAATCCGCCAGGCGAATCCGGCGCGCGGAGAGAGGCTATTCCAAGCGACCAGATCTCCGAGCGCGGAATAGTTTCGGGCTACTGTGAACGAGCCGGCGGGGCTGCTTTGCGCGGGCAAAGATCCTCGGGAAAAATCCGCGAGGATTCCCAGATCGAGGGAAAATCCCTCGTGAACTGCAAGCTGGTCTGCCAGATATGCCGAAATTGCCTTCAGCCGTTCGCGCGAATTGACTGGGGTGTTGTATTCCACCGCAAAGGCCGGCGCTCCGGCCGCAGTGATGAGGTTCAGATCGGAGGGCGTTTTGAAACGATTGCGAGGCGAGGATAGGTTCCAATCTCCGCCCGCCGTGATCTGGTGATGAAGATCGCCGGTATTGAGACGCGCGGGTTGCCACGCTGCCGCAATCTGGTGGCGCGGGCGGTCCGCAAGGTTCTCGATCGGAGGTGCGCCGGAGATCGTACTGCCCAGGAGTTCTATGCGGCTCTGATTCGGCGTGGATCGCGACGACGGCCACGTGAGAAGTCGGCCTGTGGAAAATCCGTAACGCACCTGCAACGCTCTTAATCCTCCGCTGGCAGGTACAGAATGGGTCCAGCCGGCTTGCAGAAAGCTCAGGTGATCCGCCTCCGCTTCGCCAGGGAAGCCGTTTGGCAGTTCAAATTCGGGCGACATACGGCGCGCGGCCAGGGCTTCGATGCCCGCCGGCATGCCCCAATCGGAGAGATCCACTCGCGAACCGCTGTATTCCGCGTCGAACTGGTCGTGAGGACCGGCGCGAATGCGGCCGAGAATATTGCCGAACAGCATGCGGCTATTTTGATCTTGTCCGGGCGCGGCTAATTCAATCGTCTGCGATGCCCATTGGCCCGCGCCGGAAGCAAATAGATCTGCCCACTTCGTGACCGGACCGCCAATTTCGAACCGGTCTCGCGTGAACCAACGAAATCGCTCGGGCCGCTGAAGCGCGCCACGTTGGTCAGGCGGCGGCAGGTTGGTGGAGGAGAAAGCCGAGCCGGCGCCGGAACTCGAAATTGCGCCGTGCCACGATGTGCCCGGTTCCGTTAAGAAAGCGCCCACTTCGTTGCCGTAGGCGCCTGAAGTGACAAGCCCCGAGTCTGTCCGCACCGCGATGTCGCTGAGCGATTGCAGGTCCGGAACAACTGCCGGACGCCCGGGCTGGTAGGAATCCGTTGCATCCAATCCTTGCAGCTTGAATTGCGTTGCGGTCCAGGAAAGTGCCCTTTGGGAAACAAGCGCGAGCCGATTGTCGGCCAGACCCGTAAAATCCAGCGGCGCCGTCACGCTACCGGGATCGCGGCTCGCCAGACTGCTTTGCAAGCTGAATCCCTCGGGAAACTTTGACGCGCGGGTTGCATCCCGCCACAGGCCGAAGTTCGGCGGTTGGCGTTGAGGGGAGATGTGTAGTGCGCCCATTGCGTCGATTAGTAAGTCGACGGAATTCGCTTGCAGCGGAGCAACCACGAGCGCAACGCCCGTCCCCTGCATTGAGCCGCCGCTCGAAAGAAGGTATCGTCCGTAGGGCAGCGACAGTGTGAACCGGCCGGCGGAATTCGTATGAATGATGGCTTTGAAGTTGATGGCGCCCGCGATAAAAATGGCGGCATGGCTTGCCGCATGACCCTCGGCGTTACGAACGGCGCCTGCAACAAGCCCCGTAGTCAATTGCGCCTTCAAGAAAACAGAAGCGCCAAGCAGTATGGCTACGAACAGCCCTGGCCGGCGATCGATCTGCGTGCGCACTTCAATAGCGAAGGACCGCAAAGCGGCTGATGGAATATCCAAGCGCGGCGCCTACAAATACGTCGGATGAGAAGTGCGCCGATAACGAGAGTCTGGAGAAACCCACCACGGTGGCCAGTCCGTAGGCGGCGTATGGCGCCCAGCGATGTCTTCTGTATCGGTGGGCGATGACAGTGGCGATCGCAAATACCGCTATAACGTGGCCGGAGGGAAAGCTTCCACTGCCGCGTAAGGTGGTCCCTTTGTCGTCAAACCATGAGTCCCAGTAATTGCCGCGAGGCGCAAACGTAACCGGACGCGCGCGCCTGTCGATGTCCTTCAGAACAGTGGTTACAATTTCAGCATCAGCCACGGCTTCTCCGGCGAGCAGAGCGGTGTGCTGCATTTTTGTGTCTCTCCGCGCCAATCCCGTGACATAGAGCGATACGGGAGCTGCAATCGTGCCGAGGACTGTAGCGTTGTTTGTGAACACTCGATTAAATCCTTGAAACGTTGGTGTGGTATGAAAATACCTGCCCTCGTATGGATCTAACGCAAGAAGTCCGGCGGTCACGCCGGCGATGGACAAGGCTGGAATCCAATTGTGGTC
>Ga0134126_10008990_pt1 | contig 12582 bp, 9 predicted proteins | sample KB31752_FD_96881 | JGI IMG/M metagenome (GOLD analysis project Ga0134126, IMG submission 96881) | Terrestrial soil microbial communities with excess Nitrogen fertilizer from Kellogg Biological Station, Michigan, USA - KB3-175-2 | ecosystem: Environmental > Terrestrial > Soil > Unclassified ...
ATGGCGCCACTTACCGCAAGTTCATAGTCGTTTGCATTGGCTGCAACTGCAATTGGCTGTCTTCCTTCGAGTCGAGCTTCAATCATGCATCTTTTATCATTTTGTCCCTGTTTGCTTCCGTTCTCGTCTGAAAGATGCACCTCCAGCCTGGTAATGTGCTCGCTGAACCTGCTTAATTCTTCTGAAAGCAAACCATCTAACTTAGCTTCGAATGCTTCATGCACACTTACGTTTTTGTCTGTATTTATTTGAATCGTCATACTGTTTATTTTTTTGTTTTATTTACTAAAGTGAACCTTTTGCTGCTATATTTTTATAGGGTATATTCATCATTGAAAATTACATCCCTTCACTGTAATTAGCATTACACAATTATTGGTACCAGTTACATGATTCACACATTTCCTGATTATTAACTTATCTTTTTCCTATGATTATTTTTATACAATTCCAAAAATAAAAATCTCCAGTATTTGTTCTTTTACTGTGGCAATACATTTGGTGGGCTCGGCGAAAACGCCTGGGCGGGCTGAAACAAATAGAAAACCAAAGTTTTCTTTATATTTCTTGGGGCCTTAAAATTTCTATTAAGAAAATTTAATGCCGGAGGAACCTCCGTTGATGGTTAGTATGTTTTTATCTTCACTCATGGACCAGTTTTTTATTTTTCAACTAACAAACCTATATTAGCTAAAGCCTCTGAAGTTGATTGCCAGCCAGTGTGGTGGATACTTTTGATTTTCAAATCCTTCGCGATGTCCGTAAATATCTTCACGTCGTCAATATAAACAACCTCCGCTGCAGTCACCTGTGCCGCATCAAGCGCCAATTTAAAAATAGCTGTGTCTGGTTTTCTTACATGAACGTAGCAGGATGATACATAAAAGTCAAATATTTCGTTTAGCTTAAATGTATCTATCCTATAAGCATTTAGCTCTCTTGCCTCATTGCTAACAGCAACTATTTTCAATTCATATTGTTCTTTTAATTTTTTTATAAATGCTATCATGTCCGGGTAAGGTGTGGTTAAAGAGAACATGAAATCGCGGAATTCATTGAAAGAAAAATCCCGCTTTTTATAAAACACTACCCTATTCAAATAATCCTCAAGGGTTATTTTTCCTTCTTCATAGGTAATAAACATGATGTTGTGCCGCTTTTCTAATTCAGCTACATCCAAATGGAATTTTTCAGCAGCAAGTTGCCTGAATGCATGCCCCCATCCGTCGGACAATAAAACTCCCCCGATATCCAGGAAGATTGTTGTAATCTTATTTTTTTTCATTGAATTGATTTTTATTGAGGCAAGTCCGAAAATCTCCTGTTTTTCATAATGAAATGCAAAGGATTTTACAGTTCGCTTAGCATATCAGAAAAGCTTATCCTTTATGATTTCAGGTGTAGCAGGGGCAACCAAACCATAATTATGGGCTAATAATTTTTCATCTTTGTGATGGTATTTCATTCTTGCTAAAAGATGTGTAATAAGGGCAATATGCGTTGCGTCTTTGTCGTCAGCATTTACTTTGAACCAGGGAACAATCCTTTAAAGAGTTGATGGATATATCCAATATAACTTTGGAATTTTCCCATTGTATCTCTTTAATCGTTCCCGTTTCAACCAAAACTTTTTTACCGCCAAACCAATTATGGGTATCAACCACCAGGTACATTATTTGCCAGGTGGCATCGTCTAAAATAAAATCACTCACATGACCAAAATCTCCATCAGATGCGTGAATATGATATCCCGTAATTGTTTTGGTACTTCTTAAATGGAGATCATCATCGCTTCTTTTATCGTTAGGATCTGCCTCCTTCATTATCTTTTCATCTGTAATGGGAACATTATCCATGGCTGCTGCTGAACCTCCTGCATAAAACCCGCTCCCGCCGTACCTTTGCCAGGCATAGTGTCCATATAGTTCCATAACCTGCTGGCGCGAAACGGGTTTGTCTGTATCAATATCCGGGCTGGTTCTTATTTGTTCTTTGCTAATATTTACGGGAAATATGCCGGGCAAGGCATTTCTTTTTACAATGGCTTCCGGTGCGATGAGCACCTCACGATAGAGAAACCAATTACCTGTTTTTACAATAAGGTAACCAATTACCCAAGTAGTATCTTCGAAGTAAAAATCTTCCACTCTTCCAATATCACCATCCGTGGCTTCCATTCTATAGCCGATCAGACTTTTAATATTACGTTGCATATAATCTTTATTCTAAAATGTTTTTTCACGTTTATGATCTGATTTTATCTAACACATAACCCATGCCGCGTTATCCTTACATTATCATAATTCTGGTTTTAATAATGTTCCATTTCCGTTTAATACAGCACCATTTTCTTTATTCGCTTTTTCCTGTCCAATATGCCCATAGTTAATGCTGTTAAACCTGCCATGCTGCCCAATTGCATTGTATCTACAGCCAATGCTGAAAAAAGCATGCATGTCGGGGATATGAAGTAATCATATTATTGTCACTGGCCGCAAACCCTTTGCTGTTTGTATTTCTGGCAGAGATATTGTGAAGATTTATTTCATGCCACGTGAAAAAGGATATGCCGGAATAATAACATGAACAGATTATTATACAAATGAACAAAATGGATACTGCAATTTTATTACTCTATGTATTGCTGACTGTCTTCATACTTGCGATACTTTTTGATTTTACTCACTTGCCCGAACTTTCTGCCATCGGCTTTTGGGTTATTGCTGGCGTTCTATTTCAGCGCTTTACCAGGATAAGAAGTTTTGGAATAAAAAACCCAGTTTGATGAAATTTTTTCATTTAAAATCAAAATTCCAAAACGTTTTGTTCAACAATAAAATAATAAAACAATGATAAAACGAAATTCAATAAAAAAGTTGGCTGCGCTTTCTTTATTGTTAATAGTTTTTGGCGGCTGCAAAAGCAAAAAGCAGGGAATGCCTGGTGGAACCGCTCAGATGGTAATGTCGTATAAAGTAGCCCCGGTTTACGCCGGAAAGACCACCATTCATTATACTTTTCCTGCAACGATCCAGGGGCAGCAAAATGTAGAGATATTTCCCAAAGTAGAGGGATTTATTCAAAAAATGTATATTGATGAAGGAGACAGAGTTCATAAAGGACAGATACTTTTTAAGCTCAACAACCCCCAATACGAACAGGCTGTGCGCAGCGCTGAAGCATCTGTTAAGATTGCAAAGGCCGATGTTTTGTCGGCAAGTATGAGTGTGGAGCAGGTGAAACCATTAGTAGAAAAAAATATAGTCAGTAAGTATGAACTGGAAGCAAACCAATATACGCTTACCTCAAAACAGGCTTCATTGGCTTCCGCTGAAGCCGACCTGATCAATGCTAAAGCAAATCTTGGCTATACAATGATTACCAGCCCCACTAATGGGGTGGTAGGCGCAATACCTTACAAAGTTGGCAGCCTGGTGAGCAGTACCTCGCCCGATGCAATGACAACCATATATAACACAACTGATGTATATGCCTATTTTTCAATAAACGAAAAACAGGTACTTAGTTTTTTCAGAAATGCAAAAGGAAGTACCATGCAGGATAAATTGTCTAAAATGCAGCCCGTATCGCTCATTCTTGCAGATGGTACCACCTATCCATATAAAGGGAGAGTTACTACTTCAACAGGCATAGTAAACACCGGCACAGGTTCTTTGGATTTCAGGGCTACGTTTCCCAATGCACAGGGACTCATAAGCAGCGGTAGCAGCGCCAATATTGATATTCCTATACCGATAGATTCAGCTATCCTCGCGCCGCAGGCAGCCACTTTTGATTTGCAGGGAAACAAGTTTGTTTATAAAGTGATCAACCGGGACAGTATTGTAAACACGGCAGTTACAGTGGATGAAATAAGTATTGGTAATTTTTACCTGGTAAGAGCGGGTTTAAAGGCGGGTGATATTATAGTGATTGATGGTGTAAGCAGTTTGAAGCCCGGTATGCATATAAAGCCTGTAATGGTAAACACGGATAGTTTATATCTCAACGCGCAAAATGTAACACAATAATTATATCCTGTTTATTAATCCAAAGGGCTGTGTTAAGAATGGTTGCTAAAAAATATCTGAATAAAAAACAGGCTGAAAAATTTGTATTGAAAAATTATGTTTAAAACATTTATAGAAAGGCCGGTGTTGTCAACTGTGGTATCAGTGATGATAGTGATAATTGGCATCCTGGCTTATACAGGATTACCAGTAACACAATATCCGGAAATAGCCCCGCCTACGGTAACGGTTTCTGCCAGCTACACCGGTGCAAGCGCAAATGTTATTTTAGATAATGTGGTGGTTCCTTTGGAAGAACAAATCAATGGTGTGGAAGGCATGACTTATATTACTTCTACCGCCTCTAATTCAGGCTCTGCTTCTATAACCGTTTACTTTAAGTTGGGCACTAATACGGATATCAACGCGGTGAATGTACAAAACAGGGTTCAGCTGGCTATGAACCTTCTTCCTGCGGAAGTAGTACAGGCAGGTGTTACCGTTTCAAAACAACAAAGCAGTAACCTCCTCTTCTTTTCAATCAAAAGTGATAACCCTGACTATGATGCCACTTTTCTCAGCAATTATGCCAACATAAATATAGTGCCCGCCATACAAAGAGTGAACGGAGTAGGCAATGTGAATGTTTTCGGAGGCAAAGATTACTCCATGCGTATTTGGCTAAAACCTGATGTGATGGCTACCTACGGACTTACACCAGCCGACGTGGTAAATGCTCTTGCCGAACAAAACATTGATGCCGCTCCCGGCTCGTTTGGCGAAAACAGTAACCAGTTATTTCAATATACCATTAAGTATTCGGGTCGGCTGAAAGACACTACGCAATTTAGCAACATTGTAATGCGTGCCACCAAGACCGGACAAATATTGAGATTGAAGGATATTGCACGCATTGATTTAGGTTCATTGACGTATTCATCCTCACAAACTACCGATGGCAAGCCTTCTACAGTTATTTCTGTCAGCCAGACAGTAGGGTCCAATGCCCAAACTATTATAAAACAAGTTATCCAGACATTAAATGATGCGTCGCTTTCATTTCCGGCAGGGATAAGTTACATCTCTATGTTTAATGCAAACGATTTTTTAAGCGCTTCCATCAGTAAGGTGGTAGAAACTTTAATTATAGCTTACATTTTGGTGTTCTTAGTTGTTCTGCTTTTTTTACAAGATTTCCGTTCTGCCATCATTCCCGCTATTTCAATAATTGTATCCATCGTAGGTACGTTTGCCTGTCTGAGCCTTTTTGGGTTTACTATTAATTTACTTACCCTTTTTGCATTAGTGTTGGCGATAGGTATTGTAGTAGACGACCCGATAGTCGTAGTGGAGGCGGTTAATGCCGAAATGGAAGAAGGCGGCGAATCGGCAAAGAGGGCCTCTATTGATACCATGAAACACCTTAGCAGTACGATTGTAGCTATTACGCTGGTAATGGCAGCGGTATTTATCCCGGTCTCATTTATTGGTGGTTCGTCAGGTGTATTTTTCAAGGAATTCGGATTAACGCTTGCATCGGCTATCATTATTTCGGCGATTACATCGCTCACTACTACACCGGCTCTATGTGCGCTTTTTTTAAAACCAAAAAAGAAGAACGGTGATAAAAGGAAAAATTTTATTCAAAGATTCAATGCGGGTTTTAATGGCGGCTTCAATTCGCTAAAAGAAAAATACCAACAATCTATTGGATTTTTTTCCAGTAAAAAATGGATAGTACCAGTTGCAGTGCTTGTTGGTTTGGCAATATTTATTTTCCTCATGAAGACTGCGCCGGCAGGGTTTGTGCCGGATGAAGACCAGGGATTTATTTTTGCCGACATCAGTCTTCCACCGGGCCTTGCTCTTGATAAAACCACACAGATAGCCGATGAAGTGGATAGCATTGCTTCAGGTATTCCGGTAATAAATCATACGGCGGTAATAACAGGAATCAGTATTATTAATGGCGCCGGCAGCAATTATGCATTGCTTCTCCTTAAATTAAAACCGTGGGGCGAAAGAAAAGGTATCAACGTGCAGTCGGTGATAGGACAATTGTTTCAAAAAACGGCAGGCATAAAAGATGCGCAGGTGTTATTTTTTGCTCCGCCGACGGTAAGTGGATTTAGCGCTACCGGGGGCTTCTCTATCGAACTGCAGGATAAAACCGGGGGCAGCATTGATAAATTTAATAAAATTGCACAAAGCTTTTTGGCCGAATTAAATCAAAGGCCGGAAATACAATATGCGGCCACAGGATTTAACCTCAATTATCCGCAATATTTGATGGATATAAATGTACCCAAAGTAAAAGAAGCCGGATTAACCGTTGGTGCTTTGATATCAACCATGCAGGGATATTATGGAGGGATATATGCTTCCAACTTTAATGAGTTTGGAAAGCAGTACAGGGTGATGGTACAGGCCGCCCCTGAATACCGGGCCACACCCCAAAGCATTAATAATATTTATGTCCAGAATGCTTCCGGGCAAATGGCGCCTATTTCAGGATTTATAACGCTTACCAAAACATTCGGGCCTCAAAGTATTTCACGTTTTAATCTTTTTACAAGTATAGCTGTTAATGGCCAGCCTAAAGCTGGTTTTTCCGATGGAGAGGCTTTAAATTCCATACAGCAAGTAGCCGCCAAAACATTACCGCAAGGCTATGGATTTGATTATTCAGGCTTATCGAGGGAAGAGCACAATAGTGGAAATCAGACTATATTTATTTATGTGCTTTGCCTCGTGTTTGTCTATTTTCTGTTATCTGCCTTGTATGAAAGTTATATCATTCCGTTTGCTCTTTTATTTACATTACCGATAGGCTTAATGGGTACTTATCTTTTTGCAAAAATTATGGGCATCGATAATAATGTTTATATACAAATATCAGTGGTGATGCTGATTGGTTTACTGTCAAAGAACGCGATACTTGTATTAGAATACGCATTGGAAAGAAGGCAATCGGGAATGAGCATTGTGAAATCCGCTATAGAAGGAGCCGGGGCAAGGTTAAGGCCTATCATAATGACATCGCTTGCTTTTATTGTGGGCTTGCTTCCGCTAATATTGTCATCAGGTGTGGGCGCTGCAGGCGATAAATCCGTTGGTACAGGCGCTATTGGAGGAATGTTTTTTGGTACTTTGCTCGGCATATTTGTAATACCAGGACTTTTTATTCTATTTCAATCTTTACAGGAAAAAATAAGCGGCCCAAAAATAAAAAATACCGAAGAAGGTGATAAAGAGGAAAATGTGGATTAGTGCATGGCCTTTACTTTACTTCTTGTTTATAAAAATACAAAAAATGAAAGGACATCCAATAAAACAGGTAGCGATTTTATTAGTATCTGTAATGCTCCTTTATGGTTGCGGGGTTACAAAACCGTATGTGAGGCCGACCGTCACTACCGATAGTCTCTTCAGGGATGTGCATACAACTGATACTACCACTATTGCAGATATCCCTTATCGCGTTATGTTTAAAGACCCTTACCTTCTGAATTTGATACAGGAAGGAATTGCGAATAGCTATAACCTAAAAATAGCCGTAGCCCGTATCAAACAAGCTGAGGCAAATTTAAAACAAAGCAAAGCGGAATTTTTACCGAACATAAATGCAGGTCCACAGGTTACTAAACAAAGGCTTCCTTCCGACCAAACCCAGGGTTTTGCTTCTAATCAAACTATTTACCAGCTTTCGGCAAGCGCCGGTTGGGAAGCGGATCTTTGGGGTAAATTGAAAAGTACGGAAAAAGGCGCTTTGGCTTCATTGCTGGAAAGTGACGCGTATAAAAGGGCAACCCAAACACAATTGGTATCGGATATAGCTATTAATTATTATAACCTGTTAGCCTATGATAAGCAACTTGCCATAACGGTAGAAAGTGTAAAGAATTTTAAAGAAGATGTAGAGACCAATAAAACGTTGAAAGCAGCCAACAGAATTACCGAAGCCTCTGTAGTGCAAAGCGAAGCGAACCTGTATGCCGCAGAGGTAAGCATTCCCGATTTAAAAAACAATATCAGGCAAACAGAAAATGCCATCTCTGTTCTTATTGCAAGACCATCCGGCCCGATTGAAAGAGATTCTTTAAGTAATCAAAAATTTGATACAATCTTACAAACCGGGGTTCCTGCCCAATTGCTCGGCAACAGGCCGGATGTTCAGGAGGCAGAGTACGCACTCAGATATTATTATGAACAAATAAATGTCGCAAGAGCCTACTTTTATCCCAAACTTACGATCACCGCACAGGGCGGCTGGCAAAACGTGGAATTGAAAAACTTTTTTAGTGCCTCAGCGTTATTCGGCAATCTTGTGGGAGGATTATTACAACCGGTTTTCAACCAGGGCCTGAATAAGCAAAGACTTGCCTTAGCAAAGGCGCAATACGAAGAAAATGTTTTTGATTTTCACCAGGCATTGTTAAATGCAGGTCAACAGGTTTCTGATGCGTTGTACAGTTTTCAATCGGCGCAGGAAAAAAGAAGCATCCGTACACAGCAGTTAGAGGCGCTGAAGAAAGCGGTGGATTATAACCGTGAGTTACTAAATTATGGTTATGCACAAACCTCCTACCTGGATGTATTGACTTCTGAGCAGGGATATTTTTCAGCACAACTCAATGAAGTGAGCGACCAGCTTCAACAATTATCCGCGGTGGTAAACCTGTATCAAAGTTTGGGCGGAGGTTGGAAGTAGTATTTAAAGCCTGATTATATTTTTAAGAAAACGGACGTTTAATTTAAAAGCCTTTTTGCAGTATTGTAGCTATTTTTAGATATGGCATATTCTGCCTCTTTAATATTTTGTTGCATCATTTCATTTTTTGTGCTTTAAACTTTTTTCTGAATAATTTGAGTATGATTTTTTATAATTAGATCACGTCAATTTTAATACCATTTGTTACATCATTCACACATTCCGGAGCGATTAAATGTTAAACCCGGGATTTCTAATGCGTAAACTGCTTGGAATAATTTCTATTCAAATTCAATCCAACGAGAGTGAAGGAAAATATACCAGGCACCCCCTTTTCATCAGAATAAAATAAAAATAAATCCATTTGCAAATTTTCATACTGAAGTGAAATCGTTGGGCGAACACATTGGATCTGATAAAACCATTATTGTCTGAGGCGTTTCCCATCAAACGAGTCTTTGAAATAAAAATCGCTTCCGATAAACACAATGTAAAGTATTTCATAAAATCCGATGCCGGCTTAGCTTTTAGCCCACTTTGTAACAGTATAGCCTACACGGATTTAATGGATCACCTATCGTTGGTATTAACTTCCCGGGGCAGGATTGCTGATTGGTTCCTTCAAGCCATTTAATGAAACACCCGAACATGCTTCATTAAAATTTTTGCACCTGATTTCTTAAATGAATGCATTACAAAACCAGCTACATTCATTTTCAAACCATAAGCATGGGTCAAACTGTTATTATGATTTCGATTATACATTACCGTGTTGATGCACGTAACCGGTTCTTTTTTAAAAACCAGTTTCGATTTTTTAAAAGAACCCGTCGAAAATATAACTGTTCGATTTTTATGAACGGGGTTGGATGGCAGCAAGTTTGTTCAGGAATTGGAATTTTCATCCATCGAGCGTATTTCCATTTTTTCTTTTTTTACATCCTGCCTTATTAACCCAAATAAACTCATATAAAGATTAGCGATCCATACCAATGCAAACCCTGCTATGATATAGCCCCTCCAGTCATCCATTAATAATTTAAAACCGGTCATTACAAGGAACAATATGGTAACGTAGTGGCTGAAACAATATTCGCAGGTAAAAAGATAAAAGAATTTTCTTTCTAATAGTGTTTTACCTTTTTCGCAATGCTTAAGGCAATATTCCCGTGGCTCCCTGAATACTTCTTCATGTGTAACGGTCCATGCTACGCAGGCGATGGGTATTGCTAATAAGAAGAGCCATGCTGCCTGTAAACTAATTGTCATACAACTACTGATTTTTTTTGATAAAATGGATAATCAATATATCCTTTTCACCCACACTGCAAGAACAGATCCGTTTTCAAATCCTGTGATAAAGGCCAATCATTTATTATCCGCTTCACCAGATCAGAGTTATTAATGAAGGGTCTTCCAAACGCAACCAGGCCTGCCCCGCTATTCATTTGTCATGTTTATGCTAATGTTACCTATAGTTTTTCAATTTTTACTTTATTATCCAAGGCAAAGCCGTTCGAAAAATCACTGAAATTCTTTATGCTAATCATAGCAATTTGGTCTACGGTTTTACAAAAGAATATTGTTCGTTTAATCATAACAGTTAGTTTGGATTCGCGCCTCCAGGCTGTTGAAATCCACCTTGTTTATCCATTGCCTTTTGTCGAAAGTTTTTTAAAACTTCTGGTTTTTTTAAGCAGTCTTTACCCCAAAGAGGTAACCAACAAAGGCAGTTATTCCCATAGCTACTGTACCCCAGAAACAAATCCGTAGAATCCCTTTTGTAACATTTGAGCCACCTGTATTTGCCGCAACTGCACCCGACAATGCAAGGAAAACTATAGAAAATGAATACTGGTAAATAACCATATGCCGTATGGGGGCAAACAAAGAAACTAAAAGAGGCAACAACCCTCCTGAGACGAATGAAAGACCTGAAGCCAAAGATGCCTGCAATGGTTTTGGTTCAGTAATTTTATTAATCCCCAATTCATCCCTTGCATGGGCTTCCAGCTCATTATGTTTTGTAAGTTGTACCGCCACCTGCATTGCAAGGCTACGTTCCAAACCACGGTCCTGGTATATTTTAGCCAATTCTTTCAATTCTGCCGCAGGCATGTTATCAAGCTCTGTTTGCTCTCTTTTTAAATCGGCCGTTTCTATATCCGATTGTGAACTAACGGAAACGTATTCGCCCGCTGCCATTGATAATGCCCCCGCAACAAGGCCTGCCAAAGCCGCGAGAATGATCGGGCTTCTTGAAGAGCTGGCTGCTGCCACACCAATTACTAAACTGGTTGTCGAAAGAATGCCATCATTTACGCCCAGTACCGCAGCTCTAAGCCACCCGCTTCTATTTACAAAATGTTTCTCAGTTTTCAAGTACTATAGTATAAATTTCTAAAAAAAAAGAAAAGGGGCCGGATGAAAATCCACCCCTGGTATAATCCAATATCCAATGAAAAACCGGGTTTGAAACTGTAAATCCAGTTTCCTAATATTTTTTACATGACCTGTTTCTTGTTCAAATTCAGAGTCTAATTAACTAATTAAGATACTTCATGAAATTGTAGGCACCAAAATCATTAGACATGATCATAAGTATCTTCACAGCCCGGTTTTTCTACACTTCATTCTTCCAATCGGGAGCCAACAGCGCCTGCGGCGATATAAGCACTTTGCGCCCATTGAACCAATTGCCTGTCTCTACAATTAAATACCGGATAGTCCAGCTTTGATCATCAAAGTAAAACTCGTTAACTTTTCCTATTTCGCTATCAGTTGCTCCCATAGTATAACCGACTAAGATTTAATAATTCTTTTCATTTAATTTGAATTTTAAATAGCGTTAATTTATCCGTATCCATTTCCGTGCCATGTGCTTAACTGTTTCCTGGCAAGGTTTTAATGAACGACGCCTGGTTTTTAAAAATACCCTAGTTGAAAAAATATTACGCTGATTTATTCGTACCCGCTTTTAATAACTGTTGAAATCATTTTAAACCTTCCGTTTGGCATTATCTGGTTAGATGAATGAGCTGGTATGATGATTCCCTGGCCGGTAAGAAGTAAGCTGGACACTTTATTAATTACAATATTTGCTTTTCCTTCAATGATTTGTACGAAGGTGTCAAAAGGTGATGTCTTTTCAGATAAACCCTCCCCGGTATCAAACGACATCACGCTCACATTTCCCGTTAATTTTTTTATGATGGTTTTACTGACTACCGAATTAGGTATGTATTCAATGATTTCAACAATGATATGTGATTTTCCTTTTTCCAGTTCTGCATTGTCTGATTTTGCGACGTTTTCCATTTTTTTGTTGCCTGTATTTTTCATCAGGTAAAGATGAATACTATTCTGTTAGCAAATGTTATATCAATCTGTGGAAAGGTTACATGATTCACACATCTTCAAGCATAGAGCGTCTTTTATCTTTAATTTGCTTGAAATGAGTAGGTGTGAGCCCTGTCACCTTTTTAAACTGTGCAGAAAGATGTGCAACGCTGCTGTAATGCAACTGGTAAGCAATTTCAGTAAGATTGAGTTCATCGTACACTAACAATTCTTTTACCCGCTCAATTTTGTGAGCAATCATAAAATGTTCGATAGTGGTACCCTGAACTTCTGAAAAAAGATTGGCGAGATAGGTATAATCGTATTGTAACTTTTGGCTCAGATAATCAGAAAAATTGATAGCTAAGGGTTCTTCAGAATAATGCGCCAATTCAATAATCACATTTTTTATCTTTTGAATTAAGTGACTCTTTTTATCATCTATTAATTCCAACCCCGATCTTAATAATGCTTTTTTAAATTGCTGTAGTTCGAGTGCTGAAATGTCTTCCATAATATCTG
>Ga0134126_10008991_pt1 | contig 12581 bp, 10 predicted proteins | sample KB31752_FD_96881 | JGI IMG/M metagenome (GOLD analysis project Ga0134126, IMG submission 96881) | Terrestrial soil microbial communities with excess Nitrogen fertilizer from Kellogg Biological Station, Michigan, USA - KB3-175-2 | ecosystem: Environmental > Terrestrial > Soil > Unclassified ...
ATCTCGCCGCGGCCGACTTGAAACGAGACGCCGCGCAGGGCCTCGATCTTGCGCCGGCCGAACAGGCCGTCGCGATACGTTTTGCGGATCGCTTGCACGTCGATGGCCGGTTCATCGCTCTGCATGGATTTTTAGGACACGGGTGCGCGGTCTGGGAAGTCGTTCATCGTAAGGGATTCGCTGCGAAAGCGGAAACCTTGGTAAGGAAAAACGCTCTATGCCGCCGCGACCCCATATCCCCTTTTTTGAGCGGTTGCTTCACTAAGCGACGCGACGCTAGCGATCAGTCGTTCGCGCCCGCTGCCCGAGCGGCGGCAACTAGTTCGCGGGCGGCAGGTGGCTTTGGACAGCCGCATAACGCGCAGGATCCATCAGCTCCAGCGAAATGCGGGTTTCTCTCATGACCTTCCGCCAAAAACCGCGAAATCGCAACCCGCCCGCGACGAGCGCTCGGCGGTGAGTTTGCCAGACGACGATCGCGGTCGCGCCGAACAACAGCCGATGGACCGCGTTCGTCAACAGCAACGACGTTCGCCAGCGGCGGCGCCGCAAGATCGCCAGGCGTTGCGACTGAAACCGGATGTGGGCGACTTCGTCTTTCAGAATCTGTTCGCAAAGCCGCCGCAAGACGACCGACTTCGTGGCCTTGCCGAGCGCGGCGTAGTAGACCTTGGCCATGACTTCAGCGGCCAGCAGCAGAGAAATCATCAGTTCCAACCCGGCCAACTGCCGCACGCGGCGAAAGACGCCGTTCGTCCAGTGCCGCTCGATTCGCGGGATGCCCGCCAGGTCGAGCCAGCGGCCCAGTTCGCGGCCGTGCCGCTGCTCTTCGGCGATGAACAACCGCAGTGCAGCCAGGTAGTCCTCGTCTCCGTAGGCCGCGGCATGACGCGCGGCGGCGGCCATCAGATGCCGGCCGCTGCCCATTTCGCCAATTTGAAACGTCGCCACGCTGCCGCCCACCGCCTCGCGCTCGGCGGCGGTCAAATCGACCCCCTCGCACCACGGAATCGGCCTCAAGGCTTCGGCATTGCGCTTGAAGTACTCCAACCAAGCGGCGGAGCTTATCAAAGCGTCTTTTCGAAACGTCGCCCTGCTTCGCTTCTGCGGAGCGTTGGCGGAAGCGATTTTGGGCGACGGAACCGCAAGCGTATTCTCGCTCGTCTTCATGGGGACGACTCCTTTCCGAGTTGACACAGGCGTTGAAATACGGCTTCGATCACGGCGTCGGGCGTCGACGTGCCCGCAGTCAGGCCAATGGTTTGTTGACCGGCGAACCAACCTGGCTGGATCTCGGCCGCGGATTGGACGTGATGCACCGGCTTCCCGCGCTCGCGGCACAGGGCGACGAGCTCGCGCGTGTTGTTCGAGCGGCGACCGCCGACCACGACCATCGCCTCGACGCGTTCGAGCAGGTTTTCCACGGCCGATTGGCGGTCGCGCGTCGGTTGGCAAACGGTATCGACGAAGCGAATGTCGGCCAGCGGGTTCTGGTCGCGGACCGCCGCGAGAATCGCCGCCGCCAAGCGCGGGGCCGTGGTCGTTTGGCAGACGACGCCGAGGCGCTCGCGCGCATAGCAATGCACGGCGCTCACGTCCGGAACGACGTCGAAACTCGGCAAGTCTTCGACGATGCCTTGCACTTCGACGTGACCGGGGCGGCCGATGACGAGCACATGCCGTCCTTCGGCCGCCAACTGTCGGGCGGCGCCGTGGGCGCGGCGCACCAACGGGCACGTGCCGTCGACCAACTGCTTCCCCGCGGCGAGCAAGCGAGACCGCTCGAGATCGCTGACGCCGTGCGCCGTAATCAATACGGCCGGCCGATCGTCGAGGCGCCCTCGCTGGTCCTCGGCGGCGACGCGAAATCCGGCCGATTCCAATTGGATGAGGACGCTTTCGTTGTGGACCAATTCGCCGTGGATCGTGACCGCGGCCGGATCGGGGATCGTCTCGACGATCGCCAAGGCATCGCGGACGCCGAAACAAAACCCCATTGCCTGAGCGCGGATGACTTGCATGCTTCGCTCCATCACTTTGTTACGCCGTGTACTTTGTAATGCAAAGTACATCCGGAAAAAAACAGCCGCAGACTCCCGCTAGGCGGTCGACCAGCCGGGCTTGCCGCGCTTGGCATGGCCCTTGGCAATCGCGGAGTTGGCGCCGCGCGCGGCGTCGCGCACGACTTGCTCCAGCACGCCGATGTAATCCAAGAACCGCCGCCGGCCTTGGGCCGTCATCCGGCAAAGCGTGTGGGGCCGGTTTTGCTCGAAGCCCTTTTCGACTTCCACCAAGCCGGCTTCCTGCAGCACCTTGAGATGCCGGCTTAAATTGCCGTCGGTCAGCGCGCAGAGCTCTTTGAGATCGTTGAACGCCAACCCTTCGGGGTTCGCAACCAGCGAAGTGAGCAGTCCCAGCCGCGCTTTTTCGTGCAGCGCCCGTTCGAGTCCCTCATAGGCGAAGCGGCCGCTCGCGGGCGCCGGTTTGTCTTTAGCCACGGTCGCGCTCCAATGACCAATACAGGATGACGGCGGCGCCTGCCTGTCCGACGCCGAAGCAACCGACCATGACCCACGGCGACAAGGCATGTTCTCCGCGACCGAACGCCAATGCCAACACGCCGGCAAATAGGTAATAGGCGCCGACCCAAAATGTCGCGCGCGGCAATAAGCGACACGAAGCGAACACGCCCAAGCTGAACAACACCGCCCACAGCCCGGGCAACAGGGCGACGCTTTCCGGGGCGCCGCGGGCCAGCGCAGCGGTGACCAGCCCGCCGGCCAGCACGCAGGGCAAGAACTGCTCGACGGCCATCCAAGTCAGTTTTGCGGCGTAAGGCGATCCGCCGCGCCGATGACGCCACGTCATTTCGATTCCCGTCGCGGCGAGGCAGATGGCGGCCGCCGAAGCCCAGAGCGCAAGCCATGCTGAGGGAGTTTGTTGGGGTTCATGAATCCAGCTCGCCTGAATCGCCGCCGCCGCGCAGGCGACAAAACTGGATCCGGCGACGACCGTCGAGCGATACCCGCGAAACGTTTCGGCGCGGGCGACATGCGCCCGAATTTCGGAGATCTGGGCCAGCGCCTCGCGAAGTTGCATCGCACAATCCTCGATTCTCGCCGCGGAGAATTAACTTTGCAATACAAAGTATACCGGCTCGACGACGGACTGGTCAAGGGGTTTTCGCCGAAAGGGGTGGAACCCCGGGATAGCAAGGCGGCCCGGCAACGCAGGCGGCAAAGCGGCCAGACGCCGCTGCTACTTTTCTTGTAACGGATTTCGGCCCCGAAGCGTCATAATTGCGGACGTACGGCAGAGCGGGCCAGCGAGGAAGACGGCGAATGTCCGAAAACCAGGGAATCGCCCAACGGGAGTGGGTGCTGACGGCGCTCGACGAGTTCGAGGGTCGGTTGCTGCGCTACTCCCAGCGGTTGACGAACGGCGATTCGGACCTGGCTCGCGACGTGGTGCAACATGCCTTCCTGCGCCTCTGCGATCAGCGCCCCGAGGAACTCAACGGCCGCCTGGCGGCTTGGCTGTTTGCGGTCTGCCGCAATCGGGCGATTGACATGAAGCGCAAGGACAGTCGGATCGAGCCGCTTTCTTCCGCCTGTGGATCGGAAACGCACGGTCGAGAATCCGACCCGGCCGAATCGGCGGAGAACCGAGACGCAGGCCAGCAAATTCGCAAGGCGATCGACAGCCTGCCCGAAAAGCAGCGCGACGTGGTGAATTTGTGGGCCGACGGATTCACTTATCGCGAGATCAGCCAGATTACCGAACACACCGAAAGCTACGTGCGCGTGATCGCTCACCGCGCGTTCCAGGCGCTGCGGCAGCATCCGTTGGTGACGCGGATGGTGCGAGCCGAGGCCGGGCAGGGCTGGCAATAGCTTTTGGGAATGGAGCTTGCGGAATGCTGTCCGGGCGCCCTCGTCCGGAACGACCATCGAGTCCGATCGAAAAAATGCTCCGGGCGAGGGCGCCCGGGCCACATTCGTTTTGCAAAGAAGTTAGAGACATGGACCACGAATCCGACGTTCCGCAACACGAGGCGAACGAGATCAAGCTGACCGCGTTTGCGCTTGGCGAATTGACGGAGGCCGAGCGGGCCGCGTTTCTGGCCCAGTCGCTCGACGCCGCGGCCGATTTGCAGGCCCTGGCCGAAATCGCCCGCGTCGGCGAATTGATCCGGCGAGCGCGGCGCGAAGAGGGCTATCCCGAACGGTCGAGCGAGTTGCGACAAACGCTCGAAGCGAGGCTGACGGAAGCGGCCGCGCCGACATTGCTCTTGCCGCCCAGCCGAAGCCGGCCGCCCCGGCACTTGTGGCTGCCGCTGAGCCTGGCCGCTTCGGCGCTGGTGATCGGCGGAACCGCCGTGGCGCTGATGCAGGTGCGTCACGCGGACGAACGACAAATAGCTCTCGCCGGGTTGCAAGGCGTCGAGCAACCAACGGGCGTTGCGAACTTGACGGCCCGCTCGCGCCTGGAGGATTCGGTCGAACTGAGCTTGGATGCCGAGTCCCTGGACTTCGGCTCCCAGGCGGAACGCCGCGACGGACAGACGGATCTCAAGCGCTCGAAGGAAAAAACGCCATTGGGCTTCGGGTTGGCAGAATCGGAAAAGCCCGAAGCCGCGGCAAGCGTGATTGCCGTCGACGGAAGCGCAGCGGCCGCAGAGATCGCTCCTACGGCAGGGCCCGAGACGAGTTTGGGACGGGGCTTCTCCTTGCAGCAGTTGGACTCGCTATCAACCTCTGAAATGCCTCTTGGCGGTAGGGCAATTGTGCCGGCCACCGGCAGCGGCGGCAGCGGGATGATGGGCGGAATGGGCGGTGGAATGGGCAGGCTACCGTCTCAATTCGGCGGATATGTGGCGCCGCAGCGGCAAAACACTATGAATTACGGCCGTCCCGCGGCTGGCGGTCAACCGCAAACGGCTGACGGGTACTACTATTTCGCGAAGCCTCGCGCGGCAACCGCTGGAGCGTCGGGCGCTGCAGCGCCGGCTTCTGGCGACGTGATGCGCAGCAGGCCCATGTACGGCCAGTCCGAGCCATTAGGAGAGGTGGGTGAAATCCGCGGCCGCGCGGGCGCCGTTTCGCCCGCGACCCAACCCGCTCTTCCAGCCATCGCGGCTCTTGAAGAGAAGGAGTTGGAACAGCAAATAGCCGAAGGCATTCCAGCGGCAGTACGATTTGGCGAAGCCGACCAATCCGCCGAGTCGTACGCCGCGATCGTCGAAAATCCATTCGTCAAAGTCGTCGATTCGCCCCTCTCGACGTTTTCGATCGACGTCGATACGGCCTCCTACGCCAACGTGCGGCGGTTCTTGAACTCGAACAGCCTGCCGCCGCCGGACGCGGTGCGGATCGAAGAACTGATCAACTATTTCCAGTACAGCTACCCGCAGCCTGAGGGCGACGTTCAATTCTCGGTCAATACGGAAGTCGCCGGTTGCCCGTGGAACGCCGAACATCGGCTGCTTCGCGTCGGGCTGAAAGGCCGCGAGATCGCCGTCGAGCGCCGTCCGGCGAGCAACTTGGTGTTTTTGCTGGACGTTTCCGGTTCGATGAACGAGCCCAACAAGCTGCCGCTGGTCAAAGAGGCAATGCTGCTGCTCACCGAGCAACTGGGCGAAAACGACCACGTGTCGATCGTGGTCTACGCCGGCAACTCCGGTTTGGTGCTGCCGCCGACCAACGGCGCCAACAAGCGCACCATCGAAGCGGCCATCAGCGGCCTGTCGCCCGGCGGTTCGACCAACGGCGGCGAAGGCATTCAGACGGCCTATGCCACGGCCCAGGCCAACTTCATCAAGCAGGGCGTGAACCGGGTGATCCTGGCCACCGACGGCGATTTCAACGTCGGCGTCACCGACCAGAACGACCTGGTCCGCCTGGTCGAAGAGCAGGCCCGCGGCGGCGTGTTTTTTAGCGCGCTCGGTTTCGGCACGGGCAACTTGAAAGACGGCACGCTCGAAAAGCTGGCCGACAAGGGTAACGGCAACTATGCCTATATCGACACGCTCGGCGAAGCCCGCAAAGTGCTGGTCGAGCAACTCTCGGGCACGCTGGTGACGATCGCCAAGGACGTGAAGCTGCAGATCGAATTCAACCCAGCGCAAGTCGATGCCTTCCGCCTGATCGGCTACGAGAACCGCGTGCTGGCCCATGCCGATTTCAACGACGATCGCAAGGACGCGGGCGACGTCGGCGCCGGCCACACCGTCACCGCGCTGTACGAGCTTGTTCCGCCCGGCAAGGCGGCGGGAGTCGCGGCGGTTGATGAGTTGAAGTATCAGCGCGTCGCGCCGGCCTTCAAACCGGCGGCCGAGAGCGACGAGTTGCTGACGCTCAAGCTGCGCTACAAGCAGCCCGACGGCGACAAGAGCCGGCTGCTCGAGCACGTCATCGCCGATTCAGGGAAGAAATACGGCCAAGCCAGCCGCGACTTCAAGTTCGCTTCCGCCGTGGCCGCGTTCGGCATGCTCTTGCGGCATTCGCCGAACGCCGGCGACGCGAATCTCGACGCCGTCTTGGAACTGGCCGGCGAAGGTCTCGACAGCGATCTGAACGGCTACCGGGCCGAGTTCATCGCCCTGGCGAAGAAGGCCAAAGAGTTGGCCTCGCCGAAATAGCAGGCGCCGCTGATTGACGGTTGGCCTGCCTGGTACGCGATTTGCGAGCGAGGCTACGACTCGTTCTCTCGCCAGAAGAAGTCACCACGACGGCGAGACGTCCGAGCTGCAAGGTCAGCCGCCGTGATCGCCGACGCATCCGCCACAGTCCCCAGCGAATCTGCAAGAGCGGCGGGTTTGCGGTATGTTTCGGACGAATCGGAAGGCATCCGGCGGCGGCGCCGCGGCGCCGGTTTCCGCTACGTTTCACCCGGCGGCAAGCCGCTTCGCGACTCGGAGACGCTCGGGAGAATCAGATCTCTGGCGATCCCGCCGGCTTGGACGGACGTCTGGATCTGTCCCGACCCGCGCGGCCATCTGCAAGCCACCGGCCGCGATGCGCGACGTCGAAAGCAATACCGATATCATCCTCGCTGGCGCACCGCGCGCGACGAAGCCAAGTACGATCGGCTCGTCGCCTTCGCCCGCGCCCTGCCCAAGCTGCGTCGGCGCGTTCGCCGAGACTTGAAACGTCGCGGTCTGCCGCGCGAAAAAGCGCTGGCCGCCGTCGTGCGATTGCTGGAGTCCACGCTGATTCGCGTCGGCAACGAAGAATACGCCCAGGCCAACGATTCCTTCGGCTTGACCACGCTGCGCAATCGGCACGCGCAGGTCAACGGGTCCAAGATTCGCTTCAGTTTTCGCGGCAAGAGCGGGATCAAGCACGAGGTCGAGCTCCACGACGCGCGGTTGGCCAAGATCGTCAGCAAATGCCAGGATCTGCCGGGCCAGGAATTGTTCGCTTATCTCGACGACGACAACGAGGCCCGCGACATCGGCTCTGCCGACGTGAATGATTACTTGCGGCAAGTCATGGGCCAGGATTTCACCGCCAAGGACTTTCGCACCTGGGCGGGGACTGCCTTGGCCGCGCAAGCGCTGAGCGAATTCGAAGACTTCGATTCCCAGGCTGCGGCGAAACGCAATATCACGCAGGCCATCGAGCGCGTGGCCGCTCGGCTCGGCAACACCAAAGCCGTCTGCCGGAAGTGTTACATTCATCCGGCGGTGATCGACGCCTACCTCGATCGCTCGCTGGTCGAAGTCCTCGAGCAGCGCGCCGAAGAAGAATTGCGAACCGCGCTCTCCGTCTTGCCCGCCGAAGAGGCCGCCGTGTTGGCCCTCTTGCAGCAGCGGATGGAAAAGCAATTGGGCGGCAAACGCCGCCGCGGCCGCAAGTCGATCATTGCGGTCCGCCCTCGGCGCCGTAGGCCGGCGGGACGCAAAGGTGGACGGCGGTCAACGAGCTTGAGACGGGCGCAAAAAAACGGGGGCCTCTGACGCGCCACGTACACATTGGCTGTGCAGGACGGTCAGGGGCAAGTCAACCGTCCGGCCGGTAGTCGTCAGAGGCCCCGCGGGCCAGTCTCAATAAGGCTCGCTTTTGTCGAGCGAGCATGACCTCTCCTATTGCAGCCCATGTGCCACGAGCGACCGCAACATGCCCCGCAGCATGCGATTGGGTTGCAAGCCAATACAGAACAAAGACTTGTGAATTCAAAAATCGCAAGACGCGCGCCCAACCCATGGCTCGACGGTCAACGATCGGCAGGAGGAATTGAACATCAGACTGCATGATGTTGCATCGATTTCCACCCAGATTGACTAGGGCGCGTCGAAGCGACGGGAACGCGGGAATAATCGTCTCACCCTGAGACACGACGACGACTCAAAAACACATAAATTATTGCAGTCGCTTAATTTGCGGCGCATGGCCGAACCGTCGATACGACCAAAATCTTCGATTCCGCCTCCTTCGGCTCATCGCGGCGCCGGCGGATCTTGTTCCCAATTTGAGATGGCTCGCAAAGAGGGGCGGGACCGCGTCGCAAGCTTGAATGGGAAATCGCATAAACAACTGGCCCTTTGGCTGCGTAAAGGGCGATACGGGGACGACTTCAGATTTCTCAACATCCGCGCGGATCGTCGCGAGCATCTGGTATTTCTCCCAGCGGCGCTAGACTGTCGCCAGGCAAAGCGGCTTGTATATTGGGAAGCCTGTTGCCCTGGGGGAGATCCGACTCGGCATCATTATGCCCAACAACCCTGCCACGATTGGTCGCTATCGCTGCGGTTCCGGCGAGCCGTTGCTCGTCATCGCCGGTCCCTGCGTGATCGAAAGCGAAGCATTGACGCTCGAGATCGCCCAGCGCCTGAAGCAGCTTGCGGCCGAGTTACCGATCCAACTCGTGTTCAAAGCCTCGTTCGATAAGGCCAATCGGACCAGCGCCTCGGCCTTTCGCGGACTGGGTTTGCAAGCCGGGCTGGCCGTGCTGCACCGGGTCCGAGAAGTCACTGGCCTGCCGGTGACCACCGACGTTCACGAATCGCAGCAGGCGGCCCCCGTGGCCGAGGTTTGCGAACTGCTGCAGATTCCGGCCTTCCTTGCCCGCCAAACCGACCTGCTCGTGGCCGCGGCCGAGACGGGGCGCGCGGTGAATGTGAAGAAGGGGCAATTCATGGCGCCTTGGGACATGCGGCACGTTGTCGCCAAGCTCGAATCGGCCGGCTGCCAGAACGTGCTGCTCTGCGAGCGCGGCACCTTCTTCGGTTACGGCCGGCTGGTGAACGACATGCGGGCGATCCCTCAAATGCAGAGCTTGGGAGTCCCGGTGGTCTTCGACGCCACGCATAGCGTTCAAGAACCGGGCGGCTTGGGTTCCGCCACCGGCGGCAATCGCGCGATGGTCGAGCCGTTGGCCCGCGCCGCCACGGCCATCGGCGTGAACGGCCTGTTCTTCGAAACCCATCCCCAACCCGATACCTCGCCGAGCGACGGCCCCAACATGGTGCCGCTCGACCAGTTCGGCGATCTTTTGCGCCGCTTGGTCAAGTTGCGGCAAGCCGTGGAGAATCTTGGTGCCTAGTCGAACCTTGTCGCCCGCTCTGTGGTGCGCCCTATGGTGCGCGCTGGCCGTCGGTTGCGACGACCGGAGAAGCCCTGCTCCGGCGGGCAGTTCAAGCCCGCAAACCATGAGCGCGAGGCAGAGCGACGACACGCTGCGCTACGCGCTCGCTTTGCTCGACAGCAACGACGGGGTCGATGCCGCCGAAGCGGCGCAGCGCGAAAGCGACAGGCGAGAGAGCAGCTCGCTCGACGAACCCGCGCGGCGGCTGATCTACGGTCAGATTCCCAGTTCTCTCGCCGACCAACTCAATCGCTGGCTCGGCTCTCAAAAGACGCCCGACGATTGGAAGCCGGAGTCGCTCCTTTCGGACTTGCCCGAACCGTTGCGAGAATTGCCGGCGGTCCAGAACCTCGGCGACAAGCGGTTCTCGAACACCGACGGCGCCGTGCTGCGCGAGCAACGTTGGCTGCACGAAATCGCGAGCTGGGTCTGCGGCGACGCCAGCGACGACCTCGAACGGGGGCGGCGGCTCTTCGATTGGACCATTCGCAATATTCAACTCGACGCGGCCCCCGGCTCGGACGAAGAACAAGCCCGTCCCCCGTATCTGCCGTGGCATCTATTGGCGCTGGGTCATGGCCAGGCGCAAGATCGGGCCTGGTTGTTCATGTTGCTCGCGCGGCAGCAAGCGCTCGACGTTGTGCTGCTCGAACCGGCTTCGGAAGAGCCGACGACCCTTTTGGGCCTGCTGCATGACGATCAACTGTATCTGTTCGACGCCCAGCTTGGCGCGGCCATCCCCGGTCCGCAGCAAGACGGCGCCCCAGGGGCCCCCATCGCGACGCTCGCGCAGGTCGCCGAGGACGACGGTCTGCTGCGTCGGCTGGACCTGGACGCCGAGCACCCTTATCCGCTGATGTCGTCCGATCTCTCGAAGGTTGTCGCGGTGATCGAAGCATCGCCGGTCTATTTGGAGCGGCGGATGGCTTTGCTCGAAGCACGGCTGGTCGGCGACGAAAAACTCGTGCTCTCGTTCGATGCATCGGCGCTTGCCGTGCGCCTTAAGGCTTGTTCGCATGTCGAGAAGGCCGAACTGTGGCAATTGCCCTTCGAGCGGTTGCAAGGACTCGCCCAGCGTAAATCGCGGGGCGTAAAACGCTTGGTGAGCGAGATGCAAGTGCTGATGGCAGAGTACCCGCACGTCGTGAAAAAGAAGCAAGAGATGGCGATGGCCCTGTGGCGCGGGCGCGTGCAGCATTTGCTCGGCCGGTTCACGGGCGAGAGCAGCGCCAATTACTTCTATCAATTTACCCGCATCTCCGATGCGGACATCGAGCGGCTCGCGACCTCCCTCGGCGCAGCCCGGCCGGGCGAACCTCCGCAGATGGCACGATACAGCAGGTCGGTTAAAGATTATCCGGCAGTCAAGCGCGATTCCAGCTATTGGCTGGGCTTGGTGGCTTTCGAGCGGGGCGACTATGTGACGGCCTTGGATTACTTCGAAAAGCGCACCTTGGAGGCCTCGCCCGACGGGCCTTGGACGGCCGCAGCGCGCTACAATCTCGGGCGGGCCTACGAAGCCCTGGGGCGACGAAACGAGGCCATCGCGGCCTATCGCGGCGACGATTCTGCCCAGCGCCCTGGCAGCGAGCTGCGCGCCCGCTGGCTGGAGCAGGCGCCGGCCACCGACGCGAACGAGGAATGAGCCGGCGTGTGGTGCGCAGACCGCCGCAACGGCCCTTGTCGCTCGGCGGCGGCGCTGATAAATTACTTTATTACCTTACCTTTAAACCCAGTAGAATGGCCGGCGGAGTTTGGCTCCCGCCCGGACTTTCTGGCGAGTTTTGACGAGGACCGCGGACCATGAAAAAGAGCATTCACCCGAAGTACTTCGAGACGACGGTCAAATGCGGTTGCGGCAACACGTTCAAGACCCGCAGCACCATGCCGGAGTTGAAGATCGATATTTGCAGCGCCTGCCACCCCTTCTACACCGGCAAGCTCAAGTACGTCGATACGGCCGGCCGGATCGAGAAGTTCAAGAACAAGTTCGCCGGCGCGGGCTATGCCAGCTTGAATCGCGGCAAAAAGGCCGCCAAGGCCGCTCCGGCCGGCGAAGCGGCCGAAGGCTAGCTTCGGCGCTCGCTTGATATTTCCCCGAAATGGACCTCTGTCTGGCGATCGGCGCGCGGACCCGCATGCGGCGTTCGGTATTGCTTGGCAATTAACGTGCTCGCCCCTTCCGGCGCCGTTTCTCGGTTGGTTTTTCGCCCCTGAAGCAAGGATCTCCGATGCGCGATTTGCTCGATGAAAAACTGGCCCGCTTCGACGAGCTCGAAAAGCAGCTCCTCGATCCGGCCGTGCTCTCGAACTCGTCTCAACTCGCCCTCGTGGCGCGCGAGCGCGGCTCGTTGGCCAAGCTGGCGATGAAGTATCGCCATTTCAAGGGGCTCAACGCGCAGATCAGCGACGCTTTGCAAATGGTCGAAGGCGCCGACGCCGAAATGCGCGAACTGGCCGAGGCCGAGTTGCCGCAACTCAAGGCGGAGCGAGAAGCCATCTGGAGCGAACTTCTGGACATGACCATCGGCGGCGAAGACGCCAACCGCACGCGCTGCGTGATGGAAATTCGCGCCGGCACCGGAGGCGACGAGGCCGCGCTATTCGCCCGCGACTTATACGAAATGTACAAGCATTACGGTGAGACGAAGGGCTGGAAGCTCGAAGTCCTCGAACTGCACCCGACCGAGTTGGGCGGCTTCAAAGAAATCATTCTCGGCGTCGAGGGCGAAGGCGTCTACCGGGAACTGCAATACGAAAGCGGCGGCCATCGCGTGCAGCGCGTGCCGGAAACCGAGGCCAAGGGGCGCATCCACACTTCGGCCGCCACCGTGGCCGTGATGCCGGAGCCGGAAGACGTCGAAATCAATCTCAAGCCCGAAGATTATCGGCTCGACCTGTTCTGCGCCAGCGGCCCCGGCGGCCAGCACGTCAACAAGACGGCCTCGGCCGTGCGATTGACCCACTACGAGACGAATATCGTCGTCAGTTGC
>Ga0134126_10008993_pt1 | contig 12581 bp, 11 predicted proteins | sample KB31752_FD_96881 | JGI IMG/M metagenome (GOLD analysis project Ga0134126, IMG submission 96881) | Terrestrial soil microbial communities with excess Nitrogen fertilizer from Kellogg Biological Station, Michigan, USA - KB3-175-2 | ecosystem: Environmental > Terrestrial > Soil > Unclassified ...
AGCTCGCCGCCGCCGCGCACGTGCGCCACCGCGAAGACGCCGCCGAGGTCGAGCCAGGGCAGGATGCGCGGGATGAAGGCGGCGTCCTGGTCGATGCCGTAGGCGCCGTAGGCGTCGAGCAGCAGCGGCGCCTCGCCGTCGCGAGCCATTCCCTTCTTGAAGACGATCGACAGCGGGACCATTACCCCGTCGCGCGCCTTCACCCGCACCTCGGCGCTGTCGTAGGCAGCGACGTCGATATCGGGCTTCGGCGCGAGGTCGGTGACCGTCACCGAGCCGTCCGGCGCCGCATGGCAGACCACCGGCGGGCGCACCCAGCCTGCGATCTGGAACCAGCAGCCGTCGGTGAGCGGATCGGTGGTCACGAACGTGATCGAACCCTCGAACGGCAGCTTGATCGGCGTCCGGGCGCCCTCCGGCCCGAGCCGGAAGAGGCCGCTGACGCCGCCGTTCAGCGTCTGCACGTAGACGCCGTCGCGGGCGCTGGAGAGCGACTTGATCACGCCCTCGCCCTGCGGCTCGACCTCGCGCGCCGCGGCGAAGCTCGGCTGCGGCCCCTTCGTCTTCACGACGCGGTAGCGCGGCGCATCCTTGTGGGTGAGCAGGTAGAGGTCGTCCCGGCCGAGCAGGGCGGCGCCCGTCACGTCGTCGGCGGCCGTGCAGACCTTGCGCCAGGCCGGCTTGCCGGCGATCGCGGCGTCGAGCGGGCTGACATAGAGGTCGACCTCGTTCTGCACGCCGCGCGCGACCACCCCCAGCGCGAGGTCGCAGCCGGCCTGCGCGGCGACGACGGGGAACGAGATGTCCTCGATCGCCACGGCTGGGTCGAGGCCATGGCCCAGCACCTTGACGTCGGCGGCCGGGTCGGTCCCGACCTTGTGGAACCAGCAGATGCTGTCGAGATAGTGGTCCGGGTCGCCGTGCTTGGTCCCCGCCTTCAGCCGGTTGACGAAAACGCCGCCGCCGTCCGGCGCCCAGGAGGGCGAGCCGAACTGGGCGCGATCGAGCGCGTCGGGCAACTCCTTGCCGGTGGCGGTCTCGATGAAGCGGAGCACCGAGTTCTCGGAGCCGCCGGCCGACACGCCGTAGGCGACAAGCTTGCCGTCCGGCGAGGCGGCCCAGTAGTCGAGCGAATTGTGCGTGCCGGCGGCGGCCGCCGCCTCGGGATCGATGAGCAGCCGGTCCTGTCCGGCGAGCCCTTCGCGAACGAAGAGCTTGAAGGTCGCCGCGCCGGCGGGGCGCAACTCGGTGAAGATGTAGGGCCCGGCCGACTGCACGGAGGTCACCACGGCCAGCGCGCCGGAAGCGCCGGCTATCTTCTGCGCCAGCGTGTCGCGTCCGGGAATGCGGCTCAGCACGGCGCGCGCGTAGGCGTTCTGGCCGGCCAGGTAGGGCGCCCATTCGGGATCCTTGGGGTTCTCCATCCAGCGATAGGGATCGGTGACGGCGACGCCGTGCAGCGTCTCGGTGACCGGGCGCACGGAGGCGACGGGCGGCTTCGGCAGGGGGGCGTCGGCGAAGGCGAGGCGCGGCGCGGCCGCCGCCAGCGAAGCCGCGCCGCTGGCCGCCAGCAGCCGTCGCCGATCGATTGCGTTCATGTCGCAGCACCCCCTGTTAGCGCAACTTACAACCGCTCTTCGGCGGACTCGCGCAAGCAACACCTCTCGTCGCGCTGTTCCGCCACCGGATCAACCCTCAGCGGCAAGCTGTTGAAAGGAGTGCGACTTATCGGAAGCTTCGCGCCGGCCGCAGGCCTTAGTCTCACGCGACCGGCTACGGCAAGGGCAGGCGCGGCGGGGCGAAGCTGGCGTGGGTGGCGCCGAACAGGCTGGCGATCGCCGCCTGGCGAGGGCCCGCGACGCCGTAGAGCATGACCGCGCGGACGACCGGCTTGGCGGCGGTGGTGACGATGCGGGCGAAAGCGGCGAACGCCTCCTCGCTCTCGAAGTTCGACGGGCACTCGATGGAGACGCCGTGCAGGCCGACGTCCTGCAGCGCGGCGAGGCCGCCGAGCGGCGGCGCGTTCAGGCGCCCGACGATGAACAGGCAGTGCGGCCGCATCGGCCCGGTCGCGGCCAGCAGGCCGCTGGGCGGCGCGCCTTCGATGTCGCAGACCTCCAGGATCACGCCGCGCTGCACGCTGGCCTGGGCGGCCTCGAAGAACTCGGCCAGCATCGAGCGGCCGCGGTGGCTGGAGAGGGTGGCGAACGAGACCGGCAGGATCAGGCTGGGCTCGCGCACGCCGGCCGACTGCTGCTGCAGGCGGTTGAGGCCGCGGGCGAGGGTGGCGTAGTCGATCCGCTCGATGTCGCCGCTGGTCAGCTGGCCGAAATCGGCCGGCGTCAGCGGGATCTCGCTGGGGGACAGCAGCGCCTTGCGGGTCATCCGAAAGCCGATCCGCCCGTAAGTCTTCAGCTGGAACACCGGCTCGAGCTGCGAGGAAGCCCGCAACCGGCGGCCGTCGGCCGCGGTGAATGGGCTCCAGCGGTCCTGCGACATCAGGTTGGGCGCGGCGCTGGCGGCCCGCGTCCGCTCGGCGCTCTCCCTGGACGCCTCGGCCTGCACCTCGGTGGTGTCCAGCTTGCGCGCGCCGATGACGCAGTCGTCGATGGTCAGCACCTCGTGCACGACGATGTCGCTGACCAAGGCTTCCCCTAAGAAGAAGGTCAGCACGTCGCGCAGGCAGTTCAGGCAGTAGGCCTGGCCGGCGAGCCGGCTGACGTTCGGCTGCGCGACCACGAAGTCGGTCTCGGAGACGCGCAGGAAAAAGCCGTGCGGCCCGACCTGCTTGCGCAGCGCCGTCTGCACGTGTTCGAACACCCGCTCGCGGCGGCCGAGCCAGCGCGGGCCGAAGCGCTCGCGAATCGCATCCAGCCCCATCAGGCAGACCTTGCCCTCGGCCATCATCGGCGACGACTTGATCTGCTCAAGCGCCTGGCGGGCGTCGGCGTCGATGAATCGCTTCGCGCCGGGCAACGCCTCGGCGGCATCGACCAACGATTCGGCGAGTGCGTTCATCTGCTCAAAAGCTCGGTCAGCGGAATCGCTCCCGACTGGATTGTCCGGCCAAAGCCCCTGACGAAGTCTTGACGCGGCGCGCCAAACGCGGGTCGCAAATTGTTTGCAGAGCTGTCGCTCAACCGTCGCCGACCGATCACCAAAGCGTCGCAGCGCTCAGCTAGTTCCGGCTGATCCATCGGGGGACGCCGGGGCGAGCACGCCCCTCGCTCAACCTCCGTGGGCAGAGGGGATCGAGACCATGCAGACGACGATCGTGGCGCGCTCCAGGCGGGGCGCGCGCAAGGCGCTTGTGCTGACCACGTCCGTGGCGGCCCTGGCGCTGGCCGCAGGCGCCGCCTGCGCCGACGACGCGACGGCCACCAGCGCGCCCGGCTCGGCGCCGGCGAACCCCGACGCGGCGAAGCCGGACTACGGCGAACGGGTCTCCGAGCTCGTCGTCACCGCCGCGCCGGCCACCGCGCCGGCCGTCGCCCCGGTGCTGGCGCCGCTGCAGGCGACGGAGCCCACCTCCATCGTCACCCGCTCGGCGATCGACCAGTTCGTGCCGCAGACGGGCGACTTCTCGCAGGCGATCCTGCTGACGCCGTCGGTCGCGGGCATTTCCCAGAATGGCCCCGGCTTCTACGAGGCCAAGTCGACGCTGCGCGGCTTCAAGGATGGCCAGTACAACGTCACCTACGACGGCATCCCGTTCGGCGACACCAACGACTTCACCCACCACTCCACCTCGTTCTTCCCGGCCTCCAATATCGGCGCGGTGACGGTGGAGCGCGGCCCCGGCATGGCGAGTCAGCTCGGCGAGGCGACCTTCGGCGGCTCTGTCAACATGTTCTCGCCCGAGGTCAGCGACTTCCGCGGCGCCTCGGCGCAGCTGACCTACGGCTCCTGGAACACGGCCCAGTCGATCCTCAAGGTGAACACCGGCGACCTCTCCTGGCTGGTCGGCACCCACAGCTTCGTGGCGCTGCAGCAGGCGAAGACCGACGGCGCGCTGACCCACAGCGGCGCCTACGGCATCAACGAGATGGTGCGCAGCGTCACGCCGCTCAGCGACCACTTCACGCTGACCCTGTTCACCTCGGTCAACTACACGAAGGTTTACGAGGACGATAACAACGGCGCGACGCGCCAGCAGGTGGCGCTGTTCGGCAAGGACTTCGCGCTGACCGACAATCCGTTCTTCCCGGCCAGCAGCATGGCGGCGCTGGCCGGCCCGGCGGGACAGACGACGCCGACCACGGTGTGGCCGGGCGCCTACTACAAGTACAACACCGTCAGTAAGCAGACGGACTTCGAGTACATGCGGATCGCCGGCGACTTCTCGCCCACCCTGCACCTCGAGCAGACCTTCTACACCTACTACTACAACAACCACACGCTCTCGCCGGAGGACGTCACCGGCTCGCGCGCGATCTTCACCCAGCCGACGCTGGTGGGCGGCAAGCCAGGCCCGAAGGTGCTGGGCGACATCCCGGCCTACACCAAGCTCAACCAATACCGGGTCTATGGCGACATCACGCGCTTCGACGACGACTTCGCCAGCTGGGGGACCCTGCGCCTCGGCGTCTGGGCCGAGGCCGTCTCCACCCACCGTGTCCGCAGCGACTTCGACTTCACGCTGGGCGGCGTACCCAACTACGACCAGAAGTCTGCCCCGTTCAACATTCAGTACGACCAGCATTCGACGACCCAGCAGGTGCAGCCGTTCGTCGACCTCGAGTTGAAGCCGGTTCCGCAATTCACGATCACGCCGGGCTTCAAGTACGTCACCATCGGGCGCGACGTCTGGGGGCCGTTCAACCAGACCGCACGCGACAACGTCGAGCAGCGCGACACCTTCACCAAGCCGCTGTGGTACTTCACGGCGAACTACAAGATCATGGACAACTGGTCGGTGTACGCACAGTACGCCCAGGGCTTCCTGGCCCCGCCGCTCAGCGTTCTGCAGGTCAAAGGCACGATCGACACCTCGCAGCTGCAGCCGCAGCAGACCACCAACTACCAGGTCGGCTCGGTCTACCAGAGCCAGCGGGTGACGCTGGACGGCGACTTCTACTACATCGACTTCAACAACCTGATCTCTAGCTTTACCAACACGTCTATCAACACCGGCGCGGTCTGCCCGACGAACGAGACCTGCTTCGAGAACATCAAGGGCGCGGTCTACAAGGGCGTCGAAGGCGAGGGGACGGTCGAGGCGATGGACCACCTGTTCCTCTTCGCCAACGGCTCCTGGAACTCGGCGAAGGACAAGCTGAACGGCCAGCAGATCGCGGGCGCGCCGGCCTACACGGCTGCGGCGGGCGCGATCTACAAGGAGCACGCCTGGAGCGTCTCGCTGCTCGACAAGCTGGTCGGCGACACCTGGCAGGTGGAGGGCAACCCCTTCTACCACACGGGCGCCTACAACGAACTGGACCTGACCGGCGTCTACACGATCCAGCGCTGGCGGCTCGAGGCGGGAATATACAACTTGCTGAACAGCCAGCAGATCTACAATATCAGCCCGAACAAGAGCACGGCGACGTCACTGAGCAACCCGGCGACGCTGCTCGACCAGCTCTACTTCCAGCCGCCGATCAACTTCCAGATCTCGGCCCGCTATACGTTCTGAGGCGGGGCAGACGGCGGCGAGGCAGGCGTCTCGCCGCGCAGGCGCCGCTGGCTCTCCGCGAGGCGTGCGTCTGCCTCGGCCAGCTGCTCGTTCTCGCGGTCGGCCGCCTCGGCGACCTCGCGGGTGTGCTCGCGGGCGCGCCGATAGGCCCGCGCGGCCGTGCGCTTGGGGCCAGCCCCCATGATCAGCAGCGCGATGCCGACGAAGGGGAACAGCGCCAGCAGGAGGAGGGCGGTCAGCTGCATGGGTGGCAAGCGCCTCCACGTCGTTCGTTCCCGAGCCCGGCGCCGACCGCGACGATAGCGGCAAGCAGGGCGCCGCGCATCGGGGGTGTAACACGCGGCCGTCCGTGCGCTCCAACTGATCGAGGCGCGGCCGCTAACCCTCCGCCTTCACCGCGACGGTGAGCGGCTGGCGGATCGCCTGGAAGGCCGGCAGCGCCTCGCAGCGCGCCGAGTGGTCCGCGAGCCGTGGCCAGCGGGCGGCGTCGAAGAGGCGCGGATGGGCCTCGCGCAGGAAGGTCAGCGCGCAGCCGACCATGACGTCGGCGTGACCGAGCTCGGGGCCGACCCACCAGTCGCCCGGCGAGGCGGCGCGGTCGGCCTCCAGGACGGCGAGCACGTCGCCGATCTGCGCCTCGCAGCGTTCGATCCAGACCGGCGATGGGGCGGCGTGCAGGACGCCCTCGTAGAGCAGGCTGACCGCCTTGTCGGCCAGGCCAGAGCCCAGCGCGCAGATCTTCAGAGCACGCCGCCGCATGGGGCCGGAGCTTGGCAGCATGGCGCGCGCCGGTCCGGCCATCTCGTCGAGCGCGTCGAGGATCATGGCGCTTTCGATCAGCGTCTCGCCGTCGTCCAGCACCAGCGTCGGCACGCGGCGCAGCGGATTGAGCCTGGCGAGCGCGTCGGCGTCAGCCCAGACCGACCAGGGCCGCTGCTCGAAGCCCATTCCGTAGAGCGTCAGCGCGACGCCGACGCGGCGCACGAAGGGCGAGTCGTACTGGCCGACGAGGATCATGGCGCGCGCTTCCGCAGGTGAGTGACAAGCGCAGCTATGGCCGCGCGCCGGCCACGGCAACGGCGCGGCGGATCAACTCGTGTTTCCGCCTGTGCCGCTGGCCGCTAGAGAAGAAGGCCGAGACAGACCTCGACCTGGGGAGCGCCGCCATGGACCGCGCCAGTCCCGCCGCAGACGCGCCGCCCGTCGCGATCGGCGCGCCGCAGCTGACCTGCTACCGGCTCCATCGAGGCTCGCCGGAGCTGAAGCCGGCGCGGCCCGACCGCGGCTGGATGGACCTGACCCACGAGCGGTACGCCTATCGCTGCACCCCGCTGTCGATCGCCAACGCCAGCGGCTGGACCATCGAGCTGCCGTTTGCCTTCGAAGCGGCGTGGTTCGGCGGCGACGAACTGGGCGCAGTGCAGTTGCGCTCCGACGACGAGCGGATGGCCCACCATGTCTCGTCGCACTTCGGGCATGGCGTGATCACCTTCCACGCCGGCTGGCTCTTCCGCACCTCGCCGGGCTGGGCGGTGTGGACGCGCGGGCCGCCGAACTGGGTGAAGGACGGCGTCGTCGCGCTCGACGGGCTGGTGGAGACCGACTGGCTGCCGTTCCCGTTCACGATGAACTGGCGCTTCACGCGGCCGGGCGTGGTGCGCTTCGAGGCGGGCGAGCCGTTCTGCTTCATCACGCTGGCCCCGCACGGCCTCTTGGACGCGGTGCAGCCGACCATCGCCACGCTCGACGAGGACCCGGCGCTGAAGAGCGCCTACGAGGCCTGGTCGGCGAGCCGCGCCGACTTCAGCGAGCGGCTCGCGCGCGAGGAGGAGCGGGCGGTCGCCGAGAAGTGGCAGCGCACCTACCTGCAGGGACGCGGCGGCATCGAGGACGGCCGGCCGGTCTATCACCTCTCCCGCCGCCGGCTGCTGACGCCGATTGGGCCGGCCTCGGATAACGACGACGAAGCGGGCGCGGCGGCTGCGGAGGACTAGCGTGATGATGAGCGGCGGATGCCTGTGCGGCCAGGTGCGCTACGAAACGGACGCTGCGCCGGCCTGGACGGCGATCTGCTACTGCCGCGACTGCCAGCGCGCCTCGGGCAGCGGCTACATGCCGGTGATGGGCGTCCGGCGCGCCGACATGCGGATCACCGGCGAGACCAGGGCATTCGAGGTCGCCGCCGTGCGCGGACCCTCCACGCGGCACTTCTGCCCCACCTGCGGCAGCCTGATCTTCGGCGGCGTCGAGGGGCCGGCGGACGGGACCATGTCGGTCTACGTAGGCACGCTGGACGACCCGTCCGCCTGGCGCCCGCAGATCGCCATCTTCACCCGCTCGCGGATGCCGTGGGACTGCGCGGTCGCCGGCGCGGCCGAGTTCGAGGCGATGCCGGGCTAGCGCCGCCGGGCCCGGTCGGTTAGGCGGGGCGCATGTCCAAGCTCAGCGGGAAGGCCGCCCTCGTGACAGGCGGCGGCAGGGGAATTGGCGCGGCCATCGCGCGGCGGCTGGCGGCCGAAGACGCGCGGGTGGCGATCACCTTCCACGCCTCGGCCGCGCCGGCGGCGGCGCTGGTCAGCGAGATCACAGCGGCGGGCGGCGAGGTGGTCGCGCTCGAGGCCGACATGGCCGATCCGGCGGCGGTGCGCGGGGCGGTGGCCGAGACGGTCCGGCGCTTCGGGCGGCTCGACATCCTGGTCAACAATGCCGGCATGGGCGTCGCGGCGAGCCTCGAGGACACCGCCATGGCGGACTTCGAAGCCTGCGTGGCGGTCAACTTCACCGCCGTGTTCGTGGCCATGCAGGAAGCCGCCCGCCACATGACCGGCGGCGGGCGGATCATCACCATCGGCAGCGTCAATGGCGACCGGATCCCGTTCCAGGGCGGGGCGATCTACGCGGCGACCAAGGCGGCGGTTGCGGGCCTGACCCGCGGCGCGGCGCGCGATCTGGGTCCCCGCGGCATCACCGCAAACGTCGTTCAACCCGGCCCGATCGACACCGACATGAACCCGGCCGATGGGCCCTGGGCCGACGCTGGCCGCGCCGCCACGGCGCTGGGCCGGTTCGGCGAGACCGCCGACGTGGCCAGCATGGTGGCCTTCCTCGCCAGCGACGAGGCCGCCTTCATCACCGGCGCCTCGCTGAACGTCGACGGCGGCTACAACGCCTGAGTCCGACGCAGCGCCGCGGGCGGCCCGCAGGTGGCGCTGTTCAGGGGCCGCCTGCCTTGCCGACCAAATCGGCCAACGCCTCCAGATACTCGGCGAACGCCTTGCGGCCGGCTTCGGTGAGGCGGGCGCGCGTCAGCGGCTTGCGGCCGAGGAAGCTCTTGTCGATGGTGATGTAGCCGGCGTCCTCGAGCTTGCGCAGGTGGACCGAGAGGTTGCCCTGCGTCGCCTCGAGCACGCGCTTCAACTCGTTGAAGTCGGCCACCTCGGCGTCGGCCAGATAGGCCATGATCCCCAGGCGCATGCGCCCGTGGATCACGTCGTCGATGCGGCCGATGTCGAAGGCGGCCACGGAGGGTCAGGCGGCCCGGGCCGGCGCGCGGGTCATCAGCCAGCCGGGAAGCGCCATGCAGCTCCAGATACCGAGGCCGCAGAACAAGAGGTAGAGGCCGATGCGGTCGGTGGTCAGCCCCATGCCGATGGCGAAGGCGAACCAGCCGGCCGCGACCAGGCCCAACCAGGCGCGGCGGCGCAGCGCGAAGGCCACCATCCAGGCCGCGCCCTGCAGGATGAAGACGCAGGCGGGGTAGATCAGCCAGATGGCGAAGCTGTGGTGCTTGAAGGCCGAGCAGCCGATGACGAAGATCAGCGCCAGGTTGGCCGCGCCGATCGCGCCGAACGCCGCGGAAATGGCGCGCCCGGCGGCGGCCGGCGGCCGGTCGGCGCGGTGTCGCCAGGCGATCCAGGTGGCGACCGGGATGAAGACGAGCGTGGGGCCAAGGCCGATCGCCAACGCGGCGACACCGGCGGGCGGCAGCAGCCCGAAATACTGGCCCGCATGCATCAGCATCTGTGCGCCGTAGATCAGCCCGGCGGCGAAGTAGCACTGGGTCCAGCCGGCTGCGTTGCCCTCGCCGCGCTCCACCAGCTGGCGCAGGAAGGCCAGGTCCTCCTGGGCGGTGCGGACGTCGGTGTTCATCGCGAGCTCCTTCAGGCCGCGGCCGGCGCCGGGGCGATGGCGCGATTCGGCGCCGGGACCCGCCGCCCGTTGAGGATGGCGCCGATGAACGTGCGGCGCACGAAGAGCTGGTAGCTGCCCAGCATCAGCGGGCAGGCGACGCCGAGGATCATCACGACCTTCACCGGCCACGGCCAGGCGAGCTGCGAGAGGGCCACCTGCAGCGCCATGATCAGCGGCAGGTGCACCAAGTATATCCAGTAGGACGCGTCGGCGACGTAGCGGCGCGCGGGGCTCGCGGTGTTCAGGAAGCGCAGGGCCAGACCGATGATGGCGAAGGTCCAGCTCCACGATGCAAGCGAGTAGGTCACCGCGAACGCCGCCTTGGCGAGGCCGGCCGTCGAGGGCGCGAGCAGCGGCGCGGGGCCGGTGATGGCGAGGCCGGCGACGCTGAACACGACGCCAAGCGCGAGGTTCACGGGCCAGTTGCGGCGCAGGCTGTCCAGCCGGTCGACGCGGCGATGCAGCAGCCAGCCGAAGCCGAACGCGGTGAAGTAGGCGACCGCCGCGCCGAGGCTGGGGACCAGCGAGGAGTCGGGCGTCGGCACGCCGAACCACATCATCCAGCCGGGTGTCAGCGCAAGCGCGAGCGCGGCCGGCGCGGCGAGCGCGGGCAGGGCCAGGGGGTTGGCGACCAGCGCGCCCACCACCGCGTCGGTCGTGCGGCCGAGCCGCCCGCCGCGGTCCAGCGCCTGGGCGGCGCGCTCGGCGAGCAGGATCGCCGCGTAGAACCACAGCAGGAGGTAGAGGAACCACAGGTGGGTGAGCGGGAACGCGGGGAAGCCCGGATACTTCGGGGCTGGCGGCAATGGCCCACCGTGCGCCTGGACGACGGCGCCCCAGATGGTCGCCGCAAGAATTGCGGCGAACAGGATCGGCCAGCCGACCACCAGCGGGATGCCGATCCGCCGCAACCGGTCGCGCACGAAGCCGGTCGTCCCGCGCCGCTGCACCATCAGGTGCGCGAAGAAACCGGCGATCATGAAGAAGGTGGTCATCCGGAAGGTGTGCAGCAGGTGGAACAGCACCGCGAGCGTCAGGCTGCGCTCGCGGTCCATCACGATCCACAGCGGAACTCCGGGCGGGGCGGGCAGGAACGACACCGTGGCGTGGAACACCACCCCGGCCAGCAGCGCCCCGCCCCTTACCGCGTCCAACGCGTGAAGACGCTCACTGTCCTGTGCGGCCATGGCGAAGTCTCCCGTCGCATGAGGGCCGAAGCGATCGCCGGCCGTCCTTGTGCGAGTCCTACGACAACAAGTTTGAAATGTAAACTTGTTCAACATGGCTGGCCTGCGCGGCGGGAGCGAAGGAAAGCGGCTGGCTCAACGCGATATCAAGCTGCGCCGGGATGGACTGCCTCAGCGCTGCGCGGCTGCGTAGAGGTCGGCCTTCGTGAGCGCGGCTCGGACAGTGAGACCGGTCGCGGCCTGGATGCGGGGCGGTCCATCGCCGCGCCAGATGGCGCAGAGGACGGTGGTGACCTCTGCGCCGGCCGCTCGCATCTGTCGCTCGGCGTCCGCCACGGCGCCGCCTGTGGTGATGACGTCTTCCACCAGCACGACCCGCCGGCCCTTGACGTCGCCACCCTCGACGGCCTGGCGCGTGCCGTAGTCCTTCGGCTTCTTGCGGACGAACACGGCGGGCAGGCCGCTGGTCAGCGACATTGCAGTGGCGATCGGCACGCCGCCGAGCTCCAGGCCGGCCAGCACCTCGGTCCCGGCGGGCACGAGCTCCAGCATGGCGCGGGCGATCCGTTGCAGCAGCGCTGGATCCGACTCGAACCGGTACTTGTCGAAGTATTCCGAGGCGACCTGGCCAGAGCGCAGCGTGAAGCGTCCGGTCAGCCGGGCGACCGCGTCGATGTCGGCAGCGAGCGAAGGGTCGTTCATCGGCGCTGGATGCCACAGGGGCTTGCCTCGACGCCAGCCGCCCGCGTTTGCCGCGGGCGCTAGCGGCCGACCGGCCGCAGCCCTTCGCCGAGCCGCGCCCAGCCGAGGCGCTCGGCAAGGCGGCGCGCCTCAGCGCCGCCCACCGGGTCGAGGTGCAGGTTCATGTATTGCGAGGCGGCGTGGCGGCGGGCCCAGGGGCTGAGCTCGGTCGACCCGGCAATCTCCGGCTCGAGTTGCTGGCGGACGCTGCGGGTGAAGTGCGGGCGCGCCCCGTCGAGGTCGGTGAAGCCGTACTCGTCGGCGAGGTCGCCGACGAACAACGCGGCGCCGGCTTTCCTGCCCACCTGTGGGTCGGCGGCGAGCGCCGCCACCGCGCGGCCGAGGTAGTGGGGCGTCTCCGACCAGGCGAAGTCCGGGTTCTGCGCCGCCCCGTCGCGCCAGTTGGCCTCCGTCACGCCGAAGCGTTCCAGCATCGCTTCCGAGCGCAGGAAGCCGGGCGAGACGGCGAGCGCGGTGACGCCGGTGCGGGCGAGGTCCCACGCCATGGAGTAGGCGAGGCGGTTCGCCGACGCCTTGCAGAAATCGTAGAGCCCGTTGCCGCGCCAGCCGGCGTGCGCGCCGTCGGTGACCTCGACGATGAGGCCGCGGCTGGCCGCCACCATCATCGGGGCGAGATGGCGGGCGGTGATCCAGTGGCTGAGCACGGCGCGGTCGACCAGCGTGCGCACGGCCGCCATGTCCTCCTTCCAGAACGGCGCGCCCCAGCTGATCAGCTCGTCGCCGCCCCAGATGTCGTTGACCAGGATGTCGAGCCGGTCTTCCTCGGCGGCGATCCGCGCCGCCAGCGCCTCGACCTCGGCCTCGAC
>Ga0134126_10008994_pt1 | contig 12581 bp, 15 predicted proteins | sample KB31752_FD_96881 | JGI IMG/M metagenome (GOLD analysis project Ga0134126, IMG submission 96881) | Terrestrial soil microbial communities with excess Nitrogen fertilizer from Kellogg Biological Station, Michigan, USA - KB3-175-2 | ecosystem: Environmental > Terrestrial > Soil > Unclassified ...
GGGGCGGAGGGGAGCACGGCGACGGAGCATTGTGGAATATATACAATTAACTGAATTCGAACATTGACGGAGCAAGCGCGGTGATTTCGAACATTTAAGTCAACGGGACGGATGCGTTGCGCAATAAGCCATTAAGCAATTACGATCCGTTTGGCGTTAAGCGGTAGTTTACTGGCGAGTAACATAGGGTTACTGAATAAACGCCGACAACCGCAAACACATGGTTCGCGGCCGTCAGCTGTAACAATATTAAACAGTCAAGAATAGGCTAAGATCCTGTGTCCAGTTAAGGCTATTGTGATACTGCCACTGCTCCATAACCTGTGCTTGATATTCACTAATATCCTCTGGTCGCATGTCATTAACAATGAGGAAATGCACTTGGAGTGCCAGGAACGCGGAACGCGACATTACCTTATATGAGCGGCCCATATGTTTGCAACCGTGGCACTCCGGACACAGCGCAATCAGCCTTACGAGTTTCTGAACAGCATTAGGACCGTCAAATGTGTATTCCCACACCTCATGTGCTTGCAGTCCACCGGGATTGATACGACTGCCAATTTTGCCAGTGCCGCCGCAAATCTCACACTTATGATCAGCGTTGGCGTATGCTTCTACACGGAGTTTATCCCATGCCTTCTTATAACGCTTGGCCAGGCTTTCACCCCACAGCGGGCGCGGAATAAGTTCTATAGATAGCTTGGGTTCGTATGTAATCATTTTGATGTTCTCCAGTAGAATAGATCGTGTCCGTTTACTTCGATAGCGGTCAATGTCCGCACCACTGGAGTAAGTTTACGTTCATGCAGGTAAAGTGCCTGATCTGCCGCGTTCCCTCTGGCAATGACAAAGTCTTGCTTAGTATTGAAGTTATCTTCAACCAATATCAAAGCAGAGTTATCAAATTCTGACTCCAGTGGCCATGCGCCTAGAATAACCACCTCCTTACCCAAGAAATCACGAGACTTACAGAGACTATGGTCATCATACAGAATCAATCGTCTGATATCGTCGCACTCTAGCAGTGCTTCAACCTTAGCTTTAATTATAGTGTGCATCGTTATTCCTCCGGTTCCATCATTACTCCAACTAGCGGCGGCCCGTCGTACACCGGAATTTGGTACGGAGCAGGAATAATTAGCCCTAGCTTCACCAGACTTTCCCATTCTCTGAATATCTGTCTGGGAGTCCGGATAGTGGACATCCAATAGCGATTAGCTTTCAAATCTTCTATCGCTAGATCACGTGCAAACCTTAGAACAGACATCCAACTATCCGGCTGCATAGTGCTTACAGTGCCCATTATGAAATTCTGAGCAGTCTTCTCAGTTATGTCTGCCGCTAGTTGCAATTTAACCCGGCCTACACCCTTAGCCTTAAGAAACTTTCGCGCCGCATTCATCAACCGTGGCCGGGAATCATCCCTATATATATGCGGTCCTTTGTATTCAAAAGCTTCAACTGATGTGTTAACTGAACTAGAGTCCTTAGTTACATGCCCATACGACTCTGGGATAGCCGTACCGGGCTGCAAGATTCCACGGGTACGCATTCCGCACGGCTTACCGTCCGGTCCGTCATACTTCATTTCTGGGTGAGTGAAATACTCATACACTACATCTCTGTACGTCTTAACCAGCAACACGCTACCGGGAACCTCTTTATCAGGGTCAGTTGTTATCCGGTAGCGTCGGCCCGTGCTAACGTCCATCCAATCAATATTCAGCCATGATGACGGGTTTGGATTGAATGGCGCCACTAGCCGCAAGTTCTCAAGTGGACTATTAGCGTCCCACATAAGACTAACTCGTGGCCTGTGTACTCCCAGGAAGAAGTTACCCGGAATTACTTGATCATAGTATGGGATTCCTTCATTGATATTGCTAAAGGCTTTCCACGTGTGCCGTGTCTTAACCGGAAACCTTGATACCGCAGGAAGATCAAACCATCTAGGTTCCTGGGTTTTACGCTTGAATACATGAGTCATGATGCCGTAAGCCCATACTTCTTCATAGAACTTGCTTTGCAAACTCTTAATTTCGTCAGTGTCATCATCCGACGTTAGACCATATGCATACGGACTTAGATACAACCCTAGACCATGTTCCGACCGTTTTACTATCTCCGGCTTGCCGTCTCTCATGCGATACATTGCATAGCGCTTAGCACTTATAGCCGACACCAGGAGGGGTTCACGGTAACCATTTTCACTTATAGTGGGTTGCTGCCACTCGATAAGGTGGGGTACTAGCTGAGTATCATACGGATTAAGAGAGTCGAATTTCTCGGCTATCTCTTGAACGCGGTCCCAGGAGAGTACATCTACTTCACAACCGTCTGGCTTGCTTCCGTCTGGCGTAGCGGGTACGCAAAACGAATCGGTATCACAGAATATGTGCGGTCCCGCCATAGATTGAAACATGGCCAGCATCAGCCTAGCCCCCGACGTGATAATTGGAGCAAGTAGCGGGTTGCTGAATTCTCCTGGTTGCTCGGCTTTCCGGACCTCCCACGATTCTCCACCTAGACCGTATACGGTGGCACCGTTAGGACTGAGGTTCATTTCAGCAAACACACCGTAGTTAGAGTTATTGGTTAGCTTCAATCCTAGTTCTTCATCGTGCGTGTCGCCAGCTAGTTTGATAGCCTCCCTCTGATTAACCAGAAACCGGAACCAGTTATCACTACGAGGGTTAAAGTCTAGGCGGCCGGCAAACTGTATAGCCTTAAGAGTTGATTGTCTCCCAGCCGGATAGCTCCGGTAAGCCGTCTCGATAATCGGCGTCTTACCCGTTCGCATCTTAGACGCTACCAAATCCATGATTGACAAACAAAGCGGAGGGTCGCCCATTTCCTCTTTTACATACTTAGTCGCAATCGCTGAAGTATCGCCAATACCCAGTCTTATTGGCAACAGGTCGTCTTGCGGGTGAAGTTCTGCTACGCCTCTCATTAGTGGCCAGGTCTCAGGCCGGAACAAATCATCTAGTGTAACTCTATTTAGAAATGCTTGAACGTCGCTAGTTTCTTCCAAGACTTCAATGCGGTTCGCTATAATCAGATCCCACAATTCAGTTAGAACCATGATAGTAGGATACATAGACTTCCAATCCCACAAAACTCCCGGAACACTAAGTAGCCGAATTCCAGCCTCCGACCGTGCTCCGAGAAAAGCGGCCATATGCTTACCCAAAATTTTGTGGGAAACTCCCCAAGCACCGCGACGTTCCATGCCCCGATGATGAATGTCACACTTACATCTGTCACGGCAACCTACACACACGCAACGCTTTTTAGGCTCACAGTCCGTACAGATGCCGCAATTAGCGTTGCAACTACACTTAGGTTTGCAGTCAGGACACGTACAGAACGCGGCGTGAATCCCCATATCTCTCAGATACTGCTTAGAGAATGACGCTGGCGAGAAACAGTTTTCAGGTCGCAACCTTAGAGGATGCCTGTAAAACCGCGTCATTACTTTAGCATATAGGTCGGCCGTCGCCGCTACGTCTTGCAAGTTGTATTCTATATAGTGCTTGATCTGACGTTCTAGGTCTCGCCCCTTATAATTCACTTCCGGATCATGTATTTCAGGCTGATCAAACTTAGTAACATCACACTTAAAAGCCTTACCCGCTGACAGCAGAGAGTGAGGCTTACCCGTCATAGCCCGTACTAGTTCCGCCAGGTCAACCACGGAGGGAGGCTGCCAGGTCTTACCCTCGGTCTGCCGCCTAGTCAGCTCCCGGCGCATACCTATACCTGCCCGAGTCTCCCTGTAGTACGGTGCCCAAGGTTCACTAAGAAATTCGCACCCTAGACCGTTACGGAACAATACCCCTCTAGGCTCAGTTACACGGCTGCCATGCCGGAAGATATCAAACGAAATGTTGTAACCTACTAGAGTGCCCGATTGATAGTCCTCGCTAGTTACGTCCGGATATCCGCATGTAAGAAACCAGCGCTTAAGATAATTGGTATGCGATACCAAGTCGATGTCATGTTCGGATGCTACCTTGCACAAAGCATTAAATGTCTTAGGCCGGATAGATGCCAGATCATCCGCATAGTACAGGATTACCTTAAGAGGCTTAGTCGTCAGAGTGTTACCGTCCCAATGATCTACCATCAACCGGCCGCTACCGAACAGTAGCCGTTGCGTGTAGTCCGTAGTCGTTTCAGTGTCATCTATAAGGACATGCCTGCCAGACATAGCCTGCCTAATCTTAGGATTCTTAGCTCGCTTATATTCGACGTCTGAGAACGCACGGAATTGGAACTGATATAGTTGCTCGCTCATTTAAGATCCTGGCTTATGCGCGTCTGAAATAAAGTCCTGCTGATTGGCCCAGAATTCTATAGAGTCAATATCTGTGTCCAAGTAACCATCATCCGGTCGGACACCCAATATTTCGGGCGGTCCTTCCACAACGCGCCCAGACATCCTTTTACCCTCTAGACTTTCTATCCTTTGAGCGTAATAGCCTGCATCATGAGTACGGCTTCCACCGCGTAGATACCATGACGCATTAGACCAATAAGAGCCCGCATTGGCCAATTGATCTGCGCTATAAAATTCCATAGTAACCGGGCCGTAGTTTTGCAATATGACGGTTGCAGTTCCGACAGTCGGCCTAGCAGAGACGCGAGTAGGTTCGGGCCGTCTAGAACCGATTATTGGCTGACTCTGAGATTCCGGCTTAGAGCGCTTCGACGGTGAGACTACACCTAGGAATTCCCCAATACGCCGTATAAGGCTTGGCCGGCCGCGCTTAGCCATGGTTAGACCGTCGGTTCCTCAGTCGCCTAGTCTTAGACTCTACCCGTCGCCGTTGCTTACGGTTCAAGCCAGCAGCTTTAACGAAATCAGTTTTAGCTTCCGGTTCCTGGAGATAGTAACCTCTTAGGAACATTCCCCAGTAGTATTCGGTAGCTGCATCGCGGTAGCTGCGGACGGCCTGGTCACTGCTCACGATCGCCGCCAGAAATGATCATGGTCGGGCCGGTCTGTGAGTAGACAGGAACGCATACGATGTCGTACACTGGTCTTAGCTGCTTATCTCTTCCGGCCGGTCCGACGCCAATCGGGCCGGTCTCTCTTTGCCTAGGCATTGGGTAATGCCTCTCTGTTGAGTTAAGTCTTAGGACAGGTCATAATTCACGCCCTTTCTGGCATGGGACTGCACTATTAGGAAAACTAGGCTTAGACTAAGATGACTTAATGTCGCTATCGTCAGAGCTATCGCGGATAATGCGCTCTGCCTCTATAATGACTTCGCTAAAGGTCAGTCTCTTGTGAGTCTTGCCAATAAGAATGACCGCGAGGGATTCTAGCGCTTCCCTCGCTTCCGGCAGAAACCCCACATACTTATACGGTGACGATGCCATTTCAGAATGCCTCTCGTGCCTTATCCGGTGTCTTACTAGATTGTATCGGATGGGCCATTGCCAGGGCCAGCCTGCCCGCAACCTTTCAAGATCACTAACGGCCGTCACAAGCCTCTGACCTGGGGAAACGCGCTCGGGAATCCTTGACCGTATCTTTACCTGACCTTACTGATCATGCTCTGACCAGGGCAAACGCTCTGAGCGGCCCTGTGTGGAAGGCTTGCATCGACCCTGCACCGTTGCCCCGTACCATGATCAAAAGGTGTCTCCGGTAAGCTCGGCGCGGCAGGCAGGCGCTCTAGGTCACCTGCACTGAAACGGAAAATAGATAAATCAAGAATAACTTAAACCTAGAGATTAGAATTAATCCTTGCTAGAATCTAACCGTGACTGCGGCTACAGAAATACCTGTAAATCAGGTACTAGAATCTGTCTTCACTGCTGACACTACAGACCAGCATGTCATCACAGTCCACGGCTACGGGCTCCAAATCAAGATACAAGCTGGGCACCTGGTGATCCGTGACGGTATCGGCCGACACCGCCGTGAACGCAGATACAACCAGGCTAACCGAACACTGCGGCGTATCATCGTCACCGGCCCAGACGGCTATGTGACTCTGGACGCGCTCAAGTATTGCCGCGATCACGGTATCGCTGTGACCATGCTAGATCCCGATGGGGAACTAACAGGACACTACGCACCGGAACCAGCTGCACGGAATCCTAAGCTAATACGCCGTCAGTGCATGGCAGGGGTAGAGGACAGTTCACCCGTCGGTATCGAGATAACCAGAGAGCTACTCACCCGCAAAGTAACCGGGCAAGGTGACGTACTGGTTAAACTGTTCGGCGATATGAACGTGTCGGCCCGCCTCTATCACTACTCGGAACAGATGCAGGCCGCAGAAACTCTCAGTGAGCTAAACGACTTGGAGCGATTCGCGGCTAAAGCTTATTTCGGAGTCTGGACGGGTAAGGTATCTGTCCCGTGGGATGCTAAAGCGATAGAGCGTATTCCGGCTAACTGGCTAACCTATGAGAGACGTAAAATCAGCGCGTCGGCGGCCAACACTCACCGTCATGCATCCGATCCTGTTAACGCCATGCTTAATTACGGCTACGGGATAGGGTTTACGGAAGCTAGAGCAGCATGCATAGCCCATGGTCTGAATCCTACTCTAGGGTTTAATCATGATGACAAGTTGGGCCGTGACTCGCTAGCGCTGGATATACTGGAGACGTTGCGACCGGAAATAGAGTCTTACGTACTAGGTCTAACTGGTATCGGAAGCGAACCATACCCGTTTACCTACCGATCGTTTACAGAACCGTATGGGTTGCCTCCTGGTACTGTCCGGGTAGTAGCACCGTTGACGCATACCATAGCGGAAGCATCGTATGCATGGGAAAATACGGCTATGCATGCTGCGCAGACGGTTGTCAGTATCCTCATGGGTACGGCTAACCGTCGCGGCGGTAAGTCACTAAGTCTGGCTAACCAGAAAGCAGAATTTGTTAACCGCATAGTTGACGTTAACTTGATTCTGCCTGATGACGAGTGGACAGAACTTCAGAAGCTATTGCCGCCTAAAACAAAGTGGGATTACTCAAGTATCAGCAACCGTACCGTGCTAGCCGCTTACATCTATCTGAGAGCTAACCACAAACCGCTAGCACACGTACCGCCTAGCTTTGGAGTATCCAGGCGGACGCTAGCGGAAAGACGGCTGCAATGGAACCGTCGCGGATACTGGCCAGCGATAGACCAGGCTATAGACGTGAAAGCTCAGAAACTGAGACTACGCCAACCGGATTAGCGCGACGTGCAACACTGGCCGCATAATCGCGTATCTCCGCCATCACAGACGCGAGATTAACTAGGTCGGGACATTTAAGCGCTACATCAGCTTTGTGGCCAATGTTTTCTATCGCCGCTTCCAGCATGCCAGCGATACGGGCACTGTCGTTACTGCCGCATTGAATCTCGTAACTAGTCAAGTCGCCGCCCTATAGCCGTTAATCACCGATACCGTGTAGTGAACGCCACCGAACAATCTGATCACGCAAGTCTGTAAGATCCTCGCCTGATACCAATGCGGAGTCTTCACAGCGTGCGTACCAAAGTTGGTTAATGCCCCTGTTAACTGACCAACCCGGAAACTCTGTCATCAGCGCATCAGCCGACTGAGGTTCGTAATGCCGCCGGTCGGCCGGTGATGCTGGCATGCCCGGTAATCCTCTCTCTAGCCGCTGGAGACCTCATACGCATCATACAGCTAATACAGGGCATACGCTAGACTGCGCCCGTGATCATCCGTCGCCTACGGTCGGCATCGTGTCCAGGCAACCGCAACCGCCGTACCGGCTGGTTAGTGCTGCGTTGCGGGATCGGGTGGACTCTGGCGAGTGGCTACCTGGTGAGCAGCTGCCGACCGTGCGAGAGATAGCCGACCAGTACGGGGTGAGCATCGCTACCGCCAGGAGAGCGGTTGGGTTGCTGCGTGATGCTGGTCTGGTCACCGTCACGCCAGGTTGGGGAATATTCAGGGCGGAGAGCTAGCGAGCTACTGTCATGCATATAACCGATCATGAGCTAGCCGCCGCTTCTAGTTTCGTTGCCGCATTAGCTATCGTCGGCGGTTATCTAGGCGTTAGATCAGCTAACCGCAATGCTGTTAAACTTGCCAGGGAAGAACGTACGTCCAAGCGTCACGATGAACTGAATGCACTAAAACGTGCGACTTATGCTAAATACCTGTCGCATATAACTGACGTGATGACGCTATCGGTAGAAGTAAATAATGCGCCAGTTGGAAAACCGCCGTCGGTGAATACATCAAAGCGGTTTCTTGACGCTCAAATCGCCGCAATGAACACTAAGACCGAGATTGATCTCATGGCCGCAGCCTTAATCGCGGACCTAGCAACCGACGTCTTTATAGCCGCTAGAACTTATACGGGTGACACACGACAAATCTTTATTAGAGCACAGGCAAAACTTCAACTTGCTATGCGTCAAGAATTGCTAGACGGCAGTTTGCCCACTTATAGCGAACTCAACACACAGGGAGATAGTGCAGTAGCGACTACCGAATCTCAAATACGACGCGACGCTAGCAACGCCGAATAAGATGACTTACGGACGCAGAAGAGGGTATCCGCGTTAAACGCGGATACCCTCTCTCGGCAGTCAATCAAAGTATCTAAAGTAGACTATACTTTCAGCGCTAATGAATCTGACTAGGAGTGCAATACCAGCCGCGACGGTAACTGCACTCAAGACCATGACGTATTAGACGCGACATGGTCGGTTGGGTTACGTGGCGCATTATCGGTCCGGGCAATGGGACAGACTTAGTGCAATCGAATATGCCAACTTTGACTCGCGTACACCAATCGCCAATACTCATAAAGTGCAGAGCTACATGCCATGTCACAAAAGCTATAGTCATCTTCCCGATACTCCTTAAATTAGATAGTATTATTGGTCTAGACTGATAACTCCATAGAAGAAATAGTTACCAGCCGCGGGCAGGTTTGCGTTAGCGTTAATGACTATACCGTTAGACGCTATGTTAAACTGAGTATTTGCTGGTCCAGCAGTCTCCCACGCCAACAGAACTTGAGAGTTTGCAGGACGATAAGCTGCGGGCAACGTAAATACTGTAGTGTCTGCTATTGCCGCGACTGAACACCAACCTCGTATTTCAACCGAGTTAGGAGGACTAACCAATTTTCGGAATGCGAGAGTTACGAATCCTCCTCCACGATTAGACCAGCCGGTAGCAAAAGCAGGCTGGCCTGTAGTACCTACATAGTGCCAGGTTTCAGGAACTATATTAACGGGGTCTTGAGCGACTATAGAAGGAGTGAAATACGCTCCCGCTGGGTAAGCCGTACCAAATTGATCTGTTCCGGCAGCACTAGCAATACTGACCAAAATTGGCGGAACGCCGTTTTGATAGGTCAGTTTAACTTGTCCAACCGCTCCCGATCCTCCAATAAGCCCAGCACCGCTCTGTCCTGCACCGCCTCCGCCTGCACCAGGTGCATTGCCAGAATTACCGGCATGGCCTGACGTACCGCCAGTGCCGCCCGTTCCACCGCCTACGGGCGCGGTTCCGCCTATTCCGCCTGTAGAGGTAGTTCCGGCCGTTCCAGGGTTACCGTTTGTATGATTAGTGTTTGTGCTGCCGGTTCCGCCGTTACCTGGCGTTCCTGGCGTAGTTGGAGTCGCGTTGCCTCCTACAGTGCCAGGGTGAGCAGTCACGGTAACCGCCGAACCTGTCAGAGTAGAAGCAGCTCCCGCTACTCCTACTGAATATGCGGCTGTTCCACCTCCGGTTAGCGCTAGAGCTGGCTCGGCCGCATACTCACCGGAACCGCCACCGCCACCGCCTCCACCAAGAGCACCGTTACCGCCCTTTTGCCCGCCGGCCCAGGATTCGCCTTTACCGACCGTTACGCCGACTGGAATTGGAATAGTTCCACTACCGGACTTCTTAGTAATAGTGGTAGTTCCAGAACCGCCTCCATAGACTATGAGCGCATAAGGAGACAGTGTCATAATAGGTGTATAAATCTCAGTGCTGCTATCCGGCGTAGTTACCACTCCGAACGTGATAATAGCCGTATCAGTTTCAGCGTCGTTCTGTGCTTCCAGGATCAATGCTGCACCTTGACCACCTCCGATCGGTGATGACAGCACCGTGGACATTTTGGCGGAAGTTCCGGAACCTAGCAGCACTGACCCCAGAAAACCGGCTAGCACTTCATTAACATCGTTTGTTGTCAGCGCTGTTACGGCTTGCAGCACTCCCGCTATCGCAGCAGTAACATTAAAAGCGCTGTTCTGGTTAGGGATTATCTGTACCTGACTTTGCCCTGATGCGCCAAACTGAGCACCAGCCGGATACGAGTTTCCAAAGTCATCGTTTCCAGCTTGCCCGGCAATAGCAGCAATAAGATTACCCAAGGCAGGCGGGCCAGAGTAAATTAGTTCTGGCAACCCTGCTAGAGAGAGCGACGGCGTTACTGTATTCCCGTACGGGTCAACATCACTGTTTGTGATAGACAGAATCGGAGGATTGTCCAAACCCGGAACGCCATTATAGATGAACAACCCCTCGCCATTGCCCTCAATTATGACAGTGTTCGTTATGATAGAGCTGGGATTGCGAAAACCCCACGCACCTTGCGGAAAATTCATGCACCCGGGCCAAACTTAATAGTACCCATGATATGCGCGGTTGCAAGCTGGCCAGGGTTACCGCCCTCCCACTGTATAAACAACTGATATCCGGGTGCCAAATCAAGTCCAGGAGTTCCGCAAGTATCTCCGGTAGATCCTGTAGCGGTAGTAGCGGCTTGCGTAGAATTTTGCAAACTAGTACCAACGAACAATGTAGCAGTTGCTTGTGATACTGGACCGGACGCAGGAGGCTGTACAGAAACGTACGTAGCATTAGGCTGCCAATGCTCTTTAACGCGGGCCGGTCCTGCCTGAACTACTCCGTTACCATTTGCATCTAGCACTACCGATACAAATTGATCCAATACCGAATTTTGCATAGGTATTGACTGCCCTGTCACGCCACCCAACCCGCGATTAGGCGCAGATTGAGCTTGCGCCTGATCTAGCACTTCATTAACCAAATCTGCGGCCCGTTGTACTAGCCGGTCTCTAAATCCCATTATTGGTTATCCTTTTTCAACCGTGTTGAGCAAACCACTAAATACGGTGCCGCTAGTCTTCAGGAACTGCCCTAGTTGCGTACCGTGCAAGCCTATAGAAGTCACAAGAGCGATAGTCACGACAGAACCGACGGCGTATTTGAATGTTTCCATCTAGCACCTGAAATCTCGCTCTAGTTCTTTCAAGTGGAAATAGAACCTGTAGTTATTCTCTCGTGACGGATTAGCTTTAGGGTTAGACGGTGCTTTAACTGGAGTGGCTGTCAACAGGTCAAGGGTGGTACACCATTGATGCTGTGACTGTTGTAGTGAGTGGAGCCCTAGAGCATAACTACCGGCGATCGCAAGTATTGTTATTATTACGACAGTTGTAACAGCTATAAGTATTTTCATTTTAGAGCTTCCAGTCTGGCTATCCGCTCCCCATGATTTATAAAGCCATCTTTCAAGCTATCAACCGATTGAGTAAGCGATTCCAAGGCTTTAGTGTTGTCGCTAACAGCGCTGGACTGTCGAAATATCGCTTTGACTATTACCGCTACAGCGGCGGCAAAAGCTACCAAGCCGCCGAGGGCACCTGACATTTCAAGAAATATGTTCATCTAAGAGCGAGATAAGATCTAGCCGCGTTAGGCATTAGGGAACCATCCTTTACCGCGCGATGTGCGTTCGCCAGTGCTACCACTCTTGCTTTTATCATCGTCGGGCGGTACCCAGGTATGATGAGGTGTATAACCCGCGCGAGTCATGCAACGTTCAATGAATTTCTCGCGTTCCTCATCTTCCAAATTCATACGGTCTGCAAGTTCTTCCGCCAGGTCCTGGCAATCAATGTTGCCTAGTTCACGATCAGGCATTGCTGTTATCCTTTACTTTCTTAACCGTAAGATAGGTAGCGCTATGCCACATGAAACCAACTCCCGCTAGCGTTACTGCTAACGAAAATTCCGGATGTTTCCTTAGCCATATAATCATTTATCTTCTCACCTTGCTAGAGTGTAGTAGTTGCCAGAATAAGTCGCCGTATCCGCATAGGTTCGCCTAGGGGTCTAGCGGCGGCAAACGTAGTTATAGCCGTACCTAGCTGCGGATTAAGCGCTGATATCATTTGATTATTGGATAGAGCAATACCGATATGAGACAGGAAACAAACCAGGTCTCCCGCTTGCGCTTCAGACTGAGGGATAGTTTCGGCCCGTGACCAGACGAAATACTGACTAGTCACCGGGCCATGCCCGCTAAATTGCCCGTTAGCGTGACCAGGTATCGCTAGCCCTAGATCATGGCCAAGCACATAGTTAACCATGCCGGAGCAATCCCAACCAGCCGGACTAGCACCACCCCATTTATAGGGAACCAGACCGCGATACCGCAACGCATCGCCAGCAATGTCTGACGTAGTACCTGCAAAACCAGCACCAGGAGTAGCGCCAGGCATATTAAGCTGCGTAGCTCCCACAATAGGGTTAACTCCGGACTTAGGTTGCTTACCC
>Ga0134126_10008995_pt1 | contig 12581 bp, 10 predicted proteins | sample KB31752_FD_96881 | JGI IMG/M metagenome (GOLD analysis project Ga0134126, IMG submission 96881) | Terrestrial soil microbial communities with excess Nitrogen fertilizer from Kellogg Biological Station, Michigan, USA - KB3-175-2 | ecosystem: Environmental > Terrestrial > Soil > Unclassified ...
CTCCTGAGCGATCACCCGTTTGACTTTCCGCAGCTCGTCCATCAGATTGGACTTTGTGTGCAAGCGGCCTGCCGTATCAATTAGAACCATGTCCACCGTCCTGGCTTTGGCTGCAACGATACCATCGAAGGCCACGGCAGCCGGATCTGCACCGTGTCGTTGATGAATCACCTCCACTCCGATCCGATTCCCCCAAACTTGAAGCTGATCAATGGCGGCTGCACGAAAGGTGTCTCCTGCGACAAGGAGCGGTCGCCGCCCGGCCTGCGTCATCCGTTGTGCAATCTTGGCGATGGTGGTCGTTTTTCCTACGCCGTTGACCCCGACGACAAGGGTGACAAGCGGTTTAGAGCTTTCATTGACCAGCTGATCGATTGAGGGGCCTGATACGGTTTTCAGAATACTATAGAGCGACCGACTTAATACATTCTGAAGTCCTTCCGAAGTGTTCGCGTCCGCTACGCGCGTCTCTCCCCGGACCTGCAGCATCAAACGATCGACGACGCGGGCGCCTAGGTCAGCAGCGAGCAGCGCCGCCTCCAAATCCTCAAGAAGTTCTTCATCCGGTGCACGTCCGAGGAATCGATCCAGAGACTGCTGCACGACATTGCGTGTTCTGCCGAGCCCTTCGCTCAGCCGTTGAAACCATCCCATCGTCAACGACCTCTTGGTTTCCGTCCAGCACGAAACGTGACCATGCGAGGCACGGGAGAGATCAGATGAAGCAGAGCGCGTTCACGACGCAACATTCGCGCCGCTTCTCGCGCACTACGTTCGTGATCGTATCCGCAAAGATGAAGCACGCCGTGCACCAACAGGATCGCCAGCTCATCGTCGATCGATCGTCCGGCCTCCCTTGCTTGGCGAACGGCGGTCGGTAGTGAAATCACGACATCACCAAGCATCGGGGATAGAGGACGTACGCCTCGAGGCATAACGGCCTCACGGATGGGAAAAGCCAATACATCAGTAGGGTAATCATTTTTGCGGTACTCGAGGTTTAGCCGGCGCATACGGCTGTCTCCAGTCAATTCCAAGCTTAGTTCCGATCGAGACTCTCCTACTACCGATAAGACATGTTCGGCTAGGTGGGCCAGTGTGCTTTGTCGGACAGCAAACCGCGTGAGGCTCACGCGAAGATAGACAGCCATCAATGAGAACTGCTGGTTAGACCAGGCGGCGACGAGCGGGCCTCGGGCGACTTGAGGGAATTGGGTGATGGGCGCTGGTGAGAGGTGACTTGCCCGCGAGCATGCCGGGGGTCGTCGCTATTTACCGGCTGATGACGATCATAGGCCTTGATAATGTCTTGAACCAGCCGATGCCGGACCACATCCTTTTCATCGAAGTACACGAACTCAATCCCCTCAATGTCTCGGAGAATTTCTTTCACTTGAATGAGACCGGACACTCGATCGCTTGGTAAATCGACTTGTGTGATGTCGCCGGTAACGACAACTTTTGAATTGAACCCCAGCCGAGTGAGAAACATCTTCATCTGCTCTGCCGTAGCGTTTTGCGCTTCATCCAGGATAACAAACGAATCGTTGAGCGTTCTTCCTCGCATGAAAGCCAGGGGCGCAATTTCAATATCTCCCCGCTCGATCAAGCGATTTGCTCGTTCCATGTCCATCATATCAAACAGCGCATCATAGAGCGGCCGCAGATAAGGATTCACTTTCTCGTATATATCGCCGGGTAGGAAACCGAGTTTCTCCCCTGCCTCAACCGCCGGCCGCGCAAGAATAATCCGACTTACCTCTTTGTTTATCAGCGCGCTGACGGCCATTGCCATGGCGAGATAGGTCTTCCCCGTTCCAGCCGGACCGATGGCGATGACAATGTCGTGCTGCTCGATCGCGTCAATGTAGGCCTTCTGTGTGGGTGACTTGGGGCCGACGAACCGTTTTTTCGTGACGATCATCGCCGACTGACCGAGGACATCCTTGAGCGAAGCCTCCGGGGCTCGGCGCAAGGCGCTGAGCACATGGGTTACATCTTCAGCTTGGAGTGATATCCCTTGGTTGGTTAGGGAGGCAAGTTCGACGAGAATACGTTCCGCCTGACGGACAGCCTCGGGAAGACCGTCCAGCGTCAGTTCTTCCCCACGGGCAGAGAGTCGGACACCCAACTCGTCTTCGATCAACTTGAGATGCCGGTCATGGTGACCGAACAGAATGGCCGTATTGGTACCTTCTCGTAGTTTGAGCTTACGCACGAGTTTGGGGTGATCTCCTCCTACATCGTGCTAGGATTGTAACAGACTAAGAAAAGCTGAGACAAGCGGATACAACGATCGGAAGTGATTCAGGTTCCTGAAGGCTTAGCGGGACCTGTGCTGGTCAAAGTCAAATCGAATTCCTGTGTGGCCATACCACCATGCCCGTCTTTGGCCACTACTTTGACATGGAAGATTCCCTTTTGATCGGATGGAACCTGCCATAGGATATGACCGGATGTCTCACTGATACTCATGCCGGTCGGGGCGGCTTCAAGATAATAAGTTAGCTGGTCGCCATCCAGATCCATAGCTTTCACAGCGTAGTTAAAACGGTCTTGCGCGTCTGAGATAGGAGGAGTGGAGACAATCTTGGGAGCACTATTCTCTAAAACAAGCGGTTCAGATTTCAAAGAATTCCCTGTAGCGGCGGGATCATGCGCTGTCACCTCAACCGTAATTTTATCCCGTGCCACAAATCCTGTCGTATTGAGAAAGGGCTCTTCTCCTTCCTTAATCACGGATTCATTACGATACCATTTATAGGTCAAGTCGACCCGATCATGGTCTGGATCGCTCGCTTCAACCATGGCTTCAAGCTTATCCCCACTTCGCGCAATCTGAGGCGATAACGAAACAGCCGACACTTTGGGAGCCGTGTTTCCCACCACTACGCTCTTTGTTCGATAGGGCTGGCCTCTGTTTGCACCGTCTGAAGGAGTAATCTCTACAGAAACCGTTTGCCCACGTTTCAGCAATTCAGCTGGCAAGGTAGCATTGGTCTGACCTGTGAAAGGAATATTATTGACATGCCATTGATAATAAAAGGAAACCGCTTCTCGCTCTGGATCTAGGGCATCGACCTGAACTTCCACAGGTCCGGTGAGTGGGATAGGATCGTTAAGGATCTTTGCAGCAGTGATGGTCGGAGCCTGGCTACCTTTAGCGGGAGCTGAGCCATTGGCTGTGCCGGTAGAAGATTCCGTACAGGAAGCATTAATGCTAAGCGCACAAACTCCAAGAGCGAGGAACCAGGATTTGACGGCCATCGTGAGCAACCTGCGTACGTTGTTCACTAGGATTTAATTGTTCCAATCATTAATCAGATCATGACGTAGATTGTCCGCGCCATGATCTGTTTACACATCCTCATCACGGGCATTTTAGTCCCGTTGATGCACCCAACTGACAAATCGGCTGTAGAAGTCTCCTACACTGGCAAGCTGGGTTGTTGTATTGCTGTTGCTCATCTGGGACATCAAGGTAGCACCCTCATTTCCCACGTGGACCGAGAGGGCTGAAGCCATGCCAACGCCGAGTGAGACTTTTGTGGTGACATTGGTATTGCCACCCGCCGTAGAAGTTCCTATCACAGGTGATATGGACGCGGTTCCTGTCTTGTAGAAAAGTGCATAAAGAAAGCTTGTCCCGTCCGCTCCACAGAAATCAGCAGTCGGTGAAAATGTTGGAAAGAAAATTGTACCTCCAAAGAGAGTTGGATTCACAACCGACCTTTCTGAAGAGTAGTTTGTAACCACTCCCGCATTGGTGATACTGAACGGCCCCGTTAGGGTGACACGCCATCCATCCTTTGAGGCCACTAACCCGATCATCGAGGTTGTCCCAGTTCCATTGAAGGTCGTAACGCTCGAATTGGTCGGATCAGTCACTTGATTGGTTGAACCACTACAGACGATACAGACCACAGCATTGGTCGCATCAACCAGATTATTCGTCCAACAGCTGGTCTGGCTGACCTCACTGCAGGTCCCATTCACAGCAGAATCTTTCATCCCCAAAAGACGCTGGATATTGTTATCGACCTTATCGGAGTTGCCAATATAGCGGCCTGTTCCGAAGAAGACCCACACTTGGTTGCTATCATCGAGTGTCCAGGTTGGTGCAGCCGTCACTGGTCCCATTTCAACCGTTCCCAATACTGGATCAGTGAACGTATCGATCATTTCAGTCGGTATACGATTTCCCCCGCTGGCAATGCCCCAACTTGTCGGCTTGCACGGGGCTGTTGCACAGCTCATGGTCAGGCGATACATCTTCCCTCTCCATGGAAGAGACCCATCGTTGAGTGTTTGCCCGGCATACAAGACGTCTGTCCTGAAATCGAGATTCTTATCCGCCGAAACCAGTGGACCAATGAATGCAGAAAGGACTCCAACCGGCATGCGGGTGACGTTGGCATTACTCGTCCCAGGTCCGACAGCCAGATCGACTGCGTAGAGAGCGGACGTCTGGCTGGGCGAGGCAGGAAGATCCGCTTGATAGCCGTTCGGCCCAGACCCAAATACGACATACCACTTCTCATTCACCTGGCTGGTTATGGCGTCTGCATTCGGGTTCATACGAACCACGGCTGGAGTGCTCGTGGTGAGGCCCAAATCAATATCGGAAAAGGTCCATAAGAGTTTCGGACTGACTTCCGGATTCGTCACATCCAGCACAAAGAATGCACTGTAGAATGTACGAGACACACCACTGATGTTAGCGGTCATGGGAGGGGCGCCTGTTCCTGCAGCGCATCGTCCGCAGCTTCCTCCCATACGAAATCCCCCGATTAAAATAGTACCCCATCCGCCGGGGTGGTCGGCATCCGGTGTGAAAATCCGAACATCGGCAATGGTCGGTTTCAAGTCGACGTAATAGACGTGGGTATAGTCAGTCCTTGCCAACCATTGCAGTTGGGGAAGCAATTGCATCGGAATAAATCCCCAGAGCTCGCCCCCCAGATTTGCTCCGGTTGCATTATTCGTGGGATTTTTGGTGAACCAGCCATGCTCTATGGTGCCGGGAGTCGTTGGATCATCCCCCTTATGGTAGAACCCCCCGTTGAAAGCGTGGAGCATCCCGTCATTGGCACCTAAGTACATCACTTGCCTCCTGTTTCGGTATTGCTGAAAGAAGGCATTGTAGGTGGCATCTCCGTAGAGGATGTCAAACCGCGCTGCGGGTGCAGCCACGATGGTCGGCGTCGAATGAATGGCATCGCCTAGTTTCCACACCTTGAAGGTTCCGCTGCCGACCGGCACCTCCAACATCCTGGTTCTCAGCCCTGATATCTCATCACCTCGGATGAAGTTGATGAGGTTCGTTGCATTACTGCTGCCTGAACAGGCATCGCCCGGATAACGGAGATAATCGCTTAAGGCCGAACAGTTCGTAGTGCTGAAATCAATCTGCTCTGATGCATCAACCGCTCCATTATTGTTTGAATCAACCCAGGTCAGAATCTTCCGTGTGGTAGACGTCGTGTTGGCAAGTTCGGTTCCCGCCTCCCAGATCGGCTTGAGGTTTTTAAGATCGTCGCCGAGTATCGTTGGAGTCGTACTGTCGGCCACGCCATCGCCATTCAGGTCAGCGAATTTATCGACCAAGACTTTTTTGTAAGTCGGACTCAATGGATTATTGTCGAACCTCGTCGTAATGATTAGATCCGTCTTATAATCGAGCGCTCCGTCCTTCACTGTATCTTCTCTGAAGTTGCCAAAGCCGTCGACGAACAAACCATGGGCATAGCCGCTCCACTTGACATTGGCACCATTTTGTCCAACGTCGCTAGTGAAGAAATAGGCCTGATAAATCGATCCTTCACCGGTTGAGGACGATGACAAAACGGATACTGATGTACCTGATGCGCTCTTTCGTATGATAGCCGTGATGGTGGCCATCAGGCGGTCTTGTAGATCGTCCACATTCGCTGATTCGAAGTAGTTATCTGGAATTCCATCGGTGCCTGGTGCCCCAGTGGCATTGATGACCTTGTCCCATTCTGAAACTAAGTCTGGAAGGTTGTTATTATTGACGTCTTCAAACCCACCAAGCTGGGCAGCGTGCATCAATATCTCACGGCCAGCGATGTTTCCAAAGGCAAAGAAGGTATAGATCGAAGCGTTTTGGAAGCCCTGCAAGCAATGGCCGGTCGTATTAATCACCGCAATTGTCCCGTCGGCGGTTCCATTGCAGGGACGAAGATCGGTGGTATGGGCCCAGTAGGCCACATCGTCAAGATAGTGGTTCCCGCTACTGGCATAGTCGGTCTTATGTTCTCCCAAGAGGGTTCCCGCTGGAGTAGCTTGGTTCGTATTACAGGTCCCGTTGGGCGCATGAATGGTTGAGCTCCCATTGGTGCAATGCAGACCGTGTTTTCCGTGAGCATAATCCTGCAATGCAGTAGGGATATTGGTATCCTGGGTCGGCTCCCCATCCGTGACGATGATGATAAAGGTCTTACAACATGCAACTTGGGTCGAAGTGGTGGCCCAAGCCGGCGTGTGATTGCTTCCGAAGAAATAAGGGTCACGTCCGCACGCCTTGGTAATATAGCCGGAAGGACAGACTTCCGTCCCCGTCAAGGCCGTGATCTCCTGCGAACCAATCGAGCCAACCCCAGTAGCCTGGAATGCGACGCCGTTGGAACTCCCACCCGAGTAGGCGATCGGATAGACGTAAGACGTCGTTAGATAGGTACTGTTGATCTGCGCGATGTAGCGCACCGTTTCATAGAGAGACTCCGATAAAGGTGTCCAGGTCGAAGGAAACGATTCTCCGACCGCATCGAGCATAGCAGCCATGTTGGTGTTGAAGGTCTCTACCCCATTGTCAGCGAAGTTGATTGACTGACGAGACCCAACACCCACTAACATGCGAGCGCCGTCTCCGCTTGGTTTGAATTCGAAAAGGCCGAATCGTGCCGCTGGTCCAATCTGCTGGATGACACCTGTCGGTTCCGTGGCATACCCGATCTTGAGTTGATACACTCTTTGGCTATAACTATCGCCACAGTTAGCATTAAAACTGTTGTCATTATCGACACAGAAATACGCTGCGTCGGTTCCGATATAGAGAGTATTTGGTGTACCGCTTGTGTCAGCAGTTGGAATTCTTCCAACATAGGTATTGGCTCCTGTACCGCCATTATAGTTCACCAACGCGAGCTCCGTATTGACTCCTTGCGACTGAGCGATTACCGTTTTCAGAGTCGGACTTCCATTCGCTGGACAGGTTCCGTCCGCAGCTCGAGCCACAAAGCAATCTCCACCGCTCATGGCCTTCTTAAGTGCATCAAACCGACGGAATGTTGCCCAATTCAAGAAGTTCCCGTCCCACTGGGTACTAGGACAGGGTGTCGCCAGGATCGCTTTGGCGGTGGCCGGCTCAAACCTTGTGTCGGTCGTGTCATAGGTGTAGCAGGTCAAATTATCAAAATAGCCAGACCAATTGGTCGTGTTCGTGAATACCTTATCGATTGGAGAACCCGAAAAATCAACACAGTCACCATCATCGGTGCCATCGCAATTTCCTAAGTTGCTCATACTCCCAGAGTTGTCCAGCACTAGGATGATGTTTGGTGCCACCTGATCACTGACAAAGGGAGGCACAGCGTAGTATTGATCCATCGTCTGAGCCCACCCAATGCTAGGCCAGACCAGACAACCAACCAATGTCAGCATAACGGTTCCACGAAGGGCAACGTTCCGGCTATTCATGGCACCTCCCTCTTCTCCATCATCCATCGCGTCTACCACAGACTATTCCGGCAAGAGCAGAATCATTCGGTCAATCTTGTCTTTTGAATCCTTCTGAAGGTGGTACTTTACTTCGATATCCACTCTCAGATGGCTTGGTCTCAATTCGTCACCGTGGCGGTCTAAGAGGGCTGCGTCCGGCGTCAAACTATAGGTTCTATGGTCGATCTCAAACGTCGTTTCATAAATAGATGTGATGGTTCCGCTCTGGTATCCGACTGTCATCATCGGAGGCTGTTGATCCGCGCAAGTCGTCCCGGGAGTCTGACTGATCAACATTTCAATTCCCAAGACTAGCGCCAGTACCACAGAGCGCCGATTGTTGCGTTTACTTATCTCTGTACTGATCATGGATCGGTCCTCCATTAACTTAATCAACTACAAGTGAGCTCCTCTGTTAGAGGAAGCGCGACTGGCACGTATCACCAGACACAAGGCATTGATAGACGGCGATGACACGACTGGTCGCCCCCGTTGCCGCATTCACCGCCTGGCAGTCGATGCGGTAATAGCTATCAGTTGGTGGCGCCTGTGAGCTTCCTCCGGTATTTTGCGAACCTGCACGGATCTTGACGAACTGCTTATCGATATCGCCGTTTACCACGTAATTATTGACATTCATCGTGATGTTCGGTGCGGCCAGACCGCCCCACGCGACGTCTGGATTGTTTGCCAAGTAGTTTATCTCTTGCCCTAGGAATAGCGCGTTGCTGGCCGGGACCGGTCCGTTCGGCGCAACCAAAGTCGGCGGAACAGCTCCTGTTTCTATCGCCTGTTGGATGATCTTGACTCCCATCCCAACACAGGATTCAGCTGCATCGGTACCCTCTTCCACCATGCGCATGGCCCCGGCCGTAGAATTTTCGAGTCCTGTCATGGTCAAGGCTGCAACACCCAGCGCGCCAGCCATAAGGGTGATAATCATGACCGTCATGAATGACACGCCTCGTTCATCAAGGACTTTCTGCTTTAGTCTCTCAGACTTGCTACATAACTCCATTGTTACGACCTCTGGTTTCTGAGCTCGACCGTCCGCGACAAGATCCGTCTTCTAAACTGGAAATAGGCTTGTTGCTGAGCCGGCGTATTGTTGTCACCAAGGGCAAACACACCGGTCGCATGATTATGATCGCTGATTGTAGGAATCGCCGTGCTATGCACGACGATTTGGTTGGCCTCGCCCATTCCTTGATCGGTTCTAGTTTGCCTTGCCACGATGGTGACTTGAACCATGCGAATCTTATTCGTTGTCATCGCGCCGCTCGGAGGGAGAAACCAATTGATGTTGGTCAGAAAATCTGCCTGATCGAATGAATTCGACCCATTCATGTCATCAATAGCGCCATCTGGTACTCCGGATCCAATGTTGATGTTGCAGCCATCACAGGCATAGGCCAACTGTAAGTCTTCCACTCCATCCATGATCGGCACACAGGTGTTACCTGGATTGTTGCAATTTGGGGGTCCACCGACGCCAGCTGGCGTTACGCCGCGAACCAAACAAGGCGCGTTCCCTTGACAGAGATTGAGGGCGTCCGGAGGAGGAATGACTTGATAAGTGATGCACTGCAATAGATACACCTGTGTACCGGTTCCGAATGTCGCCGGTGCAGGAATTGCCGGGTTTAGAGTGAGAGCCGCAGGAGTCACACCGCCGGCTGCAATACGTGAACCAGCGACGCCTTCAACTGTTACCGACATCCCCGGAAGCGCCGCTGCTCCGCCGGGGATTGCAGTCCCCATTCCGGTCGTCGCGTTGTTGACCAAAGGCAGTGCGGCGATCGGTTGATTAGGTCCGCCAATGATCCCAGGCGCAGCGGGAAAGAGCTGCCAGAGCGGGCCTACGGCGGTAATCGAATTCGTCATCGGCACGACCATCGATATCGAATCCGGTCCGAAGTCTGCTCCGAGAGCATTATTATCCGCTGGAACCACCGCCGCAGGAGTACCATTCACTACACAATTGCCAACCGGCCCGCCCATCAGACCTTGCATGCCGAAACCTGCGAGCTTGAGGTCGGCAGTGATCATGTCAAGCCCGGTCCTTGCGGTCGCCTGAGTATTGACGACTTGATTGGTCACTCTAGCCGTCTTTTGAGTGACCGTGAGAGCTCCTAGCCCAGCCGCAATGATTGCTGTGGTCATCATCGTCGCGACCATTACTTCCATCAGGGTAAATCCGCGTGAGCTAACTAAGGTTGGCGTTGGAGATATGACCATCGATACACCCATTTGTTGCTCAGTTAAGCCATAATTAATTTCATTCGGGAACCAGCGTCGTCTGAAAACTGACGGTCCTGAGTCGTTGCCCAACACCCCTATCATTCCATTGCACCTGCACAACCACTTGCCTCGCTCCCAATGATGGATTCGCCGGAACGCCGTTAGTGACTTGAACTTGTCCTTGTACATTGGTCAGATTCGATGCCAACGCCAAAGTTCGCCACTGTGTGCAATCTCCCTGAACAACCCGTGTGATGTTGACAGGAGTGGGCTTGGTAACTCCTAATGGCGGCGGCGCTGGGACTGCAGCACAATTTCCCGGTCCAATGGTCTGAATGTTGTGATAGGCCCAGGCGTACTGACGATTGGCTTGAATACGTTCCATCATGTCCGAGGCGATATTGGTGACGATAGACAGATCATTGGCATCGACGTTTTTGGATAGGGCCATACCTTGCATTGCCGCCATACCCATCACCCCGACACCAAGAATTGCCGCTGATACCAGAACCTCTACTAAAGTGAAGCCTTTTTCATTCCCGCATTTCATCTCGTCACCTGCTTTCTCTCTACTGGTTCTGTATGCAGGGGTTGATCGGCCTGGTACACCAGGTGACCTTGCCGGATGGAGCCAACGAAATCGAATAGATTAAATTGGGGTCACGGACGCTCTGCAGCTGAATCGTCTGAGTTGCCAATGGGGTAGTACTCAGGCCTCTCGGTGTAAATCCAATCGGCTGTGCTGGCACGAGAAAAAAGGTAACGCGTAGTGGGAGTCTCTCCAATCCCAGAGGAGCCGTGAATGCTACCTGGCTCTCGGCTCCCACCACATTAGCAGGTGTCGCCACAATCATCGCGTTGCGACTGATAGCCGCTGATCTAGCAAACACAAGCCGGTTATAGAGACTCGTGGTCGCCTGATAGAGTTCGTGGCGAGCGTACATCATCGTGAAATTTGGAACGGCCAGAGCAGCTGCAATCCCAATGATGACCGTGACGATCATGATCTCCAGCAATGTAAATCCCTGCTGGCTTTCCTTGAACCCTTGGATGGCCGTTTGTTTTTGATACAACATGGCATCCCCTGATCGAGCAAGGGGCATGCCGTTCTAAATAGAGCATATATTCCATGTAACATCTTGATTTGATGGTATTCATTCTCGATAGAGACCAAGGCAATTCGGCCATTTTTCGCCTTGATGCACGACAATTTTCGGCTGGTAGGCTGTACCGTTTCGTACGACAGGTGACTATCTTTTATTGACAGAATGCGCAATCGTCACTAGGGTACCAACGGTGTCTACAGTGCAAGCAGGACATATGAAGATGGCCGCGGATTTCAACAGGCATAGGGTCAGAGAGGTCTGATGACAAGAGAATCTCGCAAGGTCCAACGGTTCGCCGTCCAGCTTCCCTGCCAATTTTTGAACAATCGAAACAAGTTAGATGGAACTGTCTTGAACCTATCGGCACAGGGATGTGCCATGACAGCAGAGCACCTTCCGTCCGTCTCAGCCTACGTTTCTTTGGATATCGATCTTTTAAATGGCGAGGAGCCGGCTAACATCGAGTTGGCTGGAGTACGTTGGGTTTCCGAGCACCGATGTGGGCTGGAATTTATCCGCGTTCGACCGGATATGCTGCTGAAATTGAGAGCTTTTGCCTTGTTGTTGGAGCAGATCTCCTAACAGATTCAACCGGTCGCTTACTTTCTAGGGCGGCTACTTTATCGCTACGGCACGGACTTGCCGATAGGTCGTCAGTCCTTTCAGTACTTTCCGAATACCATCCTGCAGAAGAGTCACCATTCCATCGCGCATCGCCACACTGAGGATTTCGGCGGTCCTCGCCCTAGACTGTATGAGGTTCTTGATTTCTTCTGACCCCACCAAGAGTTCATGCAGGGCCACCCGTCCCTTAAACCCACTATGATTGCAGATCTCGCAACCACGTCCACGAGAGAGGGTCAAGTCTTCCGTATAGGTAACTCCTAGCTTTTCCCAGTATCGCGCTCCATAACCTTGCACCAGCTCGTCGTACTCTTGCTGAGTCGGGTGGTACGTTTCTTTGCAATGAGAGCAAATGCGCTTGCAGAGGCGCATTGCCAGTACCCCTAACATTGCGTCGGCAAAGTTGAACGAGTCGCAACCCATGTCCAGCAATCGAGTGACTGTTTCTACTGCGCTGTTGGTATGGAGCGTACTCATCACCAGATGACCGGTGAGCGACGCTTCTATCGCGATATCGGCCGTTTCTTTGTCTCGCATCTCCCCGATCATGATCACGTCCGGGTCGGCCCGAAGGAATGCGCGCATCGCCGTGGCAAAGGTAAACCCGATTTTGGGATGTACCTGAACCTGCCTCAAACCTTCCTGTGTGATCTCGATGGGGTCCTCCGCGGTCCAAATCTTTCGCTCATCGGTGTTGATGTGTTTCATTATGGCGTGCAGCGTGGTGGTTTTCCCTGATCCAGTCGGCCCCACACAAAGGAAAATGCCATGCGGATGCTCGGACAATTCTTTAACGATCTGCAGAACGTCTTGGGAAAAGTCCATGGCCTCTAAGGGCATGGTTTCCTTTGCCGTTAGAAGACGCAGCAC
>Ga0134126_10008996_pt1 | contig 12580 bp, 2 predicted proteins | sample KB31752_FD_96881 | JGI IMG/M metagenome (GOLD analysis project Ga0134126, IMG submission 96881) | Terrestrial soil microbial communities with excess Nitrogen fertilizer from Kellogg Biological Station, Michigan, USA - KB3-175-2 | ecosystem: Environmental > Terrestrial > Soil > Unclassified ...
CCAATAATAAATTGGCCAAATCATACTTATCCAGATCAGGGCGACGAACAAGGACGGCGTTTAGTACGCGACTCGGCGCATCACCAGAGAGGATGCCAGTAAATAGTTTATTTTCCAAATGTGCACCAAAAGATGAACACATGCACCGCCACCACTTACTGATTAGAAACCAGAAACTCTGACTCAGTCAGTGCGCACCGCCCCCCCATCCGCCAAAATTCAAAATAGGGATCAAAATCCACATCCAATTCAAACAGAGAACTACCGATGTACCATGCCAAATAATAATCGGCAGCCAAGCCATAAAGCGCCTCGAACAGCGCATACACCTGGTCGGATTCAGATATTCTACTCCCCCTTACAGAGTCACCAATTCCGTCAAATAGCCAATATTGAGGAATATCCATGCGAAGCACGGAATCCAGATCACTCCCGGCGACAAAAACTACCTCCGCACGCCTGCAAATTCCTTCAATTTCGACCTCACCGATCCTCCTACATATTTCCTCCTGCCCTCTTAGCCACTCGCTCCCAAGCCTAACAATTTCCTCCCTGGACGTGGAGAACCGTGGAAGCAGGTACAACGATCCGTCCAATCTACCGGAAGAAATAACCTTAATCGTGCGCTCATGCAAATCCGCCGAGGACGAGAAATAACTAAATATCTTTCGAAGCTCAGAATCGCTCCCATGTTCTTTCAACAAACCCAAAAAATGAGACTTATCGAACACAGCGACCCCTTCACAGAACGCGCACCAGTCAGACAAAAGCGTACTCACATCTACATCCCTCCAGATTTCGGAAGCGGCGGAAGCAGGCCGGGATCAATCTTCCACCGATCCCTCAGAATTATAATACTCGAATTGAATTCTTCGAGCGACTTACTTTCGTCAATTATCCGCCCCAACTCATTATGGAAAGTTCCAGAGCCGTGACCACCATGACCACCCAGCTTTCCATCAGCAGGATTGGTCCATCTCAGCTCTTCTGTCTTGGTTCTGAACCTCTTGATCTCCTCCATAGAAACACCCCATTTTTTGAAATCAGGAGCTCTACAGACCATGCACCATTCGTGCAGCCCGCCAGGTTGACGTATGCGGGCTTCTATAGCGTCTCGAACTCCCTTATTCCCCCAAAGGACTTCTAATTCCGTAGAAGAAAGCTGATCGAACCAACGATTGAACTCTCCATTTCGAACACTGGGAACTTTCCCATTGGGAAGCAGCTGCTCCAGCGATCGAGCCGGAACCTCCGACGCTGCGGCGCCGCGTTTCAAGGCCGAATCGGCGGTCGCATTCAATACTGACTTGAGAATCTCATCCGATCGGCGCCCTGCCTCCCTCGCGACAGATCCTGCGATCTCCACGCCCACTTCGCTAACGATCTTCGCTCCAGGCATGCGTACCGGAATCAAGAACGTTGCGGCGGTAATTGCGGCACCGTTGCCATCTCCCCGCGATAGGCTGGCAATCATGCTGCCTGCAGCCCCAACATCACCGCTGAAACCTTCAAGCATCATCTGGCCGTCACGGCCGCGCCCAACTGTACCTCTCAGGTTATTCAGATCAAAAAAGGTGTAGTTCAGATCATCTCTGGAGACACCAGCAGCGAGCAAGGAGTTAAAGACCTGCCGGTACAGCGCGTCGTCCTTGAGCAGCTCGTTCCCATAGAGATTGAAATTGTTGTACTCGACCTCCGTCGCGCCGAACCCGTACTTCCCCCCCATGGTGCTAAGGAACGCTGTGGCTGCGTCATCCACGTTCTCATTACCAATCAATTTATTGACTCTTGCATCAACGCGTGAAGCCCCCTCAACTATCAGCCTGCGGCGAGCTTCGTCTTCACTTATTCCTTCCTGTTTGGCAAACGCTGCCGCGTGAGTGTTGATCCACACCACTTCATCGGGATGCAACTGACGATTGAACCGGTCTCCCAGCAACGCGACCGCTGCACCATCACTGCCACCTATCACGCCCCCCAAGGCAGCGCTGGCGATCTCAATCAAACTGTTGAACTCAGCACTACGTGGATCCATTCCCTGCCCCGTGAGGAACCTGATCATCGCGTCCTTGGCCAGCTCGGAACCGGCTGCGCCAGCTGCAGCGCCACCAATATCTCCACCGCTCAATGCCGCCACCGCTGCGCCGGTCAGGCCGTGCAACAACACCTTGTTGCGTCCACCTTCACCCCACTGCTCAATCCGGCGAAGCGCATCGGCCTCGGCCTCGGCATCGCCATTGGCACGGGCCACTTCCAGGTCTGCATTTGCCTGGGCAGTTTTGTTTGCGGCCAAGTTGCCGATCACTTCAAAGCCGATTGCCCCCAGCATCTGGGTCAGTTCCTGCCTCTCCTGCACCTTTCTCTCGTCAAAGATCGGCGCAAAGCCATTGGCGTTGTCCAAGCCCGTCACGCCACGCTGCAAACCTGCCAGTGCGGAGTCGTCACCGCTGCGGATCTCGACCGTTCCATCTGCCAAGCCACTGCGAGTTGTGGAACTCTTGCTGTCCCCTGTCGGCAGACCGGGCACCAGTGACGGATCGAACGAGAAGCCATCCGAGGGATTGCCACCGCCGCTTGTACCGCCACTGACGGACGCAGAAAGGAACTCGGCACGATTCTTCAGCTCCTCGAACGACAGGCTGCCCGTAGACAGCTGATTCTTCGACGGATCCGCCGTACTGCCGATCACAGCGCCAGCGAGGTGGGTATTGCCCCCAACCTGCAGCTGGAATCCGCCGCTACCCGCTGCGATTCCTGTCTGCTCGCGAACACTGCGATAGTCACTGTCGATCATGCTGGCACTACCGCTGGCGCTGCCCTCAAAGCCGTAGCCGATGGTCGCCTCGCCCTTCGCAGCCAGCTGTTCGGTCTTGTAGCGGTCTGTGTCCTGCTCGCTGCGCAACGTCAAATCGCCGGTTACACGTCCGACCACTTGGTCGGCCAGGAGCTGTGCGCCTTGCAAGGTGGTATTGCCGCCACTGGTGAAGGTCAGCCTGTCGCCGGCCTGGATGATGCTCTCGTTGTGGAGGGTGCCCTCGCCGTCCGCCTTGCCGCGCGCAGCGTTCGCGCCCACGTAAACACCGATGGCGGCACCTCCACCACTGCTGCCACTGATGGCAACGCCCACCTCCCCGCCCAGCGACTGGTTTCGGCTCTCCTGAGAGTAGCGATCTTCACTGCTACGGATGATCAGGTCATTGGCTGCAGCCAGATCGACATTGCGGCCGGAAATCTGGCTGCCGACAATCGTCAGGTCGCCGCCGATCGCAGCAACAACAACGTCGCCCTCGCTCTTCAGCAGGCTGCCCCGGTGCGTTGTCTGCTCCATCACGCTCTCAGAGCGGGACCGCTGGCTGCCAACCGTCACTCTGACATTCAAGCCGGCACCGCCCTCGCCGTTGCCCGACTGCTGGCCAACCGCTTCGGCGACGGCTATCGCTCCTTGAGCAGCTTTGTACGCATAAAGTGCTTTCAGGCGATCATCTTCGACTTCATCTGCTCTCTTGGCGGTCGCATAGACCGCCCTCGCGCTTTGCGCGGTATCAACGCTGGCACCGCCCAACGCGATATTCAGACCGGACTGGCGGAAGTAGCTATTGTCGGTGTATGTCGTTTGTTGCTCGGCAGCATCAATGAGCACGTCCTTGCCAATCATCGTGATGCCCGTCTTGGACAGCACATCCGATCCCCCCAGGTGCAAGGTCTGCCCGGCAGAGAGCGTCACGCTCCCTTGCGCGCTGCCAATGAGACTTCCTTCGGCGAGCGTTTCAGTCAACGAGTTGCTGTTTCCGTTGCTACGGCTCCCAAACGTCACGCCGAAGCTGCCGTTCATGCCTCCCAGAAGGCCAGATTTCTTGCGGTCGCTGCTGTGTTGTTCGGAATGAGTTGATTCGGCAGCCAGAATGCTGAGATTGCCCTTGGCTGCCATCAGAACGTCGGCGGTCGCCGCTACCTTGGCCCCCTCAACAGTAATGTCCCGGCCGGCTCCAATGATTACTTTCTCTCCCGAGAGCGTGGTGCCGATTCCCAGGACGTCCTGCGTGGCGTCATGCGTTGCGGTTCGGGTGCTTGATGTGAGCCCGCGCTTCTTGCTCTGAGCATCCTTTTCCCAGGTGTGCGACTCCTGCGCGGCAAGCAGATTGACGTCCCGCTCCGCACCAATGCTGAGCATGCCTTGGTCGCTCCTTACGCCAGCTGCTATCAGGGTGAGATCACGCCCTGCACTCAGAGCGATATCTCCCCCCGCCCGCAACTGGCTCCCGCGCACCGTCTCGTCGCTCTGACTGACCTGCAGCGAGCTACGCTTGCCCGCACTGGCGAAGTCACGGCTCTCGCTGTCTACCAGTGCCTGGCTGGTGATGTCGCCCCCCGCCTGCAGCGCCATGTCGCCACCAGCCTGCACCTGGGCCGCAGCCAGGTTGATGTCCTTGCCCGCGGCCAGCACGACGTCGCCCCCCGCCTCGATGGAGGTCACCGCATGGGTAGTCTTGCTGGTGCGGACATGGTTGCGGTCATCGAAGGTGCTGTCGGTGCTTCGGCTCAGGGTCTGTGCCCCCAGAGCCAGATTGCCACCAGCAGCCAACTGGACAGAACCATCGATGCCCGCATTGCGGATCTGCGCGGCCTGCAGGCTGATGTCACCGCCGGCCACCACCGACAACACGCCATCGCCGCTTGGGTTGGTCACATACAGTCCGGCGACACGATCAAGCTGGGTAATCCCGAACGCATGCGTTCCACCTGCGCCGAGGGTCTCCACTGTCGAGGCCACCGTGACATTGCCCGCCGCCTGCACCGACAGCGCATCGGTCGCCGTCACGGTCGCGCCGGCAATGCGGATGTCCTTGTCCGACGCCAACCCGACGTACTGTCCGGAAATGCTGCCGCCCAGGTGTTCGATGTTGCCGGCATCGATGGTCACCAGCTTGCGGCCAGCGATGTCACCGGTGTTGACCAGGCCATTGGCCAACTTGATATCGACGTTGGCGCCGGCAAGTAGCGTCCCCTGTCCATCCAGATCGCCCGGGCGCAGGCGCAGGTAGACCTGCGGCACCAGTGCGGTGGTGGTGCTGCCGTCGGCCAGCGTCACGGTCTGCTCGACGAGCCAGACAATGTCACTGGTCAGCTGCGCCATCTGCGCCTCGGTCAGCGCCACGCCGGGGCGCAGGCCCCATTCGCTGGCCACGGTAGCGCCGGCTTCCAGCAGTGCGCGGTACTGCGCCTCGTCGCTTGCGTAACCGTCCAGGAAGCGGCGTCCGGTCAACTCGCCGATCTGCTCGCGCACCAGCTTCTGTTCGTAGTAGCCGTCACCCAGCCGCTTCTGCACGGTATCGGGCGAGTAGCCCATCTGCCCAAGCAGGTGGTCCGAGCTCAGCCACGTCTTGTGGTCGGTGAAACGCGGATCGGTTTCAACCAGATAGTTGCCGCCGTTGCGGTTGACGTTGAACAGGCTGGCCGTGGGTGCGCGGGTGTCCGGCGCGCCCATCGCGATGCGGTCCGGCGAGCCGCCGGCGGCGGCGACCACGCGCGAACCGGATGCGGCGCCATTGCCGGCGATGCCCCCGACCGTGCCGCCCTGCTGCGTGCCAGCGGCATCTGCCGCCTGTGCCAGCGCGCGTTCCGCCCCCGTCCCACCACTGTGGCCCGGTCCCTGCGCACCGTTATGGCCAGGGCCGTCCGGCAGCGTCTTCGGCCCCTGCACGTTGAGGTTGGCCATTGCCGCGCCATCCTGCACGTTGGGTGCGTTGCGCCCTTGGTTGAGGTTGCTCAGATCGCCGACGTCGATGCTGAGCGTACCGTTGGCGGTGATCTGCCCGCCCAGTTGACCGATCTTTTCGGAGATGGGTGCTGCTTCCCACTGCGTGCGGGTGCCGCTGTAGGCAATCGATGTGTTGTTGAACGTATGCGTTCGAAACAGCTCCACGCCTTCATTGCGCACACGGCTCTCCGCGCCGTGGCCAACGATCTGCATGTTGCCGCCGGCAGCGATCTGCGCGTAGAGGTTGTTCAGCTCATCTACCGAAAGGCGCATGTTGCCACCCGATCGAATGACCGCATCGGCGCCGACGCCGGACTGCAGCTGGTCCTCGTAGGCGACATGGTGCGCCAGGCGGTTCTGCTCGTTGAGGCTGGTTTCCTGGGTGTGCTGGCGCCGCCCGAAGATGGTCGCGTCTGGGTTGTTGAAGCCGGCGGGGGTGATGAACTGGATGCACGTGGTACTGCAGGTTCCGTACGCGTTGGAGAACGTCAGACGGTCGGTCTGGTAGGTGAACTTCTCCTTGGACTTGAGCACATCGAAGGGATCGCCACCTGCCACCTGGTCCGGATTGGCGGCAGTACCCTTGCTTACGTAGTAGATCGTGACCGTCCCGTTCACCGGATCCATGCGCCAGCGCTCGCCACGCACGTCATAGCCCAAGCCGCCGGAGCCGAAGAAGAAGCGCGAGGTGTTCGCAGTCAGGCGGATCACCGCCTTGCCCAGCCGGGTGCCGTCGGCGGCAATGAAGGGTTCATCCTGCAGCACGTCTTCCGGCGCGATGTAGTAGAACTCCCATGCTTTGTAGTTGCTGGTGTCGCTGACCGTTCCCGCCGTGTTCTTGCTGTTCTTCTGCCACGACGCAACCGTCATGCTCGCGGTGGTGTCGATCGTCTTTGTCGAAACGACCGACACGTTCTCACGGATGTTGTTGATCACGCCCGCATCGATCGCCAGGTTGCCGCTCACATCAATGATCGAACCGATGTTGTCGATCCTGCCGGCCGTGCCCGCAGCAATGCGATCAGCCCCCAGCGATCCACCGATGGCCGCGTCACCGCCGCTGTAGATCAGGCCCTTGCCGGTGTTCTGCAGTTCGCGCACGCCCAGGTCCAGGCGCTCGCGCGCGGCCACGGTGCCGACGCGGGTGGCACCGTTGGCATCCTCGGCATGGTTCTTCAGCACGCCGGCCGAGATCGCCACGTGGTCGCCATAGATGCGGCCGGTGCCAAGGTTGTCCAGCACGTCGGCTTCGAGGTGGGTCACCTTGCCGTCGATCAGGCCGCGATTGGTCAGCTGGCCGCGTGCATTGAGATGGGTGATGCCTTCGCTGGAGATCTCGCCGTTGGCCGCGTTGGTGATGTTCTGCGCGTTGAGATCGAGGTTGCCGCCACGCAGTACGCCCTGGTTGTCCAGGTCGCCGGACAGATGCAGGGCCAGCGTGCCGTTGGCCACCCATTCGCCGCGGTTGCTCAGGCCCTGCTGCAGGGTCAGGCTCAAGTCGCGCTGGGCGTGTACCTGGCCGTCCTCGCTGAGCGCGCGCGCCACCAGGGTCTGGCTGCCATCGGCCCGCAGCAGGCCGCCACTGTTGGCGACGCTGTCGGCACTGCTGTCGAGGTTGCCGCCGGTGGTGATGACACCCCCGTTGTTCTGCAGCTGGCCGTTGACCTGCAACCGCGCGCCGCCATCGGTGACGATCTGTCCCTGGCTGTTGTCCAGCCACTGCGTTCCGAACTGCAGCTGGCCCGCCTGCAGGCCGCGGGTGCCATCGCCGCCGCGGGTATTACGGTTGTCGACGCTGGCTGCGGTGAGGGTCAGCAACTGGCCGGCGGCGATCACGCCGGCAGTGTTGTCCAGGTGCCCGCTCAGGGTCAGGTCGAGATTGCGCCCGGCCTGCACGCGCCCGGCGCCGTTGGCCAGCGTCGTCGCCTGCAGCGACAGGCCCGCCGCGCTGGCAAGCGTACCGCCGGCGCTGTTGTCGGCACTGGCCAGCACCAGCCGCGCATCGCCCTGTGCGTTCAGCGTGCCACCTCGGTTGTCCAGCGCACCAGCGTCCAGCTGCAGTGTGCCCGCCGCCAACAGGCCACCACTGCTGGCGGTGTCCCGGTTGTCGATGGCCTGCCCTGCGGTATCGATGCGCAGATCGGCGGCCGACTGCACCCGGCCACCCTGGTTGAGCAGCGCGCCACTGTGCACCGTCAGCGCACCCTTCTGCGTACCCAGCGTACCTGCGTTGTTGTCCAGCCGCTGGCCGCGGGTATCGACGGTCAGCTGCCCACCCAGCAGTGTGCCGCGCTGGTTGTCGAGGCCAGTGGCCTGCAGCTGCAGCAGCTCGCCGGCCTGCATCGCGCCATCGCTGTTGTCCACGCCTGCAACCGTGGTCAGCAGCAGGTCTTTACCTGCCACCACCGTGCCATGCCGGTTGTCGAGGCTGGCAGCGTCCAGCGTCATCGAACCAGTGCTGGACAGCAGGCCCTGGCTGCCGTTGTCGAGACGACCGTCGATGCCCAGCACCAGTTCGCTGCCGCCGGCATGGACAGTACCGCCGAGGTTGTCGAGGCTGGCGGCATTGATCGTGCCCGCGCCACCCAGCAGGATGCGCCCGCTCTGGTTGTCCAGTGCCTGGCCGATGGCCAGGGTGGAACGGCCGCTGCCGGCGCCCTGCAGGGTGCCCTGCGCATTGATCAGCTGCTGCGCGGCAACGTCGAGCACACCATTACTGGCCAGCGACCCGCCGCGATTGTCCAGCATCCCCTGCACACGCAGGCGCAGTGCCTCTTCGCCGGTTGCAGTGAGCGCACCGCCGGCCGTGGTCAGGCTATCGGCAGTGAGGTCGATGCGGCGCGCCGATGTGGTCGCCTTCGACAGATCGAGGGTCTTGCCCTCCAGCACCAACGTGCCATTGCTGAGCACGCTGCCACCCGCACCCAGCAGGGTCTGTGCGAGCACCTGCAACTGGCCGCTGCCGGCGTGCTGGATCTTGCCTGCGCTGTTGTCCAGCGTCTGCGCCTGCAGCGTCAGGTCACCATTGCTGGCCAGCGTACCGCCGGCATTGCCCAGCGTGGTGGCATGGATGCGGCTGGCACCCTCGCCACTTGCGATGATGCGGCCGCCGGTGTTGTCCAGCGTTCCGGCCTCGAGGTCGAAGCGGTCAGCCCCCAGCGTTGCGTCGCGATGGTCTACCTCATCCGCGCGCAGGGTCAGCGTAGCCGCAGAGACCAGCGTGCCCTTGCTGCCATCCAGGCGGGCCGTGGTGATATCCAGGCCCTGGTTGCCGGCCTGGCGGATGGCACCGGCGGTATTGTCCAGCTGTGCGGCAGTGAGGGTCAGCCGGTTGGCATTGCTGGCGATGGTGCCTTCATGGTTGTCCAGCGTACCGTTGACCTGCAACGTGCTGTCGGCTGCACCGGCAGCACTGAGCGTGCCCTTGCGGTTGAGCAGTTCACCGGCCCGCACATCCAGGGCGCCGTTGCCTGCGATCGTGCCGCCGCTGTTGTCCACGGTCTGTGCCACGCGCAACTGCAGTGCATCGCTGCCGGTGGCGCTGAGGTTGCCGCCGGCGTTGTCCAGGCGTTCGGCATTGATCGCGATGCGCTCGGCCTGGGTGGTGCTGCCGGCACCCAGTACCAGCTCGCCCCCCTCAAGCGTCAGCGCCGACTGGCTGAGAATCCGCCCGGCTGCGCCCTGCAACGCATCGGCACGGATCTGCAGCGAGCCGCTGCCGGCGTGCTCGATTGCACCGCTACGGTTGTCCAGCCGCGCCGCCTGCAGCAGCACGTCGCCCGTGCCGGCCAGGCGGCCGCCGTTGCTGTTGTCCAGCAGTTCGCGGGCCTGCACCTGCAACAGGCTGTTACCCGCCGCAAGCACCTTGCCGCCCTGGTTGAGCAGGCTGCCGACGTGCAGCTGCAACTGGCCGTTGCCAGAGATCGCACCGGCTCTGTTGTCCAGTTCGTCGCGCACGGTCAGTGTCGCGCCCTGGCTACCGGCCGACTGCAGCGTGCCCTTCTGGTTGTCGATGCGGCCCGCATCGATGCGCAGGCCCGCGTTGCCAAGCACCTGCCCGCCCAGGTTGTCGAAGGTGCCACGTACATCCAGCGCCAACTCGGAATTCCCGAGCGACACGATCTGGCCACCGGCGTTGCGCAGGCCGTCGGCCTGGATCTGCACGCTCTGCGCCGAGGTGGTGCCGCCACTCACATCCAGCTGGCCACCGGTCAGCGACAGGTCGCCGTTGCTGAGCAGGCGGCCTTCGCTGCCACGCAGCGTATCGGCATGTACACGCAACGCGCCGTTGCCGGCCTGCTGCAGCAGGCCCTTGCTGTTGTCCAGCGTCCCCGCCGAGACGGTCAGCTCGCCATTGCCGGCCACGGTGCCACCGGCACTGTTGTCCAGCGTACCGGCCCGCAGCGTGCTTTCCTGGTTGCCCAGCGACAGCAGGTTGCCACCGCGGTTGTCCAGCGTGCCGGCGGCGATCTGGAACTGCGCTGCAGTGAGCGTGCCATTGCGCACGTCCGCATTGCCCACCGTCCAGTCCAGGCGACCGAGCGTGCTCAGGCGACCGCCGGCACCGGCCCAGTCGCCCGTGGTCAGCAACAGGCCGCCGTTACCGGCATGCTCGATGCGGCCACCGGCGTTGAAGACCCGACCTGCCCCCAGCGTCAAGCGCTCGGCATTGGTCGCCAGCAGGCCGCCTTCGTTGTTGAACGCGCCTTGCACTGTCCAGGCCGACTCGGCACTGCCGGCATGGCGCAGCTCGCCTGCCCGGTTGTCCAGCGACTGTGTCTGCAGCTGCAGCGTACCGGCCACACTCAGCGCGCCCTTCTGGTTGGACAGCGTGCCCAGCTGCAGCGCAGCGTCACCGTGCACCTGCAGTGTGCCGCCATCGTTGTTCAGATCGCCCGTGGCGCGCAGCGAGGCCACACCAAGGCGGCCTCCGCTGTTGTCCAGGCCATTGCCCGCAACCAGCGATACACGACCGCCGTTGCTGATGCTGCCGCCGTCGTTGTCGAGCGTGCCAGCGATGTCCAGCACACCGGCGGCCAACGGAACAGCCGGCGTCACCGGCGTACCGCCGCCAGTGCCGGTACCCGGTGTACCCGGTGTACCCGTACCGGGCGTGCCGGTTCCGGGCGCACCGGTACCTGGCGTTCCGCCGCTTCCCGGCGAGGTGCCACTGGGGGTACCGCCGGAGCCGCCCGACGCCACCGCATCCAGCGCACCGATCAGGCCTTCGCTGCGATTGCTCACGCTGCCTGCGGTGAGGCTCAACGCCTGCACGCCGGTCTGCTCGATGGCACCGCCACGGTTGCGCAGAGCCTGTGCCTGCAGCTGCAGGCGCTGTGCATTGAGCTTGCCGCCGCTGTTGTCCAGCGTGCCACCGGAGGTGATCGCAGCTTCATGCGTGGCAGCGATGGTGCCGGCATTGGCCAGATCGCCGCTCACCTGCACGCGCACGTTCTGCAGTGACTGCAGCGCCCCGGTGTTCTCCAGCCGGCCGTCCACCGTGACCACGAGTTCGCCGGCCTGGGCACCGATGCTGCCGGCATTGCGCACGCCCACGCCGTGTTCATTGCCGACCAGCCAGATCTTGTTGGCGAACATGCCGCCCAGCGCGCCTACGTCCAGCGCGAAGGTCGGCGCTTCACCGCTGGCCGCCGCAGCGTTGACCTGGCTGTGGTCGGCACTGACCACGTTGTTGCCGAGGGTCGCCTGCAGCTGGTTGGCCCAGATGCCGGCGTTGACCTTCAGCGATCGGGTGATCAGGTCGGTGTAGTCGGCGCGGCTGGCATCGAGGCCATCGCCGTTGACCTCGATTGCCCCACCACTGACCCGATAACCTTCCAGCGAACCGCTGCCGCTGAACACCGGCGTGCCGGTGGTGAGCGTGACGCGGCTGGCATTGAGGAAACCGCCACCGTTGACCTGGATGCCGGCAGGATTGGCGATGATCACCTCGGCGCGCTGTCCGGCCACTTCCACGTAGCCATTGAGCCGGCTGGCCGGGCCGTTGACCTCGTTGAGGATGACCCGGGCGCTGCCGGTGGCGAGCCACGGATTGCCCTGCACCCAGCCACCCAGCTGCGTCTGCACCTGGCCACGCGCGTTGTTGAGGATCACCCCCTCACGGCCGACATCGAACTGCGAGTAACGGTTGCGCGAAACACCACCGGCCGATGGCGTGGTGATGTTGACCATCGGCACACCGTTCGGCGCGGTGACCACGGTGGGCCGCTCACGGCCGGGCGCGTTGGGATCGGACACGATGTGGCCGACCGATTGCGCTGCAGCCACGGGCGCCAGGCTGACCCATCCCAACGCGCACATCAGCGCGAAGCCGAGCGGCGACACGGCTGCCGTCTGCCGGCCGGCGACCTGGCCGACCAGGCCGCCACCGCCTTTCACCAGTTCCGAAGCGACCTGCCACACGCGCAGCGCGCGGTTGAAAACCAGGCGATAGATGCTGTTCATTTCACGAATCCTTGTGCCAGATCAGTAGCGCCACGCCAGGCTGAAGCCGAAGGTGGTGTAGTCAGTCGGGAAGTTGGAGGGCTTATGCAGGGCCGAGCCCACGAAGCCGTCCCAGGAAAGCTGCTGCCAGCCGCCGCGCAGGCCCAATGCCATGCCGGCCAGATCCCGGCCGGATTGCCATTGCGTCGATGGCCCGCCGATGCGGCCGTAGTCGGCGGCGACGTAGAACTCCTGGCCGCCGCCGATACCCAGCGACAGGTCGTTGCGCAGCGACCAGCCACGCTCGCCGCTGAGCGAGCTTTCGCCGTCGAAGCCACGCACCGTGTAGCGGCCGCCGATCGCAAAGCGATCCTGTGG
>Ga0134126_10008997_pt1 | contig 12579 bp, 10 predicted proteins | sample KB31752_FD_96881 | JGI IMG/M metagenome (GOLD analysis project Ga0134126, IMG submission 96881) | Terrestrial soil microbial communities with excess Nitrogen fertilizer from Kellogg Biological Station, Michigan, USA - KB3-175-2 | ecosystem: Environmental > Terrestrial > Soil > Unclassified ...
CCGTGGCGCGGCATCAGCTCCCGCGTCTCGAGCGCGGTCTCGCCGCCGCCGACATCGCGCGCCATGTGCTGACCGTGCCGGCCGGCGAGGCGAGCACGAGCTTCGCCGAGCTCGAGCGCCTGCTCGACCGCATGCTGGCCTTCGGCCTGGAGCGCGGCAGCCTGCTGCTGGCGCTGGGCGGCGGCGTGGTCGGCGATCTCGCCGGCTTCGCCGCGGCGATCGCGCTGCGCGGCATCGACTATGTGCAGATCCCGACCACGCTGCTGGCGCAGTTCGACAGCTCGGTCGGCGGCAAGACGGCCGTCAACATGCCGGCCGGCAAGAATCTCGTCGGCGCTTTCCACCAGCCGCGGCTGGTGCTGGCCGACATCGACACGCTGGCCAGCTTGCCGGCGCGCGAGCGGCGCTCGGGCTATGCCGAGGAAGCCAAGCACGCCGCCATCTCCGACCGCGATTTCTTCGCCTGGCTCGAACGCCAGGGCGCGTCGGTGATCGCCGGCGACCAGGCGGCGCAGATCGCCGCGGTCGAGCATAGCTGCCGCACCAAGGCGCGCATCGTCGCCGCCGACGAGCGCGAGAGCGGTGTGCGCGCGCTGCTCAATTTCGGCCACACATTCGGCCATGCGCTGGAAGCCGAGACGGGCTTTTCCGATGCGCTGCTGCATGGCGAGGCGGTGGCGATCGGCATGGTGCTGGCGAGCGATCTCTCGGTGCGCCTCGGCCGCTGCCCGGCGGCCGATCGCGACCGGCTGGTCGCGCATCTCGCCGCCGTGGGCTTGACCACGCGCCTCGCCGATATTCCGGGCGCCCCCTTCGATGCCGAGCGGCTGATCGGGCATATGGCGCACGACAAGAAGGTGCGCGACGGCGCGCTCACCTTCATCCTGCTCGACGGACTCGGGGCGGCCAGCGTCGTGCAGGAGGTGCCGATCGCCGCCGTGCGGGACGTTTTGCGCAGTGCAGCATAGCCGGAGCGCCGCCTGACCACGGGCTGTCCCGCGCTGCAGCGGCACATCTTCCCTTGCGCCTAGGCCAAGCGTTCGGGTGCGCTCTTCTGCCGCATGTGCTAGGCTCGTCCCCCTGACGCGTGACCTTAGGGTGACGCGCCGACGGAAGGGAGAAGCCATGCACAGGCATATCGTCCCCGACATCGTCTCCAATCAGACACTCGTGACGCTGGCCCCGCAGACCACCGTGCGCGAGGCGGCGAAGCTCATGACCGAACGCAAGATCGGCGCCATCATGGTCGTCGAGAGCGGCAGGCTGGTCGGCATCTTCAGCGAGCGCGACGTGCTGGGCCGCGTCGTGGCGCGCGGGCTCGATCCCGACAAGACGAGTCTGCGCGACACCATGACCGCCAATCCCATCACCGTGGCGCCGGACGATCCGCCGGCCGCGGCGCTCGAATTGATGGCGCAGCGCGGCTTCCGCCATCTTCCCGTGGTCGAAGGCGAGCGCATCGTCGGCATGGTGTCGATCCGCGATCTCTATGCCGCGATCAAGGTCGAACTCGAGGAAGAGGTCCAGGAGCGCGAATCCTTCATCTTCGGCAGCAATTACGGCGTCGCCTGAAGGCTCGCTCCAGATCGTCTTGGTCCGGCCGCCGTCGCGATCGACGGGCGCGCCTCGCGAGCGTCGGCCGATCATTATAGAACTCCCTCTCCGCCTTGGGTGAGGGGGTTGAAAGTGCGATTGAACCCCGTGCGCAACGGGCGGATGATGCCTGCGGCATCATGCGCGGGGATCGTCATGCGACACTGCGTTCTGCTTCTGCTCACATCGCTTCTGATCGGCTCGGCCCGGCTTGCCGCGGCGGCCGAGCCCGTCGATCTGGCGCTGGCGCTCGTCGCCGACGTATCGCGCAGCATCGACGACAAGGAGTTCGTGCTGCAGAAGGAGGGCTATGTCGCGGCCTTCACCGATCCCAATGTGCTGGCGGCGATCCGCGGCGGCGCCATCGGCGCCATCGCCGTCTGCTATATCGAGTTCGCCGGCACCGGCCAGGTGCGCAAGGTGCTCGACTGGTCCCTCATCCGCGACGCGGCGTCGGCCCAGGATTTCGCCGGTCGCATCGCCGAGGCGCCGCGCTCGGCCTACGGCTTCACGGCGATCAGCGCCGGCATCGATCGGGCGGTGAGCAGCTTCGAGGAGAGCGGCTTTGCCGCCGGCAAACGCGTCATCGACGTGTCCGGCGACGGCACCAACAATTCCGGCCGCAGCGTAACCCAGTCGCGCGACGCAGCGCTCGCCCTGGGCATCACCATCAACGGGATCACCATCATCAACGACCATCCGCAATCCTACATCTTCGCCCATGTCCAGCCGCCGGGCGGGCTCACCAACTGGTATCGCGAGAATGTCATCGGCGGCCCGGGCGCCTTCGTCCTCGAGGTGCATGATTTCCACAGCTTCGGCGAGGCGATGACGCGCAAGCTCATCACCGAGATAGCCCTGGCGGCGCGGTAGCGCCGCCGGGGCCTATCCCCGGGCTTGACCCGGGGATCGTCCTCCTGTCAGACGAAGCGATGGAACGCCGTCTGAACGCGCTCGGCCAGCCGATCGGCGCATCCTTGCCCGGCTGGACGGCGCGCGCCCTGCCGCCGCGCACGCCTATCGAGGGCCGCCATTGCCATCTCGCACCGCTCGACGGCGAGCGTCATGCGCGCGACCTGTTCGAAGCCAATGCGGCCGACGGTGACGGACGCATGTGGACCTATATGTCTTGCGGTCCGTTCGCGACCCTCGAAGCCTATCGGCGCTGGACGGAGGATGCGGCGGCGAGCCCCGATCCGCTGTTTCACGCGATCCTCGAGCTGAAGACGGGACGGGCGTCGGGCGTCGCCGCTTATCTGCGCATCGATGCGCCGGCCGGCGTGATCGAGATCGGCCATATCGCGCTCAGCCCGTCCTTGCAGCGCACGGCGGCGGCGACCGAGGCCCTTTATCTCATGGCGCGGCGCGCTTTCGACGAGCTCGGCTATCGGCGCCTGGAATGGAAATGCGATGCGCTCAATGCCGCCTCGCGCGCCGCCGCCGAGCGCCTCGGATTCCTCTATGAGGGCTGCTTCCGGCAGGCGACCGTCTATAAGGAGCGCAATCGCGACACGGCCTGGTATGCGATGATCGACCGCGACTGGCCGGGTTTGCGGGCGCGCTTCGAGCGCTGGCTCGATCCCGGCAATTTCGACGCGGAAGGCCGCCAGCGCGCGGCGCTGGCGGCGGTGTAGGTCCTACCGCATCCCCCTCAACGTCATGGCCGGGCTTGACTGGTCAAGCCCGGCCATGACGAAGACAAGAATAAGCGAGCGCTATCTAAGCGACCGGCTGCTTCGCGCTCGGCGCGCTCTTCGCCGGCTTGTCGCGCGGCGCGAAGCTGTCCGATTGGGCGAGCGGCCAGACGTCGCGATAGCGCGGATCGTCGGTGCCGGCCAGGAGCTCGCCCGGCGCGAGATAGCGATAGACCTGGTCGTAGCTTTCGACGCGCGTCGGCGACAGGCGCTTGGAGAAATGGCGCGGCCGCAGCTCCTGCGGATGCTCGAGGCCGGCGGCGGCGATGACCTCGCCCAGCGCCAGCACGGTCGAGCGGTGGAAGTTATGAACCCGCTGCGCCTTGTCGGGAACGACGAGGGCGCGCTGGCGGGCCCGGTCCTGGGTCGCGACGCCGGTCGGGCAGCGGTCGGTATGGCAGCTCTGCGACTGGATGCAGCCGACCGCGAACATGAAGCCGCGCGCCGTGTTCGCCCAGTCGGCGCCGAGCGCCATGACGCGCGCGAGATCGAAGGCGGTCAGTATCTTGCCGCTGGCGCCGAGCCTGATGCGCTCGCGGATGTTCAGCCCGACCAGCGCATTGTGCACGAACATGAGGCCGTCACGCAGCGGCATGCCGATATGGTCGACGAATTCCAGCGGTGCGGCACCGGTGCCGCCTTCGGCGCCGTCGACCACGATGTAATCCGGATAGACATTGCTCTCGAGCATCGCCTTGCAGATGCCGAGGAATTCCCAGCGATGGCCGATGCACAGCTTGAATCCCACCGGCTTGCCGCCCGACATGTGGCGCAGGCGCGCGATGAAATCCATCATCTCCATCGGCGTCGAGAAGGCGGAATGGCTGGCCGGCGAGATGCAATCGACACCCTGCGCCACGCCGCGCGCCGCCGCGATCTCGGCCGACACTTTCGGGCCGGGCAGCACGCCGCCATGGCCGGGCTTCGCCCCCTGGCTCAGCTTGATCTCGATCATCTTGATCTGGTCGATGGCGGCCTGCTCGGTGAAGCGCTCGGCCGAGAAGCTGCCGTCGGAATTGCGGCAGCCGAAATAGCCCGAGCCCAGCTCCCAGATCAGATCGCCGCCGAACTCCATATGGTAGGCGCTGACGCCGCCTTCGCCCGTGTCATGCGCGAAATTGCCCAGCTTCGCGCCCTTGTTGAGCGCCCGGATGGCGTTGGCGCTGAGCGCGCCGAAGCTCATGGCGGAGATGTTGTAGATGCTCGCGGAATAGGGGCGCGGGCAATCTGGCCCGCCGATGGTGATGCGGAACGGCTCGGTCGACGGCTCCTTCGGCGCCATCGAATGGTTGAGCCATTCATGCACCGAGGAATAGACGTCGAGCTGCGTGCCGAACGGCCGCTTGTCGAGCTGCCCTTTGGCGCGCTGATAGACGATCGAGCGCTTGACGCGATTGAAGGGCGTGCCGTCGGTGTCGCTCTCGAGGAAATATTGCCGGATCTCCGGGCGGATCTCCTCGAGCAGAAAACGGATATGGGCCGCCACCGGATAGTTGCGCCGGATGCTCTGCTTGGGCTGCACGAGATCGATCGTACCGACCAGGACGAGCAGCGCCGCGACGGCGAACAGGATCAGAAAGGCCGGCTGGTCGAAGCTGAGGGCGAGGAACAGCAGCGCCGCCGCGATCGAGCCCGTGAAGGCCGCGTTACGCTGTTTCCTGACGAAATCGAGCACGCCCATCTGTCACCCGCCGGCCTTGTTTCCTCCCGGCCGGCAGGTCTCCGCCGCCGGTCCGCCGACGGATATAGCACGAGACACCTCTAAATTTTAGATAACGGGGCAGCGGCGCCGCCCGCCGTCGGCCGGCTGGCGGGGGCCGCGCCGGAGCAAGATGACCCGGCCTCAGCGCCAGACGGGCTCGCCGAGATCGACCGAATAGGGGCTGGTCGCCGCACCGGTGGTGCCGCCGACCGCGGCGCCGATGATGGCGCCGGGCACCACGCCGATTCCACCGAACACGGCGCCGATCGCGGCCCCGCTGCCGGCGCCGATGGCGGCGCCGCTCGCCGTGCGGCCCACGGGATCGGTGCCGCAGCCCGCCAGCGTGAGCCCCGCCGCAATCACGGCCATGCCGATGATCGAAACCTTCATTGCCCCTTCCCCTTGCTGTGCAGCGCGCGTGTAGAATGCGCCCCGCCTCGTCAACGCTTGCGAGTGGAGTGATGCGCATACTTAAGGGTGACTACGCGATTTGCCGGAATTCCTATCGGGCAGACCGGCCGTGACGCGGCTCGGCGATTTTGCCGGCGAGCTCATCGACCTCGTGCCGCGGCCGGCCGAGCGCGAGCGGCTCGCTTTGCATCTGGCCGACACGGCCGGCGCCTTTCGGGTGGCGCTCACCACCGCGGAGGGGCGGACGCTGCTGCGTCTGGCAGTGCCCGGCGGTGACGATCCCCTGTCGCTGGCGCGCGGCCTGGCCGGCGCCATCCGCCTCACCGAGCTCGACGACATCAATCTGCCGGGCTGCATCACGGCCAGCGCCGCCATCGTGCCGGCGGCGCTGGCCGCGGCGACCAGCGCCGGCAGCGCCCCCGACGCCTTCGCCGCCGCGCTGATGCAAGGCTACGAGGCGATGGTGCGGCTCGGCATCGCGCTCGGCGGCGCCAAGGCGCTGGGTGCCGTCTGGCTCAGCCTATTCGCGGCACCCTTCGGCGCGGCGGCGGCGGCGGCGCGCGCCTTCGGCCTCGATGGCGAGCGCACGGCGCATGCATTGGCGCTTGCGCTGGCCATGAGCCAGGGCCGGCCCGGTCAGCCCGGCGGCAAGCTGCCCGGGCGCTGGTTCCTGTTCGGCGATGCCGTCGGACGCGGCTTGCGCGCCGCGGCGGCGGCCCGGGCCGGCATCTCCGGCGATGTCACGCTGCTCGACGGCGACTGGCTGCGCGCCGCCTCCGGCATTTCGGAGGTCGATCTCCTGTGGTTCGATCGCGGCGAGCGCGCGCCCGCGGCGATGAACCTCTCGATCAAGCCGTTCTGCACCGCACGCCAGGCGGCCAATGCGGTGGTGTGCTTTCGCGATCTGCTGCCCGAGATCGGCGATGTGCAGCACATCTCGTCGGTGCTGGTCGAGGTGGCGCCGATGCATCTCGGCCTCATCACGCGGCCGGTGCAGCCCGGCCATCGCCTCGCCACCATCTCCAACGTGGCGCAGCAGATCGCGATCGCGGCGCTCGAGCCCGAGATGCTGGCCGAGGCCGAGCGCGCCGGTCCCATTTCCGAGGCGCGCCAGGCGCTCGCCGCCAAGGTGCGGGCCGAGGGCAATGCCGAGCTCGACGGCTACCTGCCGCAAGAATGGCCGGCCCGCGTCACCGTGATGATCGGCGAGCGCCGCATCACGCGGCTCTGCCGCGCCATCCCGGGCGATCCGACCATGCCGCTCGACCGCGCGGCGCTGGCCCGGAAATACGGGCAGAATCCGCATTGGGACACGGGCGGTGCGACGCTGCTCGAGGCGGCGCCGGCGGCGCTCGCCGATGCCGGTGCGCGCACGAAATTGTGGGATGCGCTCCTGGCGCAGATAAAGGGGCTCGCCGCGGCCTGAGCTTCGGCGCGCGAGAAGGGGAGGGAGCGATGACCGGTCGTCGAGTTGCGCTTGCGCTTGTGTTGTCGGCGGTCCTGTGCGGCGCGGCCGCGGCACGGCCCTTCATCGATCCGCGCTCGGAGCGGTCGCCCAATTTCGATCTCGATCCGGCGCTGGCCTCGGCACCCGGCGATCCCGCCTGCCGCGACCGCACGCCGGTCTCGACCGGCGGCGCTTTTCCGCGTGACCGACACACGCTGGCGATCCGCTGGCTCGGCAACACCAATTACGAGCTGGTGCATGACGGCAAGATCATCCTGCTCGACGCCTATTACGATCGTGGCAGCCTCTACCCGTCGCTCGGCTTCAGGCCCGAGGACGTCAAGCGCGCCGATCTCCTCCTGCTCGGCCACGGCCATTTCGATCATATGTCGGACGGTGCCACGGTCGCCGCACGCACCCATGCGCAGATCGTGGCGGCGCCGGTCACGGTCGAGAAGCTGATGACCCAGCCGGTCGATCCCAAGCAGATCCGCACCGTCACCGGCCGCGGCGGCGAAATTCTGCGCTATCAGGGATTCACGGTCGAGCCGATCCTCGGCCGCCATGGCGAGCCGCCGAAGCGGGTGACCGAGCCGTTCGACAAGGTGCTGAAGGAGCTGGCACCGGCCAGCCAGGCGCAGCAAGCCGAGGTCGCGGCGATCCGCGCGCGCGGCACCTCGGACAAGCGCGTCCTCGACGAGGGCACCATCGCCTTCCTCATCACCTTCGCCGACGGCTTTCGCGTCTATTACCGCAACAGCGGCGGCCATGTGACCGATTACGAGAAGGCGGTGATGGCGCGCGTCGGGCGTGTCGATGTGGCTTTGGTGGCGGTCGCAGCCAGCTATCTCAGCAACCTCAATGCCGAGCAGGCGCTCGAGCATCTCCGTACCTACCGGCCGGACGTGTGGATCCCCGGCCATCACGACAATCCCTACAATCTGTGGCGCGCGACCGAGCCTTTGTTCCAGGCGCTGAAAGCCGAGGCGCCGGGGCTGGTCACAGTGTCGCGCGAATATCGCGAGCCGATCTGCTTCAATACCGAACACAACATCTCGCGCGCCCGGCGATGAGAGTCAAAGCAAGGAGCTGAAAAAGAGTGCTCGGAGGTCTGTTCGCGCTTCTCGCCGCCTTAACATTCGCCGTCAACAATGCGACCACCCGGCGCGGCGTGCTGCACGCCTCGGTCAGCCAGGCCATGGCCATCACCGTCCCGATGGGCGTGCCGCTGTTCCTGATCGTCGCCTGGCCGATGGGGGCCTTGCCGCTGCTCGGCAGCTTCAGCCCGATGTCGATCCTTTATCTGTCGCTGGCCGGCATCGCGCATTTCGTCTGGGGCCGCTATTGCAATTACCGCGCGACCAAGGCCATGGGCTCCAATCTCGTGGCCCCGGTGCAGCAATGGAGCCTCGTCTTCACGCTCGGCGCTGCCGTGCTCTTCCTCGGCGAGACGGTGACGCCGCTGCGCCTCATCGGCATCGCGCTGGTGCTGCTCGGGCCGATGCTCACCGCCACCGGCGAAGGCTCGATCGCCGGCGTGTTCCGCGGCAAGAAGCAAGCGACGAAGCCGGCGCCGGCGCGCGCCGGCGGCTGGCGCCCCAACCTGGTCGAGGGCTACACATTCGCGCTGCTCTCCTCGACGGGCTATGGTGCCAGCCCGATCCTGATCAGCCTCGGTCTCCAGGCCCGCGGCTTGGAGATGAGCCTTGCCGGCGGCCTCATCTCCTACATCGCCGCGACGGTCGCCACCTTCCTGCTGCTGGTCTTATGGCCGGGGCAGCTGCGCCACGCCGCAATGGTCACGCCGGTGGCGGCGCGCTGGTTCTGCCTCGCCGGCTTCACCGTCTGGGCATCGCAGACCTTCCGCTATCTGGCGCTCTCGGTCGCGCCGGTCTCGGTCGTGACGCCGATCCAGCGCCTGTCGATCGTCTTCCGCGTCCATCTCAGCCGGCTCATCAATCCGGAGCACGAGGTGTTCGGGGCGGAGATCTGGATCGGCACGCTGGTCTCGCTGCTCGGCGTGCTGGCGCTCTCGGTCTCGACCGATCTCGTGCTGTCTTTCCTGCCCTTGCCCGATTGGGCCGTCGCCGCCGCGCGCTGGCACTGGCCATGAGCGCCGCAGCGAGCCCGGCGCGCGAGGCGTAAAGCGGAGCGTTAGCGCGCGAGCCTGGTTGCCGCCACCCACCAGCCGGGCTGCTCGGCGGCGATGCGTTGCGCGCTGTCAGCGGCCTCGCTTTCTTGCGCGAAGAGGCCGAAGCAGGTACCGCCGCTGCCCGACATGGCGGAAGCGAGACAGCTCGCTTCCTGGCGCAGGCGCGCGAGGACGGCGCCGATCGGCGGACAGATCGTGATCGCCGGCGGCTCGAGATCGTTGCCGCCGCGGCGGACGAGCGCGGCGAGCCCGGCGGCGTCGCGCGGTGGCTCCGGCGTTCCGAGCGGCTCGGAGAAGGCGCCTTGGCGCGCCTTGAAGACCGGGCCGGTCGGGCAGGGCACGCACGGATTGACCAGCACCAGACAGGCCGGCGGCAGGGCCGGCAGCGGCTCGAGACTGTCGCCGATGCCGCGCATCCGCGCGGCTTCTCCGGCGAGGCAGACCGGAACATCGGCGCCGAGCGACAAGGCAAGCTGCGCGCGCGCCGCGCTTGAAAGCTCGACCTGCCACAGCGCCATCAGAGCGTGCAGCGTCGCCGCCGCATCGGCCGAGCCGCCGCCGATGCCGGAGGCGACCGGCAGGTTTTTTTCGAGAGCGAGCACGGTGCGCGCGACGAGATCGGCCGGCACGCAAGCCGCAGCCGCGAGCGCCGATGCGGCGCGCGTGACCAGATTGTCGGACTCGTTGGCGAGCGCGGCGGCGAACGGTCCGCTGACGGTGAAGCCGCCGCGGTCGGCGAGCCGCGCCGTCAGGCGGTCGCCGATCTCGGCGAAGGCGACCAGCGAATCGAGCAGATGATAGCCGTCCTCCCGCCGCCCGGTGATGCGCAGGGTGAGGTTGAGCTTGGCGCGCGCGAGCCTTGCGACCGAGGTCGCGACGGCAGCGCCGGTCACGGCTTGGCGGCGGTCGGCGGCATCTCGGCGGGCTTGGGCAAGCCGTTGGCGAGCTTCTTCTCGATCGCATCGCGCAGCTCGTTCTCGGTATCGAGCCCGAGCGCGCGGCGCCACTGGAACTGCGCCTCGAGCTTGCGCCCGACCTGCCAATAGGCGTCGCCGAGATGGTCGTTGATGGTGGCGTCCTGCGGCCGCAGCTCGACGGCGCGCTCGAGATGCGTCACCGCTTCGGGGTAATCGCCGAGCCGGAAATTGGCCCAGCCCAGCGAATCGACGATCTCGCCATCCTGCGGCCGCAGCGCGACCGCGCGCGCGATCATCTGCTTGGCGCGATCGAGATTCTTGCCCTCGTCGACCCAGGAATAGCCGAGATAGTTCAGCACATAGGGCTGCTCGGGCTCGAGCTCGAGCGCCTTCTGCAGATCGGCTTCGGCCTTGTCCTTCTGGTTCGAGCGATCCTCGGCGATGCCGCGGTCGAAGAACAGCGCCCAATGACGCTTGTCGGGATTGGGCAGACGGGCGATGGCCTGGTCATAGGCGGTGACCGCCTCGGCGAAGCGCTGCTTGTTGCGCAGCAGGTCGCCGAGATCGGCCAGCGATTCGATGCGGCCCGTCTGCTCCGCCGCCATCGCCTTGAGATCGGCAATGGCGCCTTCGGTGTCGCCTTCGGCATCCTTGCCGATCGCCACATGCTGGCGCGCCGCCCAGCCGAAGGGCGATTTGGGATCGACGCTCTTGAAGACCGCGATCGACTCGGGCAACCGATTCTCGGTCTCGAGGATGTCGCCGAGCAGCATCTTGATCATCGCGGAGTCGGGCCGCATCCAGGCGGCGAGACGCGTATAGACCATGGCGAGCTCGCTGCCGGGGCGCTCGCGCTGGATGACGCTGCCGATGTCGAACAGCGCCTCGCCGATGCCTTGCGCGGCATTGGCGACCGGCGGCGGCGCCTTCTGTCCCGCTTTCAGCCGCGCATAGCTCTGATCGAGCAGCTGGCTGTCGGGATTGCGCTCCTGGAAGCCGTCATAGAGCGCCTTGGCGGCCGCCATGTCGCCCTGCCGCTCGTCGAAGCCGCCGATCACCGACACGGTACGCCAGGAGGGAACCGAATCGACATCGAGCATCGCCTTGAAGGCCTCGGCCGCCTGGTCGCGCTCGCCGAGGAAATCGGCGATGAGGCCGCGATGCAGGTGATAGAGGCTGGCGAAGGTCGCGATGTCGCCGAGCGGCTTCAGCGCCTCGTCGGCAGCCGGCGCGTCCTTCTTGCCGGCGGCGATCCAGCCGCGCGCCAACGGCACCAGCAGATTGTTGATGCCGGCGCGCGGCAGCGCCGTGAGAATCCCGTCGGCATCCCCGAGCTTGCCGCCGCGCACATCGGACAGGGCCAGCACGAGATTGGCGATCGGCGATTGCTTGTCGGCGGCGGCCAGACGCTTGGCCACGGTCACCGCATCCTCCTGCTTGCCCTGGCCGATCACCACCATGATCATGTTGCGCAGGAGCTCGACATTGTCGGGATCGGCTTTGAGCGCCTGGGCGAGGAAATCGGCGGCGGCCGTATAGTCCGACTGCCGCGCCGCGTCGCCGCCGGCGAGATAGGCGCCGAGCGCCGACATGGCCGGCGTTTCGCCCGCCGCATGTGCCGTGCCGGCGCCGAGCGCCAGGGGCAAAGCGAGGAGGAGGGCCGGAAACGGCAGGACAGATCGCTGCATGAGGGGGTCCGCAAGCTTGGGCTGTGGGAGGGGACGCGCAGTCTAAAGCAGGCCGGGCGGCAGGGCGAGTCGCCGGACGCTCACATGTTCGGATAGTTCGGGCCGCCGCCGCCTTGGGGTACCGTCCAGTCGATATTCTGGGTCGGGTCCTTGATGTCGCAGGCTTTGCAGTGGACGCAGTTCTGGGCGTTGATCTGCAGTCGCGGCTCGGCCGCGGCATCGTTCAGGATCTCGTAGACCCCGGCCGGGCAATAGCGCTGCTCCGGACTCTCATAGCGTGCCCAATTGACGCTGATCGCCACCTCCGGATCCTTGAGCTTGAGGTGCGGCGGCTGGTCTTCGTCATGGTTGGTGTTGGACTGGAACACCGACGACAGGCGATCGAAGCTGACGATGCCGTCAGGCCGCGGATAGGCGATGCGCCGGCCGTCGCGCGCCGGCTTGAGCGCCTCGTGATCGGCGTGGCGGTGCCGCAAGGTCCAGGGTGCCTTGCCGCGGAAGAGGTAGGTGTCGAGCGCGGCATGCACGAGGCCGCCCCACAAGCCCCAGCGGAAGCCGGGCCGGATGTTGCGCGCCCGGCGCAGCTCCTCGCCGACCCAGGAGCGGGCGAGCGCATCCGGATAGGCGAGGGCTTCGGTGCCGGCATCCGCCTGCTGCAGCAGCGCGAACACCGCTTCGGCCGCCAGCATGCCGGACTTCATCGCCGTGTGGCTGCCCTTGATCTTGGGCACGTTGAGGAAGCCGGCGGCGCAGCCGATCAGCGCGCCGCCGGGAAAGGTGAGCCGCGGGATCGATTGCCAGCCGCCCTCATTGATGGCGCGCGCGCCATAGGCGATGCGGCGTCCGCCTTCGAGCAGCGGCCGGATCGCCGGATGCTGCTTGAAGCGCTGGAATTCCTCGAAGGGCGAGAGATAGGGATTGGCGTAATCGAGCCCGACGACGAAGCCGATCGCGACCTGATTGTGCTCGAGATGA
>Ga0134126_10008998_pt1 | contig 12579 bp, 15 predicted proteins | sample KB31752_FD_96881 | JGI IMG/M metagenome (GOLD analysis project Ga0134126, IMG submission 96881) | Terrestrial soil microbial communities with excess Nitrogen fertilizer from Kellogg Biological Station, Michigan, USA - KB3-175-2 | ecosystem: Environmental > Terrestrial > Soil > Unclassified ...
ATTATCGGCAAGGTGCAGATCATCGAGCGAGACTTTCGGAAGCTGCTGGACAACAACCGGAACCTGAAGTAAAGAACATTCTATTACCTGGCACTAGCTCATCGCGGCGCATCCGTTACGTTTTGTCTGGAAGGCAACCAAAGGCTGTAGAACTGATTAACGATGAAGATCGTGAAGGGCGGAGGAGGAATGAGGAGGTGCGCGTGATTCAGTTGATCTGCGCCCACGTCCGGCCCGGTGCGCGTCCCGAGCAGTCCAACCCTTATCGCGCATCAATGGTCCTGCCGCGATCTTGCCGTGGGCAGCACGACCATTGTCTGCCCACCAGCCGGGCCGGACATCACGGATTAGTTGCAAGCATTCATCAACGTAGCAAGCACAGCTAACGATGGCGAGGTCGACGCTGAGATGACGACTGAACGGACGAAAGGAGCGGTGATCGTCACTGGCGCCAGCCGGGGTATCGGCGCCGCGATCGCCGAAAAGCTGGCCGAGGAGGAGTACGGCGTGCTGGTGAACTACGCAACCGATGCCGATGGAGCGCAATCGGTGGTCTCTGCCATTCGCGCCCGCGGCGGCCACGCCGTAGCCGTCCGCGCGGATGTTGCCACGCCGGGCGACATCGCGGACATGTTCCAGCAAGCCAAGCAAGAGCTCGGACCGCTGGCCGCGCTTGTCAACAATGCCGGGATCGCGGGTACAACGGCACGCATCGACGCCCAAGATGCCGAGGAGCTGACCCGCCTAATCAAGCACGCCGTCCACGCGATGTCGACCGCGCACGGAGGCACCGGCGGATCCATTGTCAACATCGCCTCGGTCGCCGCCCGAACCGGCGGCCTGCCTGGAATCGTGCCGTATGCGGCCACGAAAGGTGCCCTGGTGACGTTTAGCCGTGGCCTGTCCAACGAGGTCGCCGCTGAAGGTATCCGCGTGAACAGTGTCTCCCCAGGCATAATCGCTACAGAGATGATCACCGCAGTCCCGGACGCGCAACGGGGCGCCGCAGCCAGCCCGCTCGGTCGCATGGGTCGCCCCGACGAGGTCGCGGCCACCGTGGCGTGGCTGATCTCACCGGCGGCATCATTTATCACCGGCAGTGATATCACCGTCTCCGGTGGCCGTTGACTGACCAGCACCCACCGCCTCCCCAGGATCTGGACGGCGAAGATCCATACTTGCCGAACGACTGCTAAGCTACCCTGATCCGCGCGTCACTCTAAGTGACATGCGCTGTTACAGTTCGTCATTGCCGAATTCGCCTCTACGATGATCAAGGCGGCGCGCACAGCGCGCCGCGGGCCGGACCCGCCTCCCGCTCCGCTACCGGCGGCCCGGCCCCCACGGTGTCGCGCACCAAGACCCCAAGACGTTGGTCTCGATCCTCAGCAGTGCCGAGGTCCCGATGGTCTATGCCACTCGACAACAGACATGCTGAGCACCCTTTCGATCTCATTGATGAGTGAGCGCAAACGGTTGAAATGCTCGCAAGCGGCTGCGCTGTACTCGTCTAGCGCTCTCGACCCTGGGTAGGCGCGGCCCGGTTTTTCAACCTCTAATCTCGTACCGGTCGGTGTCTTCTGGTAGTGATGATGCGTAGCTTTATTGCGCACAAGGCGAACATCTTCGGCAATGGGTTCCTGCGACCACTCGCGTAGCGCTACGTGGATGCTAGGCGATTGAGCCTCAAGCCAAGTTCTCTGAAAGAGTCTACGCCGGCGATCGCGATGATCCTGTGCTTCAAGCTTCGTTGCTTCATCTACCTGTTCCGACGCCGCTATTACGGAGTAGAGGACACCCTCGAAATGAGCTTGCACCGGCACTGGCACTGGCGGCTCGTCAGGTCGCGCTGAGTCCGCTAGGGCTGAGCGGAGACAGCGGAGGTGGTATTCTGCTATCTCGATTTTCCGACTTGCGGCCTCTAAACATTTTTTCACCTCACTTCTACGTTTGGCAGCCATTGTCGTCTTCAGCTTGAGGATCGTTCGAGGTCATGAACAGATAGTAGTCTACGCGGCTGTTCCGTTTGCCGTACACGTACGAAGCCTCCAAGATCGCCGCTTTCCTCGGCTGTAGATTGTCCACGTCGCGCAAAGCGGCCAAGACGAAGGAACGGAGAGGAGCAGGGGACGCGGTTGTGGTGCAACCAGCTACTGTTACTTATGTTGAATTCAACATAAATCGGCTTATGTTGAACACCGGATTATGTCGAATGCGGCGGTGAAGGTGCTGGTCAGCGGCGGTTGAGCCTGTCGAGCGCTCGGCATAATCCGAGGTGCTCAGGAAAAGTGAGGAGGGACGGTACCGCTTGAACTGAGTGCCCGGCTGAGGCTCTTATCAGGGCTCGCCGTTCGTGAGCGAGGTCGAAGGTGCAGGTGGATCGGGTGGCTGAGTTAGACGCTTGGTGACCGATCATCGTTGGCTCCTGCTGTGAAGGTGCGGTCCAACGAAGGAGGCCTCGCTCATACGACCCGAATTATGCCAAGTGTATGACCGCATCAACCCCTGCTGACCAGCACTTACACCGCCGCATTCGGCATAATCCTGTGTTCAACATAATGGGATGATCGTTTAGACACTTTACGGACCCATAAACCCTCTTCAGAAAACCACGGGCAATAAGCCTTCGCGGTCGCGAAAGCTGCAGGTAATCAGCACTATCCACGAACAACGACAACCGCGATCCGAGAATCCTTAGGTCTGAGGTCCTGAATACCGCAAACCAACACATGCGCCTCCGGCGGGCCTCGCTCCGGGATAGCCCCGAAGCTCGGCCGTGAGAGTGGGAGGGCACCAGGGTAGCGGGTATCCCATCGCGTCAGCGCCGAAGGTGTAGCAGGCCAGGCACAGGCGTCGAGGTCGTTCAGCCGTCGGGTGCTCCACCTCGACGCCTGTGCCTGGCCTGCTTCAGGACGAGCCCGCCGACGCGACGAGATACCCGCTCAGTCCCAACCTGTCCTGCGAGTAGGACGACCACCGCTGTGCTGTCCGCGTGCTGTAAGGAGGGGTCAATGACGGTCAACCGCGGTACGCCACGGTACAGGCCATCCGCAGGTCAGTAGGTATCACCTGGCACGGTAGAGAGATTCCCAAGCTCTGGACGCGGGTTCGACTCCCGTCCCGCTCCATTCCATCGCCGCAGTTGATCCGTGGTGTGCGCCATGGAGTTGCGGTTTGGAGCATCGGTTTCCTCATCCTTTGTGCTGTCCACGTCCCCTGAGTGGCCACCCCGTTGAAGACCCGCCCCGCCGGGCGGCGCTCCACCGGTCGGCGAGGCAGGGTCAGAACATTCCTGCCGACTCAAAGTCCTATTTGGAGCAAGCCACGTCGTACTGCGAGACCGCCTGAGGATTTTGGTGCTGGCCGTTGGCGTACACGCCTCCAGCGGTGCCGTTCGGATTGAACGGCGAGCCTGGAGCACTACCCGCACTGCCCGGGATCCTCGTTGCCGTACCAACGCCGCATTGAACGTTCGGCGATCCGGGATCGTGATCGTTGTCGTTAGCCCAGGCAGGTCCGGCCAGCCCGAGACCTATCACAACAGCAACGGTTGGAACGATGAGACGACGCCTCATAACACTCACCTCTAATCTTGCAGATGGACCTTTCCCCGCTGACGAGAACTCCAGGGCAGACTGTCGCTTCCATCACATGCCGCTTGCCCTCCGTGCCCGTCTGGGCAATTCCGCAAGGGAGGCACCCCGATTACGCACGGCTCAGGCAATGTCACTGCGAGTAGAACAGCGCGACGGCAGCCCTATTTTAAGTCGCCATCGCGGTGCCGAGAGTTACGCTGCGCCAGTTACGGCCCAGCGCCCTCATCTTCACGCCGATGGATATGGATAAGTGGCCCATAGCAGAGCGGGGGCAGGATCCACGTCGTTCAGCCGACGGGATACCCTCTGCCCCTAATACCAGCTCTCCCGAGACCCTGGCTCCAGTCGGGCTGAGGCCTGCGGCAGGCCGACAAACCCCGTACGTCGAGCGATCTTGGTTCGTGCCCCTCACGTGCTCGTTGCCACGGGGACTCACGGACAACAACGGTCAGAATCTCACTGACCGTGCATGACAAGGCTTCGCCGCTCACGGTCGGTTATGGGCCGGACCTTTTGCACGGCGGTACTGCGTCCATCTGGCCGGGTGTGAAGGGCATTGGTTACGTGGTGGTGGGTTCGGGTTGGGTCGCTGCGTCGCGCTCGTCGGCTGTGATGGCGTCATGTACTCGTGGTGGGGGCAGGCTGAGGTGCACGGCCGTGTAGCAGATGATCAGGCTGAAGGCGGCTACCACGCCGAGGTCGATCCATTCGGGGATGCGCTGGGTTCCGCCGTATTGCCCGAGGTAGGAGATCAGTGTTAGGCCGGTGAACCAGGGCAGGATCCAGATCAGCGACCGCGGGTCCAGGGGTGGTCGTTCCAGCGGATGGCCCAGGGCGTAGGCGATGCCGAAGATCAGGTAGCCGGCGACCACGGCAAGCATCAGCTTGTACACCGTGGTCCAGGAGGTCCAGTAGATGATCTCGTTGGCGGCGATGAACGCCAGTGGGGCCAGCACCGAAGCGGCCGGCAGCCGGTACGGTCGGGCACGGTAGGGGTCGGCCTTGCGCAGGACCAGCAGGGTGATCGGGGCGAAGGCGTACATGATCACTGTTGCGGAGGTGATCAGTCCGACGAGGCTTTGCCAGCTCGGAAAGGGCAGAAAGCAGATCAGACCCACGACGAAGGCCAGCAGGATCGAGGTGTAGGGGACGCCGCGACTGCTGATCCGGTTCACGCCCCGGGGAATGTAGCCGGCGTGGCCTAGCGCGTAGGACAGCCGCGCGGCGGTGCCCACATAGATCAGGCCGGTGCCCGCCGGGGAGATGAACGCATCAATGTAAAGAATGACCGCTAGCCAGCCCAGTCCCAGGCCGGTGGCTAGCGTCGCGTAGGGCCCGAAGTCGCCCTTGCCCACCGGGTGGGCCCACCCTTGGGCGAGATTGGCGGGGTGCAGCGCGCCGATGAAGGCGATTTCCAGGGCCAGATACAACACGGTGCCCGCGATTACCGCGCCGATCACGGCGCGCGGCACGGTGCGTTGCGGATCGCGGGCCTCCCCGGCCATCTGCGCGGCTTGTTCAAAGCCCATCACCGCGAACACCACACCCAGCGGCAGGGCGGCAAGCACCCCGCGAGCCCCGTACGGGGCAAAACCGCCACCGGCGGTGAAATTCGATATGTGAAATGACACCGCGATCAACACGGCGACGGTCAGCACCGGTACCGCGATCTTCCACAGCACGGCGACCGTATTGGTCTCCGCCAGCCAGCGCACGCCCAAAATGTTGATCACGGTGAAGCACAGCATCAATGCACCGGCCACTCCCAAGCCCGTGGGCGTGAGCGCGCCCACCTCGTTGATCAGCCCGTGCCACTTGTGGTCCAGATAGCTCAGCGCAGCCTCGACTTCGATCGGGGCGATCGCCACGGCCTGCAGCCAGGCCACCCAGCCGACGGTAAACCCGCCCAGCGAGCCGAAGGCCAACCGCGGCCAGCGTGCGGTGCCCCCGGCAAGGGGATAGGCCCCACCCAGCTCGGAGTGCACCAGAGCCAGCAACACGATAATCACACCGGCCAGCGCCCAGGACACGATCGACGCCCCACCCGCCGAGGTGGCCGCCGTCAACGCGCCCAGCAACCAGCCCGACCCGATAATCGAACCCAGCGAGACGAACATCAACGCCAGCAACCCGACCTCGCGCCGGAAACCGTACGCCCCCGGCGCCGCCCCACGCACGGCCGTGTGCGCCATGACCGCAGCCCTTCGTCGCAGGTCAGCCCGCTCGAGAACAGACATCTCCAGCCGCCTCATCTGTATGGTCTGCTCATGATCGAGTTGGTCCAATCGACCACCCGGGTGACCCACCGCCCTACACCACTGCACGCTTCGCATCTACCCCCGGTCGACCGAATTCGGAAGGGTGGCTTTTTACCAAGGCAGGGATGCCGAACGGGATAGCTGCCCTCCAAGCAGGGATGACTTGTCTAGAGTTTCCACGGGAATCCCCACCCCGGGCGACCCCGACGTACCCAGCAACGATTGCACCAACCACAGGCCGGATACACCACCGACCAGCAACGACAACAGGAACACCCCGAGCACGATCCCGACCGTCTGACACAGCACCGGCAGCAACATCGCCCAATGCCGCCGCACCCGGATCACCCGCCGCTCCACCGACGGGTTCAGCAGAACCTTGGATGCCGACCGATCATCTCAACCACGTCGGCGTATAGCTGGGCGGCAACAGCCGGATCGTCTGCGGCATGGTGGTCGGCGACCTCGCGCAGTTTTCCTCGTCACGGCGGGTGGTCATCGGTTGCCTCACTCCTGTGGCGCGAAAGGTGGGTGGGGGACCGAAGTCGAAGACGCGGCGTTGCGCGGCAGGCTGACGAGCAGTGCGGCACCGTTGACCCAGGCAAGTTCCAGCGCGACGCCGGCGGCAACGTCACTGGGATAGTGCACTCCCTGCAGCACGCGGGACACCGCCACGGCGTCGACCACTACTGTTGCGCCAGTTAGTAGCGTCAGCCGCTCAGTGTGCAACCCCGCCAAGGCCACCAACGCCAGGGCCCGTACACGGCAGCCGAGCCGCCGGCATGTCCGGACGGAAAACTGTATCCCGACGCGGACGTGACCGGGTTGACCAGCGCGGGCCGAGGCCGGGCCACGCCCACCTTGACCGCGGACTAGTCCATGATCATCACCCTTTACCTGCCTGAATCAACCGCTAACGTTCAGCACCAGCATGTACCGTCGAGAAGTATCTGCGTTCATGAAACGAACTGTTTGGTCCCAACAGATGGTCCACCGTTCCACGGCGACATAGCCCAGTCGTTCGTATACGGGTCGCCGATCGTCCCTGGCTATGAGCACCGCCAGCGCCGCAAGGTTGGCTAGTAGGGTGGGCCACCCAGGTCACGGCAGCAGTCGCGCCGCGGACCCACCAATCGACCCGATAAGCCCGCAGCAGCAGGTACTAAACCGTACCCGCCCGCGACCGAATCGAACCGATCTTTCCAGGGCGTCTACCGCACCAGCCCATGGCATTCGGCCAACGCAACAACGCCGCCAACAGCCTGCTAGCGACGGCTCTTCGAGGTCAGCGAAATCGTAATCCGCTCTACTGCGGCAGGAGCGAGCGGCCCCTCTGACCAGGCGGGACAATACGCTGCCGCCCACGCCTATCCAGGGTAGACGGTACGCTGACGCACATGCCAATTTGGAGTAAGGGGGCCTGGTGAAGCGGGCTCTGATCACCGGCATTACCGGCCAGGACGGTTTGTACCTCGGTGAGTTCCTCGCCGCGAAAGGCTACGAAATCTTCGGCCTCGTGCGAGGCCAAAGCAATCCCAAGATCGCCATGGTCGAGCAAGTTATCCCCTCCATCCAGCTTCTTGAGGGCGACCTCCGTGACCTCTCCAGCCTCATCGGGGCGATGGAGATCGCCCAGCCGGACGAGGTTTACAACCTCGGCGCGATCAGCTTCGTCGGCCTGTCCTGGAAACAAGCCGAGCTCACCGGAGAGATCACCGGCATGGGCGTGCTACGCATGCTGGAGGCGATTCGTATCCACACCCAGGGTGACATTTCCAAGGTGCGCTTCTACCAGGCGTCGAGCTCCGAGATGTTCGGCAAGGTCCGTGAGACCCCGCAGCGAGAGACGACGGCTTTTCATCCCCGCTCACCGTATGGCGTGGCCAAGACTTTTGGCCACTACCTGACGGTGAACTACCGAGAGTCATACGATGCTTTGGCCTGCTCCGGGATCCTGTTCAACCACGAAAGTCCTCGGCGTGGCCACGAATTCGTGACGCGCAAGGTGAGCCGGGCGGTCGCCCGGATCGCGCTCGGCCTGCAGACCAACCTTGCGCTCGGCAACCTCGATGCGCGCCGCGACTGGGGCTACGCAGGCGACTATGTCGAGGCGATGTGGCTCATGCTCCAGCAGGACGAGCTGGACGACTACGTCATCGCCACCGGAGTGGCGCACTCGGTCCGCGAGCTCCTCGATATCGCGTTCGCGCGCGTCGGCATCGACGATTGGCAGCCTTACGTAATCGAGGATCCACGGTTCTTCAGGCCCGCCGAGGTCGACCTGCTGGTCGGCGATGCGTCCGCGGCTCGGGAGAAGTTCGGGTGGAAGCCGACGGTCAGCTTCTGCGAGCTCGTCGACATGATGGTCGACGCTGACCTGGAGAACGAACGCACGCAACTCCGCTGACACGCAAGATCAGCGCCCCTTGGGCAGTGGGCTCTGAGAGGAGGAACCCGAAATGGGGGGATTAGATAGTTTCTTCGTGCGCTTCACGAGCTGGTCCATAGTCGGTACCGGACTCTTCCTCTCGATCACCGAGGTATCAGGCATAGGGCATGGTTGGCCATGGGTAATAATAAGTCTAGGTACCGCTACCATGGTTGCTTTTGTGGCGTTAGCTCCTTCGCTAGTAAAAGAGCTCCGAGTTGGACGATTCTTCGGCTTAGGCCACGGGCATTCAATCACGCTTGCGGTAGGTACCTACGGACCTAGACAGGGATATGATCGCGGTGCCCCGCCTGAGGAGTTCCTATTCAAGAAACGGTATAACGGAGTTGATTACCCCCTGCGCGGTGTAGCCGATTCAATCGGATTGAGTACAGCGATCCAAATATCCGAAGCAACGGTTGTCTTAGAGCATCTCTGTCGACGACGCGTTGTTGTAGTCGGAGATCAACGTCCGGAAGGTGACTTGACTAGGATTCAAGGTCCGTTAGTTGCTCTTGGTAGTCCAATCTCCAATTTCCTGGTCCATGACATACTCGGCACGTTGCCCACCGAGCTTCGTCCCCAATTTACCAATGATACACTTATTTGGCGCGGTAAGACGTTTGGGGTCAACGAAGACGTTGACTACGCCGTCATCGTTCGGGTCCGAACCTCCAACCTCACTTCTCTTGTGTGCGCCGGCATAAGCGAGGAGGGCACAATAGCGACATTGCGCTATCTGCAAGAGAACTGGTGGAAACTTCCAAGTTCGTGGAGACTTGATACTTCATTTGTATCGATCTTCAGTGTTTCGAGGAAGGAGAGAAGTGTTTCAAATTTGCTAGGCTCGGCTAGGCAGGTGCCGACGAGCGTTAGTTGGGCGGTTGACTAGGGGGTGGACAAGCTCGACTCACGGACCATTTGAACGGGCGTATCTGGTCTCGATCATCGCCCGGAAGTGTGAGAGAGAACCTCGTTGTCCGTGTGGTTGTACACTTCGATCTTAGGAACCCGTCGGCGATGGAGCTTGATCCTCGTGACACAAAGCAAAAGCCTCGGACTGATGCAAAATCGGTCGTCGGTTCATGAATCAACTAAGGATCGTCATTAGAATTGCGGCTCGTTGGTCAAACTGCTGATCATAAAACTATGGAGTCCCCTTTGAGAAAGATCGTCTTTGATATACGCGCCAATCATGACACTGGCGTATCGCGCTATGGCCGCACCCTGCTCGCCGCAGCCGCAGAGCCGGCCGCGGATGCGGGACTTCAGTTCCTAGCCGTAGTTCGGCCAGGTCAACGGTTGGGTGTTTTGAGATCGCTAGGCGAGAGGGCGCGAGAGCTCGTTAAAATTGTTGAGTGCCCACACGAAGAGGGTTTCGTCCGCCGGAGCCGGTGGCTCCGAAATCTTCTTGAGAACGTTGGTCCGTCAATGTACTTCACTTCGCACTATACTCTAGATAGGGAGTGTCCGATACCTTTTGTTTTTACAATACACGATTTGATACGACTAAAAACGCCTCAATTTTCCTATTCGGACCCAGAGCTCATTGACCTATATGGGGACGCCGAACTTGGTATTATGTACAGTGAGCTCGAGGAGCTCCGGCGATCGGGCTACGCGAAGTCCCATCACAATGGAACCCTCGCTCGTTACCTTTCAACCCTGTACGACTGTCTACTCCAACGCGCCTGTGTTGTGGTGACGGTGTCTGAGGCAACTACTGATGATCTCTGTGGAGCTTTTCCGGCATATACACATAAATTTCGTCTCATCGCTCCCGCGGTGGACACCGAAATCTTTTACCGGCGGGGCGACGCTGCGGTGGCGAGAATACGACGTAAATTTGGACTTGGTGGTCCGTACTTACTGTACGTCGGCCTTTCTCATCCGCATAAACGACTTCCGTGGTTAGTCAGTCGGATTGCAGAGAAATTTGGTTCATTTTCAGAGGAGATGCGTCTGGCTGTCGTGGGCGGGTACGGTGAAATGAATCGGGAGGTGAAGGCCACGATGGCGCGGACCGAAGCCGCTCGCCGGCTTGTTGTGTTTGTCGGTCGAGTCGACGATGATGACTTGGCGTGCCTGTATAGTGGCGCCTCTGCTCTCGTTTCCTCCTCTACTAGCGAGGGTTTTGGACTGTCGCAAGTGGAAGCCCACGCATGCGGATGTCCAGTGATTGCGACCGATATCCCGGCTAATCGGGAGGCGCTTGCGGGTAGTGGTTATCTCTACCCGCAGGATGATAGCGATCTGTTGTGCCGCCTAGCGTCCGATGCGCTTCGGGGAAGACTCCGCCTTAAGGAGAGGAAGACGCCGATGCACGGATGGAACGACTCGGGTCGGCTGCTTGTCGCGACTCTGAATCACGCAATCCGCCGGCGCGATGACGCGCTGGAGCCGCCACTTAGTTGAACATGCCGGTTGTAGCGGGGCAGGAACGAGACAGTGGAGCCTCGGCACCTATAGCCACAGCAGGTTGCGGGCTTTTGTCGCGCCGGTCAACTAGCTAGGCAGCGTTGGGGAGCAAATCGACCCTGAAAGTAGGTGGTACACGCTCGGTCGACTAGTTCGGCGAATAGTTCTTCGATGACCAAGTAGGTCCAGTGGCGGCAATCAACGTCCGCGCACCTGCCTATTGTAATCCCACAGTCGTCTAAACTGAACGAAGAGCGATGGCGCGATTCTTTACGCGCATGAATCTTTCAGTTGCTAACGTCGACGAGTCGTACCACTCGATGTCGCTAAACTTGTTGACGTCTGTGCGTCCCGACCACAGTGCAATTACTGCCAACCAGACATGTGGTCGGCGATCCCCGACCATGCGAGCCCGCGGATCCCTCAACGCTTGATCTGCAACAAGGCGGACGCGATCTTCATCACCTTGCCCTAGGGCTATCAATATTTCAATCATTCCTGGATGCCCTATTGCGACTGGGTCTAAGTGATGTGACTTGCACGCTTGGAGCATCGTCTCGCTGCGCGTCCAATCACCCTTCCAGGCCCATGCTAAAGCCTCAGCCATCTCAATCTGGGCAATTCCCGTAGTCTCGTTTAGCGCAGAGTTGATCTCAGTCGCCTCGGGAAGGATTGCCAATGTTCCGTCGGGATCGTACCACATACGCGCATGGGCGACATGCCGCAAGGCGCGAGCCGACCATAGCGGCGAGCCAGATTGCTTGGCCTCGACGAGTGCATCCTCAAAGTGAGCCGCTCCTTTTTCGTGCTCCCCGCCCTGGATATAGATATGACCTAGGAGATCAAGGCGTGATGCTTGGATCAACGGATGTGACGTGCTAGTTGAAACTTTTTGGAGCGCGGATTTCAGGCGTCCCGATCGCAGTGCGCTTCCGCATTGTCCAAGAATGGAGTAGGCTTCCATGTAGCGTGGGGCGTTTTTTATAGAGCCGAGCGCCGCCTGCGCCTCGTCGTATCGTCCCTTTACGTCGGCATACGGAGCGAATATCGAGGCTATAAATTGGTCGTACCTATTCCTTGAATCGAAGGTTACAAGAGGTTTTAGTAACTCGTACTTGCGGGCATCTCCGAGCTTCGGACTGGCATGTATACGCGATGCGGCAAGTAAACGTGTGAGGGAAGCCGAGCCGTCCCAAGACAGTTCAGATGGGGATGATTCAAAAATCCTACTAAAACCTAGCTGGAAAACTAAAAAGGCTAATTCCCCAAGCTTGTTTGGAATAATCTGATGGCACTGCGCAGCGTTAAGCGTAACCAAGAAAGCAGCGGCGACCTGTCTGCCTGCACTGTCCGGAACGGTAAGATTTTCGTCAGTGTCCCACACGGGAAGGACTTGCTCGGCGAGCCAGTCACTTGCAGCAGTTGCCTTGTCTCTCCAATCGCGTTTGGTCCAACACCGCTCTGTATGCCGATCCTGCTCTATGACGGTATTACGAAGGCTCTCATGAAGAGAATACGGCAACCAGCTTAGCGGCGCCCGCTCGATCATTGATCGATGGAGAAATTCTTCGACGTCTGATTCCCTCGTTTCGGGAACGGCGCGAAACAACACGTCGGCGTTGAAAGCTTCGAGCAACGCGGCCGCGCGAAGTAGATCGCGCTCAATAGGTGACAGATCACGCATAATGCGGACCACAAGTTCTGGGAAAGATTTTGCGATATTACCTTGCAGGCTCGCTATACCGCGTGATGCCATGAGGGTTATTCACGCAGTAGATAACTACTACCTTGTCGGCGCGCCTTCGTAGCGGACGGCTCATTTCTCGAGAGAATTGGGTTACCACACTCAACCGCTCAGAAACGAGCCGCCCAGGATGTA
>Ga0134126_10008999_pt1 | contig 12578 bp, 10 predicted proteins | sample KB31752_FD_96881 | JGI IMG/M metagenome (GOLD analysis project Ga0134126, IMG submission 96881) | Terrestrial soil microbial communities with excess Nitrogen fertilizer from Kellogg Biological Station, Michigan, USA - KB3-175-2 | ecosystem: Environmental > Terrestrial > Soil > Unclassified ...
CGATCGACGGTGAGACGGCGCGGGATTTCGACGATGCGGTGATGGTGCGGGACCGGGCCGACGGCGGGTACGAACTGCAGGTGCACATTGCCGACGTGGCGGAGTATGTGCGACCGGGGACGGATCTGGATCTGGAGGCGCGGCTGCGCGGGACGAGCGTGTATTTTCCCGATCGCGCGATTCCGATGCTTCCGCAGGAGCTTTCGACGGACATCTGCAGCCTGCGGCCGGAGGAGGACCGGCTGGTGTTGAGCTGCCTGATGCAACTCGACGCGTTGGGGAATATCGAGGACTACGAGATCTGCGAAGGCGTGATTGCGTCGGCGGCGCGGATGACGTACACGAAGGTACACGCGATTCTCGAGGGGGACGAGGAGGCGCGCGCGGAGTATCCGGGACTGACGGGTGAGTTCGAGCGTATGCAGAAGCTGGCGGTGCTGATGAACCGGCGGCGAGAGGAGCGCGGGTCGATTGATTTCGACCTGCCGGAGCCGGTGATCGAGTTTGACGAAAACGGGCAAATGCGCGGCGTGACGAAGTCCGAGCGTACGTGGGCCAACCGGCTGATTGAGGAGTTCATGCTGGCGGCGAACGAGTGCGTAGCTACGTGGCTCGAGGACCTGGGAGTGCCGTCGCTGTACCGCATTCACAAGAAGCCGGACCCGCGGCGCGTGGTGCAGTTTGAGGAGCTGGCGGCGAGTTTTGGTTACACCCTGGGGCTGGGTGCGCTGCCGGTGAAGCGCATCCAGACAAAAGGCGACCGGCGCGAGGCGATGCGCGGCGGACGCAAGGCGCGGACGCACGAGGTGCCTGAGGATATTGCCGTGACGCCGAAGATGTATCAGCGGCTGGCGCAGAGGATTGAGGGCAAGCCGGAGGAGCGGATTCTCAGCTACCTGATGCTGCGGTCGCTGCAGCAGGCGCGCTACTCGGAGATTAATGAAGGGCACTTCGCGCTGGCTGCGCCGACTTATACGCATTTCACTTCGCCGATTAGGCGATATCCAGATTTGATCGTGCACCGCATTACGAAGGCTCTGCTACGCGCGGACGTGAGCGGACGCGGGGAGATTGCGAAGGGGCGGAGGGATTCGCCGTGGACGCATGTGAACGAAGGTCAGAATTGGCGCGAAGATGCATCCCGCCCTACGCGCGAAAAGACTGCGCGCAGGATGGGGCACCCCCCATTTGCGGAGGAGGCGCCGATTCCCGAAGCGGAGCTGGCGCAGATTGCCGAGGAGACCAGCCAGACGGAGCGGCGCGCCGCCGATGCGGAACGCGAACTGGTGGAGTGGAAGAAAGTACGTTTCATGCAGGACCGAGTGGGCGAGGAGTTCGATGGGCTGGTGCTCAATCCGACGAAGTACGGGCTGTTCGTCGAATTGACGGACTTATTCGTGGAGGGCCTGGTGCCCATCGACACGCTGCGCGACGACCGATACACGTTTCGCGAGAATACACACGAGGTGGTTGGGGAGCGGTTCGGGCGGAAGTTCCGTGCGGGCGATCGCGTGCAGGTGATCCTGGACCGCATTCTGGCAGACGAGCGGCGGCTGCAGTTTTCAATTGCCGAGGAGGGAATCCCTCTCACGGGCAAGCGCAAGCCCCGCCCGCCGAAGAAGGCGAAGAAGCAACGGCGGGAGGAGCCGCGCAGCAGCCCGTCAAAGGTGCACAAGCGGTTTGGACGGGGCAAGCGCCGCTAGGCGATTAGCGGCGCAGTGCGCACTTATCCCTGATACCCGGACTGTTTTGCGGCGAATGGCGCGATCACCGGGATTTTGATTGTCTTGCCATTGAAGGCATTGATGATCACGATGAGCCACAGGACGAAAAACCCGAACCATACGAGCAGGCCCAACGGAGCTGTGATGAAGATCAATCCCGGCACCATGGCCAGAACCACATCGACGATCATCAATGCGACCTGAACCACGATGGCGCAGACCGTTAAAGCGATCGACTGCCAGGAATGGAATTTCACTTTTGGGTTCTGGTTGTAGGGTGCGGTGGCGAGAAAGATGATCGCCGGGATGAAGGTAACGTAGGCGAGGCCGCAGGTGGCGTTCTCGGTCAGACCGGCCGAGGGCGCCGGGGGTGCCTGGGGTGGCTGCGGGGTTTGCTCCATCTGCTCGGGCATGGCAACTCCTTTTGCATTGAGATTCGTCTGTGTTCTGGATTTGTGATGCAGCCGAATTCGCGCGACTGCGGAGCCCCTCGGGATAAGGGCCGCGTTGATCCCCCGGAGCCGAGGGGAGACGGAATTCTCAACAGCAGAGCGCCATGTGGGGTAAATGTCAAGAAAAAACCGCAATGCCTGTGGAATGAACCCATGCCTGCGGTCACCTCCGGTAGTGTTAAGCGAAGCGGGAGATTTGGGAGGCACTATGCGCGTGTTGCGGATTGGGTGCACGGTTGTGGCCATGCTGCTGGGAGTAGCGGTAGTGGCGCAGGAAAGACCCGCGACGGATCACGGTGAGGCCAAAGCCCAGATCCGCGGGCTGATGGAAACCTATATGCAGGCTGTGGACGCGGCTGATCCGGCGATTGCGGCAAAGGTGTTTCTCACCTCCCCAGACACGTCGTTTATCAATCCGGTGGGACAGGAGCACGGGTGGGACCAGATCGCGGATGAGGTATTTGTCCGGCTGATGGGGCAGACGTTTTCGAAGCGTTCGCTGACAGCGTCGGCCGAGCCGGTGATTCACGTGTTTGGAGATGCGGCGGTGGCAGAGTTCAACTGGGACTTTCGGGCAATCTTGCGCAAAGACGGCTCGCCGGTGCACACGATGGGAAGGGAGAGCCAGTTTTACGTGCGTTTCCCTGACAAGGGATGGCGGCTGGTCCATGTGCATTACTCCGGGCCTGCGGTGCCGCCGCCATCGAATGGGCAGTTTTAGGTAAAGTGCTGCCAGCCGCGGGGCTGGAGGGGGCGCGAACCGGTGGGCATGAACAGAGTGATGGCGGGGTTCCCAGCGCGATAGCGAATGATGCGGCCTATGCGCGTGACGGGAACGGTCGCGATGCGGCGTGGGATTGGGACGTCGGGGCGTGCGCTGAAGAGCAGTTCGTAGTCCTCGCCGCCATGGAGGGCCTGCTCGAGGGTAGCGCCGGGGCCGAGGGGGATGGCTGTCGCATCTATTTCGGCGGCCACGCGGGACTCCTCGCAGATGTGGGCGAGATCGATAGAAAGGCCGTCGCTCAGATCGATGGCTGCCGTGGCTGCGCGATGTGCACGTAGCCAGGCGCCCTGGCGGAGGCGCGGCTGCGGAAAAAGGTGCGGCTGCAGCAGAGGCGCCCAGGAGGGCGGGATTCGGAGGCGGGCGGTTGGTTTAGACGCGCGGGCGTGACCGGCCATGCGGGCCAGTCCCGCGGCCGATGCGCCGAGCGCTCCGGTGACATAAATGGCATCGCCGGGGCGCGCGCCGGATCGGAGGAGGGCGTTTCCGCGCGGCACGGCGCCGATGAGGACGATATCGGCGAGGGCCACGGGCGACTCCGACAGGTCGCCACCCGCGAGCGCGACGCTGGATTTGTCTGCGAGGCTGAGCATGCCGTCGTAGAAGCGGGATATCCAGGAGGCGCCGCCCTGGCCGGGGCGGACCAGGGTGGGTGGCAGACCCAGTGACACGAATGCGGCGAGGGGTCGCGCACCCATGGCTGCCAAGTCGCTGAGCCCGCGCGCCAAGGTTCGGTGGCCGACGGATTCCGGCGGATGCCAGCTGAGGCGGAAGTGGTGGCCGTCGATATTGAGGTCGGTGGTGACAGCGATCTCTTCGCCGGGTCGGGCGCGCAGAAGGGCGCAGTCATCCCCGATGCCGAGAATGACGGGACCGCCCGATCGCGTGCGGCGACGGATTTGCCGTAACAAGTCGAGTTCGGCGGGATTGCGCGCGCCGGGTGCAGCTCGCATTGCCATTCGTCTCAAGAATATCCGCCCAATTAGAGAAGATCCGGGTGCGTCTGGGGCCGGGGTGAAAATGCGTTCTTCTTTTCTTCGCCTTAATCTCAGAAAACAAAGGATTTGGCTGGAATGCAATTGACCCGGGAAGCAGCGGTTGATACCCTGAGCAAACGAGTCTGATGCATTGCGCGCCCCCGGCGCCTTGTGTTTTTTGCTTTGGCCCAACGGGCCCATAACCTGCTTTTTGTCGAACGTAACGGCGAATTGCGACATCGATTTCGGCATTTTGTGTGCCGCGATCGAAGGAGTAAAGATTGCTGCGCAAGCGCTATTACATATTGTTCGTGGCGAGGGATGAAGACGGACGGGTACGCAAGGTCCCGCTGCCTCTTCATTACGCGTACGGCTTCGTGGCCGCGGCGCTGATTGGCGCATTCACGATTGTCGGCCTTGCCGGATCGTACACGCGCATGCTTCTCAAGACTGAGAGCTACAACCGTGTGCGGCAGGAGCGTGAAGACCTGCGCAAGAATTATCAACACATGGCACAGACGATGCACGACCGCGATGTGCAAGTGGCGTCGCTCGGCGCGCTGGCCAGCGAAGTGACAGCGCTGTATGGCATGCGCCAGAATCGGCTGGTTGCGACGCACGCGACGCAGAAGGCGGCAGGCAGCGCAAGCGCTGAGGGACTGGGAGTGGGTGACAACGTCACTCCGCAGAACGTGAAGGCCAGCATCGATACGTTTTATGCTCTACGCAACCAGGCCATGTCCGGCCGGGTGTCGCGCGCGCTGGAGAGCGGCCTTTCGCCGTCGTTTGCGGGCGACTGGACGCTGCTTGCGGATGCTCCTTCCCTGTGGCCGCTGGAAGGGCGAGTGGCGTCGAGCTTCGGCGAGCGGCAGGATCCAATCAACGGCGAAGGCGCATTTCATCCGGGAATCGATATTGACGCGCCGACGGGCACGCCGGTGCGCGCGGCTGGCGATGGCATGGTAACCCGCGCGAATATGGGCGCCGGTTACGGGCGCGAAGTGATGATCGATCACGGCCATGATGTAGAGACACTGTACGGGCACCTCTCGAGCACGGCGGTGGTTCCGGGCGAGCACGTCACCCGGGGCCAGATCATCGGGTACGTGGGGCAGACCGGGCGTGCTACAGGGCCGCATCTGCACTACGAGGTGAGGGTGCACGATGTGGCGGTGAATCCGCACAAGTATCTGCGCACCACCTTCGAACAGGTCGCGGGTGAGTTGGGCCACGGCAGCGGTACGCCGGGTAGCTAATAGGATTCCGTGTTTCACCTATGAGCGGCTCCCATTGTGGGAGCCGTTTCTGCGTGGGCGCTGCGTAGTATGGTTATTCGTTGTCAAGTTTTCATTCTGCGAGGGCTCGAATCGATGCGATCTGTGCGATGCTTGCCAGTTCTCCTTCTTGTTGTCACTTCTGTTTTTGCGCAGGATCGGGCCGCTGAAACGCGCACCGCGTTTGCCCGTGCGCAGCATTTGCGTCACGGAATCAACGCGTCGGAGTGGTTCGCGCAGTCGGCGACAGACTACTCGGCCGCGCGCACGAACCGTTATACAGATGACGGCGACATCGCGCTGATGGCGAAGCTCGGTTTCGATAACGTGCGGCTGAGCATCGACCCGGTGCCGCTGGAGCAGGGTTTAGACCACGAAGGGCAATATGCGGACTTTCTTGCGCGGCTAGATCATGTTGTCGACACGATGACAGGCGAGGGACTGGCGGTACAGGTGGATATCCATCCGGAATCCTCGTACAAGGCGCAGGTGCGCGAGACGAGCCAGGGCGTGGACCGCTTTGTGATGCTGTGGCGGCGACTTGCGGCGCACTACGCCGATCGCAATCCGGACCTTGTGTTCTTCGAGATCATGAATGAGCCGGAGCAGACCGATCCCTATCGCTGGGCAGGCATCCAGGCGCGCACAGCGGAGGCCATTCGCGAAGTGGCGCCGAAGAACACCATTATCGCGACAGGACCGAACTGGTCGGGGATCGGGGATCTGCTCACGCAGCACCCACTGCCGGACGGAAACGTGGTATACACCTTCCACTTCTACCAGCCCGAGGATTTCACGCATCAGGGCGCTAGCTGGGGTACGGATTGGCATATCTACACGCACGATATTACGTATCCCTCGGACGAGAGCCGCATGGCGGATGGGCTGAAGCAGGTTCCGGACGCGCACGACCGATACAACTTCGAGCACTACTGGATGGATCACTGGGATGCGCACCGGATGCGGTTGTTGATGGATTCGGCGGCGGCATGGGGCAAGGCGAACGGAGTGCCGATTACCTGCAACGAGTTCGGCGTGTATCGCAAGGTGACGCCGGAGGCATCGCGGATGCAGTGGATTCATGACGTACGCTCGGCGCTTGAAGCGGACGGGATTGGCTGGACGATGTGGGATTATCGCGGGGGATTCGGGGTGGTGTGGAAAGAGGACGGCAAGCCGGCGCGGGTGGACGAAAAGGTGGTGGAGGCGCTCGGGCTGAAGGGTAAATAGGAGTGGGGAATATGAAAGAGCCTGATCCGAACCTGGAAATTGTGACGATCTTCGAGAGCGATGACCCGGTGGCGTTCAGCCTGGCGAGGGCGGTGCTGGACGAGGCGGGCGTGGAGTATGGGGTCGTCGAGGACGCGCTCCAGGGCTATGGCTTTAGCCCCATGCTTAACTCGGTTCGAAGGATTCAGATTCCGGCTTATCGCAAGCGGGAGGCGCTGGAACTGATGGAACAGCTATCCGGGCCTGAGGAGTCCAGAGCGGCCGATGAGTCTTCTTCGCCAGAGTAAGCATTCGCAACCTCAGTCGGCATGGTACAGTGGCGCGCAGAGGAATCCGTCTCATGAGCTTCGCCCGGCAATTGATCTTTGCATTTTCTACCTGTCTTCTTGCCAATCCCATTCCGGCGCTGCAAGCCTCCTCAGAGACGGACCAGCATATTCAGCATGTGATCTCCGGGCTGGTGGGCGATGTTGTCCTCAAAGGCGACGAACATGCCACGCACACCCTGGCGGAGCGGATGAAGCAGCTCAATGTGCCAGGTGTAAGCATTGCGGTCATCCACAATGGCAAAATCGAGTGGGCGCGCGGCTTCGGCGTTCGCAACAACGAGGGCGCGCCGGTAGGTCCGGAAACGATGTTCCAGGCCGGCTCGATCAGCAAGCCTCTTGCGGCGATGGCGGCGCTGCGGTTGGTGCAGGAGGGAAAGCTGGCGCTGGACGCGGACATCAACACGTATCTGACGAGCTGGAAAATTCCCAGCGATCCCATCGCGCAGGGTAAATCCATCACGTTGCGGGAACTGCTAACGCATACGGCGGGGACCACGGTGCACGGATTCCCGGGATACGCGAGCACCGATCCTGTGCCGACGCTGGTGCAGGTGCTGAACGGCGAAAAACCCGCGAACACGCCGGCGATCCGCAGCGAACAACCGCCGATGAAGCAATGGAAGTACTCGGGCGGCGGATACACCATCATGCAGCAGGCACTAATCGACGTCACGCACGAGCGCTTCCCGAAGCTACTGCATGACACTGTGCTTGCGCCGATCGGAATGACGCGAAGCACCTATGAGCAGCCTTTGCCGCAAGCATTGCGCGATAACGCCGCTACGCCGTATCGCGCGGATGGCAAGCCGGTGGAAGGCGGCGCGCACACGTATCCGGAAATGGCGGCTGCCGGCCTATGGACGACGCCTACCGATCTCGCGAAGTATGTCATCGAAGTGGAGCAGTCGCTTGATGGAAAGGCCAACCATGTGCTGAATGTCGATATGACGCGGCAGATGCTCACGCCGGGCATGGGCAAATGGGGCCTGGGAGTTGGGATCGACGGGGCGGACGCAAATCCATATTTTTCGCATGGCGGCGCCAACGAGGGATTTCGGAATAACTTTGTCGCCAATGAGAAGAGCGGCGAAGGCGCGGTGGTGATGACCAATGGTGACAATGGGGGTGGACTCGCCGACGAGGTGCTGCGCAGTGTCGCGGTTGAATACAACTGGCCCGACTGGCGGCCGGTGGTGCGAACCGCCGTCAAGGTAGATGAAAAGACACTTGCTCAATATGCAGGTACTTACAACCTTGCGCCGAACTTCGACATTGTGATGACCGTGGAGAACGGGAAACTCATGACACAGGCATCCGGCCAGCCCAAGGTGGAGCTGTATGCCGAAAGCGAAAGCAAGTTCTTCCTTACGGTTGTGCCTGTGGAGGTGGAATTCGTGCGCGACGATCAGGGCAAGGTGACTTCCATCGTGGTGCACCAAGGCGGGCGCGACATGAAAGCGCCACGCAAGTAGCCGAATTCGCGGCGAGTCTTAGGTTGAATACAGATTGCCCTCAATGTACTCGTTGCGGAATTTACCCTGCGGGTCCTGCTGCTTGAGGAACGCCTTGAATTCAGCGAGCCGGGGATACTGAGCCTGCATCCTATCCGGCGCTATGGCAAAAATCTTTCCCCAGTGTGGACGCGGTCCGAAGGGCGCGAGCTTGGCCTCGATCTGCGGCAGAAGGGTGCGCACCGCGTCGGACTCTGGCTTCCAGGTGAAGTGAATGGCGAGCGAGTCGCGTTGATAGGCCATGCTCATCCACAGGTTGTCCGCCGCGACGGTGCGGAGCTCCGTGACGAGGAGATGCGGCGTGATTTTATCGTGGAGCGATTCGACGGCGAGGATGGCCTGGTAGCCGTGGCTGCGTGGGACGAAGTACTCGGTCTGCAATTCGCGGCCGCTGGATGGCGTGAAGTTCATGCGGAAGTGGGGAAGGCGTTCGTACCACGGCCCCGGGATGCCCTGCTGCTCAGTGCAGCTTTCGGCGGGGTGATCCTCGATGGGGTGCAGCTTTTCTTTTGCGAGCGTTGCGCCGAAGAATTCGGGCTCCCACTTGTTGGGGTCATCTGCGGCCAGCTTGCGCTTGATCCAGACCTGGTTGGCGCGACGGTTCTGCCAATCGGTGAAGAGGCTCACGCTATAGCCGGCGCCGAAGATGTCGTCTAAGCGGTCCTTGAGGTGATCGAAGGACAGGTTGCGATACACCGATTGCGCCACCTGGAAGGTGGGTTGCAGGTCGAGAGTGACGCGGGTGACGATACCGACCGTGCCAAGGCCGACGACGGCGGCAGGGAAGTGCGGGTCCTTATCGCGGGTGAGGGTGTGGATCTGCCCGTCGGCGGTGACGAGTTCAAGCCCGGAAACTGCAGTGGCCAGGTTGCCGTTATGCAGGCCAGAACCGTGGGTGGCGGTCGCGATGGCTCCGGCGACTGAGATGTGGCGCAGGGAAGCGAGATTGTGGAGTGCATAGCCGCGCTTCTCGATGATGGGAGCGAGCTGGCCGTATTTGACGCCGGCGCCCACCGTGACGGTGTGCGTCTTGTCGTCGATGTCGATGGAGTCGAGCTTGGCGAGCGAGACCTGGTTCTGGGTGCTATCGGCGATGGTGCTGAAGGAGTGGCGTGTCCCGAGGGCGCGCAGTTTGGCGCAACGCTTGACGACCTGCTGCACCTCGTCGACAGTGGCGGGCGTGTGTAGTTGGTCGGTGCTGTAGTTGAGATTGCCGGCCCAGTTCTCGCGCGGCTCAGCGGGCTCCTGGCCGGACACGAGGTGCGAGATCATGCTACCTGCCATTGCTGCTCCAGATGTTTTTAGGAATTCGCGCTTGTCCATTGACGGCCTCGCTTATGCCCGCTTTGGAAACGGCTACTCGCAGGATACGAATATACGGTGAGATGCACACGGTGAGCAAGGCAGCGGCAGAAGCAGGTCCCCTGCGGAACGGCAAGGACAACCGCACGGTCCACGCCTTTTTCTATTGACCCGCTTTCACTGGTCCTTCATAATCAGTCCGCTTATCCCCAGAGTTACTTCCTGCCAGATCAGTAAAGGCAAATCTCGCGTCTGAAGGATGGATCGTGGACGGCAACCCCTTCCTGAAATCCGGGCTCATTACTCTGCTTGCGGGTATTTCCATTACCGCGGCCTTTGCGGCTACGGGGTTCATTGCGGCATTCGGCAGAGAGCAGCTGCTGGGAGTAACCGTAAGCGACTGGAGCGTGCAGACCCTGACCATTCTTGCCGGGCGATGCGCAGCGGACTCCTTCTTTCTTGTGCTCAACGTGGTTGTTCGCCATTGGTTCCTGTCCTCATTCGCTTTCGCAGTGGTTGGCACGGCTGCGGTCGTGCTTCGCCATCGAGTGCTGCCTGCCTGGGTCAGCCCGGCCGCCGAATGCGCGCTGGCGATTCCGCTGCTCATCTGGCTTCTGACTGTCATTGTGAGATTCGAGGCGCCGACGGTGGCGCTGCAAGGGTGGATATTGGCCGCACAGCAAGAGACGCCGCTGAGTACGGCAGTGCGCCAGTTGCACCCGCGTGCGGCGGTCGTTGCGAAGTCGAAGACGGACTACATCCGGGCGGCGGCTTCGGCTGCGAATGCCCCGGGCGTGACGCGGCTCCAAGACTACTATTTCCTGAATCAAAAGGACACTCCCGGGGTGTTGCTCCTGGAAGCTTCGTCGGACCTCGTTGCCCAGCAATTGAAAACGATCGGTTTCACTTATCGGACGCCCGACCGAGCGCGGAATCTGCTTTTTTCCTGGTATGCGCGGTCGGTCCTGGCATGCGTTCTGGCGCTGCTTTACGTTTTGCTTTCGGCGCAATGCCCCGAGTCGAAGTTCTGGAGCGATCTGCTAACCCTCTTGCGTACGGCGGTTATTGTCACCAGCACGGTGGCTACGGTGCTTCTGCCCTACGTATATGGGAAGATTTTCGATGCGACACTGTTTCAAGATGCGCATATCACATATTTGGCTCCATCCACGGTAAGCACCGATCAGAAGGACGTTCTGGTCAGCGGCGAGTATCCAATCGTTAGCCGCACTGACAAGGCGGTCAGCCTGCTCTGGATCTCACACGGGGGCGGCTACACAAAGATCACCGAGGTGCCGCGCGAAAAGATTGTGAGAATGGATCTTGGTTCGCAGGTAGATGCGCTGTCAAAGATCTCGGCGTGCGTTTCGAATTCGACAGAACAAGGAGAATGTCAATGAAGACGCGTGCCCTTGGATTGGTCGCTATCGCGGGATTCATGGCGACCGCAGCTGCGGCTCAAACAGTCCACATGCTGGACGTGAAGGTCTCGAATCGCCAGAGCACGTATCGACTCGGCGAAAAGATCACGCTGACTCCCCTCACGCCTCCGCCGGACAGCCTGCACGTGCGTGTGTTCTTTGACAGCATCGCCCATCTCAAGGCTTACAAAGCGGATCGTGACAGGTGCGTGCGCTATTACACGAATATCCTGTGGGGAATCGGGTACCCCGACTCGATCCATCTTGATGCCATTCACGAGTTGGTGCGGCGCGGAAGTCATGGCAAGCCCGTCACGGTGACGCTGGTGTTCGAGGATTTGGATAACCCCGAACCCGGTGGTTTCGGTCTGAAGCCCGATTCGGTAGCGAGTTACTTCCAGCATGCGTTCGAGATCAAGATTGTGCCATCGGACACGACGGAGACAGTTGAGGAAAAGGTCGCACACGAAGTGGTGGATCAGGCGCGCACCTCGAGTGCGGTGTCGCCGACGCTGGCGCCAGAGGAGTCCGTCACGATGCCTCCGCCGCCGCCGTGCTACAAAGTGGATTTACGTGCCGAGGCCGGCGGGGCAGGTACCCAATCGATGGAAGCCTCCATGTCGCCGGTTGGTTGCGAAGACGAGCCGATCGCGCGGCCAGTGAATCTCCAATCGCCTGGCCTGTGACGTTCGTACGAAACCTGTCCTAAGAGAGCTGGAAGGCGATGCGGCCTTCGCAGATGGTCCAGCGAACCTTGCCCTGCATAGCCCAGCCGTCGAATGGGGTGTTACGCGATTTCGATTTGGTTTCCGCCACGCGGTAGGTCCACTCCGCCTTGGGATCGAAGACGACCGCATCGGCACAGGAACCAACGGCGAGGGTCCCGCGGCCCTTGAGACCGAGGACGGCGGCTGGTTGCGCGCTCAGCAAGCTGAGGACGCGGCCCAGCGGCATCTTCCATTCGCCATGCAGCCAGCGGAGAGAGAGGCCGAGCGCAGTTTCGAGTCCGGTGATTCCGTTGGGGGCGCGCTCAAACTCGACTTCCTTTTCGTGCGTGGCGTGCGGGGCGTGATCGGTGGCAATGGCGTCGACCACGCCGTCGAGGATGGCCTCGATCATGGCATCGCGGTCGGCCGCCGAGCGTAGCGGCGGATTCATCTTGAAGTTGGTGTTATACAGGCCTACGTGCTCGTCGGTAAGCAGGAAATGATGCGGTGCGACTTCGCAGGTGACGCGCAGGCCGTTGCGCCGCGCCTGGCGAACGGCTGCGATGGCGGCTGCCGTGGAAGTATGCGCGACATGGAGATGCGCACGCGCGTCGCGCATTTCCGTGAGTAGACGGATGTCGCGTTCGACAAGGCCGGACTCTGCCTCGGCCGGCATGCCACGCAGCCCAAGTTTGAAAGCGACGGGACCCGCATTCATGCTGGCGCCCTGGGTCAGGCGGGTGTCTTCTGCGTGCTGAATGACGCTGAGGCCCACGCGCGCCGCGGCGACCAGGGTATCGCGCATGACGCTGTCTTTCAGGATGGGATGGCCATCGTCGGTGACTGCGACCGCGCCGGCGGACTTGAGCG
>Ga0134126_10009000_pt1 | contig 12578 bp, 16 predicted proteins | sample KB31752_FD_96881 | JGI IMG/M metagenome (GOLD analysis project Ga0134126, IMG submission 96881) | Terrestrial soil microbial communities with excess Nitrogen fertilizer from Kellogg Biological Station, Michigan, USA - KB3-175-2 | ecosystem: Environmental > Terrestrial > Soil > Unclassified ...
GAACCGCCTTCCGAAACGACGGTATCAAGCAGGCCCGGGAGTCGAGTTTGGCTCATGATTTCTTTTCAATAAGGGTAATGGTTTCCGCAAGCACCTCGGACGGGATGGCCGATGCCTTCACGATATAGCCTGTCGCGCCGAGCGCCTTCGCTTTCTCGATGTCGGAATCTTGTCCCTGATTCGAGAGCACGATGACTTTCGTCCCGGCGGGCGCAAGCTTCTCTTTTTTGAGCGCTTCGAGCACCTGGAAGCCGTCCATATTCGGCATGATGATATCGAGCAGGATGGCGTCCGGCGCCGGTTTTTCGCGCAGCGTCTTGAGCAGCTCCTCCCCGCCCGAGAACGCGGTGACCTCGTGTCCCGCCGCCTTGAATTTCACGGCGTACATGTCAAGGAGAAAGTGATCGTCGTCGACCAGATAGATGCGGTAGCTCATATAAGCATGCTACGTCGCTTCCTCTTCATTCGCAAACAGTTCTCCACCGAGCGTATTGACCTCTTCGAAGGGAATCTGGCCCGAAATCGCCTTCACGATGGCGTCTTCGCGCATCGTGAACATGCCCTCCTCGCGCGCCACCGCGTAGATCTTCTCTTCGACCGGGCTCGTAAGGACGACGTGTTCCATTTTCTTGCTCATCCGCAGGATCTCGAAGACGCCGAGGCGGCCGCGGGTGCCGTTCGGACAGTCGGGCGTCGGCGCCGCGCGGTAGAGGTGGTCGAATTTCGGCACTTTCTGGCGGAACTCCTGCGGCAGGTCGGCGAACTGCTTCTCGAGGAGGCCGCGGATGCTCTCCGTGATGGGGATCTCCTTCCCCGCGCCGTCGCAGAGCTTCCGGACAAGCCGCTGGCCGATCGAGGCGATGAGGGTCGGCGCGATGAGATACGGATCGACGCCCATATCGACGAGGCGCGGGATGGCGCCGACCGCGGAATTGGTGTGGATGGTGGAGAACACGAGGTGGCCCGTAAGCGCGGCCTGGACCGCGAGCTGCGCGGTCTCCTTGTCGCGGATTTCGCCGACCATGATCACGTCCGGGTCCTGGCGCAGGATGGAGCGCAGGCCCGACGCGAACGTGTAGCCGATCTCGGGATGCACCTGCGACTGCGCGACGCCCGGAATCTCGTATTCGACCGGGTCTTCGACCGACACCACGTTCGCGGTCTCGCGATCGAGCTCCGAAAGGAGCGCGAACAAGGTCGTCGACTTACCGGAACCGGTCGGTCCCGAGATGAGGATGATGCCGTAGGGCGTCTGAAGGAGTTCGCGGATGGTCGCGAGGTCGTCTTTTCCGAAGCCGAGCGATTCGAGCGTGACCGCGGATTTCGCGCGGTCGAGGATGCGCATCACCACCTTCTCGCCGTATTCGGTCGGGAACGTCGAGACGCGGAAATCGATGCGGCGGCCTTCGACCTGCGCGGAAAAGCGCCCGTCCTGCGGCTTGCGCTTCTCGTCGAGGCGCATCTGGGAAAGGATCTTGATGCGCGCGACGACCGCGGGATGCACTTTGCCCGGAAGCTCGAGCGAGGTATGAAGGTCGCCATCCATGCGGAAGCGGACGCGCGTCTTTTCAGGCGATGGCTCGACGTGGATGTCGGATGCCCCGCCTTCGACCGCATACCGCAGGATGGTGGCGACGATCTTCGTAACCGGCGCGTCGGCCTTGATGTCGGTTTCGACTTTTTCGCCCGGTTTTTTATTAAGCTCCTTCTCTTCTTCGGCGATCGACCCTTCGAATTCGGAGAGCGCCTCGCCCACTTCCCCGGTCAGGTTCTGGTATTCTTCGAGAACGCGGTTGAAATCGCTCTCGGTGATGAGATAGAGCTTGTACGGCAGCCCGACTTTGGTCGAAATGAACTGGAGCGCGTCCATCGCTTCGATGTTGTCAGGGTCGACGACGCCGACCGCGAGCACGCCCTCTTCGATGCCGATCGGCGCGAACTTATAATGGCGCGCGGAATCCTCGGGGATGTACTGAAGCGCGTCTTCATCGGCCGGCTTTTCGGCCTGAAGCACCCGGAACGGGAGCTGATAACGCTCGCCGAGCGCGCCGAGGATGGCTTCGGGCGTAATGCCTCGTTTCTCGAGCACTGCCCCAACCGAAACTTTCGACTCGGCGGCTTCTTTCTCGATGCCGGCGGCATCTTCGCTTTTTATAACGCCCTTCTCCGCGAGAATGGGGAGAATATTCATATGAGCGCGCGGTCCCGCCGAAAGATCATGCGGATATCATACCGCATTCGGGCGCACGCATCACCGCGTGGAGCGGAAGAACTGCGCGGAGATTATCTTCCGAGCGGCGCGAAGGGATCGGTGCGTCCCGGCGTTTCGGGAAGGATCTGCGTGCGGATGTCGACGAGCGATTGGAAGCGCGGGTCGTTGAGAACGCCGCCGTCGAATGCGATGGGGTCGAGCTGTCCCGCGAGATTTATGAAAAGAAGCTCCGCAGGCGTCGCGGCGGCGGTCGCCGTCACGTCGGGCGCAGCGGTCGGCTTCACGAACAGGAAGTAGCCGATCGCGAAAAGGGCGATGACGCCGAGGAGCATGAGGATTTTTTGGTTTTTGAGGAGCGCCATACGATTAATGTAGCCAGTAAAACTTCAGCGTGATCTGGTAGCTGTACACGCCCGTATCGGAATTCGCGACCACGAGCGTCGAAAGGTCGAGCGGACGCAGACTCTGTTCGATGCCCGCAAGGAAGGTGCGGAACGCGTTATAGGTCCCCTGCCCGGTGAAGGAAATCGTGAGCGAATCGACCGGGTTCGCCTGCGCGCCGATCGCGCCGTCTCCGCCTTCGGGCGTCGGGTTCGCGGAACCCGGGCCGCTATTTGCGTTCGGCACGTTGCTTGTCGTGAAATTGGAGAGGGTGAGGCCCGAGCGGCTCGCGAGCGCGTTCAAATCGAGGATGAGCTGGATGTTATCGACCGAATCCGGAAGGAAGGCGTCGAGCCGCGCGAGCTGGTCGGGCGGGAGCTTGTCGCGCTCGGCTTCGAGCGCCGCCTCTTTCTCCTTGAAGCGCGCCGCGGCATCGAGGGCGTTGTTGTAGTCCGTGATCTGTTGGCGCGTCGCCGCGATATCGCCGTCCCAGGTAGGGCGGATATAGCCGAAGAACGCGGCGATGGCGAGCACTATGATGACGAGTGGGGCGATGCGGTTCATGATCCGGTAGGTGCGGTCGTTGACGCGAATCCGACGGGCGGCAGCGTGATGAGTCTCTGGTCGAGCTTCGCCGACACCGAGAACGTCACACCCGTCTTATCCGCGTTGATGCCGGAGAAGATCGCCTGTTTGATGCGCTTGTCGGTCGCGAAGGCCGCCGACTGCGCGGCGAGCGCGTTGAAATCCTTCGCGACGCCCGACATCTTTATGTCCGCGGTATGGTCGGGATTCACCGTGATGTTGAGCGCCGTGAAGCGCACGACGTTCAGCGTGAGCGCCTCGAGATCGGTGAAGAACTGGGACATCGCGACATGGTTGTTGAGGATCGTCTGGGATGCCGTGAGGCGGTTCTTGAGGCGGAGGAAGCCCTGGACCGTGTCCTGGCTCACGCTCGCCTGCGCGGCCTGGAGCGCCGCGGCTTTCTGGTCGGCTTCGCTGTGGAGGAAGCGGCTATACGCGAACTCCGCGCCCGCGATGATGAGCACCGCGCCGACAAGGACGACCGCGACAACCATGAACATATTGATCCCGCTCTGCATTTGGCGCGGGTGCATCTCGACCGGCTGCTTCGGTACGAAAGAAGTCGGAATAGTTGGAGGAACTGCCACGGTTTCAGTATACGGGAGGGCTCTAAGGAAGCGTAGCGCTTATACACAGCTACACTTCCTCGAGCTTCCGCAGCGCAAGGCCGACGGCGACCGCGAATTCAGGCCCGATCTCCTCGAGCACGGGACGCATGAACGCGGGCGCTTCGGTCTTGCCGAAGGGATCCGCAAGATGCACGTCGACCGAGAAGAATGTTTTCGCGAAATTGATGAGCTCCTTCGTCACTCCCCCGCCGCCCGTAAGCACGATGGATGAAATGGCTTTCTGGCGGGTGGTTTCGAACTGGACGAGCACGCGGCGCGCCTCGTCGAAGATGCGCGAGAAAACGAGCTCTACCGTTTTCGGATCATAGCCGTTCTGCCGGAAGCCGTGTTCTTTCTTGAGCGCTTCGGCTTTCTCGATGGTGAACCCTTGCGCGCCCGCGATGGTGCGGGTAACGTCCTGCCCGCCTTGCGGGATGTTGTGGGAAAGGGCGACGACGCCATGCTCGACGACGTAGGTCTTCGTAGCCGAAGCGCCGATGTCGAGCACCATGACGGGCTTCACGGGCTCGTCGACCACCGATCGGATGGTGCTGAATATCTCTATCTCATAGAAACTCGCGGCCAGGTTCGCGGCCATCACCACTTTCTGAAGGAGCGCGAGCTCGTCGTTCTGCACGGCGACCAGCAGCACCTTTATCTTGCTTGGCGCAGGCGTGCCTTCGGGGAGGGGCTCGGGCACCGCGAACCAATCGAGCTGGACTTCCGAGACCGGCACGGGGATGTATTTGCGGGCCTCAAGCTCGATCACCGTCTTTTGTTCGGCCGGATCGTCGCGGCGCGGCAATTCGACGAGCGTAAGGAGAGAGCGGGAGAACGGAATGGAGACGCCAGCATCGTTCGTCGTCACATTCGCCTCGCGCATGAGGTCGATAAGCGTCTCGGCTATTTTGTCCGCAGGAAGATTCGTCGCCTGCCCCACTTCCGCGCCGCCGTAGGGGCCGAGCGCGAGCTCGCCATAGGTCTCAAGGACCGCGCGGCCCGATTCCTTGCGGAGCTGCACGACCTTGAGGGACGAGGAGCCGATGTCGACGCCAAGCACGCTGCGGCTCTTTTTCTTCTGAAAAAGTCCGGAGAAAAAACTCATATATATAAGTATACTATGTACCGCTATGGGATTCTTCGCTCACCTTCTCGATCTCGTCTTTCCGCCGCGTCCGCACGAGGAAATCGTGCGGACGCTCTCCGCGGACGCGCTTCTTGAGCTTCTTTCGCCCGCGCTTATGGAAACGACGCGTCCGGCGACGGTCGCGCTTCTCCCCTTTTGCGATACGCGCGTCCGCGCGCTCATCCATGAAGGCAAGTACCGCGGAAATGCCCGGGCACAGGAGCTTTTGGCCGGCGTCCTCGCCGAATACCTCGCCGAGTCGGGCGCGGAATCCTTCGGAAAGACCGTCCTCATCCCGCTTCCCCTCTCTCCGGCGCGGCAAAGGGAGCGCGGATTCAATCAATGCGCCCGCATCGCCGAGGCGGCGATGCGGGCCGGCCCGCTCCGGATCCCGATCGACGAGACGCTCCTCATCCGCACGAAAAACACCGAGCACCAAGCCCGCCTCTCGCGCGAAGAACGGCTCAAAAACGCCCGCGGCGCCTTCGGCGCCGCGCATCCTGCCGACCCTTCCCTCTCTTATATAGTCCTCGACGACGTCATTACGACGGGCGCCACCATGCAGGCCGCTATCGACGCGCTTCTAGAAGCGGGGGCAAAGCATGTGATTCCGGTTGCGATAGCGAGGTGAAATTTTATCTTGTTTTGGAAACGTTGAAATTCTTTTAAATAAATGTAGCAATTTGTAATCGCGTTTAACCTTCCCTGCCATTTAGATGGACCATCGTGTCTATGGAAGTCTTTATCCGAGCAATATTTTCAGCGAAATTCGTTCCTACATTTACGAATTCGAGGGGCAGTTTTGCATCTTCGAATATTTGCTTCACTTGCTCATCCCGGTCAATTCTGTCCGGTCGCCGATGCGATGATCCATTCACTTCGATTGCTACTACCGGACGAAAATAATGATCGCAAACGAGAAAATCTATGTGTTTAGGGAGTATACGATTACGACGATAATAAAAGCCTGGGCCATCAACGGCATCTATAAAATCTGCAATACGCATGTTCGGAAATATGTGATATCCATTAGGCAACTGTTTTTGGAGTTCATAGAAAAATGCCTGTTCACTCCTGTTCATAACCATTCCCCTTTTACGATAGACAGGAATGCGGACAGGTTTCAATACCTCTGGTGGCACATAAGGTCGAGGGAGACCTGTACCTTGCGGTCGCCACCTCTTCAGCACCAGAAATAGTATGCCGAGAAGTAGAAGGAGTATGAGTAGTCCTGACATTTGCAATAACTATAGTATGCGGATGCTCGAGTAACTAACCCTTAACGATTTCCCTTTGCTCGATTGTGCGTCTTGCAAAGCATTTGGCAGTTTTTGGCTACAGTTTTGCCGCCCTTGCTCCATGCCGCCACATGGTCGGCGTCCATTTCATCAAACTTCCACACTTTTTCCTTGTTGGCATCGTGCCCAATGGCGCAGAGCGGACAGTTCGAAATATGCTTCTTTTCCGCCATGACTGTCTGCGTGGCGTACGTCGCTTTCTTAGTCGCCTCATCAAACACACGTATCTCTAGCAACTTAGTATCCGTGGAACCGCCGAGAATATATTCAAAGATGCCTCTGCGATTTCTTACGTACGGATCGGCATAGAGCGTCTGTATTTCGGCAGAGATCTTTTTGGAGTCGTAAGCCTTTTTGTGATACTCCTCGTACAGACGCCCCCACTCAAGTCCTTTCATTTCGCTTTCGACGTCTGTAAAGACGCTTGATACCCAGTCGATTACACTGTTGAAATAGGTCTTGAGCTCGGTGATGTTCTTGTCGTTGCGGTGACGGCTCATATAGTCGCCGATGTTGCCCTTGCTTACCCACTCGAGCGCGCGTTCCAAAAAATCCTGCCTATTGGCACTTCCTTTGACATACGCGCTCCACTTTTGGATATTGGCGTTTTGGCTGTTGCTAAACTCCTCTTTGGCGAGTGTCACAAATGGGCCTGAATAGACGGCATTCAAGAGTTCCTGCTCGTTCAAGGGCACGCCCGCGATGTTGATGGTCTTGAACCACTCTTTTATCTCGCTCTCAGTTCCTTCGCATTCATAAATGAGCAGTTTCGTCTCCAAAATCTTCTTTTGCTTATCCTTTGCCATGCCGCTGAAATACTGCGGGCTTCCGTTTTCATCCTGGATAGCGAATTTGTCGGTCACAAATCTACCGAGGCTCGTAATGCGCTGCTGTCCGTCGAGCACCTCATATTTGTCGTCAGAAATGGTATTGAAATAAATCAATCCTATCGGGTAGCCCTTGAGCACTGATTCGATGACGGCCATTTCCCTTTTGCCGCCGTCAGACGCATAGATATAGTTGCGCTGATATTCCGGCTGGATGGTGAGTTTGCCGGAGAGGCCAAAAAGCCCCTTGCCCTCGAGCTCGTTATACACGAACCCATCGCAAACCTCTTTGACTGAAGTGGCTGTATTCAGCTTTGCTTTCATAGCGTTAGGACTGCTTTATACCACGAAATTCATTTTAAGGGCTATTTTCGCCACTTCCATCATCAATGATAAAAGTGGCCTCGTCCTCCACAGCGGAGAACGAGGCCACAACAACTCTTAGGCGGACAATATTACTTCTTCCGAGCAGCTAGGCAAACATCGTTACCTCGGTTTGACCACAGAAATTTGTGGCAATCGCAGTATGCTCTTGAGTATAAGGTAAGAACTTTTTTACCTGAAGTCCCAGCCAACATTGGCGCTTTATCCAACCATGCAAGACCCAGATTCAAATTGACATGTCCTCCACAAAGTCGCTTCCAGATACTTTGCAGCTGCTCGGCCGTCATCTTATAGTATCTGCTTACTGTAAGCCACGCGCAGAGTTCTTCAACTACTGTTGAGCAATCGGTCGAAATTTGTACATAATCGAGAATTTTTGGATCCTGAATTATTGTTGAATTTTCTACCCGATATATTTTTGACGTAACTGGCTTATAGCCGTCGGCCAATTGCTCTCGAATCCTTCGTCTGTATTCTTCTTCGACTTCTGCTTGAGAAGAACACAGAGTCGATCTTTCCTGGCCAGATTGTCCTATGCGACCAAAACGGACGATCAGAACACGCCCTTCGACTCTTGGTTCCCAAAATTTAGAAGAAGTTCCACTCTTAAACTCAAGCCTTAGTTGCGGTTCCATCCAGCACCTCTTTAAGATCAGCTCCCACAAAAATAAGAAATTCAACCTCTTCAGTCAAGCACTGGAGCCGCTCGAGAAGATCCGAGCGGTTTTTCTAAACTAGACCACACACGTTCGGCGATAAATGTACCCGTCCCCATTTGTCATCCGTTCAAACTACTATATTCCAATAACCCAGCAACACTTTGCTCCGTCATTCCAAAAAACAAACCCGCTTTAAAAAGATCTTGACGCCGTTTCTTTTGATAATTTGAGGTATCAGACACCTAATCCCATTTATGATCAGTCGATCGCAAAGTATAGACCAAGCGGGGGCTTGTAATGCGCGCATATTTCACCACGACCTTACCAATTTTGAGGTGCTTAGCCCCAAGCCTCTCTTTGAAAAAATGTCCGGAAAGACAGACAATGTAGTTGATGGCAAAAGAACATCACATAACACTGTCTGAGACTACCGCAGTGAAAGAGCGAGTAACTGTGACCTCATCGCTTGCGCCTCAATTTTATCTTGAGGAATTTGAATCCTATAAAAGAAGGTATTTCAAGACTGAGGAGAGCAGAGATCTCGTGATGGCGTATATCCTGCTCCAATTCTATTTAGAAAATCATTTCCATTATTATCTACGCTTTCTTATTGGTGGTGGTTTTAGCTCATTTAAAATTGAAGGGTGGAATGAGGGATGTTACGTAAATACAAAATTAGACCGATTTCGTGAGTACTTGATTTCGAATAATTTTGTTATTAGCGCGCAAGATTTTGAAGTCATTAAAAATAATTATCAGGATATTGCTGATATTAGAAACTCATTTGCACACGGTCATCCCGTTACAGAGATGGGCTACGGTGGTGAGAAGCTAAGTTCAGTAGCGAGGGATCTTCTAACTCGCCAAAAATTTAATGAGACGCGTGGAAAAGCGAATCAAGTATGCGAGCTCTGGAACAAGATCATGACCGAAGTCCAGAATCAGAGGCCACTACTCAGAACCGCAAAATTGCCTGAATCGCACTTCTTCGACAGCTGCAGATTTCAAATCTTTTGAGGTGCTTAGTTCCATTCATCGCTTTTCCTTATTCTTCGCGAATATCATATTGGCCGCCGTTGTACAACTTACGTCCATATGTGATAGGTACCTCTGCCAGTCTCGCCGATTCTCCTCTATATAGATTATCCAGTAGGTGCTGGAAGTCCGCCTGAATCTCCTTTTTCCAGCCAGATTCTTCTGGCTTCCACCAATATGATACGCCACCTTCTTGAAGATCCTTCCCCATTGAATTGAGGAATCGAGCGACATGGTTAATTAGTTCATACATTTTGTCGCTAGACGGAATGGTGGGTAGTTTGTAATTTTTTTCCCGATGCGCAAAATACGTATCTCTTGCATCCTTCAGCTGTTGTAACGAGTCCTTGTGCTTTTCTTTTAATTCGTCGAATTCTTTGTCTCTGTCGATTTTATATTTCTTTGCTTCGTCTATTAGATACGAGAGTGTTCGCTTCTGCTTATCTTTTCCATCCTCAAATAATTGAGTTATCGACAATACGGTCGCATAGCAGATACCATTCTCTAGTGATTGAAAAAAATAATTATACTTTTTTATTATTTCGAGATTATGATTCGCATCTTTCTCTCCCATGTAGACTGTACTTTTTGAAAGAGCGCAACAAAATAACAATTCGCAATACATACTCGTTTCATATAGATGGCTAAAGAAGTCATCCCACAATTTTTTGAGTTCTTCCTTGTTATTCGTACTCATTTTTGATTTATAAATGATTCCTTTCATTTTCTTCCTTTCTTGTGCTTTATGAAAATTCTTTGGTAGGCGGATTGAATTATTCGTCCTTCTTTATTTATGAAGTAATTCTTTTTCCCATCATTTCCGACTAAATTCGCGTTCTCATTTGTTTTTCCTCCTGACGACCCAGTTTTCTCACCATTCTGCCTCACCTCCCAATAATCATCATATTTCTTAGTATCGGGCACCTCATCATGACAACCCCTCTGAGTAGCTCCTAAGATTTTGAACTGGTCAGGATTATATCTATCGAGAAAAGTAATCGGCACGCCCATCACACCATCGTAGTCGCTTGGGATGGAATCAGTAAACGGGACCTCGATAGCATCGTAATTATCGTATTCATCATATGCTTTCTTCCCTTTTATTTCTTTGTGTTTACTGTATTTCAAATTTTCTTCCATTGTCATCGTTTGAAATGGCTGATGGCGCCGTCCGTGGTCGAGGTTCGTGAACCAACGAACTCCTTTTATGCGCAAGAATTTTCTTCCTTCATCATCTACACGCCATCCCACTGCGGTAATCGGATAGCTATCAGGTACTTGAAATTCACGGTCGCCACTGGTGATACTTGGCCCTAACCACATTTTATTCTCCTTAATCTTTGGAAAAATCTCTTTATAGGTAATAGCATTCATGTTTCCAATAATTAAAAATCTCTTGTTGTAATCAAAAAGCTGCTTCACGTAGTCGCGAAAGAGACTAAACGGCGGATTGGTGACGACAATATCAGATTGTTTCAAGAGCTCGATACATTCATCGCTGCGAAAATCTCCTTCACCATCAAGTGGCGTCCATTCGTTATGCTTGTTGGCCTGCAGCTGCATGGCGACATCCTTTAAGTTGAGTTCACCATCGCCGTCGACGTCTTTTACTTCATTGATAATGAATTTGTTGGCAGTTACCTTCGGGCGGCCTTTTGACTTCGCAAGCGTCTTGTCATCGCCAAACAGCCCCAATTGCGTGTTGGCTACAGGCGATGGCTTGTAGCTCGTGGTTATGAGCCGCTTGAGGCCCAGTTTATTGAAATTGAGCACGAAGTACCGAAAAAAATTGCTCTCGTACGGATCATCGCAATTGCAATACACGACTTTGCCGCGAAATGCGTGCGGGTCGTATTCCACATATGCCTCTATTTCCTTCTGAATATCGGCATACTGCGTATAAAACTCGTCGTTTTTCGCCCTCTTCGCGTTCGTAAGATTGCTGTTTGCCACATCTCCATTTTACCTCCTCGAACCCTTATTTGCTTAGGTTCAAAGTTGTCTCGGGCGGAGAGGGGGGCCGCGAGTACGCTTTTCTCCTTCGACTCGATGATACGCCGTCGCGTATCATCGGTCTAGGCACCGCCTCGCCGTTCCGGTCTGCTGACCGAAACAAGCTCCGGCGTTCGAATCTCTCACGCGAGACGCGCGGGCGTCTCGCTCCTCTCCGCAGTCTTCACTTCGTTTGCTGCGGAGAGGGAGGGATTCGAACCCTCGATACAGTTTTACCCGTATAGCAAGTTAGCAACCTGCCGCTTTCAGCCACTCAGCCACCTCTCCATTTAGGAGGGCGTAGCCGCCTCTCCAGTAATCCCTAACCTACCATGCGTGCCCGCCGGCTGAAAGCCGGCGGGGGCTATACTTATCCTCAATGGATCTCCGGCAATCCGCGATCGCATTCCTCATCGATCCGCCATCCTTACAGGACGTGAACCAGCTCCTGATGGATGAGTGGTTCCCCATCATCCTTGTGGCCGCGCTCCTCCTGTTTCTCATCTCGCGGCTCCGCACCAAGCACTTCTATTTCGTCCGGCACGGCACGACGATACTGAACGAAGCCGAGGTCCGGCAGGGCCCCGAGGGGAGCTTGAACGACGCGGGCCGGGTGCAGGCCGATATGGTCGGGTTCTACCTCCAGCAATTCCACGTGCAGGAGATATGCTCGAGCACCTACCAGCGCGCAAAGGAAACCGCGGAAGCGATCAGCGAGCGGCTCAAGAACGCGCCCATCACCTATTCCCCGCTCCTCGTCGAGCGGAAGAATCCGACCGAGATCATCGGCAAAAGCTCCCGCGATCCGGACGTGGCCTATGTGACGGGGCTCATGGACCAGAGCTTTCATGACGACGATATGCGGATCTCGGATGAAGAGAACTTTGCCGATATGAAAAAACGCGCGGAGCATGCGCTCAATTTCCTCGAGCATCGAGGGCTCCACGAGGTGTGCGTCGTCACCCACAAAGTCTTCCTCCAGATGCTCATCGCCTACATCACTGCGGGCAAGCGCCTCCACGCCGCCGACTACGCGAAGATGAGTTTCTTCAATCCGGCCGATAACGCGAGCATCACCATCTGTTCCTACAGCCCCTGGGGACGCTTTACGAAAAGCCGCGGATGGAAGGTGCTGTCCTACAACGAGAAGTACAGCGCGTCGGCCCTTTAATCAGAAAGAATCGGAGAGCTTGAGCCCGGCCCAGATGCCGAGGACGCCGCCCACGAAGGTGAGGATGACGGACGAGAAGGAAAAGGGATTGTAGTTGCTCCAGAGATACGGCAGGAATCCGCCTATCGCGGACCCGATGATCATGCCTCCCCAGATAAGCGATTTGCGGCTCATATCAGCGGAAGAAGAACATATAGAGCCCGATCGGCACCACCCAGGAGAGCCAGTCGATGACGCCCTTCTTCCAGAGCTGGCCGTACTGGCGGCGGTGGTAATAGAACTCCTGGTAGGTGACAAGCA
>Ga0134126_10009001_pt1 | contig 12577 bp, 12 predicted proteins | sample KB31752_FD_96881 | JGI IMG/M metagenome (GOLD analysis project Ga0134126, IMG submission 96881) | Terrestrial soil microbial communities with excess Nitrogen fertilizer from Kellogg Biological Station, Michigan, USA - KB3-175-2 | ecosystem: Environmental > Terrestrial > Soil > Unclassified ...
CAAAAACGATGTCATCGACGCCGTCACACCTCGGCCTGGTGGCAGTCAGGATTTTCGAGCATGGCCCTCAGACACTTGACCGTCTCTGCAGGTGATTTGGCGAGTATACATACTCGGTCCATGGCCATCCGGTAGCGCTGTACGTCCTCGGCTTTGTCGACATATAGCGCGCCGGTCAGCTGTTCCAGGCAGACGATGTCCGGCAGGTCGGGTTCCGTGAAGCGGAGGATCGTGAACGGGCTACCCACGGCCACATACTCACGAGAATAACGTGGCAGCAGCTGCAACTTGATATGGGGCGACTCGGCCATAGTGAGCAGATGCTGGATCTGGTCGCGCAGTACCTCACGCGGTTCAAGCCGCCACAACGCAGCCTGGTCGATCACGGCCCACAATTGGGGCGCAGTAGGGTGAGTGAGGACTTCCTGACGGGTCATCAGCAGGGCGACCCGTCGTTCGATATCGTCGGCCGATTCGCTCGAATGGCAGAATCGGAGCACGGCTTGGGCGAGTTCGCGGGTTTGCAGCAGGCCGGGCACCAGTTGGGGTTGATAGGTGCGGATCACTGAACTTGCCTGCTCCAGGCCGAGATAGCTCTCGAATCTGCTGGGCAGGATGTCGCTGTACTGCTGCCACCAATCGGGAGCGCTGGCCCGTTGAGCAAGTGCCAGCAAGTTCCCGCGCTGCTCTTGATCGGTAATACCGTAGAGGGTCAGCAGTTCGGCCACGTCGCGCTCTTTGAACCCGACCCGCCCGTGCTCCATGCGGCTGATCTTGGCGTGAGACGCTCGGATCGCGTAGCCCGCCGCGTCAGCGGTGACTCCACTCAGTTCCCGCAGGTGGCGCAGTTGGGTACCCAACAGGATGCGCAGCACGGTAGGCCCCTGCGGTCCCCCCGCAGCCTGGCTGCTCAGCGGCTGGTGACTCGGTCGAGGTGCGCCCACGGGATTCCTTGTACGGAAAATGCAACGGATGAATAGCCACCACAGACCGCCAACAAGACATCGGAACGCGCGGTGCGGGCCGGCGTCTGCGGATCGCGGCGCAGCCGCGGTCGGTCCCCCGCATGCCCCGCTAGTACTCCATAGTGACGCTACGCACACTCGCACCTCTGGGGCCGGTGCGCAACCAAACGCACGTGCCTATGCATATCCCTCTGCACGAACCGGGATGAGCCTCAGGGCGGCAATCAGATAATCGGGTGGAAACGTGCAACATAGACACCCGCTTCTGTAACTCACCGTCACGACGTGCGCGCAGATATCCCTCTTGCGGGTGGCAGACGCAACGAGAGACCCCGTGGTCTACCGCCATCTAGGTACTTCAAGGCGTTGACCTTTCATGCATCCGGGCAGGTGGTCATCAGGCTCCTTTCTGATCGCCACCGGACGCGCCGGATCACCCCGCTGGGGGCGATGGCGGAGGCGACGCCCCATCCGCCTCGGCCGGTAAGCCTGGTCAACCGAGCTGGCCGGGGATCGCTCCGTTGGGGAATTCCGTCGAGTGGATGTCGAGGTAGAACCCTTGGCTTCCGTTTACATGAACACAGCCCGAGGCGGTGTTTTCTGCCCCGGGGAAGTGCTTCGGGGAAGTGCTTATCGGTGACGCGCGGCCCCGGGGCGCGGCGTACAAACGAAGGCCGGTCACCGCACCGCCAAGTTTGTGCCACGCGTCGACCGAGCCGGCCTGCGCCATCCAACACGCCACCGACCGAAGCGGCATATGCAGTGTGCGGGCTGGCGCGCTACCGGAGGCGGAGTGGCCGTGAGGCATTCGACGTCAACAAAGCCAGCGCGAGCGCGCCGGAGACGATGAACAGCGCTCGGAGGATTCCCGTGCTTTGCGCCATGAGGCCGATGAGCGGCGGGCCGGCTAGAAACGCGGTGTAGCCGATCGAGCTGACGACCGATACCCGCGCCGCAGCCGATTGCGGGTCGTCAGCGGCCGCAGTCATTCCGATCGGGAATCCCAGCGAAGTCCCCAGTCCCCACAGCGCAGCTCCAGCGAGCGCCACAACGGTGCTGCCGCTCAGCAGGACCAGAAGCAGGCCGATCAAAGCGGTTAGCGCGCTCATTCGCACTACAGTGACGCGACGAAACCGATCCAGCGCCGCGCTTCCGAACAGCCGCCCGACAGTCATCGCCGAGACGAACAGGCCGAAGCCGATCGCACCGAGGGCCTCACTGGTGCCGTAGCCATCAACCATCGCCACGGCGAGCCAGTCGTTCGCCGATCCCTCCATGAATGCGAACCCGAGCACCAGCAACCCAATGAGCAGCGTCCGTGGCTCGCGCCACGCCGCGAGCGCTCCGCTAAGAGCCTGCTGCACCGCGTTGAAGCACCCGGGCAGGAAATAGTGGACCGCGATGGCGATCGAGACCGGCATCAGCGCCGCGACGAACAGGACTTGCACGGCCAGCGGCACCCGGGCGGCCGCGGACGCCGCTCCCAGGCCGGCGCCCGCCACGGTGCCTAGGCTGAACGCGGCGTGCAGGCGCGGCATCAGGGATCGGCCAAGCCGCCGCTCCACATCAGCGCCCTCCACGTTCATCGCCACGTCCCAGACCCCTACTCCCAATCCCATGAGCACGAAGCCGACCACCGCCGGACGAACAAGCCCAAGCCACAGCCCAGCGGCCAGCATGACCAGTCCAGTCGTCACCGCGAGAGATGCACTCAGTACGGTTCGGGCCGGCCCGAACCGCTGCACGATCGGCCCAGAAAGCGGCAACCCCATGATGGAACCGCCGGACAGGCATAACAGCAGCAGCCCGAGCTGGGCCGAGGATAGGTCGAGCGCGTCGCGGACAGCGGGAACGCGGGACGCAAACGAGGCAAACCCCGTGCCGCTCACCAGGAAAGATATGGCCACCGCCCGGCGGGCACGCACAACGCCGCTCACGGGCACCACGCTGGTAACGCGCAAGCTCTCATCCCCACCGAATTCCAGGGGTATTTGTTTCGTGCTGACCCACCGCGGCAAGTAGACCCGCCGGCAGCGCGGTGGCACAGGCTCCGACGCGCGCGGACTCGCTCGATCGTGGTCGTCGCGGCGCTTTTACCGCGCACTTTCCTGAGGCTGCTCAGTGGTGAGCATGTCGAGCGTCACCACGACTCCCACCAAGTAGTTGCGCAACGGCCCGCAGTGGGGAACGTCACCGGCATCTATCGCGGCCACCACGTCGCGCAGTGCCTGCGCTGCTCGCGATACGGCGCCTATTCCCCGCTTGACGGCGTCCGACCCCCGCTGGTCACTCGTCACCCGCCTAGCCTAGGGCCGCCCCAGCACACTCCAGCAAGCCCCGGTACGCCGACGCCACCGCGGGTGGCTCGGGCAGTGTCAAAACGGGCACGGCTCGTCCGGTATTGGCCGGCAATCCCTCCGGTCACTCACGCCAATGTGCCGGGAGGACGCACGCCCCGCCACGGGCGAGGCGTCCCCTGGGATCGCTGGTGCGATGCCGTTGGACGACGGGCGGCGCGTTTCCGGCGTACCCCGTCCATGTCCAGTGCGCGAGCCTGACCCACCAGGTCTTCCAGATCCTCCAGCGGCAGCGCACCCGACCTGGCATAGATCACGAAGCCTTCTTTCATGATCATCAAGGTGGGCAGGGACATGACCCGGAACATGGCGGCGAGCTGGCTGTGCGCCTGCGCGTCGACCTTGCCGAACACCGCGTCGGGGTGATGTTGCGATGCCTTTTCGAAAACTGGTTCGAACGTGCGGCACAGCCGGCACCGCGGTCCCCAGAAGTCGACCAGCGCCAATTTGGCGCCACCCACGACGTCGGAAAAGCTCTCCTTGGTCAGCTCAATCGTCGCCATCCGACCTCCGCTCGGCCCTTCGATGTTATCGGGGAGCCCGGTTCGGTGATCGTCAGATGTCATACTTTCGGTCGTGCGCGAACTGCGAACGTTACCCAAAGCGCATCTGCACCTGCATCTCACCGGCTCGGCGCGACGCACAACGATACGCGAGCTTGCCGACCGATACGGTATCAGTCTGCCCCCTGCGCTGGTTAACGACGACCCGGACCAGGGGCTGCACGAAGGCCACCGCAACTGGTCGGATTTCCAGAGCCAGTACCATGCGGCGCGACAAACCATTCGGTCTGCGGATGACGTGCGCAGGATCATCCGCGAGGCCGCCGAAGACGATGCTGCGGAAGGCTCCGGATGGTTGGAGCTGCAAATCGACCCGAGTTCGTATGAGCCATATCTCGGCGGTCTGGATCCAACGGTCGAAATGATGGTGGATGCCTGCCAGGAGGCGGCCCGCACAGTCGGTGTCGGGATCGGCCTGGTGCTCGCGGTGAGTTGGGCGGCGGCGCCGCAGCGGGCGCAACGTGTCGCCCGGGTTGCCGCCCGGTACGCCGACCAGGGCGTCGTCGGCTTCGGCATCTCCAACGACGAGCGGCTGGGCGAGCCGGACACCTTCGTGCTCGCGTCCCGTATCGCCCGTGACGCCGGTCTAGTCGTGACCCCGCACGCGGGTTTCTACTCCGACCACCGGCATGTGCGCCGATGCGTAGAGCTGCTCGGTGCGCGCAGAATAGGCCACGGGATCACTGCGGCAACGAGCCCGACCACTCTGGAAATCCTCGCCCGGAATAAGGTCACCATGGAGGTCTGCCCCACTTCTTATGCCCCATTCGGAGTGCTTTCCACGTTGGCGCAGGTACCGATCGACGCATTCAAGCGAGCCGGAGTTGCGGTCGCATTAGGTGCGGACGATCCGCTGATTTTCGGCACCCGCCTGGCCGGGCAATACGAGATCTTGCGCGGCGTACACGGTTTCGACGACCAGGCGCTGAGCGATCTCGCCCGGCAGGCCGTGCGCGCCTCTACGGCGCCGACGGAGATAGTCCAACGGCTGCTGGACGGTATCGACCGGTGGCGAGGGTGTGCTTCTACGGCGCCCAGATGCCGGTGATGGGTGGGGTAGCGGCGGCCGCGCCGAGCGGCGGTAGCTGGTAGGCGTCCTCGATCGTGCGCAGGATGGTGTAGTGGTCGATGCGGTCGGTCACGTCAGCCGGCCGGACCATGGGACCAGCGAACACTGTCGGAATGTGGTTGGCGGCGCTGTCATCGTCCTCGTCGAAGGTGACGATGAGCAGGCTGTTATGGGTGCGAGCCCAGTCGAGGTAACCGGTGAGGTGCTGCCGTGCCCACGCATCACCGGTGGCCAGGCGACAGTCGTGCATGTCGTGGCACAGGTTGGGGATCACGATGGCGACGGTGGGCAGCGCGGCGAAGTCGGTGGGCAACGCGGACAGCGGCAGATTCGCATTGGTGGGGATGTTGGCGAAGTCGACCCACGGGTTGTGTTTGCGTGCGTAGCCGCCCTCGGGCGACAAGCAGCCGGTGAAGCCGGCGCCCGGCAGGTCTTCGGAGTACCCGGCGAAACTGCGGCCGCTGTCGAGCAGTTGGCGTGCCAGGTTGGGCTGATCACCTAGGTTCTGCGGGCAGGAGTCATCGGTGACGCCGTGCGTGGAGCCAGAGAACAGCGCCAGGTAATTCGGTTGGCTGGGGTGCCCTTCGCCGTGGGCGTCGGTGAAGTTAGCCCCCGCGCGGGCCAGTGACGTGAGATAGGGCGCGGCTGCGGCACCGATGACTTGTTGGTAATCCTCGTTCTCGAAGACGACAACCACGATGTGATCAGCTCGGGGCACCGCGCCGGGCACGCCGGCCACGGGCGGCCCGACGGGATGCGCGGCGGCCCCGGGGGGAGTGAGGCTGCACCCGCCGAGCAGCATCACCGCCATCAGCACCGCCATCAGCACCGCCATCAGCGCACGTGCTGACGGTGATCGATGCGGCTGCCCACGAATCACCGGAGATCCTCCTTTCTCATTATCTGCTGTTTGGACGCAACTTATCTGCCGCTTGGACGCAACGCCATTGCGCCCGGCCGGCCGCGCCGGCGGCATCCTTGCGCCGTTCGAGTGTTCCTGCGGGGTCCCGTAATCCCCCTATGCACGGTTTCCGTACTGAAGGGTTGAGCGGAAACATCGCTCAGGTAAACACGGACCGACGGGAGGGTAAATCGTGAACGGTTACTTTGAGCCGTTCGACCGGGCTCGCTGTGAAATGCACGGGGGCCGCGGTAGTGGCGGCGGTCGGCGCCGCAGTGGCCGCCGCCGTGGCAGCCGTCGCCGTGGCAGTCGCCGTGGTAGCCGTCGGGGCTGCTAGCTGCTGCTAGGTGGTAGGGCAACAAGTTGAGTGCAGGTCTGCCCGGAGTCGGGGCCGGGTAGGCCTTCGGTGGCGAAACGGCAGGATGGATTCCCCGAACGGAGTCCTGTGGCGGGAATAGCAACAACGGGGGCTCTTGCGCCCCGAATAAGTTTCGGGACGATTTTTCGCCGATTCTGGCCGGCGACCCGACCGTACCGGGGTCGGCTGCTGGTCAGCCTGCTTCTGGTCTGCGTCGGGCCATTGCTGGACACCGCGCAGATCTGGATGTTCAAGCTCCTGATCGACGACGTGCTGGTCCCGCGGAACGTCCACGCCTTCCCGCCCATTGCGGCCGCCTACCTCGGGATCGCGATCGTCCAGGGAGTCGGCTCATTCTCGGATGACGTGCTGTCGACCTGGTTGGGCGAGCGGTTCGTGCTCGACCTGCGCACCCGGGTCTTCGATCACCTGCACCGGCTCTCGGTGGACTTCTTCGACCGCCGCCAGCTGGGGGACACGCTGTCCCGGCTGACCGGTGATATCGACGCGATCGAGCAGCTGGTGCTCTCCGGCGTCACCCAGACATTGGCATACGGGGCTGAGATCCTGCTGTTCACCGGCGCGTTGTTCTACCTGAACTGGCAGCTCGCGCTGGCGTCGATGCTTGCCGTGCCGGCGTTTGCGCTGGGTGCCCGCTATTTCTCGGCCCGGATCAAGGACGCCTCCCGGGAGCAGCGACGGCGGTCGGGCTCGGTCACCGCAGTAGCCGAGGAAAGCTTGGGCAACGCCGCCCTGGTGCAGGCCTATGACCGTCGAGCGGCCGAGACGCAGCGGTTCCATCGGGAGAACCTCGGCCGGTTCGCTGCGGAGATGGCCGCGACCCGGCTGGAGGCGTTGTTCCGGCCGCTGATCGAGTTACTGGAGGTCGTCGGGGTGGTGTTGGTGGTTGGGGTCGGGGTGTGGGCGCTGCAACACGATCGGATCACGCTGGGTGGGCTGCTGGTGTTCGTCACCTACCTCACCAGGCTTTACAGTCCGATCCGGGGCGCAGGTCGGCTATCCAACACGGTCTACGCCGCCAGCGCCAGCGCCGAGCGCATCATCGACCTGCTCAACCACCAGCCCGAGATCCCGGATCCCGCCGATGCGCGGGTAATCCCGCCGGGCCAGGCCCACGGCACCGTGGTTTTCGACGCGGTGACCTTCACCTATCCCGGCGCCGGCCGACCGACCCTCGACGCGATCAGTTTCACCGCGATGCCGGGTCAGAAGATCGCGTTGGTCGGCGCGAGCGGGGCCGGCAAGTCCACCCTGGGAAAGCTGCTGCTGCGGTTCTACGACCCCGACATCGGCCACATCACCCTCGATGGGGTCGACCTGCGAGATCTGGAATTGGCCAGCCTACGAGGCAACATGGCGACGGTACTGCAGGAAACACTGGTCTTCGACGGGACCATCCGCGACAACATCCTGTGGGGCAAGCCCGACGCCACCGGCGCCGAGGTGGTGGCGGCGGCCACCGCGGCGGACGCCCACGAGTTCATCAGGGCCTTGCCCGACGGCTACGACACCCGGATCGGGCAACGGGGCCGGCTGCTGTCGGGGGGTCAACGCCAACGGCTGGCCATCGCCCGAGCCATGATCCGGAATGCCCCGGTGTTGCTGCTCGACGAGCCGACCACCGGGCTGGACGCCGCGTCGGCCCAGCGCATCCTGGCGCCGATGCGCCGGCTGATGTCCGGGCGCACCACGCTGATCATCTCGCACAACCTGCTCACGGTGACCGACGCCGACCAGATCCTGTTCCTCGACCGCGGACGGATCACCGGCGCCGGCACCCACTACGAGCTGCTGTTCAGCAATCCGAGCTACGCCCAGCTCTACCGGCTGCACCACCAGCCGCGCCTTCAGCCGGAACCGCTATGACCTCCGATATCACGGCAGACGAGCCCTCGCCTCATCCGCCGGGACACCAGCTCGCACCCGGATACCTGGTCATCGAGCACGTACGCCGCGGGGAGGATCTGGACTGCTACGAGGCATGGAGTGCGCAGCGCTACTGCCGGTGTTTCATCAAGACGCTGCGGCCCGATGCCGCCACCGACGCCTCGGCCCGGCGCCACCTCAACCGCGAAGCGCGGCTGCTGCTGTCACTGTCTCACCCCCATCTGGTGCGCGCCTACGACTACCTCACCCGGCCGGACGGGCAGCCGCCGCTGCTGGTCCTGGAAAACCTCACCGGCGCCACCCTGAGCTACCTACTCGACCGTGATAGCCGCCGGCCCGGGTCCGGGCGTTCCGCGAAACTCAGCGCCGCGGACCTGAGCTACCTGGGCCAGCAGTTGTGCTCGGCGCTGCGCTACCTGCACAGCCGCGGCTACCTGCACCTCGACGTCAAACCCAGCAACATCATCGCCAGCCAGGGCGTCGCCCGCTTGATCGACCTGAGCCTGGCCCGTCCGCCAGGCCGCTGCCCCGCGGGTACCGGCACACCCGGCTACATGGCGCCCGAGCAGCTCACCGGCGGCGAGCTCGGGCCGCCGGCCGACGTCTGGGGCATCGGCCTGGTGCTCTACGAAGCCGCTACCGCGACCCAACCCTTCGACATCCCCGATGTGTCCCTGTCGACCGGCTCGACGATGTCGCGCTGCCAGGCCCTGCAGGCCCACCCGGCACCCAAGATCCGGGCCCGGCGCCGGCTACCTTCTGACGTCGCCACCGTCATCGACGCCTGCTTGCACCGGGACCCCGACCAGCGACCCACCCTCGAAGTACTCGACGCCGCGCTGACCACCCTCACCGGGGCGCAGCCGCGCGGTGGCGGGCCTGAGTCGGGGTAGGTGTGTAATGGGCAGTATGCCCGTCCGTGGGGCACGCGTGGGGCGGATGTCCGACGACATGCTGCTGGCCGGCCTGGGCGCTGGAGACGCGCAGGCGGCGGTGGCTTTCGTCCGCCGGTTTCAGCCGATGGTGTTCGGTGTGGCGCTCGCCGTTGTCAGCGATCGCGGCCTGGCCGAAGATATCGCCCAACAAGCCTTCGAGCGCGCCTGGCGACACGCTGGGCTCTACGACCCGCGACGAGGATCGGTGCGTACCTGGTTGACCCGCATCGTCCACAACCTCGCGGTGGACGCCGCGCGGGTCCGGCGTCCCGCACCGATCGATCCGGAAGACCTGCTGCCGCTCATTGCGGCCATGACCGACAGCCCCGAACGCCGCGCGCTGGCGAGCGAGACGTCTACGCAGCTGCGCACCGCGCTGGCTACTCTGCCGGCCGAGCAGGCCAGAGCCGTGGTCATGGCCGCGGTGCACGGGCTGACCGCCCGGGAGATCGCCGACGCGGAGCACGTCCCGGTGGGCACCGCGAAGTCACGTATCCGCGCCGCCATGACCAAGCTGCACGCCGCGCTACCCGTGCCGCGAGCCGATTATGGCTGAGCTGACCTGCCAGCAGTGCCGGGAAGCCGCGGCGGAACTGGCCCTGGATGTACTGCCCGGGCACGAGCGCGCCGACGCGCTGACGCACCTGGAGGGTTGCCCCGCCTGCCAGGACATGGTGTCCGCACTGACGGTCACGGCCGACCGGCTGGTTGACCTGGTGCCGGCCGCACAGCCACCCGCCGGGTTTGAACAGCGGGTGATCAGGGCGCTGAGACCGCCGGCACCGCACGCCCGGCGGTGGTGGATACCCGCCGCCGCGGGCCTGGTCGCCCTCGCCGGAGCCGCCGGCGGATGGATTCTCGGCTACTCGAACGGCAACGGTGCACCGGCTGACGTCGACACCCAGGCCACTCAGACCACCCAGGCCGATGAGCGGACCGTCATCTATGCACCACTGACCACCGCGCAACAACAGATCGGCAACGCCTATGTCTACCCCGGCACACCGTCCTGGATCTACCTGTCACTCGATGGCGGTACCGCCAGCAACACGGTGCACTGCGAGGTGGTCCGTCGGGACGGCTCAGCCGTGCCAGTCGGCACCTTCCCCGTCACCCACGGGCACGGCTCGTGGGGAGGCCCGGCACCCGTCGACCGCAACACGCTGGCCACCGCCAGGCTGACCGACGGCCGCGGCGCCACCGTCGCCACCGCCCATTTCAGATCCCGCTCCCACCCCGACCACCGACACCCCCAGCACCCCCGCTAACCCGCCCCCCGCGGTCAGGACTGGGTGAGGAAGGCGGTGACGGTGGCGCGGGCTGTCGGCGCGTTGCTGGATTGGGTGGAGTGGCCGGAGCCCGGGATGATGACCAGCTGTCCTCGGGGTGCATGCGCGGCCTCCTGCTGCGCCCACGGCAACGGCGTCGACAGGTCGTGGTCGCCGGCCAGCAGCAGCACCGGGACCGCGGGCAGGTCGCGGCCGGCCGGGAACGCCACCACCGGCGTCGACGGCCACTGCTCGCAGGTCACCGCAATGCCGTTGCCGGCCGCGGTGGCCCGATCGTAGGGAAAGACAGCTGCCTCCGGCAGGGCGGCTACGGCGCGCTGGGTGGCCGCCACCCGGCCGGACACCGGCGTGGTGGCGTCACCCCACGGGCCGCGCAAATCCTCGCACAATGTGCTGGCATGCAGACCCTGGCTCAGTTCCTGGGCAGTCGCCGCCTGGTCACGATGCTCGGCGGCGATGATCGCGTCCAGTGCCGCATAGTCGCCGCCTACCGCCTCGTGCAACGCGGCGGGGACGTCGTCCAGCTGCGGTGTGCCGATGCTCAACCCGGTGAGGGTGTCGAGCAGTTCCGGGCCGTCATGGCGAGCCTGCACCACCGTGGACAGATCCTGCGCCGGATCGGTTGGGCAGCCGTTCTCCCGGCAGACCATCCGCAGCACCTCGGCAGTGCGGCTGATGGCTGCCAGCTCCAGCGGGTCCAGATCGTCGTGCGGCACCACCGAATCCAGCACCAAGCGGGAGACCCGGTCCGGATGCAGGATCGCGTAGCGTTCGGCGACGAACGTGCCGTAGGACACGCCGTCGATGCTGACCTTGTCCACGCCCAGTGCCTGGCGTAGCGCATCGAGGTCGGCGACGGTGTCGGCGGTGGTGAAGAACTGCCGGCCCGGCCCGATCGCCTGCGCGCAGGCGGCCACCACGCCGGCCGGTGGCACGGTCAGATCAGAGCTACCCATCACCTGCTGTAGTCGGGGGCACAGCAGTGCCCCGGCGGCGGTACCACGCTGGTCGATGAGCACCAGGCGGTAGTCGCGTACCACCGGTGGTTCCACCAGCAGGTTGGCCACGCTCGACGCGAACGGCACTCCTGGCTGGCCGGGGCCGCCGGTGAGGAAAATCAGCACGCCGCGCGGTGCGTTGGCGTTATCGGCCATCGCTACCTGCAGCGTCAACTGACCGGCCGAGGGCGGGCCGGGGTGAAGCCCGGCGTGATCGAGCGGCACGGTCAATGTCGCACAGCTGAACGCGACGCTACCCGTGCTGACGCAAGGTTGAGCGTCGCTCAGCACAGGGATCGGATCCGCAACCGGCCGTGGCGGCTGGTCGGCGCAGGCATTGAGGCCGGTACTGAGCAACAGAGCACAAACCAGGTGCCTGCCCAAGCGATGGGTACGGATGGCGTCTCCGGCAGCGGTTGAGTTCGGCATCACAGAGATCCTTGCCCATCTTCCCTGTTGGGCGGCCCCTGGTAGGAGGGACCATAGGAGTACCTGTGGCATTGGGAGGGGACTGATGAAGGTCGAGGAGATCCTGAAGTCGAAGGGCCGATCTGTCGAGACCATCGAGGCTGACGCGAGCATCGCCGAGGCGATCGGCCGGCTCAACGGGCCCCCACAGATCGGGGCGCTGGTCGTTCCTGACGAGCTAGGTCAGCGACCGTTCGCCGGCACGCTCACCGAGCGCGACATCATCCGTGCTCTGGGCAAGTATGGCGGCAGATTATTGACCATGCGGGTCAGCGCCGTGATGTCCCGCAACGTGCCCATCTGCGCTCCGCAGGACAGCATCGCGCGGCTGATGCAGCAGATGACCGCATCCCGCTACCGTCACGTGCCGGTCGTTGATCGGGGCGAGCTGGCCGGCCTGATCAGCATCGGAGACGTGGTCAAGGCCCGCGTCGCGGACATGGAGCTGGAGACGAGCCTACTTCGCGATCTGTACATCGCACGCGGATAACGGGCAGTCGCCGGTCGCCGGCATGGCCGCAACGTTCAATGCACCGGTGGCCTCGAGCCTGCTCGCAGTGCAACTGATGCTGTTCGAGTGGCGTCCACGCAGTTACCTGCCCGTGACCGCGGCGGTGGCCACAGCCGTCCGTGGCCGGCTGATCGGCACTAACCCGCTGTTCCCGGTGAACGCCTCGCTGTCACCCCGAGTGGCAGGGTCGACTGGAACGGCCCTTCAGCCGGCTCCGGCGAACGTGAACGCCAGGATCGAGCCCGGGTTGGCGAG
>Ga0134126_10009002_pt1 | contig 12575 bp, 9 predicted proteins | sample KB31752_FD_96881 | JGI IMG/M metagenome (GOLD analysis project Ga0134126, IMG submission 96881) | Terrestrial soil microbial communities with excess Nitrogen fertilizer from Kellogg Biological Station, Michigan, USA - KB3-175-2 | ecosystem: Environmental > Terrestrial > Soil > Unclassified ...
CGCCATGCCGCCATAGCGACGCGCCCGCTCTGCCACGGGCCCGCGGGTCCGCATGGCAATTATGGTGGCGCCCTGCGTTACCAGCATGGCAAGGCTCAGGAGCCCCGCGAGAAGAGCGAAAGGCGTCAGCAACTGGAAGAAATTGCCGGAATAGCTGGCGCGCAGCGAGTCGTCGAAGTTGAAGGGCACCCCGAGAACTGCATTGCCGACCGCGACGCCGAAGATCAGCGACGGTACGAAACCGCCGATAAACAGCGCCCAGTCCCATGCGGTCCGCCACCGCGGATCGGCGACCTTGCCGCGGAACTTGAAGCCGACCGGCCTCAGGATCAACGCCAGCAGGATCGCGATCATCGCGAGATAGAAACCCGAGAAGGACACGGCATAGATCACCGGCCAGGCGGCGAAGATGGCGCCGCCCCCGAGCACCAGCCAGACCTGGTTACCTTCCCAGGTGGGGCCGGAAAGGTTGATGAGAAGGCGCCGCTCCTCATCGGTCTTTGCGGCGAAGGGCAGCAGGGTGCCGACACCCAGATCCATGCCACCCATGACGGCGAACCCGGAGAGGAGCACGCCGAGCAGCGCCCACCAGATGACGCGAAGCGTTTCGTAGTCGAGGGGAATGGTGTGCATCGTTGGCTCCTATTCGGCCGGCTGGATTTCGAGTTCAGGCGTACCGGTCGGCTCGCCGGCATCCGGGCTCAGAGCGAACTTGTTGCCCGGTCCCGCCTTGACGATGCGAACCATGAGCCAGACCATGATCACGGCGAGCACGGTGTAGAGCGTCACGTAGAAGCCCAGACTGATGACAAGGTCCCAGAGATGCAGGCCTGAGGCTGCGTAGAAGGTCGGCAGCACACCCTCGACCACCCAGGGCTGGCGACCAAACTCTGCCAGGAACCAGCCGCCTTCGATCGCGAGCCAGGGCAGCGGCAACGCTGCAACGGCCAGCCACAGCGCCCAGCGGCGCGCTTCGAGCCGCTGCCGGCTCGCCTGCCAGAACCAGTAGGCGAAGAAGGCGATCAGCAAGAAGCCGATCCCCACCATCAGGCGGAAGCTCCAGAACAGCGGCCACCGATCAGGTACGGTATATTCGGCCGCGCCCCTGATCTCGGCTGCCGTCGCGTTCTCCACATCGGGGCGAAACTGCTTGAGCAGCAGGGCGTAACCGAAATCTTTCGAACTGGCGGCGAAGGTGGCGCGGGCGCCAGCGTCCTGGGGGTTGAGCTTGATGGCGGCCAGCGCCTTGTAGGCGACGATGCCGTTGCGGATGCGCGCCTCGGCACCATCGACCAGATCGGCGATGCCCGGCACTTCCTTGTCAAGCGAGCGTGTGCTGATGAGGCCCAGAACCCAAGGGACCCTGATTTCGACGGTCTGGCCGTTGCCGGTCGGGAACGCGAACAGGGTGAAAGAAGCAGGCGCCGGCTCGGTCACGTCCATGTTCTCCATGGCGGCGAGCTTCATCTTCTGATCCTGGGTGGTGAGATAGCCGCTCTCGTCGCCCAGCACCACGACCGAGAGCGCGGCGGCGAGGCCAAAACTGGCTGCCACGACCATCGACCGCAGCGCGATGTCGCGGTGCCGCTTCTGCAGCAGGAACAGCGCACTGATCGCGAGCACAAACATCGAGCCGGTGACGTAGCCGGCACTTACGGTGTGCACGAACTTGGCCTGCCCCACCGGGTTGAAGATCACCGCCATGAAGTCATAGACCTCCATGCGCATGGTGTCGGGGTTGAGCGCCGCGCCGACCGGATTCTGCATCCAGCCATTGGCAATGAGGATCCAGAGGGCCGAAAAATTGGCGCCGAGCGCCACCAGCCAGGTGACGACGAGGTGCCCGACCTTGGGCAGGCGGTCCCAGCCGAAGAAGAACAGGCCGATGAAGGTCGCCTCGAGGAAGAAGGCCATCAGGCCCTCGATGGCGAGCGGGGCGCCGAAGACGTCGCCGACGTACTGGCTGTAGTAGCTCCAGTTCATGCCGAACTGGAATTCCATGACGATGCCGGTGGCGACGCCCATGGCGAAGTTGACACCGAACAGCGTGCCCCAGAACAGGGTCGCCTTGCGCCAGACCTCGCGCCCGGTCATCACATAGACGCTCTCCATGATCGCAATAACGACGGAGAGCCCCAGCGTCAGAGGCACGAACAGGAAATGGTACATCGCGGTCGCGGCGAATTGCAGCCGCGACAGCTCGACGACGATTGGATCGGGCATGGCATGCCTTTCTAGGAGGGCGGAAACCAAGGTCTCGAATCTTCATAGACGGCCCCGGACCCGCCACCGTTGATCCAGATCAACCGCTCGCGGCGGCCATGGGATAGGGCTGGGCAGCCGAAAACACGGAGGCCGCCGTGCCGCGATCGTCTGTCCCAGATCAGGAACTTGGCCGGCGCCTGAAGTCATTGCACCGTATGGGCGGCTGGCCGGCGCGGCTGTCGCTGCTGGTTCCTCTCGGAAGCGGCGCGCTGCTGGTACTGCAGACATGGACACTCGCCCTGGTGCTGCACCGGGCGGTCGTCCAGCGCGAAGCGCTTGCCGGTCTCATTGAGCCGATGGTCGTGATCCTCGCGCTGGTCGTGATACGGGCCGGGCTCGGCTTGTTTGCCGAAGCGCTGGCCAGCTCGGCGAGCGAAGCCATCAAGGTCAAGCTCAGGCAGCAGTTCTTCGGCGAGATGATGAGCCGGCAGCCGATCTGGACGGCGGGGCAATCCTCAGGTGCTCTTTCCACCCTGATCATCGAGCAGATCGATGCACTCGACGGCTTCTTCGTCCGTTATCTGCCGGCCATGGTGCAGGCGGCGGTGCTGCCAATCGCCTTCGCCGTCGTGGTCTTCCCGGTGGATTGGACAGTGGGGCTGATCCTCATGATCACTGCGCCGCTGATCCCGATCTTCATGATGCTGGCGGGCTGGGGTGCCGAGGCCGCTTCGAAACACCAGGCCAGGGCGCTCGCCCGGTTGACGGGCCGCTTCGCCGATCGGCTGCGCGGCATGGTGACGCTAAAGCTGTTCGGCCGCGAGGACGCGGAAACGGCGGCGATCTTCACCTCCAGCGAGGAACTGCGCCAACGCAGCATGAAGGTGATGCGCATCGCCTTCCTCTCCTCGGCGGTGCTCGAGTTCTTCGCCGCGCTGGGGCTGGCGGGCGTGGCGCTATATTGCGGGTTGACGCTGCTCGGCCTCGTGCACCTGAGGACGGCCGCGATGCCGCTCGAGGCGGCGCTGTTCTGCCTGCTGATGGCTCCCGAAGTCTACCAGCCGCTGCGGCTGCTCGCCGCCAGCTACCACGACCGTGCCGCGGCGCGCGCGGCGCTGGACGAGATCGAGGCGGGCCTTGGCACGGCGCCGCAACGCAAGCCGGTCGCGACGGTCGCCGCCCTCCTCCGCAGGCCCGGCGGATTGCGCGTCGAAATGCGAGGGCTCGGCGTCGCAACGCCCGGCGGCATGCCGGTGCTTAACGATGTGGATCTCGAATTGCGGCCCGGCGGCCATATCGCCATCCTCGGCCCGAGCGGCATCGGCAAATCGACGCTGCTCGAGGCCCTGGCGCGCCTGAGGGCGCATTCCGGCATCATCCGTTTTGATGGAGTCGCCCTCGACGATATCGCCGAGGAGGCACTCCGGGAGCAGGTTGCCTTCATCGGCCAGCGGCCGCGCCTGTTTGCCGGCACGATTGCGGAGAACATCCGACTCGGCCGGCCGACGGCGTGCAACACCGCGGTCGAGGCAGCGGCCTCCCGTGCGATGGTCAGCGATTTCACCCGCCGGTTGCAGCTTGGGCTCGATACGCCGGTCGGCGAGAACGGCAATGGCCTGTCCGGTGGGGAAGCGCAGCGCATCGCGCTGGCGCGGCTCTATCTCAGGGACCCGCGGCTGATCCTGCTCGACGAGCCGACTGCCCACCTCGATATTGTCACCGAAGGCAAGGTGCTCGCCAACCTGCTGCACTTCGCCGAGGGCCGGACACTGATCGTTGCTACCCATGCCGAGGCTGTCGTCGCGAAAATGGCTCGCGCCTACCGGATCGCCGGCGGCAAGCTGCTGCCGGCGATCCTGCCGCACCTGCCCGACGTCAGTTCCCTGAGAGGCGCGGCATGAGGGCCCTGTTCTCCTTCCTGCCCTTGTTCGCACTGCAGAAGGCCCGCTTCTTCCGGGCACTTGCGCTGTCGCTGCTGACACTCGCCGCCGGCATCGCGCTGCTCGGGGTCTCGGGCTGGTTCCTCACTGCCGCGGCGCTGACCACAGCAGGAGTGGCGTTCAACCTCTTCGTTCCCTCGGCTGGGGTCCGCGGCCTGTCGTTCGTGCGCGTCCTGTCGCGGTACGGGGAGCGCCTCGCCGGGCACGACGCGACGCTCCGCTTCCTCTCCGACATCCGCCGCTGGGTGTTCGGCCGCATGTTTCAGGCCATGCCCCTGCCCGGCAAGGGGCTGGCCCGGCCCGATCTCGTCAGCCGACTGGTCGCCGACGTAGACGCGCTCGATAACGCCTTTCTGCTGGCGCTCGGGCCGATCAGCAGCGCCGTTCTCGTCTGCGTCGCCATGTGTCTTGGCCTTGCTGCATTGCTGCCGGGCGTCGCGTTGGCCTATGGCCTCTGCTTCCTCACGGTGGCGCTGGTGGTGCCGGCCGGACTGGTCGCGGCGTCGCGCCGGCTGGGGACGAAGGTGCTCGCCGCTGCCGCGGAACTGCGCCGGGCCGTGCTCGATGGCCTCGATGCCCATCAGGATCTCGTCGCCCTAGGGCAGATCGACCGGGCAACGATCGCCGCGGGGACAGCCTCCGACCAGTTGCGGTCGGCACGCCATCGGCTCGCGCTGCTGGCCGCCGGCGCAACTGCGATGACCCAAGTGATCGCTGGCGCCATCATCGCTGTCGTGCTCTTCGGCGGACTCGGCGAAGTGCAGGCGGGCCGCCTCAGCGGGCCGCTGCTCGTCGGACTGCTGCTCGCCGTCGTCGCCAGCTTCGAGGCCGCGGCGCCGCTGGTCCGCGGTGCGGCGCGCCTCAGCGCTGCGGCAGCGGCCGCCGGGCGGCTAGAGGCGCTGGCTTCCCTGGTTTCCCCGATCGCCGAGCCAGGTGTTCCCGTACCGGTGCCGGCAGGCGGGACGCTGAGCTTCGAGCATGTCGGGTTCCGTTACGGAGCATGGCGTGCCGTGCTCGAGGACCTCTGCTTCACGGTCGCGGCCGGCGAACATGTGGCGATCACCGGCCCGTCCGGCGCGGGCAAATCGACCATCGCCAAGCTGCTGGTTCGGCTGGCCGACCCCGAGCTCGGCACGATCCGTCTGAACGGCATCGAGATTCGCAAGATGGCTTCTGCCGAGCTCCGTCGGCAGATCGCGCTGATGACCCAGGATGCGCCAGTGTTCAACGACACGGTCCGGGCCAATCTGCTGATCGGCCGGCCCGATGCCGACGACGAGATGCTGTGGCGGGTGCTTGCGGACGTCGACCTTGCCGGCCACATCCGAACCCTGCCCGGCGGGCTCGACACACTGGTCGGGGAAGCCGGCGCCGGCTTCTCGGTCGGTCAGGGCCGACGCCTGGCGCTGGCGCGCACCCTGCTGTCGCCGGCTGCGATCATCGTGCTCGACGAGCCCACCAATGGACTCGACCGCGACGCCGAAATCGCCTTCTTCGAAAACCTCGGGCAAGCCGCAGCGGGCAGGACCGTGATCCTCATTACCCACGCCGACCTGCCAGACGGCGTCGTCGGCTCGACTTTCCGCCTCGTTGACGGCAGGTTTGACTAGAGCGGGCCGGTCAGGGCAGCAGAGATCAGTGTGCCAAGTCCAGCCGCGCACGAACCAGGCTCGTATCGTCTTCGTGCCGCGCGACTGAGAATCCCAATTCGCGACAGAGTTGCTGCATCCTGCCGTTTTCGGCCAGTATCAGCCCGTCCAGAGATTGGATTCCCTCGGCGCGGGCCGTGTGGATCAGATGTTTCATCAGCGCGACACCGAGCCCGTGCCCCTGCAGGTCGCTACGGACCAGCACGCCGAATTCGGCGGCCTGGTGATCCGGATCCGCGGAGTAGCGGACGATTCCCCCCAGCTCGCCAGAGGCTTCCTCGAGCGCCACGAAGGCAAGATCGCGATCGTAGTCAAGCTGGGTGAGGCGAACCAGCAGCTCCGGCGAAATGGTCCGGACCGGCGCGAGGAAACGTCGCCGCATGTCCTCCTCGCTAACGCGAGCGAGGAAGGCTGCATAGAGGGCCACATCGACCGGCCGGATCGGCCGGACGAGGAAAGGCTCTCCTCCGCACTCGACCCGGGTGGCGAGCTCCGAGGGATAGGGACGAATTGCGAGTCTCGGATTGGGACCCGGCTGGCCAACCCGGGCGGGATCGATCTCGACCCGCGCATCCAGTGCGATCACGGCGTCATGATCGGCCAGCAGCGGATTGACATCGACCGACAGGATGGCGGGAAAATCGACCGCCAGCTGCGACAATCCGAGCAGCGCCCGGATCAAGGCAGAGCGATCGGCCGGCTTCTCGTCCCTGAAGCCGGCCAGCAGCTTGCTGATGCGGGTTCGGTCGATGAGGTCGCCAGCGAGGATTTCATCGAGCGGGGCCAGCCCGGTTGCCACATCGTCGACGACTTCGACCGATGTTCCCCCCGCGCCGAAGATGATCGTCGGGCCGAAGATCGGATCGTCGCCAACCCCGGCGATCAGTTCCCGCGCATGGGCGCGACTGATCATCGGCTGGATCGAGAAGCCATCGGGCACCGCCCCCGCCACGTGCGCCGCGAGGCGCTGCGTGATCTCGCGGGCTGCCGCGACTGCCGCCTCGGCGTCCCGCACATCAAGCACTACGCCACCCACGTCCGACTTGTGCGACACGGTCTTTGACAGCAGCTTGACCACCACCGCCTCGGATTTGCCCAGCAGGTGCGCTGCCGCGGTTCGAACCTCATCCGGCGTCGTCGCCGTAATGATCTCCGGAACGACGATGCCATAGGCAGCAATCACCGACTTCGCCTCAGGCTCGGTGAGGATGGAGCGGCCCTCGGCCGCCGCAGCCGCCAGGACCCGTTCAACGGTGGCCCGATCGACCGCGATCTGGCCGGAGCTTGCCGGCACGCGCTCCAGCGAGCGGCGGAGTGAATTCCAGCGGGTCAACAGCGACACGGCCTCAGCCGCTTCGGTGGGGGTGTCGAAATTTGGTATGCCGGCCGCCTCGAGCACCTCCCGCGCCGGCTGGGCGGCCTGCTTGCCGAGCCAGCAGGCAAGTACCGGCTTTCCGGCCGCGAAACCCTTTCGAGCAACCTCGGCGACGACCTCCGCCGCGGGCCCGGGCAAACCCACCGCCGTCGGGCAGTTCATCACCAGCAAAGCATCGACATTGGCATCGACGGCAACGGTTTCGATGGCCATGCGATAGCGCTCCGGCGGGGCGTCGCCGATAATGTCGACGGGATTGGCGTGCGACCAGGTCGCGGGCAATTGCCGGTCCAGCCTCGCGAGCGTTTGCTCCCCGAGCGTGGCGAGTTCGCAGCCCTGGTCGAGCAACTGGTCGGCCGCCAGCACGCCGGCGCCCCCGCCATTGGTTATGATCGCCACCCGGCCGCGTGCCATCGGCGGGAAGCGCGCGGTAATGGCAGCGGCGTTGAAGAGATCGTCGAGATCGAGCACGCGGATGATGCCGGCGCGCTGCAGCGCCGCCTCGATCACCCGGTCGGCGCCGGCCAGGGCACCGGTATGCGTGTGAGCGGCCCTGGCCGCCTCCGCATGCCGCCCGGGCTTCACGGCGATGACCGGCTTGAGGCGGGCGGCACCACGGGCGGCGGACATGAATTTGCGCGGTGCCGGAATGGATTCGAGGTACATCAGGATCGCCGAGGTCTTGTCATCGGTGGCGAGCAAATTGAGCGCGTCGCCAACATCGACATCTGCCATGTCGCCGAGCGAGAAGACCTGCGAGAAGCCGATCCCGCTGGCAGCAGCCCAGTCGATGATCGAGGAGACCATCGCGCCCGACTGCGAAATCAGACCAAGCTTGCCCATCGCAGGCGCGATGTGGACGAAGCTCGCGTTCAGCGCCGCACGTGGCGACAGCAGGCCGATGGTGTTGGGCCCGATGACACGCAGCAGATAAGGGCGGGCGGCATCCAGCATGCGCTGACGAAGGCCGCCCTCGACCCCGATGCCCGCCGTAATCACCACGGCGAGCCTGGTACCGCGCGCCCCGAACTCGCCGATGAGACCGGGGACCGTCTCGGGCGGCGTGATGATAACGGCGAGACCCGGCGCTTCCGGCAGATCGGCCGCACGGGGGTAGCAGGGCAATCCGGCAAGAGAAGTGTGCCCGGGGTTGACGGGATAGACCCCGCCAGCGAAGCCGCCGGCGATGATGTTGCGCAGCACGACCTCGCCAACGGAACCGACGCGATCGGAGGCGCCCACGACCGCGATCGAGCGCGGGTGGAACGCGAGGTCGAGATTGCGAACGGTCATGCTTCAATTCCCTGCAACGGAGACCGTTGCTCCGGCCCAACCAGCGCTAGCGCGCGCTGAAGTCTGCGGGACCCAGCACCGTAGCGCTCGTCGGCTCGATCCAGAGCAGATGATCAACGACCGACTTCACCCCCGCAACGTTCTCCACCAGCACATGCACCGCCTGCTGCTGGCGCTCGTCGAAGACCGTGCCCTGGATCGTCGCGACCCCGTCCTTGACCGATGCTTCTATAAGGCTACCCGCCCAGGTCTGGTTCCTCAATTCGGTCTCGATGCGGGCCTCAATCTGAGCATCGGACAAGAGAGACGAGTCGGGCTGCATCACCAGGGGCGCCAGGGCGCGGAGCAAGTCGGAGCGCGACACGACGCCAACGACTACGCCGTTCGCAACGACCGGCAAGCGCTTGATATGCCGGCGAAGCATCGCCTCAACGGCATCTCGGAGGGCATCTTCGGGCGCACACGTGACCGGCTCAGCCTGCATGACGTCCTCGACCGTGCGACCGTGCGAGCGAACATATTCCTCGGCGACCTTACCGGTATTCTGGAGATATTCCAGCCAGCGCGGGCGTTTGATCTCCGTGTCCAGCTCGGTGCGACGCAGGAAATCGCCCTCGGTGACGATGCCCCTCAACCTGCCATTGGTGTCGACCACGGGAAGACCGCTGATGCCGCGGTCGAGCATCAGGCGCGCCGCCTCCCCCACCGTCGCCGACGGGCTGATCGTGATCGCCGGCGAACTCATGATGTCCTTGATGAGCATGATATGCCTCCAACCGCAGCATGGCATGTCGCTGCATGCTGATCACTTCGCATGGCGGGCGCCGGCCGATGTTGATCCCGATCAAGCACCGACCGTCAGGCAGTCGCCGGCTGGACGGTTGCCTCGGCGGTGGCGCCAAACGCGCTCGTCCGAGCGGCTCGAACGGACGTCTGCTCTCAGCCGATTGCACCGAACAGCCGCCCTACCCCGGCCGTGATCCCCATCGCAACGGCTCCCCACGAGACCACGCGCAGTGTGGGGCGCAACATCGTCGCTCGTCCGACCCAGGCGCCCAAGGCACCCAGCACGCCGAGAAGGAGCAGCGACACGAGGACGACACCTGCGATGACCGCTCCGTTCGGCAGAAGAAATGCCGCCAGCACCGGCACGACGGCGCCGACCGAGAAGCTTGCCGCCGATGCGAGCGCAGCTTGCACCGGTCGCGCCGTGGTCCGGGACGAAATCCCCAGTTCGTCGCGAAGATGCGCGCCGAGCGCGTCCTTGGCCATGAGCTGGTCGGCCACCTGCCCGGCAAGCGCCGGCTCCAGTCCCCGTTCGACGTAAATCTGCGCCAGTTCCTCGCGCTCGAACGCAGGGTCGCGCGCCAGCTCCGCAGTCTCGCGCGCCGTATCGGCCTGCTCGGAGTCTGACTGGGAGCTGACCGAAACATATTCGCCGGCCGCCATGGAGAGAGCGCCGGCAACCAGCCCCGCCAGTCCAGCGAGGAGGATCGGCCCTTTATCCGCCGAGGCGGCAGCGACGCCCACCAGCAGACTGGCGGTGGAAACGATGCCGTCATTGGCGCCCAGGACCGCGGCGCGCAGCCAGCCGATCCGGCTCACCGCGTGCCGCTCTTCATGTACCTTCAGGCGACTCACCCGACACTCCCCTGCTTGATCGGTGGACTAACCTACATCACCGGGTTGGGCCGGTCGCTTCAGTCCCGTGATCATCGCCCGAATAAGGTTTTCTCGGTGACGAATGCTGGCGACCGCCACGCCCACGAGGTGGGCAAGGACGAGCAGGAGCAGACCGTTGCCAAGCAGGTCGTGCAGCTTTTGGACGCCTTCGTTACCGAAAAACTGGTCAGTCGTCTGAAGGTAGCCCGTCGCCACAGTCGCCAGCAGAACGACAAGCAACGCAACGATCATGGCGCCACCCGCCGGATTGTGTCCCACGTAACGCGCCTCTTCGCCCGTCGCGACATCGCGAAAATAGCGTAGCACCTCGGGCGGGCTTTTGACGAATTGCGAGAAGCGCGCATAGCGGGTGCCCAGCACCCCCCAGACCAGTCGGACGAAAATGAGCGCCCCGGCGGCGTAACCCGCCCAGTAGTGCAGATCGCCGCCGCCGTGCCGGGTGAGGAAGGCGACCAGAAAACTGGTCGCCAACCCCCAATGGAAAAGCCGCACGAGAGGGTCCCAGACGCGAACCAGGCCCGTGCGTGCCGGTGTTCTTACCGGCTCCACTCAGTTCTCCCCGGCCTCAGGATTGGCGACCTGCTGGAGCGTTTCGGCATTGTAGGCGACATTCACTTTCTTGCCGCCCTTGCCGATCGCATACACCTCATAGCATCCCTTCTCGGTCTTGATCTGCCGCACGGTCATACCGGCCGCCTTGAGCTGGGATTCCAGCTTTGCCTTTGGTTGGAACTTGGCCACGGACGCCGTGCTGCAGGTCGGGCCGGCGGCGAGCGCCGGTGTCACGAAAACCGATGCGGCGAGCGTAGCCAGGGCGAGGAAACGAATCATTGAGCCTACTCCGTTGGTTGGGAACGCCCGCCATCTGGCGCATGCGGCTGACACCAACCTGAACCCGCACGAATACTTCGCTCGCCCGATGGCCGAAAGCCGACGCTCAGCCTGCCACACCCGCCACCGGGCGGGGATGCAGACCGGCAAGCAAGGCGATTTCGACGAGTGCAAAGGCGAGAAAGCCGATCGCCGGTGCGAAGCCGCCCTGCCCCGGCATCGCAAAGGCCATGATCGCTGCCAGGTTTATGGCCATGAGCGCGCCAAAGATCAGAAACGCGGGCGCCAACACCGTTCCCACCGAACGACCACGCAACAGCGAGATGCCGACGATGAGCTCCGCTGGGAGGAACAGTGACAGGTCGATCACGTGCACCGGGTTGGTCGGGAGGCCGGCAGCGGCGACGGCGGCCGGGGTTGTGCCCTGCAGCGTTGCCGGTACGATCACGGCCAGCCACAGCAGCCCGAAACCGATCGCCAAGACGACCAGGAACCAGCCGGCCAGGCGCGCGCCCCGCGAAGCTGCCTGCGACGGGGCTGCCGAAACCGCCAGCGCCGGCAGCATGAGACCCGCCGTGCTGAACGCGGAGAGGCCAAGCGCCGCGCAGTAGACGAGGAACAGCCGGTTGAAATGGATGTCGAAGGCGTAGATCGCGAAGGAATAGGCGACGAACATCGTGGTGCCGGAGAGCACCTGCACGCCCAGCGACCTGCACTGCCGCGCCAGCAAAATGCCGAGGACCAGCAGCGGCACGGCCACCACCAGGTCGACCCAGTCCTGAGCCAAGCCCTGTGCTGCCCAATCGACGGTTTCACCGGCGTAGGTCGACGGAAACAGGATCCCAGCCAGGGAAGCGGTGGCGACGAATATACCGAGCGGCGCGGCCAGCACGACCGGCCAGTTGCGTCGCGCCGTCGCGGGACCGCTCGAATTCGAGGCAAATCGGGCCATGGCGGTCCCTCCGTGTTCGCATGCGTCTCTCGGCGCCCTTGTCGGACGCGTCGTTGATCTGGCGCAAAGGGCGGCCCGGGGCGAGACGATGCGTTGGCTGCGCTGTCTGCCACTTGATCCCGATCAACACGGGATCGCCGGAGATGTGTCCCTGTCGCACCGTAGCTGAGCCAACTTCCTCAGCATCCACCAAGGGCGCCAGACGCCCTCTGCAATAGGAGACCAACCATGGCCGATACCGCGACCAAACTTCCCATCACCACGGGCTCCAAGACTGCTCCCGCCAACGTTCCGGAACATCGCCCGAGCGCGTTCGACACGCTGCGCCGGCAGATCGACAATCTGTTCGACGACCTGACGCCGTGGACCTTCCCGCTCGGCCGGACCGCCTTCAACATCGACCTTTCCCACCCGTTCGGAAAATTCGAGGTCGCGCCTGCGACCGACGTGGCCGAAAAGGACGGCGAATACGAGATCACCGCCGAACTGCCCGGCCTCGACGACAAGAACATCGAGGTAAAGGTCGCCGAAGGGACCCTCACCATCAAGGGCGAGAAGCAGGAGGAAAAGCAGGAAAAGAAGAAGGACTATTATGTCAGCGAGCGTCGCTACGGCTCGTTCTTCCGTTCATTCGCGCTGCCCGAGGA
>Ga0134126_10009005_pt1 | contig 12573 bp, 13 predicted proteins | sample KB31752_FD_96881 | JGI IMG/M metagenome (GOLD analysis project Ga0134126, IMG submission 96881) | Terrestrial soil microbial communities with excess Nitrogen fertilizer from Kellogg Biological Station, Michigan, USA - KB3-175-2 | ecosystem: Environmental > Terrestrial > Soil > Unclassified ...
CGCACCCGTGGGCTTTGCCGGGATCGCGATCGGCCTTGCGCTGACGCTCATTCATCTCATCAGCATTCCCGTGACAAACACCTCGGTGAACCCCGCGCGGAGCACCGGACCGGCGCTCTTCGTCGGCGGCTGGGCGCTGGCGCAGCTTTGGTTCTTCTGGGTGTTCCCGCTCGTCGGTGGAGCGATCGCGGGCTTCGTGTACCGAAGTCTCTTCGAGGCGGCTGCGATCGAGCCGCCGATTACGGGGCGCGCCAGCTGAAGCTGGTGCGATACCGGCGCGCGAGCCGGGGTACACGTCCTCGTTGCACCGCCTCGCGCGGGATGGAGCTGCATGGCCTGGATCGTCGCCCATCCGCCACTGCTCTTTCTGGTCTTCCTGATCGGTCTGATGCTGGTGGTGGAGATCGGAATTCGACTCAGGCGCGTCTCAGAAGATCTCGACGAGAGCGAGCAGGCTCTCGTGAAATCGGCCCGCGACGGCTTGACGGTGCTGCTGAGCTTTCTTCTCGGTTTCGCTCTTCCGATGACGCTTCCCTACTACGAGGCGCGCCGCGACCTCATGAGCCAGGAGGCCAATGCCATTTCGACGGTGGACGAGCGCGCACAGCTTCTGCCCGACCCTTACGGCGAGCGGATTCGCGCGCTCTTACCGCAATACGTCGATGCCCGCCTCGAATTCGCGCAAGAGGAGGATGATCAGGCGAAGATCCGAGCCGCTGCCACGGACGCCGCACGGCTGGAGACCGCCATGTGGCGCGAGGTCGTCTCACTGGTGCGTGAGCATCCTGACCAAGTGAATGGTCCGATCGTTGCTCAGGTAAGCGCGGGATTGAATACGGTCGCAGATCTCAGGGACATGCGGCGCGCCGCCGACGAGCGCCGAATCCCCGGCACCATTTGGCTCGTGTTGACCACGATCGCGGTCCTCGCAGCCTTCGTGGTCGGATACAGCGTACGGCGGCGCCAGCTCCTCTCGATGATCGTCCTGCCGTTGACGGTCGCGATCGTGCTCTCGCTCGTCGCCGAGCTCGAGAACTCCCGCACCGGATTCATTCGCATCCCGCAGGTCGCCATGCAAAGACTCCGCGAGGAGTTGCGAGCCGAGCTCGGCCGCTGATCCGGGCGAAGAGGCGGCGCGGATGGCTCGTCAGGACAGACGCCGCAGCCACTCGCAGGCGTCGAGGAATCGCCGCTGGTCGTCCCTGGATTGGAGCTCGGCGGCGAGCCGCGCGAGCAGGTCGTCCACGCCGTTCGCGACGCGCGCTGCGCGGCCAACGAGAACGTGCGCGATAGGACCGACGAGCCGCGCGAGGTGCAACTCCAGTTGTCGCAGCTCCCCTGCCGGCAGACAGGGCTCGCGTGCCGGCTGCGCGGCAGAGGACGCCTCCCGCACAGGCGCCTGCGGCACGCGCGCCTCCGGCATGTTCGCGCCACCCGGAGCCCGCTCCGGAGCGCCGAGTATCGATCGCAGATACACGCACAGCTTCGCATAGTGCGCGTCCCGGGGCGGCGGAAACGCATCGAGCCAGTGCTGCGTGCTCAGGAAGTACTCGAGACTGCGTGAGGGCAACACTTGCTCGATGCGAAACGGCAGGATCCGCAGCTGCTTGTGCACCGCGCGCTCCACTTCGCGCCGCACCTGGGGCGAGCCATTGCTGCTGTCGGAGAATATGAGGACCATCACGCGCGCCCCGGAAATCGCGTCGATGATTTCCTCGGCCCAGTCTGCCGACGGAGAGACGTCTCGCGGTGCGATCCAAACATTGAATCCGTTGGCCTCGAGATGGTCGGTTACCTCGAAAGCGCAATCGCGATCGGATTGGGAGTAGCTGACGAAGATCTCGCGCGCCTCCATTTCAGTCACCGATCATCTTCAGCGCCTTCTCGAGGCTCTTGCGCATCCGCTCGAAGGCCGCGCTCAGTGCTGCGATCTCACTGCCGCCGCTCTCGGAGAAGCTCTCCGCACCCGCGTGTCCCAGGCTTACGGCATCGACGTGACCCGCCAACTTCCGCAGCGGCCGCACCACCATGAAGTACAGCGCGACATTCGCCGCGACCAGCAGTGCAAGAAGTGCCGCGGTCGTGGCGGTCATGACGCCGCGAAAGACACGGGCGGCGTTCGCGGAGGCCTCGGTGAACGGCGCCGAGACGATCTGGGCGCCGACGACCTCCCGCGCTTGCCAGCCGAACCCGTTGTCCCGGCCATACCGGGCAATGAGCGCGGCGGGCGCGGCACTCGCGAGGCCGTGGCAGCTCATGCAATCTGCCGCGGCCCGGATCGGTCGCGCAATGTAGAGTGAGCGTCCGAGAGCCGTGTCGCGCTCGCCCTCGATCTGAGCCGAGGCGGGGTCCCTCCGGAACTGCTGGATGATATCGGCTTCCCAGTCCGTCGCTCGATCGCGCGGGTTGGTCGGGTTGAGGGTCGCTTCCTTGTAGTAGAAGTCAGGATGTCGCTCGCGCAATGCGAGAAAATTCTGCGTCGCCGCATAGAACGGAATGCTCTGCGGCGGAAACCGGCTCTGCGTCTGCATCTCGAGCAGGGGGTCGATTTCGTTGGCCGTGTAGGTCCGGCTGGCGAGGGCGCTGTCGAGCATCAACGAGGCCGTACCGAGCACCTCGCGCCGAGCTTCGGCTCGCAGCAGAGCCGAGGAAACCATTCCGACGAGCACTCCGGCGAGCGCGACGCCCAGGACGAGCACGGCATTGATCCGGACCAGCAGGCTCATGGTGCTCAGAGAGGAGCGTCCGGGCGCATGAGAGATCGCCACATGTGGGCGACCGGACTCGAATCGAAGCCCAGACCCTCTTTCGGCTGCTTGAAGTTGCGGCCGATCACGTCGGTGAACTGCTGCAAATCGACATGCACGGCCGGGTCGAACGCGTACAGGTCGTTCACCGTCACCATTCGCGGCGCGATGTACCACTTGTGCCGCCGGACCATCCGGTAGGTCGCCTCGATATAGGGTTCGGGCTTGTAGTCCTCGCCGAAAATCCTGCGGTACATATCGGGGTACTCGTATCCGTTGACCGGGTCCGGATAGAAGCGCAGTGCCTGGTGGTAGCGGATCGCGAAGACGGTCTTCTCCGAGACGTACGGCTCGAAGAGCTGCGCGCCCCACCAGCCATGATCGACCTTGATCAGCTCCTGCACGACATCATGGAGCAGGCAGGCGAGTACGACCTCTTCCGGCATGCCGTTCTTCATGGCGCGATTCGCGCTCTGCATCACGTGATTGGATGTGGCCATGAAACGCAGACGGAAGAAATCGATCAATGCCGGCTTATCCGGCATGGGCGCCAGCCGGTGGACGTTCCCCTTCCGGGCTGCAAAGAGATTGCCGACGCCCCTGCGGACGGGAGCGGTTTCGATTTGCGCCTCGAGCTCGGCAACCGTCGGGTACTTGCGCTCCTGCGCAGCAGGAGGCGCCGGGGCGGCGTCGTTCAGGCGTTTCTGCAGATAGGCTTCGAGCGCGTCGGCCTTCTCGCTCGGCCCCAACATCGCGAACGCGGCGCTGCCCCCGATACTCGCAATGAATGCGCGACGGTCGATGCTCATGCGCGAACTCCCCTTTGCCGGCCGTAAGCCTCGTCTCGAGTTTATTGTACGACGAGACGCACGCGGCGCGCTCGCCTCTCCCGTCCCCGCCAGTTCAAACAGCTTCGCTTCGATGACTTGCTTGGAGCAATCCTCCGCCGAGGAATACACTGTGCCGGAATGGATGCGGCAAGGACGCGCCACGATACCGCCGCAGCTCGAGGCGGACTCCACACTAGCTTCCACTCCACTCACTGGCCGAATGCGCGGGAGGATCCCATGGCCAACTCGTTGTTTGAATCCATTCTCGGCTCAGTCACGCCCGAGATGACGCAATCGATCGGGAGTCGACTGGGTGAGTCTTCCTCAACGGTGCAACACGGCCTGAGCGCCGGAACGGGGGCGATCCTCAATGGCCTGGCCAAGAATGCGGGCGAGCCAGCCTTCATCGATCGGCTCGTGCAGGTGGTGAGCCGTGCCGGCAGCAAGAACGTCGCCGGAAGTGTCGCCTCGTTGGTCTCGGCTGGACCGAGCGGTGCCGCCGGCGATCTGGGCGGCCGATTGACCTCGCTCGTGTTCGGGTCGCAGGAGGGCCAGGTCGCGAGCCTGATCTCCCAGCACAGCGGCCTGAGCAGCAGTGCGGGCAGCGGGATTCTGAAGATGGCCGGAGCTCTCGTTCTCGGGCACTTCGCCAAGATGGCGAGCGCCGGGACCCTCAATCCGAGCACGCTCGCCGGCACCCTGCGGACCGAAGCATCCGGTCTCTCGAACTATGTTCCGGGCAGCTTCCTCGCCGGCCTCGGCGGGACGGCTCGCGAAACGTCGGATCGCGGTGAAGCCGTCGTTGGCGATGAGACGGTCGCTCGGGGGCCGACTTACACATCGAACGTGCTTCATACAGAACGTGCGCGCATCCCCGCAGCTCGCAGCTCCCGGTGGATCGGTCCGGTGCTCGCCGGGCTGATCGCCGCTGCCGTGCTCGGGTGGATAATCCACAGGCTGGTGACCCCGGCTTCTACCGCAACCGTCGGCGAGACGGCATATAACGCGGCCTCGCTCGGCCAAAAAGTGAACGTCTCATTGCCGGACGGAACCCAGCTCAACGTTCCCGCAAACGGCGTCGAAGCACATCTGATCGGGTTCCTGCAGCATCCAGACACGCAGGCCTCCGGCAACGTGTGGTTCAACTTCGATCGGCTGCTGTTCGACACCAATCAGACGACGCTGCAGCCGCAGTCGAACGAGCAGCTGGACAACATCGCCGCCATCATGAAGGCCTATCCGTCCATGAACTTCCACCTGGGTGGATACACCGACAATACCGGCGATCCCGGCGCGAACCGCACCCTCTCCGAGGAGCGTGCCAATAGCGTCATGGCGGCGCTGGTCCAGCGCGGCGTCGACGGCTCGCGGCTGAGCGCACAGGGGTACGGCGAGGATGACCCCGTTGCGTCCAACTCGACGCCCCAAGGCCGGCAGATGAACCGCCGCATCTCCATTCGAGTCGCCTCGAAGTAGTCTTCGTACCAGCTTGCGCAAGGGGCGGATTCCGTTCGTACGCGACCTTCCGGCACGGGGCGCGCGGACCGCCGAGCCTTACGACGGCCTGCGCTATTGACAATCATTCTCATTTACATTTAGGATTCGAGGCACGATGTACGTGTGCCTCTGCAATGGCGTGACCGATCGGGAGATCCGCGCCGCCGTCGAAGACGGGGCAGCCTCGCTGGGCGATCTGCAGTCGATACTACCGGTCGCCGTTTGCTGCGGGCGCTGTGCCGATACGGCGCGCGATATCGTGGACGAGCACCTCCGTACGCGCACATTTCCCGGCACTCTGTAACCCGCACCGCTCCGGCCAGCTTTCCGCTTGTGCGGCCATTCTGCGTTTGTGCGGCCATTGCGCGCCCAACCGACCTCGGTCAGGATTCTCGTTCCGCTCTGGTCGGGGTAGCGAGCCATGAGGGGCAATCCCAAAATCGTGCAGCACTTGAACGCGGTGCTCAAGAACGAGCTCACCGCGATCAACCAGTATTTCCTGCACTCGCGCATGTTCCGAAACTGGGGCCTGAATCGGCTCGGCCACACGGAGTACGAGGAATCGACGGACGAGATGAAGCATGCCGATCGCTTGATCGAGCGCATTCTTTTTCTCGAGGGTCTGCCGAATCTTCAGGATCTCGGCAAGCTTTTGATCGGCGAAAACGTCGAGGAGTGCCTGAAGTGCGACCTGAAGCTCGAGATGGCCGCGCGGGAGATGCTGAAGACCGCGATCGCCGACTGTGAGTCGAACGCCGACTACGTGTCGCGCGCGATCTTCAGATCCATCCTCGATTCAGAGGAAGAGCACATCGACTTTCTCGAGACCCAGCTCGATCTCATCGGGCGGATCGGCATCCAGAATTACTGCCAGTCCCAGATCGGCGAGAACCCGTCCTAGCCCGGTCCGCGATCGATGATCGAGGCAGCCGAGATCTCGTGCACCGAGCGCGCGCCGCAGCCGGCCATCGCGAGCCGCAGCTCGAGATCGAGAATCTGCGCCACGCGTTCGACGCCCGCCTGGCCGAAGGCCGCCAGCCCCCACGCATAGGGCCGTCCAATGCCGACGGCGCTCGCTCCGAGCGCCAGTGCCTTGTAAACGTCGGTTCCGCGGCGCACGCCGCCGTCCACCAGCACCGGTATGCGCCCCGCTGCGCCGCGCACGACTTCGGGCAAGGACTCGAGCGTCGCCCGATAGCTCTCGAGCGCCCGCCCGCCGTGGTTGGAGACGATGAGGCCGTCTGCGCCGTGCTCCACCGCGAGCGCCGCATCATCCTGCGACTCGATCCCTTTGATGACCACTTTCATGGTCGTCGCGTCCTTCAGGCGTTTCACGAAATCCCACGTGAGCGATGGGGAAGTGAGCCCGAGCTTGCGCGTGTCGACGCCCTGGAACATCGGCTTCGCTGCGAGATTCGGACTCGGATTCCCGCGCGCATCCACCATGTGGCAGGCGCTGCAGTCGCGCGTGTCCTCGCGCCGCAGGCGCGTCGCGGTCTCGGTGTTGCGTCCCGCCGGCAGATCGACCGTGACCGCAACGACGGGACAGCCGGCGGACTGCGCGCGCTTCACGAGGTGGCGCGTAACCTCGAAGCGATTCGTCGTGTAGAGCTGATACCACACCGGCGCGCCGCGTGCGGCGGCGATGTCCTCGATGGCATAGGACATCTGCGTCGATACGATCTGAAGTGCGCTCCGGGATTTCGCCGCACGGGCCACTCCCAGATCACCGTCCGGATGGAAGGCTCGCAGGCTCCCGATCGGGCAGAAGAACACGGGCGAGGCGAGCCTCTGGCCGAAGACGGTCGTCGCAAGGTCGATATGGCTCACGTCGACGAACCGGCGTGAGCGCAACTGGTAGCGCGAGTAGGCCGCAATGTTGGCATGCAGCGTCACGTCGCCGTCGACGCCGCTTTGCAGATAGCCCCAGTGAGCGGGCGGGACCAGCCGCTGCGCGGCATCCTTCATATCGAACACATCGAGCGCGTCAGCGGCCGAGGCGAGGGGGTGCTCGGCGCCCGAAGACTGAGTGAGCGGCAACAGTGCCGCGAGCGCCGGACTGGCAGCGAGGAATTTAAGTAGCGCGCGTCGGTCGTTTCGAGCCATGAGAACCCCCCTGTTTTTTCCCCTCACCAGGGAAGCTCTCGGCCTTCGTGGCTGAAGAACTTCCCGGAATCGCTCGGCCCGAGCCGCTCGAACAAACGGCGGAGCGCCGAGACGCTCTCGGCCGGCGTCAGTGTCGCGCTCGGACCTCCCATGTCGGTCTGAACCCAGCCGGGGCTCACGACGACGCATATGATGCGACGGGAGGCGAAGCCGACTGCGAGGCTGCGCATGACCATGTTCACGGCGGCCTTGGAGCTCCGGTACGCGATCCAGCCGCCGCTCGTGTTGTCGGTGATGGAGGCGAGCCCGCTCGTGATCGTCGCGACGAGACGCCGGTCGCTACGCTCGAGATGAGGCGCGAAGGCTTCCGTGACGCGCATCGGAGCAAGGGTGTTGACCCGAAGCACGTCGTCCCAAGCCTCGTAGTCCATTTCTCCGAACGACTGGCTTCCGCCCATGATCCCGGCGTTGTTGACGAGCACATCGATCGGCCCGCCCACCGCGCTCGCTGCGCGCTCGATGCTCGAGGCATCCGTCACGTCCATCTGTAGAACGGTGATCGAGCTTGCGGAGGCGATTTTCGCGAGCCCCCGAGCGCTCGCAGGATTGCGGCACGCTGCGTAAACGGTCCACTCGTCGGCTGCGTACTGTCGCGCGAGCTCGAGTCCGAGCCCTCGGCTTGCGCCTGTGATCAGAACGGACGGCATGGGGGCGCTCCGCGCGATGAGGAAGGGGATCTTCCCGCGTGCGGGGGCCTCAGAGCAACCTTCGAGCGCTCCCGAGGCTCGTCAGCGCTCGAGTCTCAGTGCTGGATGCCGATCGTGATCCAGGAGTCGGGCTCAGGGTCTCCGCGCCACGTCAGCCCCTCGATCGTGAACTGGTAGCTGCCCGGGCCGAGTGCGGAGCTATTGAGGGCGATTCGCAGGTGGCCGTTCGAGTCCTTGCCGAGATTGTTGATGACCGCGACGCGACCCTGATCGATGCGGTCGATCGTCACGCGAAATTCCTTGTACGGCGAGTGCGTCATGTCGATCAGCAACTGGGCGAGCTGCGTCTGGCCTCCGCCGCCGATGACGACCGCGGGCGTCGTGGAGGCGCTCTCGCGGCTCGGCAGGAGGCGGATCGTGCGCGTCGTGGTCGCCGGGTCCAGGGCCTGCGCGGCGACCTGCTGCGCGAGCGAAGCAATCATCACGGTCTTCTGAGAGCTGCTGCGAGCGAGGATGGCGGTTGCAATGAGCAGCACGAGCGCCGCAGCGCCAAGGGCGATGGCGAGATACGGCTTCTCCCAGAACTGCCTCGGGTGCTCCCGCCAGGGCTCCGGCTTGCCGCCCGCCTCGAGGAGGCGCAGCGCCGAGTTCACACGCTCCGGCAGGCCGAGCTCATCGAGCAACTCCGGATTCGCGCCGCAGAAGCGCTCGAATTCCGTCGCGCCCTTGATCGGGAGCTTGCCGGAGAGGTAGCGCTCGATGATCTGATTGCGCGCAATGAAATCGCGATCCATTGGCGGCGGCGCCGCCGGGGTTGCCGGGGTTGCCGGGGTTGGCTGGATCGGCGCGGCCGGTTGGGCCGCTTGGCTGCGCTGGGCTGGCTGAGGCGGCTGGACCGGCGGAGCCCGCGTGACGGACGTGGGGGCGACCGGTGCCGTCGTCGCGCGAGTAGCGGCCGCGGCTCGAGTGCTCACAAGGGGCGGCGGCGCGACGCGCGGCGGCTCGACAGGCGTCGGTCCGGTGGGGGGCGCCGGGGTGACCGGCGGTGGGGTGACCGGCGGTGCGGATTTGCGGGCGACCGTTGCAGGCGGTGAGCTGGCTCCGACCGCCTCTGAATCGGTCGCGAGGGTCAGCAACTCCTCGGCGGGCGCCGGGACGGTGGCCGGCGGCGTGGATGCGCGGGCGACGGTTGCAGGCGGCGAGCCGGCTCCGATCGCGTCTGAATCGATCGCCAGGGATAGCAGCAACTCCTCGGCGGACGCCGGCGCGATCTCACGCGCTAGTGGTGCTCTTGGAGCGGTCGGCGGAAGGAGCGGCCGGTCCGCTTCGATGGGGTCCGGCGTCAGAGGCTCGAATTCAGCACGAGACGTAGCTTCCATAGTTTCGGCTCGGCACGCACGTTCCGGCTCCGCGTCATCTTCGGCGCAATGCGCGGTTTCAACTGCTCGTCCATCCCGGTTCGCCGGAGGAACGCGGCGCGCCACTCCGGGCGCCAGCTTGCCGCCGTCCACGAGATGCGTCGGCGCGCGCGCCCGGCTCTCGCGGGCCAATCAGCCGGCTGTTCCAGGATTCGTTTGAGGAGCATCGACGGTGCGCTTCCGAATCAGCCTCAAATGGCCTCAAGTTGCCCTAATCCTGCAGCGGCGCGGAGACAGGGCATGCGGCCTGGCTCACAGACCTCGCCGCGAAACGCGACCGTGTGCACACGCAGCGCTCATTTTGCGAACTGCTTCGCGATTTCGCGCGCCGCGCGCCGGCCGCTCTGCAGGGCCGCCTCGACGGTGCCCGACTCCCCCGGATTGGCCGCCTCGCCCGCGAAGTACAGCGTCTCGCGGAGCGGACGCGCGAGTTCTGCCGGCGCGCCGCACCCGCCGACCGTGATGTAGCTGTAGGCGCCTCGCGCGCGGTCGTCCCGAAGCCAGTCGTAAGCGTACGCGGCGGCAAGCTCGTCGCGCACCTCGGGACCTGCGTCGAGAACACTTTGCAAGGACACGAGCGCGTGCTCGATGAGCTCATCGCGCGAGCTGCTTGCAAGCTCTGCGGCGCGCGGGCCGCCCGCCCATGCCGTGAGCAGCGGCGCGCGCGCCGGCAGGGCGGTCCACATGGTTCGAAACGGCGCCTGCGGTGCGTGGAGGAATCCGGCATCGCGAAAGCGGCCGCCATGCAGCGCCTCCCAGAACGCGTGCCGGAAACGGAGGACCACCTTGACGACCGGACCGACTTCGACACCACGAAGCGCCGCCGCCTTCTCATCGAGAGGCGGTGCAAACCGCACGGCCTCCGCCTCGTCCGGCGGCCGCTGTAGCACGCTGACAGGCAATGCGACGACCGCGCAGCGTGCAGCGAGCTCGAGCGGTCCGGCCGGCGTATCCGCGGCTACGGTCACCTTTCCCACGCCCCATTCGACGCGTCGGACGACGGTTTGTAGCTGCAGCTCACCCCCTGACGCCGCAAGCGAGCGCGCCAGATGCGTCGTGAGCGTGCGGTAGCCGCCGGAGGGGCGTCCCTGTCCGCCGTTCATTCCGCTCCACTCGTTCGCGATGGCCCGCACGCTCGCCCGGCGCGGGTCGGCGGCATCGAAGCCCTCGACCATCATCCGGGCATACGTGCGGACCGCCTCGAGCGAAGGATCCTCCGCTGCGCGCGCGAGAAACTCCTCGACGGATAGATCCGTCTCCGGCAGCGATTCGACCCGCTGCATCAGTCGCCGCATGCCGTCGAACACGTCTTCTCGCGGCGCCGGCCGGCCCTCGCGCAGCGTCCAGCGCGTGCCCGCCGTGTCGATCGCGATGCCGCCGGACTGCTCGAGGAGCGCTCTCGTCGCGGGCGCGTGGCCGTGAATGAACTCGGGACCGAGCTCGATCGGCCAATCGAGAGAGGGATCGGTAAGCGTGAGAATGCGGCCGCCGATGCGGTCGCGCGCCTCGAGCACGCTCACCCGGAGCCCGCGCTCGGCGAGCTCAGCGGCCGCGGCGAGGCCAGCGGCGCCCGCTCCGAGCACGGCAATGTCGACGATACGAGGCGCGCAAGACATCGCGCGCATCTTAGCCCGCTATTGGAGGTCGGCCAGCTCGCCTGCGAGCGAGTCGAGCGCGCGGGGGGCGCCGAAGAGAGGTCCCTCCGCGAAATCGAAGCCGGCGGCAGCGAGCCACCGACTCGTCGCAGCCGTATCGATTTGCTTGGCAGCACAATGCACGCCCAGCACACGGGCCGCCTGGGAGATTGCGACGACCCTGGCCTGCGCGAGCTTGTCACGGAGGGCGCCACGAGTCAGGGCGCCGTCGACTTTGACGAGTCGCAATACGCGCGACCTGAGCAGCTCGAGCACGCCGGTATCGAAGGTGAAGTCATCGAGGACGAGGAAGCAGCCGAGCGCCTCGATCGCGCGCACGAGTCGCTCCGCGCGCTCCCGGTCCCGAATGTACGTGGCCTCGGCGAGCTCGAATCCCAGGCACGCGGGCTCCATCCCGCTCGAACCGACGGTTTCGGTGAGCACCTGGGGAAGATTGTCGTCGGCGAGCGCACCGGCGGAAACCACGAGCGAGAAATTGACGCTCGCGCCCTCCCGGACCTCGGGATGGGCAGCCAGCCACGCGCCGAGGCCGCGGAGCGGCGCAAAGAGACTGAGCTCCGGTGTGAGTGGCGGCTTCGGCACGATGCGGAATCGGCGCATGCGCCCTCCGGGCCGCAGCTTCGCGAGCTCCTGGACATGAAGCTCGCCCGCGCGTGCCGTGGGCACATTGGTGCTCGAAACAGGACCCGGCACGGGTTTCGTCTCGGGCTTCGGCTCCGAGAGCTCGAACGTCAGGACGTCATCGACGAGCGCGGGAGCGAGCGCCTCGTCGGTGGTTTGCGCCGCGTCGTCGTCCGAAGGCTCGGTTGGGGACCATTCCAGAATCTCGAGGCTGCGTATCTCCGTCGCAGAGCTCGACCCGGTGGCAGGATTCGCCGGCACGACTGTCGTCGAGCCGCTGCTCGATGCCGCATCGGCGTGTCCAGCGTGCCCGCCACGTGTCGCCGGTGCGACGGGCGCCGCCGTGGGAGGCGGCGGCCGCAGGAGTATCGCGAGCCTCTGCAGGAGCGCGCGGACCGGCGCCGAAAGCACCCGTGCGGCGAGGCCCCCGGAGGAGAGCGCCTTCACGTCCACGAGGATCATCACGAGGCCGACGAGCTCGGCCTGGGGCGAGCGCACGCCGAGAAACACCGCCGCGCGTCCATCCCCGAAATTGCGCTCGCAATGACCCCTCGATCGTTCTCCCTCGAGCTCCCGGAGCGCCTCGACGACACATGCCTGCTCGTCGGGTCCGAGCGCCCCCTCCGAGAGCCATAGAACCTCGCCCGCCGGGTCGTACAGCGAGACGGAGTGAAGCTTCAATGGAGGCAGCGCAGCGCGCAGCTGCCAGCCTAGCGACTCCGTCGTCGGAGGCTGAGTGCCGGACTCATCTGCCGGTGTTTGTTTGATGCTCTGGGCGGACAATGCGTTCCCCGGTTGTCTGCGCCAGCAGGGTGGCAGGAGGAGCGCGCGCTCGCCGTGATCGTGCTCCCGGATCGCGCCGGCATTCGCGGAAGAAAGCGCTTCCCGGCTCGGGGCACGCAAACATCCCCCGGCCCGCCCAGGGCCGGGGGATGCAATATGTTACCCGGTCAGTTCGAGTTCAAATAATCGCGCTTGCCGACCTCGACACC